>Ga0070665_100008441_pt1 | contig 10421 bp, 7 predicted proteins | sample KBSS13metaG_FD_65862 | JGI IMG/M metagenome (GOLD analysis project Ga0070665, IMG submission 65862) | Switchgrass rhizosphere microbial communities from Kellogg Biological Station, Michigan, USA - KBS S1-3 metaG | ecosystem: Host-associated > Plants > Roots > Rhizosphere > Soil ...
ATACTTTCGAGATTCCCGCGGTAATGAGTCACAAAACCTATGATTGATGACGCGGCCGGACTGGCCGATTCCACCTCGCTCGCAAGCGACGTGTGCATCGTTGGCGCCGGTGCGGCAGGGATCACGCTGGCGCTGGAGCTGGCGGGCAGCGGCCTGCAGGTGTTGTTGGCCGAATCGGGCGGCCTGGAGGCTGAGGAGGCCGTACAGAAGCTGTACGAGGGCCAGGTGGCCGACGAGCGTATGCACAGTGCTCCGCACCGTTATCGGCAGCGGCGTTTCGGCGGCAGCACCACGATCTGGGGAGGCCGCTGCGTGCCGCTCGATCCGATCGATTTCGAGCCGCGCGACTATGTGTCGGATTCGGGTTGGCCCATCGACCTGGCCGACCTCATGCCTTTCTATCCGCGCGCCAATCAGATCTGCGAGGCGGGCGATTTCGAATATCGCGCCGCCGCGGCGTTCCAGCGCTCCCTGCAGCCTATGATTGAGGGTTTCCGCAGTGAGCATTTCAGCACGGACTCCCTCGAGCGTTTCAGTTGTCCGACGGACTTCGGTGCCCGTTATGTCCACAGGCTGCGCGCGTCGGACAATGTTCGCGTGCTGCTGCATGCGAATCTGACACAACTCAATTTCCACCCGGACCGATCCGCGGTGCAGAGCGTTTTGTTACAGACGCTCGATCGCAAGCGAATTACGGTCCAGTGCAAACACCTGGTGCTGGCAACCGGGGGGCTGGAGGTGGTCCGCATACTGCTGGCCAACCGCGACGCATGGCCGAACGGTGTGGGTAACGCACACGACCTGGTTGGCCGTTACTACATGTGTCACATTGCCGGTACCATCGGGACATTGAAACAGCCCGGCCCCGATCGCGTCTGGCACAACTACGACATTACCGACGACGGTATCTACTGTCGCCGGCGTCTCGCGCTGACAGCCGAAACACAACGGAAACACCGCATCGGCAACTTCATCGGGCGCCTCCATCACCCGCGCATCACCGATCCACAGCATCGCACCGCGGTGCTCTCGGCGCTCCAGCTCGCCAAAGGGCTGATCTCATACGAGTACGGCAAGCGGCTGCACGGCGGTGAATCAATGACGTGGGGAACCTGGGCGCGGCACTTTGGTAACGTCATGGGCGGCGTCGGTGAGCTGTTTGCATTCGGTCACCACATGGCGCGCGACCGGTTCTTCGCCGCGCGCAAATTTCCGTCCGTCATCGTCAAATCGACGGCGGGTCACTACAGCCTGGATTTTCACGCGGAGCAGGAGCCGAATGCCGCGAGCCGTGTGCAGTTGAGCGCTGATCGTGACGAGCTGGGCATGCCGCGGCTGCTGATCGACTGGCGCTACACGCCCGGGGATGTGCAGACGGTGCGGACAGCGGTGCGGCTGCTGGCCGAAGATATCGCGGGCTCCGGCATCGGTGTGTTCGAATACGACCCCGAGTCGATTGAGGCCGAAATTACCCGCTACGGCGCTTACGGCGGTCACCACCTGGGAACGGCCCGGATGGGTACGGATCCGCGCACGAGTGTCGTGGATCCGAGCTGCCGCGTGCATGGTATCAACAACCTGTTCATTGCCGGCGGCGCCGTGTTTCCCACCTCGAGCCAGGCCAATCCAACGTTGACCATCGTGGCGCTCGCCGTGCGCCTGGCTGCGCAGTTGCGCGCGATGGTGGCGCGAGGCAGGCCGGCCGCTATTGCTTTATCGGATGCAGTCGTGCCGTAAAGTCGATCCCGACGATGGTTGCGTTGTAACTGGCCCGCGCCAGGTTTGAGCTGCGGGTGTAGCGCGAGGCATAGGGCCGCAATGACAGCCAGTCGAGGGCGTGATATTGGACGCTCAGCTCGGAAGTATTGATTCTGTCGGAGCGGCCCGCGAAGCCGGTGATGGCCTGCAGGCCGTCGATGTCCTCGCGTGCATAGCGATAGTTGGCACCTATGGTGAAGCGGAAGTCGGGCGCCCAGTTGACGCCTCCCTCCGCGCCGGTGCTCACGTATGAGTTGGCTCCGGCGCCGTAGCTGCTGACCTCGCGAAATGCCCTGACATTAACGCTGGTTTTCACTGTAAGGCGCCGGGTGAGACCAATGGCGCCCGTGAAGCCACTGGTGCTGCCGAGATCGCCCGGAAGTCCTCCGAGTGCCGGGTTCGTGGCATCGGCAGGATTGACCAGGCTGGTGTTGCGCCATGTATACCCAGCGCGGAAGTCGAACGAGGTGAGATTGGTTACAGCGTAAGTGGAAGTCAGCTCGGCTGTCTTCTGGTTATACCGCGTGGCGCCCACGATGTGGTGATACGACCCATCCACATAGCGAAATCGCAGGCCTGACCACAACTTCGCCATGCCCATGTACAGGAGCGAGCCCGCGGCGGAGGTCTCCCGGTAGCCGAAATCAGGATACAACTGCAGTGGGGAATCCAACTGATGCCAGCCCGGCTCGAGGTCGATACGCACCCGGGGCGTGACCAGGAAGCGGAACGAGCCGCCGGCGACGTGATCGGTCTGCACCTCGAGGTCCTGCGACAGCGTGGCACCCGGAGCGGTGATGGTGCGGGCCTGGGAGTAATTCAGGGTACTGCTGAACACGGGCCCTGCCAGCCAGTCGAACTTGCCGCCGAACATGCTCTCGAAGTGGCTCAGGTCATCGTTTTGCGCGTATTGCAGACGGGATCCCTGCGCATTCAATGCGAGCTTCTCGGGGCCCCAGTCGAAGTCAGCCAGCAGACCCGCAATGGCGCGTGTGACGGTGTCTTCGTAGGAAGCACCGGGCGAGAGGGCCTGCTTGTCGGGGAGCTGGAAAATGTTGGAGCTGTGCGAGACATCGACGGTCGCGAACGGATTGAAGTCCGTGACCGCGCCGGCCGGGCGAGAAGCGGACAGGCACAGAAGGCCGGCGCTCAGGGCCGCCGCCGAGGTGCCGTAACGTATGATCCAGCGAGTTTTCTTGGCGCTCAAAGCCGCAATTTCCTTGTTCTTCGTGCTGACAGTGCCCCAAGCGAATCCTACCGCGCACTGCGGATTCGGCGGACGCACGCCGTCACAAATCGCTTCGAACGGACTCAGACGGCCATTATGACCGTGGCCACCGCCAGGACGCCCACGACCAGGCTGATTCGATCCTTCAGTGCGAAAACCACGGGGTCATCGTGCATTTCGCCCCGCTGGGCCTTCATCCAGACCCGGCTGATCCAGTACAGCATGAGCACGCACAGCAGCCAGATGACTTTGGGCTGCCGGTAGAGCCCTTCAATCGCCGGTGAATTGATGTAGAGGGCCAGCACGAGGACGCTGAGGTAGCCGGCGGCGGTGCCCAGGCTCTGCAGAACGGGCAGATCCTCTACGTGATAGCCCCGGCCCGCGGCTCGCAGCCGTTGCTGCCGGCGCAGCGCATCGAGCTCCGCAAAGCGCTTTACAAATGCCAAGCTGAGAAACAGGAAGACCGAGAACAGCAGCAGCCAGAAGGACAGGGGAACCTGGGCTGCGGCGGCGCCGGCAATGATTCTCAAGGTGTACAGGCCGGCGAGTGTCATGGCATCCACAATGACCCGTCCCTTCAGGGAGAAGGAATAGGCGACGGTGACCACGTAATAGGTTGCAAACACGAGCTGGAACTTGGACGGCAGAAAGGCGGCGATGACAATCGATATTCCCAACAAGGCCGGTACCAGGGCCAATCCCGTTGCAATCGACAGCGTACCGGCCGCGAACGGACGCCTGGATTTGCGCGGATGAGCGCGATCGGCCTCCAGGTCCAGCAGATCGTTCAGGATGTACACCGACGAGGCGCACAGACAGAATGCAACCGTCGCAAGAGCGACGTTCACCAGAGATTGGACGTGGCTGGCCGTGTGCGCCGCCAGTAGCGGCACGAAGATGAGAGCGTTCTTGGCCCATTGGTGCGGTCGAATTGCCTTGAAGGTCGCGCGCATGGCGCTGGCACGAGGAGGGAAGCTTCGCAGCACCTTCGTGTGCGCGGCTGCGTGCCTCTCGAGGGCGGGGCCGGCATTGGTTACTATGGCCCCGTTCGCATGGCGCCAAACCCTCAGATCGCGTCGTTCGTTGCCACAGTAATCGAACCCATGTTCGCCGAAGCGTTCCACCAGGCGCGATGCTTTTGCGTCGCCGGCCAAGTTAGTCTGCGGGTCGCTTGCAATGACACCGTCGAAGATTCCGATATGGGCGGCGACCGCTTCCGCCAGCGAACTGTTCGCTGCCGTACACAACCACAGGCCGCGCCCGCTTGCGCGTTCGCTCTCGAGCCAGCCCAGCAGCTCGCGGTTGTAGGGCAGAGCCGCGGGATTGAGCTCCACGCGGCGCGCGATCTCGGCTTTCAACGCAGCGCGACCGCGCAACAGCCACAGTGCGAATGCAAACACCCAGAAAGGATTCTTCTTGAGCAACAGCAGCGCGGATTCCAGGAGGCTGTCGCTGTGAATGAGCGTACCGTCGAGATCCACGCACAACGGTACGCGGGACGTGTCTGGAGCCGCGCTCACGATGAGGCCGCCGCGAAAGTTGGCTTTGGCAGGATCAACACCGCAATCCACCCCAGGCAAACCGCCAGCCACAATGTCACGATGCGGCAGGCGAGCGTCAACACGATCCCATCGCCCACGGAAACCCCGAGAGCGACCAGCAGAGTCGTCATGATCGCTTCCGTGCTTCCCAGTCCGCCGGGCAGAAAAGACAGTCCACCGATCAGCACGGCCACCGAATACACCCCAACCGCCGTCGGCAGGCTCACGTGGACCCCCGGCGCCATGCCCGTGAGAACCGACAGACCCACGCCTTCCAGGCCCCACGCCGCCAGCGCGATCGCGAACCCGAACAACAGGGGAGCCGGCCGTAGCAGGGGACGGGTGGCTGCCAGCGCGCAGCTCGCGCCCACGAGCCCTTTGCGAAGCAGCGCCGGGATGGCGGGGATCGCTTTGAGGCGGCTCGTAACGGCTTCCCAGGGCACGAAGGCAAACACGGCGAGAGCCACCGCGACCAGGGCTGCAGCGCCTGCTATCGCGCCACGATAGGTCTGCGAGCCCGCAAACAACAGCGCGGCGAGTACGACCATGGCGACGAGATCGAGCAGCCGCTCGGCAAAAAAAGCAGCGGCGGTCTTGGGCAGCGGCACTCCTAAAGGCAGGTAGTAGCGTGCCCGGACCATTTCGCCGACCTTGCCCGGTGAGAGGGTGTATGCAAATCCAGCTATAAATGTCAGTGCGGCAAAGCGAAACCCCAGCGGATGTCCCAGCCGGGCGAGGTATGAGCGCCAGCGAATGATCCGCAGCACGTAGTTGAGCATCGAAAGCAGCGCCGCCAGCGCAATCAGGTCCCAGGCCCGCAGCACGGAGATCAGGGACACCTGCGCGAGATCGCCGCGCAAGGCGTACGCACACCAGGCTGCGAATGAAAGCACGAGCACGTGCGGGATGTAGCGGGCTGACTGACGCATGGTCCGCGAATGCTACTGGAAGAAGGCTACGGTCGTGGGACGGAAGCGGCGCAGCGGCGCCGTGGGTGACGCTACCGGACGAATTTTGAGAGCAGCTTCACATAGCCGGACTGGTAGTAGATCCCGGGTTCCGCGACCACCCAGGAGCTCTCCGGATAGCCGACATTCCAATCGCGATAGGACTTTTGCGGCGGTTGGCCGGTGGGTGGCACCAGGTTGTGTGGCACGTCCTTGCCGGCCGCGGCGTTGGGTCCGCCGGGAACGTAGCCGGGGGCCGGTCCGCACTGTGATTTGAGCGCATCGCTCCAGCGGGTGCCGTGCCAGAACCAACTGTGATACAGCTCGTTGACTGAGCGGGTGGCGCCGTAGCCATACATGTTGCTCAGGTACACCATCGCAAACGGATTCACGCCGTGGAAGTAGTGCAATATCTCCAGCGCGCGGGTCTGATAGCTCGCCGTGTTGGACGGATCCAGATCGTAGGTCACCACATCCATGTTGGTGTTGCCGTACTGCGCCCGCGGATTGTTGCTGCCCCAGTGGTATTGCTGGTCCTGCAGGAAGGCGCGGTACAGGTCATCGTCGGGGTTGAAGCCGTAGATCTGGTTGCCGGCCTTCACATCGCTCAGCTTGTCGGCGAGGATGGCTTTTTTCAGCGCCGCATCGGCGTGTGGCAGGGTCGTGTAAAACAACAATGCCTCGCCCTGTTCCGGAGTGTAACGCGACCAGCCGACATCGTTGTAAGGCTTCAGCTCCTTGTAGTGCGCCTTGATGTAGTTGTCGTAACCGGGCGAGTCCGTCAGGGCGAACAGATAGATGGCGGCCAGTGCCGCGGACGCATTCTGATCGGCTTCGCTCCAGTCCGCATTGCCGGCTTTGATCTCGCCAGTGTCGCAGTGCGTCTGTTTCGCGTGCTTCTGGTAGTTGTTCCAGGCATTGACCGCACGTGATTTGAGCTCACCGGACTCCCGCGACAACGACTGTATGCTGCCGAAGACGTAGGAAGCGTGCGCAAACATTCCGGCGGTCGCGATGGTGGCCGAAGTGCAGCCCGGAATGTAGAAGCGCGGGGTCGTGTCGGAGCTCGGTGGCGCCGCCTGCGGATATCCCGTGGAGCCGACTTTCAGGGCCGCGCTGCCGTCGGGGTACTGCATCTTCTTCAACCAGTCGGTCTCCCACTTCACCTCATCGAGCACATCCGGCACCCCGTTGCCGGATTCCGGGATATTGAAATCGTCGGTGAAAGCGGCCGGTTTCTCCTGGTACGCGCTCAGCAGTTGGTGCACCGGCTGGGATGCGAAGGTCACGTATTTGTTGGTATCCCCGGCATCGAACCAGCCGCCGGACAGATTCTTCACCTTGCTGCGGTTGTTGCGGTCCGTGATGTCGTGCGCCTGCACGTCCTGGTCCGGGCCGATGTAGGCGGGCGCGTCGGTCCAACAATCAGCCGCAAAGGGCTTTTGCTTGGCAAAACCGCTGCGCTGGTAGAAATACATGCGCGTGGCCGCCTTCAGGATATTGGCATAGACGTCCTGGTCGATCCGGAAGGTGGCCGAGCGCAGGTTGCGCTCCGCATCGTCAATGAAGTAGGTGCCGGGTGTCTTGACGGATGAGAAATCAAACCACCAGCCGTGATCGCCCGAGGATGCCTGCGTAGTCCCCTGCATCCACGGGGTCAGGGTTCCCGAGAAGACGACCTGGCCGTCCGCCGCGTTGCGGACCCGATAGCTCGGGCCGGGAGTAAACTTGTCGATGGCGTCATAACCGACCCGGGCTTCGCGTACCACCGCCACCTTGGGATCATCGGGACGATATCCGAACTGGTCCACCAACAGGTGATGATTGAAGCGCACCTGGCCGCTCATGCCCGGGGATTGCGGTTGCCGCACCGCCGTCTGGGCGGAGGCAACGCCGCTGCCACTGCAGGCGCACAGGACGAACAGGACGGGAATGAGCAGCGATCGGGATAACTTCGGCATGACTATCTTGTACTGTACCGCGATATGAAGCTCAGCGTCTGTATCGCCACCTATCGCCGCAATGAGCGGCTCGCGGAAGTCCTGGATGACTTGCGGAAGCAGACTTTGCTGCCGGATCAGGTAGTGGTGGTCGACAATGATGCCGCCGGCGGAGCCCGTGCGGTGATTGAGCGGCTGCGCGCCAGCGGCGCGCCATTCCGGCTCGACTATGCGGTGCAACCGGAGCGCAACATTGCGCGCACCCGCAATCGAACTGTTGACCTTGCGCAAGGAAAGTGGCTCGCCTTCGTGGACGATGACGAGCGCGCCCCCGAGGATTGGTTGCAGCGATTGATGGAAGCCGCCGAGCAGTACCAGGCGCACGGAGTTCTATCACCGGTGGAGCCGCGTCTGCCGACGCAGGCTCCGCAGTGGATCCGGCGCGGGAAATTCTATGATTTCCCACATCAGCCGGAAGGCGCCATCGTGCCTTTGAACTGCATGCGCTTTGGCAACATTCTGTTGCGCGGGGATTGGTTGCGAGCGGAACCGGGTCCATTCGACGAACGATATGCGCTGGGGACGGGCGAAGACGGTGATCTGCTCGTCAGACTGGCGAATAAGGGCGCCCGGATCGTCTGGACCGAGAGGGCTCCTGTATTTGAGCCCATCGAGATGTCGCGAATGTCACTGCGCTGGTTGTTGCGCCGCGCGTATTCAGGCGGTCAGGAGTTCGGCCGTCAGACCCTGCGCGGCATGTATGCGCCGGCGGGGTTGGTACACTCCGCCGCCTTCGGCCTGAGAGTGGTGGCGCAGATCGTGACCGCTGCCATGCTGGCCATTATCTGCCTGCCGGCGGGGCGTCACCGCTGCGCGAAGTGGATCATCACGGTATGGGCCAACCTCGGCAAGCTCGCCGCGTTCTGGAGCCCGCCGCTGCAGACGTATAGTTAGCCTGCAGCGGGCGCGCTCCCGCCTTACTTCGCCAGGAAGCCCATGTTGTTCAGATACATGGTCACTCCCTGCACGTCCGGCTGAAAGTCGAACTTGTACAGGGACGTGCGCTGATAGGTCAGCGTCGTGCTCGCGATGTGCGTGCTGGATGAGATCCCGGGGCCCGCCACAGTGAACGTGCCGATGGCACTGTGTTGATCGTAGGCAATCACGTAGGTGCCGGCGGGAATTCCGGGACCCGTTACGAAGCCGCCGGCATCCACCAGTGGATCGCCATCGACGATCGCGGTCACTGTCAGCTTGTTACCGGAGATGGAGCCGGTGAACTGACAGATACCCATTCCGATATCAACCAGAGGTATCTTGTAGGTCGCCCACTTGTTGGCGACCGGCGCCGGGCCGTAGTCGTAGACATTGAGCATCGGATGCCAGCCGTAGACATCTCCGGGCGGCACCCGCGAAACCGTGCCCCACGGCAGGTTGTTGCTTTTCACCACCGAGCCTGGATTGACGTCGACTGTGAAATAACCGAAGGCCCCGATCTCCAGGTCCCATTCCGGGGCCTGCGGCTGATGCACGGCGGGCTGGAACCCACCGTTCACGAAGTTGATTGAAATGTCGTAGGTGCCGCCCTGCGGGCTGCCGGCGGTGCTGGAATAGTTGCTCGTCAGGCTGCCGTATGACAGGTCGCTGTTGTTCCAGTTGGATTTGCCGTTGTGGTAGGCCCACACCGCCATCTGTGCCGATTTCGGGCCTTCCTTGCCGCCGGCATCCACCGCCGTCACATCATAGGAGTAGGCTGTGGCCGCCTTGCTCCAGTCCGGGCTGTTGCTGTTGGTTGCGGCAGCGTCCGTATAGCTGAGCGAGGTCGTGGTCGCGTAGGCGGCGCCGTTCCGGTAGATCTTGTAGTAGCTGATCGGATCGGTGCCGGGGGTGGCGGCGCTCCAGCTGATCTGCTGGCTGTTGGTGGCCGAGTTGGACGGACCACCCTGGTTGATCAGGGTGAGGTTCGAAACCGCCGAGGGGCCGCCGCTCGTCGGCGGGGTCGGAGCCGGCGAGCCCGAGCCCGCAATGGACACGGTGGCGGCACCGGGAGCGCCGAGCGCGGCACCGCCGGTTGGGGCCGACAGGGCGACCGAGAATGTTTTGTTACCCGTAAATACGTTCGCGCTGCTGACCGGTATTGCAACGGACTTTGCGGCGCCGTCGCCGTCCGCCCATTTGAGCGTGCCGCTGGTGGCCGTGAAGTTAGTTCCCGCCAGCGCGGAGCCGGCCGAGGTGGCATAGCTCACCTGGATGGCGCCGGCCGTGCCACCCGACCGGTTCACTGTCACCGACACCGTGCCCAGGGTCTGCGCGATGGAGTAGGACGAAGAAGAGAACGCCAGGTTGCCCGCCGCTGTGGGAGCAGGAGCCGTGGGAGCGCCGTCTCCCGAGATCGTGATGGTCGCCGTGCCGGGACTGCCGATGGCGGCGCCGCTGGCCGGATTGGAGAGGCCGAGAGCAAACGACTTGCTACCGGAAAAGTCCGTGCCCGCATTGACCGCAATGCTGACCGTCTTGGCGGCGGTGTCGCCGTCGCTCCACGTCAGCGTACCGCTCATTGCGGTGTAGTCTGAACCGGCCTTCGCGGAGCCGTCCGTGGTCGTGTAGGCCACGCTGGTCGGTGCGGTGTTTGTGCCGCTGCGCTCGATGGTGACTGTTACGGAGCCCGACGATTGCTGCACGCTGTAGGCGGAAGCCGCAATCCGCAGGGAAGTGTCGCTGGAGGATCCAGGACCGGTGGCGTCCGCGGTGTTGGTGACGGGATCGCCACTGCCACCGCCGCATGCGCTCAGAACCAACATGCATGCGACCGGTACGCAGATGCGCAGCGAATGCCCAACACTCATCGTCCACCTCATGCTTTGACTCCGCAAGCTAAAAGCCGCTGACGCGACTGACTGTTTCCACAGTGCTGATTAGGCAGTCATGGCCGCGCGAATGCAAAGTGTCGGTAATCAACTACAAGCCCTGTGCTGCAGTTCACAGTCCACCTGGAATCAACATCCAA
>Ga0070665_100008445_pt1 | contig 10419 bp, 10 predicted proteins | sample KBSS13metaG_FD_65862 | JGI IMG/M metagenome (GOLD analysis project Ga0070665, IMG submission 65862) | Switchgrass rhizosphere microbial communities from Kellogg Biological Station, Michigan, USA - KBS S1-3 metaG | ecosystem: Host-associated > Plants > Roots > Rhizosphere > Soil ...
CATCATCGCCTCGTTCAAGGCCAACTTCTGGTACGCCTTCCTGGCCGCCGTCACGCTGATCCTCGGCGCCGCCTACACGCTGTGGCTGGTGAAGCGCGTGATCTTCGGTGAGGTGGCCAACCACCACGTGGCCGAGATGCAGGACCTGAACGGCCGCGAATTCTTCAACCTCGGATTGCTGGCCATCGGCGTGCTGCTGCTGGGCCTGTGGCCCGCGCCGCTGACCGACGTCATGGAGACCACCATCCAGCATCTCGTGCAGCAGATTTCCGCGAGCAAGTTGCCCCTATGAATGCAGTAGCACCTTTCACCTGGGCCAGCCTGCAACCGGCGCTGCCGGAGATCTACCTGACGGCCGCGATCTGTGTGCTGCTGCTGGCCGACGTGTTCGCCGGCGACAAGCGCCGCAACCTCGCGCCCACGCTGACGCTGTTGATCCTGGCGGGCGGCGCGGCCATCACCGCCTGCTACGCCAACGTCGACACGCGCATCCTGTTGTTCGCCGACAGCTACGTCACCGATCCGCTGGCGGTGCTGCTCAAACTATTCGGCTTCATGGTCATGGCCGTGGCGCTGCTGTACTCGCGCGAATACCTCGAGCGGCGCGGCATGATGCGCGGCGAGTACTACGTGCTCGGATTGACCGCGCTGCTCGGCGTCTTCGTGCTGGTCTCGGCCAACAGCCTGCTTACCGTGTACATCGGTGTCGAGTTGCTGGCGCTTTCGCTGTACGCGATGGTGGCCTTCGATCGTGAATCCGGCATCGCTGCCGAATCGGCGATGAAGTACTTCGTGCTCGGCGCCATAGCCTCGGGAATGCTCTTGTACGGCATGTCGCTGATCTACGGACTCACCGGCACGTTGAACCTCGACGAACTCGCCAGCAAGGCCACCGGCCAGCCCAGCCTCGGCGTGATTCTCGGCCTGGTGTTCATCGTCGTGGCGGTGGCATTCAAGTTCGGCGCGGTGCCTTTCCACATGTGGCTGCCCGACGTGTACACCGGCGCTCCGACGGGCGTGACGTTGTTCCTGTCGACGGTGCCGCATGCCGCGTACTTCGCGCTTGCATTCCGCCTGCTGTCCCATGGCATGGGCAGCGTCGGCGATGCGTGGCAAAGCATGCTGGCGCCGCTCGCGGTGCTGTCCATGGTGTTCGGCAACATCGTCGCCATCGCGCAGTCGAGCCTGAAGCGCATGCTGGCGTACTCGGCCATCGGCAACGTGGGTTTCATCCTGCTCGGCTTCGTGGCCGGCACCGCCGAAGGCTACGAGGCCGCGCTGTACTACACGATCGCCTACGTGATCATGACCCTCGGCTCGTTCGGCGTGCTCACGCTGGCCAGCCGCGCGGGCTTCGAAGCCGAGGACCTCGACCACTTCAAGGGACTGCACAAGCGCGATCCGCTGCTGGCGCTGGTCATGATGTGCCTGATGTTCTCGACCGCCGGCGTGCCGCCGTTCATCGGCTTCTGGGCGAAGTTCAACATCTTCCAGGCGCTGTGGCTGACAGGGCATTACTGGCTGATCCTGATCGGCGCCGCGGCGTCGGTGATCGGCGTGTTCTATTACCTGCGCGTCGTGAAGCTCATGTACTTCGATGCGCCGGGCGAACTGCCGCAGGGCCCCTCCAGCACACTGGCGGTGCGCGCGGTGCTGGCGCTCAATGGCGCGGCCGTGCTGGTGCTGGGAATCGCGCCCAACGCCTTGATTCAGCTCTGCGCACGCGTCATCGGATAAGAAGGTTTGCAAAGCGAGCGCGCTTCAACCAGAATGCGCGCCCCCTCGATCGAGGGGACCGGTTGCGGGGTGGAGCAGTCTGGCAGCTCGTCGGGCTCATAACCCGAAGGTCGCAGGTTCAAATCCTGCCCCCGCTACCAAATCTTTCAGTTGGTTAGGCCACTACTTGAAACGAGCCCGCAGACGAGCGCGGGCATCGGCCTTGACCATCAGCCGGGCAAATCCCGCAGGCGAGTGTCGAAGCTCAGATGTAGCCATTCGCGCTCGACTGAATCGCTCCCGCTATCGAGCCGAGTGCGCTCATCAAAATGCCCATGCGTGTAGTCGCGCACAGAGCGACGCCAGAACGGCAGCGCCGGCTTGTTGGCAGTCAGCACGCGAATCAGCCACTCGCCTGGAAACTCGTTCCACAAATGCATGGCGAACGCGCTGGCTATGCCCCGATGGCGAAAGCGCCTCAGCACGAAGAGATCCTTCATGTCCCGCACGTCGGCGCGTCCAACCCACCGCTGCGCGGGCCCCACCACGCCGAAGCCCGCAAGGGAATGATCGGCCTTGGCGAGATACACCGCATATTCGCCCTGCCATAGCGGCGCCGTGTCGATGCCGAACGCGCCGTCGTCGCGCGTATCGATTTCCAGCCATTCACTCATGTCGTGAACGTAGTGTTCGTAGAGGTTGCGCAGAGTTGCGTCTCGGTTTCGCTCGACGCGTTCAAATGTGACCATCACGTTCCTCCGTGGTACTCGATGATGGTACGCGAGACGGGCAACTACCCTCGCGACGGGGAATGATGATTTTTAGCGGGATGATCTCTCTGGAACCAAGATTGCGGGACCCCGCTACCAACTCTTTCTCCGAACTGTTCCACGTGAATCGCACGCCCGGCCGGGCGCTCGCGGGGCGCTTCATTTTGTGACCAATGTCCGCTCGCCGTAGATAGGGAGTGATTCCCATCGCAGGAGGGCAGGCCGCCAATTGCTAACTTCCCGGTCTCGACCGGGAGGTCTTTCAAGTGCGATTCCTCGTCACGCTCGCCGCCCTGGCCCTGACCACGCCCAGCTGGTCCGGCAACCTGGGCGCATGCAGCAACACCGATGCCGCTGCCGCGCTGGCCAAGATCCGTCAGTACATCCTGCCCGCGCCGGACTCGCCGCAGCATCGCTGGATGGTGTCGAAGGCGGGCGAAGGTTGGAGGATCACGGAATACAGCGGGCTGCGCGTTTTCATACGCTGCCAACCGGTCTCGAAGGCCGACGAGCTGAATGGAGTCCTGAACGGAGAGATCGAGTTCCAGTACGAAGCAAGCCGCTCCACGATGTTGCCGCAGCTGACCTCCGCAGGCCTTCAATGGGGTGAGTGGTCGAAGTGGACCGACTTTCTCAAGCCGCTCGACAGTTCTCAGGAAGCCGAACTCCCGCCCCTCATGTTGACGATGTATCGCCTGGCTCGCGTAGCCGACTTCCGGGACCGGCACATTCCGATTCGGAAGTACCAGGGGAAATTTCAGCTGGAATGGGAATACGAAGATGATTCGCAGCGTTCCGCGCTGATGCCCGCCGCCGACGTCAATCGTTTTTTCAGCACTGCGGATGCGGAGGCGGCGAAGCTGCGATTGGCGGAGGCAGAAGCACAGGCAGAGGCGAAGCGGGCAGAGGAGAAAGCGCAGCTGCTGAGTCACTCACAACAAGTGAGTGATTCACGACCCATGGGCCCGGGCGCCAGGATGACCCGTGCAGCCAATCCGGAGGACTACTACCCGCCGGGCTCCATTCGCCGCGAAGAGCAGGGCTCGCCGGTCGTGCAGGCTTGCGTTGGCCCGTCCGGCAGGTTGCTGCGCGAGCCGGTGGTGACGGAAACATCCGGTTTCCCCGAACTCGATGCCGCCGCCATCAAGGTCGCGAAAGCCACGCGCTATTCAGCGGCCACGGAAAACGGCACGGCACTCCCGGAATCGTGCCTCAAGTTCAAGGTCAAGTTCTTCCTCAACAACAACTAGGGGAACCGATCGGCTGAGTCGCGCCACTCACGGGGACTTCCCTTGTGAGGATTGCGATGAGCTCGATCGATTCGACGGTAGCGAGACCGTCGACACGCGTTGACGAAACCACCGCCGCGGCATCCGACCGGCGCGCCTACCGGATGTCATCGCTGGATATCCTCCGCGGGCTCGTGGTCGTGGTGATGGCCCTCGATCACGTTCGCGATTTCTTCATGATCGCCGCCACGCAGGACCCCACGTCCGATCCGTCGGCTGGCCCCATGCTCTTCTTCACGCGCTGGATCACGCATTTCTGCGCGCCGACATTCGTCTTCCTGGCCGGGACCAGCGCGGGCCTGATGACGCGCCGCAGAAGTCCCGCCGGGCTGGCGTCATTCCTGTTGACGCGCGGCCTGTGGCTGATCGCGCTCGAAGTGCTGGTCGTTTCCACCGCCAACTCATTCGCGCCGTGGGGCATCGCCGAACTCGGCGGACGAACCTACGTGGGCCTGCAGGTGATCTGGGCGATCGGTGCCAGCATGGTGGTGCTGGCGGGTGCGCAATTCCTGGGACGGCGCACATGCCTGGCCATCGGCGCGGCGATCGTGCTGGGCCACAATCTGCTGGACGCGTTCTGGCCGGCGGCGAGCACCACGGGATCCACCGGCCCGGTCTGGGTAGCTCTTCATGCCCGACAGGTTTACGAGGCGGGCCCGTTCTCTATCTTCTTCTCCTATCCATTGCTTCCCTGGATCGGCGTCATGCTGGTGGGCTTCGGCAGTGCCGGGCTCTTCGAACTACCGGAGAAACGCCGCGGCGTGTTGCTGGTTCGCATCGGCCTCGGACTTTGCCTTGCCTTCATCCTGATCCGGGCATCGAACGTCTACGGCGACCCGCGTCCGTGGGATTCTGACGCGGGCAGTTTCGGCGCTTCGATCATGTCCTTTCTCGGCACCACCAAGTACCCGCCGAGTCTTCTCTATCTGCTGATGACGCTGGGCCCCGCCGCGATCGCCTGCGCCCATGTCGATCGCCTCTACGCTCCCGTGCGGAATGTCCTGGCGACACTCGGACGCGCGCCGCTGGCTTTCTACATCGCGCACTTCTATCTCATTCACTCCCTGGCCCTCTTGCTGGGCCTCGCGCAGGGCTTTTCAGCCGGGCAGTTCCTGACTCGTTTTCGATATTTCCCGGCCGGGTTCGGTGTCGACCTGGCCGGCGTCTACCTGGTCTGGATCGCGGTGGTCGTCATGGTCTATCCGCTGTGTCGATGGGTCGCGGCCCTGAAGGCGAAACGACAGGACTGGTGGCTCAGCTACGTTTGACGCATGGCACCTTGGGGCAATACCGCTCCCGCGGCGCACTCCTAATATCCATGCATGAAGTTCGCGTTGGCCTTGATTGCGCTCGCGCTCGCCGGATGCGCGAGCGTGGGCCCTTCCACCGTGGCACGCGACCGCTTCGACTACGTCGAAGCCATCTCCGATTCCTGGAAACGCCAGATGATGCTGAACCTGGTGAAGGTGCGGTACGCGGACGCGCCCGTGTTCCTGGACATCACCTCGGTCATCAGCTCCTACGAGTTCCACGGCCAGGCCGGCATCTTCGGCCAGGAGGCGCCCGAGGGCAGGGCCGGTGACTCCTTCATCGGCGCCAACATCAACGGCTCGTACACCGACCGGCCGACGATCACCTACGCGCCGCTGTCGAGCGACAAGTTCGCCAAGAGCCTGATGGCGCCGATCCCGATCACCGGCATCGTGCTGCTGCTGCAGGCCGGCTATCCGGCGGACATCGTGCTGCGGGTGTGCACGAACTCGATCAACGGCCTCGCCAACAGCTACGGCGGGCGCGGCGCGCGCCGCGGGGATTCGCGCTTCCAGGAGTTGCTGTCGCTGTTTCGCCGGCAACAGGAAGAGGGGCTGCTCGGCATGTACTCGAAGCGCGAGCAGGACCAGCAGGTGGTCAAGATGTCGTTGCGCGAGTCGGAACACGCGGCCTCTGGCGCGCGCCTGGCGCGCATCCGCGAGTTGTTAGGCGTCGTCGACCCTGGCGTGAACGAGTTCACCGTGGTGTACGGCGCGCAGCCGACCGCCGGCGACGAGATCGCCATCCAGAGCCGTTCGATGATGCAGGTGCTGATCGACATCGGGTCCTACATCGAGGTGCCGGCGCACGATCGCGACGAGGGACGCGTCTACATGCCGCAGCGTGACGCGGAGCTCGAAAAGCTGTTTCCCGCGCTGCTGCGGGTGCGCTGGTCGGAGAAACTGCCGGACGAGGCGCACGTCGCCGTGAAATATCGCGGCGGCTGGTTCTGGATCGACGATCGCGACCACACCTCGAAGTCCGCGTTCAATTTCCTGATGCTGCTGTTTTCGCTGACCGAGACCGGTTCGACCCAGGCAGCACCCATCGTCACGGTGCCCGCGCGGTGATGGTCTAACCACTCGTTGCACCGCACCCAAGCTTAGGGAGTCGTCCTACAGCGCTGCAACGTGGTCCTTTGGTCCAATGGAGTCCTGTCGCCGGGCTACCTATTTTGCAGGCGACCTCCAGCTCGCTGCTGCCACGGAGAGGCCTGTCATGCTGAATTCCAAGCGTTCGTTGCTGTTTCGCCATTCCGCGCTCGCGTTCGCGGTGGCCACCGCATCCGCCGGCGCGTACGCCGCCGACGAAACCGACATGTGGTACATCAACCCGCAGGCGGGTTACTCGATCCTCGACAACTCGCGCAACGTCGACGACGACTTCCATTTTGGGTTCGGCTTCGGCTATCACGCCGCGGAAAACTTCAGCCTGGAGTTCAACGGCCTGTACGGCGACTTCGAGGGCGACGGCGGCCGCACGCTGCACCAGAGCGCGTATTCACTCGACGGCCTGTTCGTGTTCAACCGCCCGAGCAACATCTCGCCGTACATCAGCCTCGGCGCCGGCTACCTGCAGAACAATTTCAGCGGCAATGACGACTGGTCGGGCCCGATGGCCCAGGTCGGACTCGGCGTGATGCTGGACGCCGGCGGCGACAACTTCGTGTTCCAGTTCCGGCCCGAAGTGAAATACCGCATGGATTGGCCGGACAGCCCGCACGGCGAGTCCGACGCCGGCGACATCCTTCTGAATCTCGGCTTCGTGTTCAACTTCGGCGAAGCCAGGGCCAAGCCAATGCCCGTGGCGCAGACGCCGCCGCCGCCACCCGCGCCACCGCCGCCTCCGCCGCCGCCGCCACCGCCCATCGATTCCGACTTCGATGGCGTGCCCGATTCGGCGGATCGTTGTCCCGATACGCCCCGCGGCACCGTGGTGGACGAGAAGGGATGTCCGCGCGAGCCGGTGATCCTGCGCGGCGTGGAATTCGCCACGAATTCAGCCACGCTGACCGAAACCTCGCGCCCCGTCCTCGATGGAGTCGCCGCCGATCTCAGGATTCATCCGCTGGTGCGGGTCGAATTGCAGGGACACACGGACAGCCGGGGCGCCGATGCCTTCAACCTCGAACTGTCGCAGCGGCGTGCCGAGTCGGTGCGCGACTATCTCATCGCCCAGGGCGTGAATGGCACGCGGCTGGAGGCAAAGGGGTACGGCGAGACGCAACCCATCGCGGACAACGCCACCAAGATCGGTCAGGCGGAGAACCGGCGCGTGGTGATGAAGGTGCTGGAGAATCCGAACAACGCGGAGATCAAGACCGAGGCACCCTAGCTACGCACGATGCCTCGCAGGAAGTCGCGCAGGTCGGCGACTTCCTGTTCGCACAGCGCGTGCGGCATCGGGTAGGAGTGCCACTCGATCCTGAATCCCGCGCCCTCGAGCAGCTGGCGCGATTCGTCACCGAGCATGTAGGGCACCACGGGGTCCTGCGTGCCATGCGCCATGAAGATGGGCGTGGCCTGGTTGGCGCCGTTGCGGGACCTGGTCAGCTCGCGCGACAGCGGTAGATAGCAGGAGAGTGCGATTACGCCGGCGAAGCTATCCGGGTGGCGCGTCGCGAGGTGCAGCGCCATGGCGCCGCCCTGCGAGAAGCCGGCCAGCAGGATGTGATCGCTGGTGATGCCGCGCGCGTGTTCGCGGTGGATCAGGCCGCCGATGGAATCGGCCGACTCGCCGATGCCCTTGAAATCCTCGGTCGATCGACGGTCGATGCCGATGATGTCGTACCAGGCGCGCATCTGGTAGCCGTTGTTGATCGTGACAGGGCGCACCGGCGCGTGCGGGAACACGAAACGCAATGCCGGCATGCCCTCTTGCAGCAGCTCCGGCACCAGCGGCTCGAAGTCGTGGCCGTCGGCGCCGAGGCCGTGCATCCAGATGATGGTGAAAGTGGGATTGGGTCCGGTTTCGACGGTGACCGTTTCCAGCGCTTTCAAACAATCGTCTCCGAGATGGTGGTGGCGGTGAGATTCGCGGCCCACATCAGCGAATCGACCACTTCACGTACGCCGGGCAGGTAGGTGTACGAGACCCAGAACAGCAGCACCACGAAACCGATCCACATGAGCCCGTGGAATGCTCCCCAGCCGGGGTGATACCCCGCCGACTGCTGACCGCCGTGGCGGATCATGCGCACCGGCGTGGAGATCGCGATGTAGAGCATCGCCAGCGCGACGATGCCCACCCACAGCGGCATGCCATGCGGCAACGCCCAGCCGAACACGGTGTGCTGCGTGACCAGGGAGAACAACGCGAGGATGAATGCGACCAGCAGCGCGGCACTGATCAGCGCGGCGATCGGCAGGAACACCATGCCGATGGCGCGACCCGCGTGGTGGATGGCGGGCTGCGCCTGGGCCGTGGCCATGCGCATCTGCTCGTTCATGTGCCGGAACTGGCGGTTCAAGTGCCGCTGCTGGCGGCGCCATTCACGCCGCCAGCGGTACTTGTCCCCGAATTCCTCAAAGTTTTTTTTTGCGCGACTGATGAGCTCTTCGGTGCTGAAGGGCATGCCGAAGGCCGCGGCGCGGTCTTCCGGGGTGTGCGCCACCGGCACGACGAACATCAGCACCAGGTAGGTCACGAACCAGAGGCCCGAGCTGAAGATGGTCAGCAGCACGAAGGCCAGACGTATCCAGGTCACGTCCACGTTCAGGTACGCCGCGATGCCATTGCAGACGCCCATCCACATGGCGCCTTCGCGGATCTGGAACAGGCGCTTGCGCGGGGGTGGGCCGCCCGACTGGGCGCCGGCGTCCGCGTCCGCGGAGGCGCTACCGGTCGCGCCGGCCGCCTTTTCCTCGGCGGACTCGACCGGTCCCATCTCCACGATGATGCGTTCGATTTCCGCGCTGTTGACCACGGTCTTGTGCGGCCCGAGCACGGCGCGGCATTTCTCGCCGACGGCCTGCTCGAGGTCCGCCATGACCTCATTGCGGTCCGGGCTGTCCTGCAGGCGCGATTCGGCGCGCTCCAGGTAGGTCCGCAGCTGGTTGTACCCCGGCTCTTCGAGCTGGTAGGCGATGCCGTTGAGGCTGATGGTGACGACTTTCTGCATGGCTCAATTCCCTAAATCGGCGAGAGTTTTGTTCAGGTTTTTCCAGTAATCGTTCAATGTCGACAATTGCGTGCGGCCCTTCGGCGTGAGCTTGTAGTACTTGCGGGGCGGGCCGGCTTCCGACTCCTGCCATTCGTAGTCCACGAGTTCCTCGCGCCGCAGCTTGCTGAGGAGGGGATACAGCGTCCCTTCCTGGGTCGCGAATTCGGTGGGCCCCAGCAACTTGAGCATGTCGGCGACATAGACCTTGTCGCCCGCCACGATCTTGAGGATCACGAATTCGAGCAGCCCTTTGCGGAGTGGTGAAAGCTTTTCGCTGATGTCCATGGTTAATACAGCTACCTTGGGTGCGCAAGGTACTCGGGTGAGACATGGCTGTCAACAGTAGATTTCCTGCCGTACAATCCGCGCCCTCGGATGGGTAGGGCGGTTTGGCCGCGGTACTTCCCGACGTGATGTTGAAGCCCCGCTGGGGCTTTAGTTTTTTTGGGGCCGGCCTCATTTATGGGCGCCGGCGGACGTTGCGGAGGGCCTTTGGGGCCCTTTTTTGTTGGAGGGCGAGTGGATACGGCAGTACACGACCGTCTCATCGCCCGATTCGAGCCGGAATTGCAGGGGCTGGGTTACGAACTCGTCGATGTGGAGTTCGTGCCAGGTCCGGGTGGCGGGACATTGCGCTTCTACATCGACTTGCCCGAGGAACTGGACAAGGGCATCGATGCCGAGGATTGCGCGAAGGCCAGCCACGCCTTGTTGGATTCGATCGAAGCGGATGATCCGCTCCCGGGTGACTACTCGATCGAAGTTTCTTCGCCGGGTCTCGATCGCGTGTTGCGCACGCCCGAGCACTTCGCGCGTTTCGTCGACAGCCGCGTGAAGGTGGAGCTGGCGGTGCCGCGCGACGGCCGCAAGCGATATACGGGGATGTTGCGCCGTGCGGACGGCGAGAGCATCGAGATGGACGTGGACAATTTCTCCGTGAGCATAAGGCTCGCGGAAATCAGTAGGGCGCGACTCGCGCCTTTGTGAGAAGCAGGTAGCTAGACCATGAACAAAGAGATCCTGTTGGTTGTGGATGCCGTGTCGAACGAGAAGAGCGTCGACAAGGAAATCATCTTCGGCGCGCTCGAAGCGGCGCTGGCGTCGGCTACCCGCAAGAAACACGGCGAGGAATGGGACGTGCGCGTCTCCATCAACCGCAAGACCGGCGACT
>Ga0070665_100008446_pt1 | contig 10417 bp, 10 predicted proteins | sample KBSS13metaG_FD_65862 | JGI IMG/M metagenome (GOLD analysis project Ga0070665, IMG submission 65862) | Switchgrass rhizosphere microbial communities from Kellogg Biological Station, Michigan, USA - KBS S1-3 metaG | ecosystem: Host-associated > Plants > Roots > Rhizosphere > Soil ...
GACCTCATCAGCGCGCTGCGTGTAGCGCTCGAGCAGAACCAGTTCGTGCTGCGCTTCCAGCCGATCCTCGACGCATCGACCCTGCTCCTGGTCGGTGCCGAAGCGCTCGTCTACTGGGATCATCCCGAATTCGGCGAGACCGGCCCATCGACATTCATCGGCCTGGCGGAGGAGTCCGGCCTGATCGAGGAACTCGGCGCGCAGGTCATAGACGAAGCCGTGCGCGAGTACGCCGGCTGGATGGCGCGCGGCGTCGCGCCGATCACATTGTCGATCAACCTGTCCACGACGCAGTTGCGCCAGCCGCGCGTGTTCGTCGATCGCCTCGATGCCGCGATCTCCAGCGGCGCGATCGCAGCCGACCGCATCGTGCTCGAAATCACCGAGCGCCAGATCGTGCACGATCTGCCGGGCAGCCTGCCGGTGCTCAACGGCCTTGCCGCGCGCGGAATTGGCCTCGCGATCGACGATTTCGGTACCGGTTATTCCAGCCTCTCCTATCTGAAGACGCTGCCGGTCACGCAGATCAAAATCGACATTGCCTTCATCCGCAACCTCGCGACCGACGCAGGCGACCGCGTCATCGTCAAGTCGATCGTCGACCTCGGTCGCAGCCTGCGCCTCGGCGTCGTCGCCGAGGGTGTCGAGACTCGCGAGCAGTTGCGGCTGTTGCGCGAGTACGGCTGCCCGAACGTGCAGGGTTTCCTGTTCGCACGGCCGCTGCTGTCGGCCGACTTCGCCGATTTCGCGGAGCGCAGCGAACTGGGCATCCTGCGCGCCGCCCTGGACGGGGCGCCTCGACGCAGGCAAGCAATATAAAAAGTGAACCTTCGGGCGAAGCGACGGACGGAATGCGCACCAGCCGCTACGTGAAGCTCGCCCCTGTCCCGCCGCAGGTCATTTCTTCGGCAACGTCTGCCGGATGCGGTCGATACCATCCCATGGGTCGCTGCGCCGGCGTGCCACGTATTGCGCCGCGTTGACGACCGTGTACTGGTTGGCGCGTGCGAGTTTCGCAAGCTGGGTCCATGCGAGCGGCATCGCGACGCCGCCGTCCGCGCGCGCCCGCAGCGAATACGACGCGACGCTGGTCGCGCCGCGGCCGTTGCGCAGCCAGTCGATGAAGATGCGATCCTCGCGCTTGCTCTCGCCGGCGGTCGCGACGAATTCCTTCGGCATCGCTTCGGCCAGAGTGCGCGCGAACGCGCCGGCGAACGTCCGCACGGCTTCCCACGGCTGCGCCGGATTCAGCGGCACGACGACGTGCAGGCCCTTGCCGCCGGAGGTGCGCAGGAACGACTTCAGCCCGATTGCCTCGAGCCGCGCTCGCAGCGTGCGTGCGCCGGCGACGATGCGCTTCCATGCGACGCCCGCGTGTGGATCGAGGTCGAACACGACGCGGTCCGCGTGCTCGGGATCGCCGGCGCGTGCTCCCCACGGATGAAATTCGAGCGCATTCATCTGCACCAGTTCCATGAGCCCCAGAACGTCGTGGATGCGCAGGTACTTCTGCCGCCCGCTCGAATCGCGCAGGAGCACGCTGCCGACGTGCTTGCCGAGGTTGCCCGTCTGGTGCTTCTGGAAAAAGCACGTCTTCGCGGCGCCGCCGGGACAGCGCAGCAGCGACAAGGGCCGGTCGGCGATCTCTGCGACGAGCAACGGCGCGACGGCGCGATAGTAATTCGCGACATCGATCTTCCGGACTCCCAGTTGCGGGAACACGACCCGCTCCGGATGCGTGATCGTCACCGAGGTCGGCGCGGAAGCAACGGCCTTGCGCCCGACCTTGACGCTGCGTTTCGCCGGCGCGATGGCATGGATGGGACGTTTCTTCGCGCGCGCGCTGCCGAGGTCGCGCGGCGTCTTGTCCTCGCGCAGCGCCTTGAATGCCGGCTGGCGCAGCAGGCCCTGACTGCCGACGCCCTGGAAGAACGCTTCGACGACGATGCGCGGTTCGACCCAGATCGCCAGCGCGCGGTCGCGGCGCGCCAGAAGTTCGATGTCGGCGGCTGGTGCAGCGACGACATGCGCCTGCAGCTTCTCGCGCAACGCACGCAGCTGCTCGTTGTTCAAACCGGTCCCGACGCGGCCGACATAGGTCAGCACGCCCTTGCGCGATTGCGCGAGCAGAAGCGCGCCTATTCCCGAACGGCTGCCCTTGGGTTCGGTGAATCCGATGACGATGAATTCGTCGGACGGCCGGCCCTTGACCTTGACCCAGTCGCCGTTGCGCGCTCCGACGTAGGGGCTGTCGATGCGCTTGCAGACGACGCCCTCCAGGCCTGCGGCGGTCGCGCGCGCAAATGCCTCGCCGCCATCGCCGAGCGAATGCCCGGAGTAACGCAGCAGCGGGTGCGGGCGGCGTTTCAGCAGGCCGGCAAGCACGGCCTTGCGCTCGACCAGCGCTACCTTGCGCAACGACATGCCGTTCAAATTCGGCAGATCGAACAAGACGTAGACCGGAGGTTCCTTCGCCCCGGCCGACAGCCGGCCCTGCAACGCATTGAAGTCGTCGCGCCCGTCGCGCAACACGATCATCTCGCCGTCGAGCTGCGCGCTGTCCAGCCGCAGGTGTTCGATCGCCGCGACGAGTTCCGGCAGTCGCTGCGTCCACTCGATCGCGTTGCGCGACCACAGCCGCGCCTTGCCGTCCACGACCGTAGCGAGGATCCGGTAGCCGTCCCATTTGACTTCGCTCAGCCATTCCGCGGTGTGCGGCGCCGTGGCGACCGGTTTGCACAACTCGGGCTTGAACGCGGCATTTTTCACGACCTCCGCGACGGCGCCCGAGGGCAACTCGAGCGCCTTGCGCGCGAATCCGGATTTCGGCAGCGACTTTCGTGCCATCGTGCCGGCCGCCTTCGCGCCGCGCGCCACGCCTGCGCGCGCTGCCTTGGCGGCCGGTCTCGTGTCGCGTTTGCGGCGGGTCTGCGCGAGCGGCACGCGTCCTCCAATGTTGCATGGATATGGATGCGCCATGCTCGCGTGCGCGTGCTGAACCAACGGCAACGAGCGGCGCCTTGATGCGGTCGGTCGCGCCGGCACGCATCGTAAAATCGCTGGCCATGGAACGGCGCCGCCGCGTGGCGCGCCGCCCCGCACACACTGCATGCGGAGAAGATCGGAGCCGGACATGGACAATCCTTCATCCACGCAGCGTTCGCAACCGGCGCGTCTGGGTGTGCCCGATGCCCTGGCCCCGACGCCGCATTTGGGCGATGCCGCTGGCGCAGGCCGGCGCGCGCCGCGAGACGCGCGCGACGACGCAGCCTCGCAGCGGCACGATGGAGCCGGAAGGCGCCGCGCGGAACCGGCCGTCCGCAAGCCCTCGCTGCGCCACAGCCGCGCGCGCCGCCGCGTCGAATCGCTGCTCGCTATTGCGGGCGTGCGCGTCGACGGTGACGCCCCGGCCGACATGCTCGTTTCCGACCAGCGCCTGTTCGCGCGCGTGATCGCGCACGGTTCGCTCGGCCTCGGCGAAGCGTACATGGACGGATGGTGGGATGCGCGCGATCTCGACGACTTCCTGTATCGCGTGCTGCGCGCACACGTCGACGAAAGGGTAGGCGGGCTCGAAGACGCGGCGTTGTTCCTGCAATCCAAACTCGTCAACCTGCAGCGCGGCCGGCGTGCCTACGAGGTGGGAGAGCGCCACTACGACCTCGGCAACGACCTGTTCGAGGCGATGCTCGGCGCGCGCCTGGTTTACAGCTGCGGTTACTGGAAGGATGCCGCGGATCTCGATGCGGCGCAGGAGGCGAAACTCGACCTGGTCTGCCGCAAGCTCGGGTTGCAGCCGGGAATGCGCGTGCTCGACATCGGCTGCGGCTGGGGCGAAGCGCTGAAGTTTGCTGCGCAGCGCCATGGGGTATCGGGTGTCGGGATCACGATATCCGAGGAGCAGGCGCAGTACGCGCGGCGCCTGTGCGCGGGCCTGCCGATCGAGATCCGAGTCCAGGATTATCGCGAACTCGACGAACGCTTCGACCGCATCTGGTCGATCGGCATGTTCGAGCACGTCGGCGTGAAGAATTATCGCGCCTATTTCGAGACGGTGCGCCGTTGCCTCGGTGCCGATGGGTTGACGCTGCTGCACACGATCGGTGGCAACCTGTCGACGAACCATACCGACCCGTGGATCGCGCGCTACATCTTCCCGAATTCGATGATTCCGTCCGCCGCGCAGATCGGCAGCGCATCGGAAGGCTTGTTCGTCGTCGAGGACTGGCACAATTTCGGCGCCGACTACGACCGCACGCTGATGGCCTGGCGGCGCAATTTCGAGGACGCGTGGCCGCGCCTCGCCGGGCGCTACGACGAGCGTTTCCGCCGCATGTGGCGGTTTTACCTGTCGGCTTGCGCGGCGACGTTCCGCGCCCGGCGCGACCAGCTCTGGCAGATCGTGCTCAGTCCCGATGGCGTTCCCGGGGGCTATCGCGCACCGCGTTGAGTGGCGGCTGCGGAAATTCTTTACAATGCGGGGCTTACAATAAGCCCTTGCACCGGCTCGCGCGCGAAGCCCATCGCCGCGCCTGCCGCTCGCCGTCGCTGCGCGGCCTCATCGAAGCGTCTTCATGTCCGACACGAAACCAGCCAGCGCTACGCCCATTCCCGATTCGACCCTGCGCGGGTGGCTGACGCGGCTGGGCGCCTCGCGCGCGAACGCGCGCGCCGGGCTCGTAGCCGACACCGTGGTCAGCGTGGCGCTGTTCGCGGCCGGCGCGTGGTACAACCGCTCCGGCCTCCTGGCCGTCGTCGCGACGATCGCCGGCGGCCTGCTGCTTTTCACGTTCATCGAGTACTGCTTCCATCGCTGGCTGTTCCACGGCCGCGAGAACACGGTCGAGGCGGGCCATCGCAAGCACCACGAAGAACCGGCCGGTTACGACGCGCTGCCGTTCTTCCTCCCGCCGCTCGGAATGGTCGCGCTGGCCGGGATTCTTGCCTTGCTGCTGCCGCCCGACAGGGCGCTGTTCTTCGCGGCTGCGCTCGCAGCCGGCTACGCGGGCTACGGGCTGGTGCACACGGCCATCCATACGCTGCGTTTCCGCAATCGCCTGTTGGCACGCTGGGCCGCCCTGCACCACATCCATCATCATCATCCCGAGCGCAATTTCGGCGTGACGACGCCGCTGTGGGATTTCATTCTCGGGACCCGCTACGTTTCGGCAATGGCCGCGCGACGATCCGTGCAATGAGCCTGACGGCGCGATCGTCGGCATTGCGCCACGCGCGCCTGCTGATCGTCGTCGCGGTGCTGGCAACGCTGGCGGTTCCGATCGTGGTTGGCGGGCGCGACGCGCTGCTGCGAACGCTGAGCTTTCCCTTGCGCGGCTTTCTGCTGTTGTTCGGCGTCATGGCGGTGAGCTGGACGGCACGTGCACTGAAACTGTGGCTGTTGTTGCAGCGCCTCGACGTGTGCCCCGGTCTGCGCCGGGTGTTCGCGATTTCGCTGGCGATCGATTTCGCCTACATCAGCACGCCCGCCGGCGTGGGCGGTTACGCGGCAAGTATCTACTACGTGCACCGCAGTGGCGCGACGATCAGCGCCGCGACGACGGTCACGGCCGCCGACCAGATTCTCGACCTTGCGTTCTTCGCGCTCGTCCTGCCGGTCGCCGGCATCAGCCTGCTGTGGTCGGACTTGCCGCACGCGCTTGCGCTGCTTGCGTTCGCTACCGGTGCGACCATGCTTGCGCTCGGGTGCGTCGCGCTGCTCGCGAGACGTCCGATCGAGCGCTGGTTGCTCGCTGACAATGCATTCGTGCGGCGCTGGCCTGCGCTGCGGCGGCGCCAGCACATCCTGCACGGGTTCCTGGCCGGCCTCGGCGCGAATTCGCGCTTGCTCGTCTCGGGCGGCGCGAGCAACGGCATCGTCATCGCCTTGTTGACGGCGGTGCAGTGGCTCGCGAAGTACGGCGTGCTGTGGACGGCGTTGACGCTGCTCGGCCATCACGTTTCGTTCGCGCTCACGTTGCTGTTGCAGGCGCTGATCCTGCATGCCGCGATGTGGACGGGCGTGCCGGCCGGCGGCGGCGGCGCCGAGCTTGGCCTCAGCGCCGCGCTCGCGCCGTGGGTGTCGGCGACCGATACGGCGACGGCCCTTCTGCTTTGGCGCATGGCGACGTTCGAACTCTGCCTGATCGCGGGCCTCGCTGCGGTCCTGCTGCTCGCGCGCAAGCGCAGCGACCGCGCGACATCCGAGGCGGCCTTGGGCAGCACGCGCTGAATCGCGCAACGTGAGTCAGGAATAAGCGCCGGGCTGCTTCGTCATGCGGCACGCGGCGTGGCCGCATTCGCAGCCGCCGGCCTCGTGTGTGACCTCGGCTTCGGCGGCGGCGGTTGCGCAATGCGGACCGCAATACGTCTGCCCGTCGGCGATTTCGCAGCTGCAACCTTCATGCGCGCATTTCTTGCGGGTCGGAGTCTCGCTCATGCCTGTCCTCCCGTTCGGAGTGGAGCAAGTCGTGTCAGAAGCGCTCGACGAACTCGACGGCGGCGCTGAGTTCGTGCGCCGTCGTCCTGACTACGTCGCGAATCTGTTCCGCACCCCTCGTGTTCGTCGCACGCGCCTCGATGCAGTGGAAGTCGGCGCCGCGAGCCTCGGACGAACCGTTCGAGCTCGTGTCGTCGCGGTCATGCATCTGGTCGGCGACTTCCTCGACCCGGTCGACATGATCGAGTTCGTGCAGGGCCGTCATCATGGCGTCGGCCTGCACATCGCTGCCGACCAGGCGAAATCGGACAAGGGGCATGACTGTTCTCCACTGCGAAATATGCCGAAACCGGAGCAATCGCCATGCCATCGCATCGTTCGTTGCCGGTGACGCGCGCCAGTTCAGCGTCGATTCCGGCGTCGCGTCCTTCAATCGCAACATGGGCAGGATGGCGCCGGAAATCCTCATCGAGACTGCAGCGATCGAGCAGCTGGAACAGCTGATCCTGCAACTGCCGAGTCAGGCGCGCGTGCGTATCACGACGCACGCCGGCAGCGTCGTCTCCGGCACGGTCACCGAGCGTCCGACGATGCAGCTGTTCAAGGACGCGAGCGGAGCGGAGGGCGTCAACTCGGTGCTTCGACTGGACGATCCGCAGGCGCCGCCATGGACCACCTATTTATGGCTGTCCGACATCGGCGCGATCGAGCATCTCGACACCGGGACGCATGCCCCGTAGCGCGTCAAATTGCACGACGCGAAACGCCGATCTTGCGAATCGACCGACGCCACCCCGGATCGTCATTGCGCGCGCGGCAATCATCGCCTTGCGCGGCGATGGAGCAGGGCGCGGCCATTGGCATGCAGGCTGCAATTCTTGTGACACCGCGAACCATCGCAAGGGAGATTGAAAGATGAAGAACACACTTCTGCTGGCAACTGCCCTGCTTTTTGCCCCGGCCGCTTTCGCCCAGGCGCCGCCGACGGAAAAACAGATGCGCGACAACGCCGACGCGCAGAACCGGATGGACAAGGGCATCGACGTCGGCAAGAGCCAGCGCCAGTATTTCAACAGCATCGATCGCGGCCAGAAAGGCTACCTTTCCAACGACGACGTCTCGGCGGATCCGTTCCTGTCGAAGAATTTCGCCAACTGCGACAGCGACCACGACGGCAAGATGACATTTCCGGAATACGCGATCTGCACGCGCGACAATCCGCCGCCGGATCAGTGACACCGTCGCACCGGCACGGCGCCGGTGCAGGTCAATCGGTGCGTCGTTCGGGCCGTGATTTCGGCGTCCCCCGCGTCGTCCGCCGGATGCGCACGTAGCGCGCGGCAAGGCTGATCGCAATCCACAGGCAGAACGCCGCAAGCGGCCACGCGAGAATGCGCGGCCAGAAAACGCCGACGATCGCGATCGCGAGTAACGCGCCGCCGAACCACGGCAGCAAGAGGCCGTCGGATCGCTCGAGCACGCGATGCGTGCCGAATGCAGCGCCCATCGAGTGGGCGAGACGGAGCGCGCCCGCGGCGGCGCGACTGGCGCTGCCCTTGCCGCCCGGACGAGACGTCTTCGCTGCGGAGCGCGAGCGGCGCGGCTTGGTCAGCACGATCTCGGTCGCGTTTTCGAGGTCGCGCAGATACTGCGCTTCCATGGAAGCCGCAAACTTGTCGTCCTCGACGGCAACATCGATTTCGCAATTGCCGATCCAGCTGGCGATGTTGAGGTTGCTCGAGCCGACGCGCGCCCAGCGCCCGTCCGCTACCGCCGTCTTCGCGTGCATCATGCTGCCGTTCCATTCGAACACGCGAATGCCGGCTTCCAGCAGCGGCCGGTAGCCGGACAGCGAAATATTGCGGACCATCGGCAGGTCGCTCGCGCCCGGAACGAGCAGGCGTACGTCAACGCCATCCCTGGCCGCCGCGCGCAGCGACTGCACGTACGGCGACACGCCGACGAAATACGCATCGGCCAGCCACAGGGATCGCGACGCGAGTCCGGCGATCAACTGATCGAGGCGGAAGATGCCGGCAGTGTCCGGCTGCGTCGCGATCACGCGCAGGTCGACAGCGCCGCGCTCTGCAGGCACTTCGTCTGCCGACTCCGGCAGCGCGGGTCCGAGCTGTTCCCAGACGTCGGCAAACGCACGCTCGCATTCGAGCAGCGCGGGACCGCGCAGGCTGACGGCAGTATCGCGCCACGGCGCGATGCCGGTTGCGGCATCGCCGAGCCATTTGGAGCTGATGCACAGGCCGCCGAGGAACGCGACGGTGCGATCGACGACGAGCAGCTTGCGATGGTCGCGGCTGACCCAGCCGAACGGATTGTGCAGCTGCAGCGGGTTGTACACGCGGACACTGCCGCCGGCGTCGCGCAGCGGTTGCCAGAAGCCGCGCCGCGACTGGCCGAGGCAGCCGAGCCAGTCGTACATGACGCAGACCTCGACCCCGGCCCGCGCCTGCTCGACGAGCGCATCACGGAACGCGCGACCGGTCGCGTCGTCGCGGATGATGTAGTTCTCGAGCAGGATGCGGCTGCGCGCCGCGGCAATCGCCTGCTGCCAGGCCGCGTAGTTCGCTTCCGCATCGACCAGCAATTCGATCGCATTGCCCGCGATCAGCGGCGCGCCGGCCGCGCGTGACAGCGCACGCTCGGCGAGACGGCGCACGCCTTCGCTGCCGCCGTTGCGGGCGTTGCTGCGCGCACCGGAGTGCGGGTGATACGGGTGGTCCATCGCGCGAACTTAATCGATTCGGCGCCGCAACGCCACGAAGGGGCGGCGACGACCGACACGCGCTCAAGGCAGCCAGCCGTCGCGCACTCCTCACCGGCCGATTCGCCGCGCGCCGCCACACGTCAGTGGCGCTTGAAGTACTGCACCTCGCGTTCGTGCTTTTCTGCCGCCGCGCGCGTCGCGAACGTGCCGAGATTGCGCCGTTTGCCCGTGCGCGGGTCGGTCTTGCGCGAATATAGGCGATACTGGCCCGATTTGAGTTTGCGGATCATCTTGCCGTCTCCAGGGTTGTCTGCTGACTCGCGTCAGTCGCGTGGGTGTCGTTGGAGACAAGGAAACAGCGAATTCGTTGTCGTTTCGGGTCGCCAGGCCGCACACCCGTTTGCCCTCGCTTCATTCACGTTCTTGCATAGTGCATGAACGGTCCAAGGATCGTGCCAGCATTCTGAAGGAAACCGATGATCAGACTTGCTTTCAGCAGGGACGCCCAACGCATGCCGCGCCATCCTCCCGATCCGACCTCCTGGTTCGAAGAAGAGGAGCCGCTGCGCGCCGAGCTGTTCAGCGCCGAGCAGATGGCGCAGCACGGCGTGGCGCTGGCGGGCCGCCATCGCGTCTCGGCCGGACGCTCGCGCAATGCCTTGCTGGGCCGCCTCGACGTGAACGAACGCGTGCTGTCCGGCGCGGCCAAACTGCTGGCCGATGCGATCAAGAGCGATCACGTGATCACGCCGGCCGGCGAATGGTTGCTCGACAATTTCTACCTGATCGACGAGAACATCCGCACGGCGCGGCGGCACTTTCCGAAGGGGTACAGCCGCGAACTGCCGCGCCTGGCCGACGGCCCGTCGCTGGGCCTGCCGCGCGTCTACGACATCGCCCTGGAGGCGATATCGCACGGCGACGGGCGCATCGTGCAGGATTCGCTGAACCGTTTCATCGCCGCATACCAGACCATCACGCCACTCGCGCTCGGCGAGTTGTGGGCGTTGCCGATCATGCTGCGCCTCGCGCTGATCGAAAACCTGCGCCGCGTCGCCGCGCGCATCGCGACGGGCCGCATGCACCGCAATCTGGCCAATCGCTGGGCCGACCAGATGATCCAGGTCGCGAGCGACGACCCGAAGAACCTGATCCTCGTCGTCGCCGACATGGCACGCTCGGTGCCGCCGACGTCGAGTTCGTTCGTGGCGGAACTGTCGCGCCGGCTCAAGGGCCACGGCCATTCGCTGACGCTGCCG
>Ga0070665_100008447_pt1 | contig 10417 bp, 9 predicted proteins | sample KBSS13metaG_FD_65862 | JGI IMG/M metagenome (GOLD analysis project Ga0070665, IMG submission 65862) | Switchgrass rhizosphere microbial communities from Kellogg Biological Station, Michigan, USA - KBS S1-3 metaG | ecosystem: Host-associated > Plants > Roots > Rhizosphere > Soil ...
GCACCCGAACTTAACCCGAATTTTCGCTGGTTGGTCGAGCAAGCCACGGCTCTCGGGCGCCACATCATAGATCGATGCAATCTCAGCGTCCTCTTGCTTCCTTCACAAACCGACCTGGTTTCATTCCTCGCGGAACGCAAGGTGGAAATCATCGCGTCGCTGCCGTACTTTCGTCCCTTGCAAACCAACGCGCAGCGTGGAGACGGGGTGCATGAAAAATCAATTGAGGCGTTACAGCTGCTTAATCGAGTGGGGTATGGTCAGGAAGGAAGTGGCCTCACGTTGAATTTGGTTCACAATCCGGTGGGAGCATTCCTGCCTCCGAAACAGGGCGTTATTGAAGCCCAATTTCGGCATGAACTGCTGCGTCGCCATGGCATCCGCTTCAATCATCTCTATACTATTACCAACATGCCGATCAGCCGCTTTCTGGAATTCCTGCTTGAAAGCGGCAATTATGACGGCTATATGGAACGCCTGGCCAATGCGTTCAATCCGGCAGCGGCCCTCGGTGTCATGTGCCGGTACACACTTTCAATCGGCTGGGACGGCAGCATGTACGATTGCGACTTCAATCAGATGCTGGATCTGCCGGTAGCCGATAAAGCGGTCCGCCATATCCGCGATGTGACGCCGGCGGGTATGGCCCATCTGCAACATCGTCTCATCGTGACAGGTAATCACTGTTATGGCTGTACCGCAGGATCGGGAAGCTCGTGTGGCGGCACGGTCATTTCATAACAGATTTTCAACTTAACGTCCCATTCTCCCATCTACCTTCATCGCGCTATTTCATTTTATTCGGGTCCTGATAGATCATCACGTGCGCATACGGATTGCCGTCGAACATGACATAGGCGCCCGATGAATTAGGAAGCGATGGAAGTTTGGTCTCGGCCGCGCTAAAGGGCCACATGATCATCCAGTGCGGCGGTTCCTTCACAAGCTTTGCACCTGCTTCCTCTTCCATGACAATTTTGCCGCCCTTTTCCCAGTGATACCCGCCTCGCGCCATATAGGAAACGCCGGGAATTGTATTGTCGGGTTTGTCCTTCTTATTGACCATCGCATCGACCCATTGTCCGACTGCGGCATCAAAGCACATTGGATCCGGAACCGGCCGAAAATTGACGGTCGGGATGCAGGTGAATCCATTGCTTCCTTTTTTCGCTTCGGTCAGTTTGCCATCTTGCCCGAAGACCATGATGGTGGCCTCTTTGGAAATGCGAGCCGGCGCGGCACTTTGGGCTATCTTGATCTGTTGTTCCTGTGACATGGCCGTGATATCCTTCCCGTGGCCTTTCTTCGCCCCTTTCTCAGCGGCCATTGCTGCGCCACTGAAGCCTGCGCACAACAAAAGCACCAGCAATGTTCGTCCTATCTGTCCCATCGTATCCTCCCTTGTGAATAGTGATGGAATGGATCTGGAACGTCTGTAGAAGCCGCTACGCAGCCGACCGCATAGAATCGAATGCGCGATCGGCCTTGGCGGCCAGGTAAAAATCGCTTTCGGTGAGGCCGTTAATTTTGTGCGTCCAGATTTCCACCTTACATTTGCCCCAGGCCAAATGCAGGTCGGGATGATGTCCCTCCGCTTCGGCAACGGCACCCACCTTGTTCACAAAATCCAACGCTCCCGCAAAATCAGAAAAGGTGTACAACCGTTCCAAGTGGCCGTCCTTATTAATTTGCCAACCGCGTGCAAGCTGGGCCAGCAATTCTTGAGCACGAGCCTGCACCACGGGCGGTACTCCACCCCGGCACGGTATGCAAGCATTATCTGCGAGTCCCATACTGATCTCCTTTCGTAACAACAACCCGAGGAGGATGGCTAATCGGTTTCGTCCGGAACACCTCCAGACTTGGCCAAGTCTTCGGTGCGGATTTTATCGGCATTGAACTTTAACGCCGCGTTTCTCATACGATCAATTGCCTCATCGAAGGATAATGACGGCGCATCCTTTGGTCGAAAGCGAATAGGATTGACGCGCGCGACCACAAAACTCTTTAGATACGGACTGGTTAGTCCGCGCGCCTTCAACGACTCGACCTTTTCGAGGATGAGATCGTCTAACTCGAGTACGGCTTTCGCCCGTGCCTGGCGAGTGTCCAGCGCCTCACGGCACGAGCAGGTCAAAAATGTATCGACGCGCTTCAGCACGGGATGATAGGCGCCGCCGCTGAACCGGGGCCTGGCTTCATAACAGAGCCCGAGCGTAATGAAGGCCGGCTCTTCGAATTCCAGCCCACAGGCATCCTCGCCCAATGCTCCCAGCTCGGCAAATTCTCGATACATCCGAATCACTTCTAACGATTTTTCACGAAGATTGTGCGCCTTCTCGGTGTTCAGCGCGAGAATATGATAGGCCACCGACGTCTCGGGCACGACGATCGCGATAATGCTCTTTGCCCCCAACGTCTTCATGGCCGATAAGCGATGATGGCCATTCGGCGTCCAATACTTCACGGTGGCGTCGGACGGTTTACTCGCGCGTACCACGATAATCGGATCGAGGAAACGGCCGATTTTGCTGATAACGCTTTCCAATTTTCGCACATGAGTGTCCGACAGATTCCGCTGAAATGGCGTCGCGGCGACGAGATCGATGGGAAGCGCGGCCAGAAGAATCCAGCGCCCGCCGTATGGCTCTCGATAAGCCGTCAGCACCGTACCGCCGTCCGATGCCACGTGCTGCTCTAGTTCGGTCACCTCATTCGTTTTTGCGTTGGACTGCAGATCGGTGGCACTCAACCCCGAGGCCGCGCCCACCGGCTTGCGCCGACGGCGGACTGCTCCGACCTTCCGAGGTGTTTTCGAGGCCTTTTCCCCCATACGGCTATCGTACTTGAGGCGTACCTCAAAGAAAAGCTTCGGACTCAGAATTCATTATAGAGGTCTGGACTGGCCGTTCAAAAGCAATTAGCTTAGAATGCGCTTCCGCGTTTCTTATCAAGGAGGGCATGCCATGAAGACCGTGCGATGGAGCGGATGGTTCGCTGCAATGCTGATCGTGTCGTTGATTGGGTGTGAGGGCTCTCGCGATTCGTATTCGAGAGATGGCAGTATCGCACCGGATCGCGCGACGAAGCAGATGAATGAGTTGATCGACGAGTCGGTCAAGGATCCAGCGAAGGCTTCCCGCGTCAAATCGTTAACAAGGGACATCGTCAACGAAGCCAAACAGTCCTATGCCCAGCGTCGAGAAGCCGATCGAAGATTGTACGAACTCAATGCCAATTACAATGCGACGCCGGAGGAATTCACCAAGATCCTGGACGAGATCAACAATGCGCATATGCGATCGTCCGCCAAAATCTTGGGGCTACGTTTCAAAATCAAAGAGCAATTGACGCAGGAAGAATGGCGCACCTTGACGGAAGGGATGAAAAAGCAGGGCGATCGTTATTTAGGAGAATCCATTTCCCATTAGGCATGGACGCGGGTGCTCTTGATACTCATAGCTCGCACCCAGTTAACCCAGCCGCCTTCCGTACAACAACGTGATATTCAAGCGACGACTCTCGTAGGCATCTTTAAACTGAAACCGATCGGTCTCATGAAAGAGATCTGAGTTAAAGATCACCGCGCGGTTGGCACGATAGGGAATCGTCACGGCTTTCGCGTCGCTGTGGGTCAAAAATTCACGTACCTTCGGCTCGTTCTTCGTGTTGTTATAGTCTTTAAAATTCCATTCTCTGGGCGCTTCTTTATTCCAGACAACCAATCCACCGTGGGCCGGATCCAAATTGGCCTCATCCGGCGTAATCCAGAAATTCACATTGACCGCGGCGGCATCGGCGTGAATATTTAAGCCGGTCCGTTCACTGTCATATTTAAATGCCCAGGCCTGCGTCAAAAGATGGTGCGCGAAGATGCCCGGAAATTTGAGCCGCAACTCCTCCGCGATCTGCAAGAGGAGCGGGCAGGAGAATCCATCCCCTAAAAACGCTCCCAGGTATCCATTCTCATAGTCACGCTTCCAAATGGTCGATTCCACGCAAAAGCGCCGCAAGGACATCAGCGCCTCTTGAGTGAGGAGATCATCCACATACATGACCTCGGGGCGGCCGGCATGATAGCGCGCTTCGATAGCCGGAACGTCGAGTGAGGGATTCACGGCGGCGCTCGGCAATGCTGGAGTCTCTGCATAGTGCAGAATGCGCGTGAAGGAAGGAGCAATGGCCCGCAACTCCTCCTGGCTTAGCGCTAAACGAGCTGTCTGTTCCGGCGCTTCGACAGCGCGGTTGTAGAGTCGCAGCAATGCGTCCACATACGCGGATAAATCTGCCGTCATGAGACCACGCTCCAACAGATAGTGAACCTGCTCGGCATCATGCTTGAGACGTGACGTGGAGATAGAGGAAACAGCAGACAAGCGTCCGTGATTCTGCTTGAGGTCAGCCGACCGCCGGAAACAGTTTAACGCCTCTTCAAATCGCTGCCGGCGCATCAGCGCGAAGGCCAGATGATAGAGCGCCTTCTGATACTCGGGATTCAGCCGAAGCGCTCGCTCGAAGGACACAATAGCTAAATCCAATTTCCCCTGGTCCATCAGCACGCTGCCAAGATTACAATGTGCTTCCAGATGATTCGGCGCGAGGCGAAGCGCTTGTTCATAAGCCGCCTGCGCCTCGTCGAGCTTACCGAGTTCTTTCAGCGCCACACCTAGATTGTTGTATGCCTCGGCATAATCCGGCTTGCTCCGCAACGCATGTTTATAGGCCGCCACGGCTTCCTGGAACCGGCCCATCTCCATGAGCACATTTCCGACATTACTCCGAGCCTCCGCATAGTGAGGTTGCAGAGTCAGCGCTCGCTCGTATGCCGACAGCGCATCCGTCCCCTGACCTTGCTTCTGAAGGACCACACCGAGATTGAACCAATAGGTCGACTGGTTTGGATTCTCCCGAGTCGCATGGGCGAGCAGATCGGCGGCTTCCTGCAACTGTCCCATCCGATACGCAATGAGGCCCAGCAGATGGAGGCTGTCGGCATGATGGGGATCGCTGACAAGGATTTGATGATACAACCGCTGGGCGTCATCAAGCCGCCCGGCACGATGATGTCCGACAGCTTCATCGAACAGCGGCTTCAAGCTCAAAGCAGGACGGTGAGGCTCGCGACTCTGAAGTTTATCCTGGCGCCGCCGATCAGCTCGATTCATAGCATCACGCTGGAAGTGTGACGACTCATGTCTGTGAAGTGCGGGTTTAAGGCTAAAGCCGGACACAGGATGGAGTCAAGACAGCGTTTCGAAATCAGGCAGGTCCGAGATTGTGAGAGAGTCCTGTCAATGTTTCTGCCGGGCCCATCGATATGTCATTGCACAAAAAGTCCCCTGGATCATTTGACCCAGGGGCTCTGTGGTAGCTCACTTGATGTATTGGCGTCTCGGCATATATATGTGATCCAAGTGTGCGCTCAAGTAAGCTTGGTATGGTGGAGGTGAGGGGAATTGAACCCCTGTCCGAAGACCTTTGGCGCAACGGCTCTACATGCGTATCCGATAGTTTAGATTTCGCGATCGCCCACGCCCATCGGCCGGCTTAGAACAACCGCTAGCCCAGAAAGTTCTCGTCCTCAGCCACTGAGCACCAGCCTTGGACCAGCCTGCTGCATCGCGCTCCGTCCACCCCCGCAGGCATCAGGCGGCGGAACGTCGCAGTTAATTAAGCTGCGAGTGCCAGTTCTTGGTTGGCAGTTGCTATTTTCCCGAAGGTTTAACGAGACTCCGAGAGCTCGGCATGCACCGCTGACCTCTGTATCCCCGTCGAAGCCTGTCACCCCCATTTCGTTGAAGTGGTGAGTGCCCTGAGTGCTGAGTTTCATCCATCACTATACCTTACGGATCGATACTTCTTCTAGGTAACACTCGATAAACATAAATAACTGACCCATGGCCTTCTTCACGGTCTTACTTAAGGAAGCGCGGTTAAGGTTCCGCCAACTGCGCCCAACGAGCGAGCACATTCTGCTCGGGAAAGAGGCGCGCCTGGGGCGGGGCGGGGTGAAACATCCGCGCTCTGCGAGCAACTGGCGGACCCTAACCACCCCGACGCGCCCCCTTCATCGCGCGCTCGACCTCACGACCGGCTTCACGGCTCTTAATGGTCTCTCTCCGGTCATATTGTTTTTTCCCTTTGGCAAGGGCAATTTCGATTTTGGCTTTGCCTCGAGGGTTGAAGTAGATGCGCAACGGCACCAGGGTCAATCCTTTCTGCTGCGTTTTGCCCAGGAGCTTACTGATTTCTTTTCGATGCAGCAGCAATTTACGCGGGCGAAGCGGATCGTGGTTCATGATATTGCCGTGACTATAGGGCGTAATGTGGCAATTGTGCAGAATCACTTCCTCATGATCCACGCTCGCATAACTATCGCGCAAATTGACCTTGCCCTCGCGTAAGGACTTGACCTCCGTGCCGCGCAAGACAAGGCCCGCCTCCATCTTCTCTTCAATCGCATAATCGTGGAATGCCTTCCGGTTGGTCGCGACAACGGTTTCTTTTTGTTCCTTCACCATGGCGGGATCATGATAGCACGAACGGTACGGATGGGTGAGCAGCACTCGTCAACAGTCTAGCCCGGGGAATTATCCGGTCTCTTGACCAACAAAGGAAACGCTCCTAGGATGATGTCATGGCGCAGCTTTCCCCACTCGTATCCATTCTGGATAAAATAGCCCAACGCTTCGGCATGAGCGGGAAGCTGTTGGAGCATCGTCTGCAACGGCAATGGCCGGCGATCGTTGGAGCGCACGTGGCCGCGCATACGCGGCCGGAATCGATCCGGTTTAAGAAACTCCACGTCATCGTGGACTCCTCGGTATGGGTTCAACAATTGACGTTCCTTAAGGTGTCCTTGCTGCAAAGCATTAATGCCACGGCAGGGGATTCACCCATCAGCGATATTGTATTGCGCGTGGGAACTATAGAGCCGCAGGGACAAGCGGATGACACGGCATCATCCGGCGAGTTCTCCAAGGTCGGACCACCGTCACTGCCCAGCGAGGCGCTGGCGGAAGTCGCCCTCCATGTGCAGGCTATCGAAGATCCTGATATTCGTACTCATCTGGCAGAGGTCATGGCCCGTGCACTGGCATCGTCGTCTGCGCCGAAGTTTCGTCCTTGAGTGGCCCTTTGAACAGCACACGTGAGAAGGCGGCCGTCGCCGGACTGTCCGGTCTCTCTTTCATGCCGTCAATCGGCCCAATCCGCCCCTCTTCCCCCGATTCATCCAAGCCATAGTAGCCTCTGACGGCTTTCTCAAAGGCGTCCCGTAACGATCGATCCTGGGGCGAGGTCGAACCGCGAGCGGCGACATACCGATGCAACATATCAGGCTCCGCCCAGGCTTCATGGGTGAACACGTAGATGTTGATCCGCCCATAGGGCCCAGCCGCATCATCGGGAGTCGTCGGCCGGATTTTCATCCGACCGAATTCTTTGGCACGCGCCACGCTCTGAAATCGATAGATCAGCGTTTCCAGTTCGTGGTCGCTCGTGTACACCGGCACGTGAACCGCCACGGCGGTTCCTTCTTGGGAGCCAATACTGTAAGGAGGAATCGAGCGATCGGGGCGCGTGAGAAACATGCCGCCCCAGATCAACGTAAAGGCCCCGATAAAGACGCCAAGGCCCATCTTCACGACCGTATCGAGCTTCTTTTTTTGTTTCGCCATACCGATGGGGCCGAACGGTCCTTCGCCGACGGCCATGAGCCGAGGGGCACCATTCCGAAGCGGTTTCTAAGGCAGGTCATTCCATGCCGAAGGACGGATACTTCGAATGCGGCGAGGTCCTACTCTTCGTCGTCTTCAGCACCGCCATTACTTGCAGTTTCATCTCGATCGCCAGTGTCGGCCAGGCGAGCTACGCCGACGACACGGTCATCCGACTCTTGCATCTCCAGCACACGCACGCCTTGAGTATTTCGACCGACTTCACGAATTCTATCCACCTTGCAGCGGAGAATCTTTCCCTTCGACGACATCATCATGATTTCATCGTTTTCACGCACCTGCACGAAGCCCACGGCAAGTCCGTTACGTTCCGTGGTTTTCACGCTGATGATGCCTTTTCCGCCACGGCCCTGAAGCCGGTAATCGGAGACTGGCGTGCGCTTACCGAATCCATTTTCGGTAATGGTTAACACGGCGGTGGTGGAGTCCGGCGTAATAGTCTCCATCCCGATCACCTGGTTGCCCTCTTCCAATGTAATGCCGCGTACACCATGCGCGGTGCGGCCCATTGGTCGGACGTCTTCTTCTTTAAAACGAATGACGATGCCCTGCCGGGTGCCGAGGAGGATTTCGCGATGCCCATCCGTGATCTGCACACCGATCAACTTGTCACCTTCGTCCAGCGAGAGCGCGATGATGCCACCCTGACGAGGGTTGCTGTATGCGGACAGCTCCGTTTTTTTGATGACGCCCTGACGGGTGGCCATGAATACGTACCGATCATCGCGGAATTCTTTCACGGGTAGGATAGCCGTAACCTTTTCATCCCCCGAGAGGGCGAGCAGATTGACCATCGCTTTACCCTTGGCGGCACGGCCGGCTTCCGGAATTTCATGGACCTTCAGCCAAAAGACTTTTCCCACATCGCTAAAAAAGAGCAGGTAGTCATGCGTCGACGCCGTAAATAGGGTTTCGACGAAATCCTCTTCTTTGACCCCCATGCCGATCTTGCCCTTACCGCCTCGACGCTGAGCCCGGTAGAGGGACACCGGATTGCGCTTGATATAGCCGGCATGAGTCACCGTCACGACTACTTCCTCTTCGGCGATGAGATCCTCGACGTTGATCTCCGCCTCTTCCGACACGATCTGCGTGCGCCGTTCGTCTTTGTATTCTTCTTTGATCGCTTGCAACTCTTCTTTAATGATCTTCCGCACCAAGGTCTCGCTGCCGAGCACCGAGCGCAGATATTCCATCCGCTTGAGCAGTTCCTGATATTCTTCGATCAGTTTGTTGCGTTCGAGCTGGGTCAACCGCTGTAGCTTCATGTCCAGGATCGCAGTGGCCTGGATCTCGGTCAATTCGAACTGGCGCATCAAACCGTTCCGCGCGACCTCGGGAGACTGCGATCGCCGGATCAATTGGATCACGGCATCCAAATGATCGAGCGCGATCTTGAGTCCTTCCAGAATGTGGGCGCGCTCCTCGGCTTTGCGTAACTGGAAGGCCGTGCGACGCACCACGACTTCCCGACGATGCTCGACAAAGGCGTCGAGAATCTGCTTGAGATTCAACACCTCGGGCCGATTATGGACCAAGGCCAGCATGATGACGCCGAAGGTCGTCTGGAGCTGCGTATGTTTATAGAGGTTGTTCAGGATGATGAGGGGGATTTCTCCGCGCTTCAGTTCGATGACGATACGCATCCCATCGCGGTCGGATTCATCGCGAAGGTCCGAGATGCCTTCGATTTTCTTGTCCTGGACCAGCTCGGCCATTTTTTCGATCAGCCGCGCTTTATTCACCTGATAGGGAATCTCGGTGACGATAATCCGGTCGCGCTCCGTTCGCTCATCCGTCTCGATGACCGCCTTGGCCCGCAGGCTCAGCAATCCTCGGCCGGTCTTGTACGCGTCCTTGATCCCTTGCTTGCCGTAGATGAAGCCGGCGGTCGGAAAATCCGGACCGGGAATCTTCTTCATCAATTGCTCGATCGTCACGTCGGCATTGTCGAGGACCATCATGAGTCCATCCACGACCTCGCCGATGTTGTGCGTGGGAATGCTGGTCGCGTATCCCACCGCAATCCCGTTCGCGCCGTTGATCAAGAGATTCGGCACTCTCGCCGGAAGCACCAGTGGCTCCATCCGAGATTCGTCGTAATTCGGGCCGAAGTCGACCGTGTCCATATCGATATCAGCCAGCATCTCCTCGGCAAGCTTCGTGAGGCGCGCTTCCGTATACCGCATAGCGGCGGGCGGATCGCCATCGACCGAGCCGAAGTTTCCTTGGCCGTCGACGAGGGGATAGCGCATGTTGAAATCTTGCGCCATACGCACGAGGGTGTCGTAAATCGCCGAATCACCGTGAGGATGGTAGTTCCCCATGATTTCGCCGACGATCTTGGCCGACTTACGGTACGCTCGGTTATGAGCCAAGCCCATTTCATTCATGCCGTGCAAAATCCTGCGATGGACCGGCTTAAACCCGTCGCGAACATCCGGCAGCGCACGTCCCACGATCACGCTCATGGCGTAGTCGAGGTACGACGACTTCATTTCGTCTTCGATGTTGATCTGAATTAGGCGCTCATCAATCGGCATCTATTTCCCCACTATCACGGATGCTGAAAATGGCATCATTGCACCCACCTACTCCAGGGCGCCAAGACGTACCCCTTCCCGAACTCTCATGGATCATACGTCGAGGTTTTTGACTTCTAATGCATGCGCTTGAAT
>Ga0070665_100008448_pt1 | contig 10416 bp, 11 predicted proteins | sample KBSS13metaG_FD_65862 | JGI IMG/M metagenome (GOLD analysis project Ga0070665, IMG submission 65862) | Switchgrass rhizosphere microbial communities from Kellogg Biological Station, Michigan, USA - KBS S1-3 metaG | ecosystem: Host-associated > Plants > Roots > Rhizosphere > Soil ...
CCCATTTGAGTGGGGCATCCAACGAGGGGGCCGGCTCCCCTGCCACAAGGCCGCCGAGGCGGCGCTCGATGGCGGCGAACGACGGCGCCATCGCTGCGATATTTTGAGCCGCCTGCTGTAGCTGCTGCGCCGGGTTGCTCATCCGCGCGAACAGAATGAGGGCCGCGATCAGCACCGGAAACGGGAGGTGCAGTACCCGCACGCCGATAAACAGAAGGAGGGCCGCGGTCAGCGCGGCGCCGAGCGCGGCAAGCTGCTGCGCCGATGAATAATCGCGCGTGAAGCGAACCACCTGCGATCCCGCGGCATCGAGGGTGCGTCCATATTCGGCGAGGAACGGCCCAACCGTGCCTTGGGCAAGCGCCGCTTTCAGGCCCGCGTGCAGTCGAAATCCCGATTCTGCGCTTTCGCTCGCCGACTCCTGGATGGCGATTCCGCTCAGGACTCCGCGCCGAAACCAGCGCGTGGCGGCGATTCCACCTACCGCCAAGATGGCAACCGCGACCAGGGTGAGGGCGGGAGAAAGAATGGACGTCAGCGTGAGCTGTACCAGCAGCATCGTCAGCGCGACCACGAACTGCTGCGCATATTGCATCGCGAGGGTCGAGCGCGGGACGTCGCTCAGCAGCAGCGACTGCATCCCGGCCTGGCCCACTTTACTGGCGAAGCTCCAGCCGCGCGCGGCAAGCGTGGCGGCGGCGCGCAGCTTCAGCGACCGCTCGTAACCGGTCTGCAAGCGGCTGGTCAGGACATCACGGGCGTAAAGGAGCGCCGATCGCGCGGCCATCGCGCCCACGAACAGCGCGAGCGCGATTATGAAGCGCTGGCCTGGCGCGATATTCGCGAGCCAGGGCGCGAACTGGCCGATCCGCGCACTGTCCTCGCCGATCGCGACCGACGCCAGCGGCACGATCATCAGCAGGCCGAAGCCCTCGGCGACGGCGGCGAGCAGAATCACGCCAAGCGCAAGCCACAGCCGCGCGCCGGCGTAAGTTCGATAATCGTGGAGGAGCGCGCGAATGCCGCGCTGCTCGGCCCGGTTCATGGAATGACCGGGCGCGTGCGTGCCTTAGCCCTGCCGCGCCTTGAAGCGACGGTTCGTCTTGTTGATGACGTAGGTGCGCCCGCGACGGCGGATCACGCGGCAATCCCGGTGGCGCGCCTTCAGCGACTTCAAGCTATTGCGAATCTTCATGGCCGGGCGCCTGCCTCGTAATCTCGTGTTTAGGTTATTGGAAAGGTCCGAAAACCGGCCGTCCCCCTAGAGAGCGGCCTTGGCGAAGTCAAGCCGCGAGGGCGCTCGTTTCGGAACCATAAGGCCTTGGTGCGGTTAAATTCCTGCCAAACAAGGCAGCGGGAGGGCTCGTGTAACAGGAGGCCCTCATGAGAAGGCTTATCATTGCAACCCTGCTCGCGGGAGGCGCGGCCCTGGCGGGCTGCGCGACTGTCCCGCCCCCGGCGACGATCGCTGCGGCCGGCGGCGTTTGTGGCAGTTATGGCTATATCGATGTCAACAACGACGGCTACATCACCGGCGACGAGTGGAACACGTTCCGCACCAGAAGCTACGGCGACTGGGACCTCAATCACGATGGCCGCGTGAGCCAGAGCGAGTTTGAATCCTGCTATCGCGGCGGCGGCTTCTACCGCACCACCTACTACAACCCCGACTATTGGAATTATTATTGGCGTGGATTCGACGCCAATGGCGACGGCTATCTCAGCGCCGACGAATATTGGGGAACGTCGAGCTGGGCGACGATCGATCGCAACCACAATGGCCGGATCGATTCCGACGAATGGGTCTGGTGGACCCCGTAATTCTTCAACCTGGAGGCCCGGCGCTCATGGCGGTGCCGGGCTTCCTTACTTTTCCGCGCTGAGCTTACGCTCCCAGGCGAGCGCGTCGGCGACGATCCGGTCGATGTCCTGATATTGCGGCTTCCAGTCGAGCGCTTCGCGAATGCGATCGTTCGCGGACACGAGCTCGGGCGGGTCACCAGCGCGCCGGCCTTCCATGACCCGCTTCAACGGCATGTTGGTCAGCCGATCTACCGCATCGAGTACCTCGAGCACCGACAGCCCACGGCCGTAGCCGCAATTCACGACGAGATTCTCGTCCGGGTGGTCGATCAGCCATTGCAGCGCCTGGACGTGGGCGGCGGCGAGATCGCTGACGTGGATATAGTCGCGGATGCAGGTGCCGTCCGGTGTCGGGTAATCGCTGCCGTAGACCGCGACATGCGCGCGTTTGCCCACCGCGGCTTCGACCGCAACCTTGATCAAATGGGTGGATCCGGGACCCGCCTGCCCTGACCGGCCCTGAGGATCGGCGCCCGCGACGTTGAAATAGCGCAGCGCGCCATAATTGAACGGATAGGCCGCCGCGGCATCCTCGAGCATGCGCTCGGTCATCAGCTTGGAAGCGCCATAGGGATTGATCGGCTGCTTCGGATCGCCCTCGCGGATGGGAACGCTCTCCGGCTCGCCGTAGACCGCGGCGGTTGAGGAAAAGAGGATGTGCTTCACGCCGGCGTCGACCGCGGCGGTCAGCAGGGAATGCGTCGCGACGGTGTTGTTGCGATAATAATCGAGCGGCTTTTCAACCGATTCCGGAACCACGATCGATCCGGCGAAATGCATGATTGCGCCGATCTTCTGTTCCTTGAGGGCCCGGTTGACCAGCGCCCCGTCAGCGATCGACCCTTCGAAGAACGGTATATCGTCGGGCACCAATTCGCGTCGGCCAGTCGACAGGTCGTCGATCACGGCGACCGTCCAGCCGGCATCCTTCAACGCGAGCACCGCATGGCTGCCGATGTACCCGGCGCCGCCGGTGACCAGAACGTTGGGCTTTTGCATGAAGCGCTGGCTAGCGAAGCGCATTTGCCTCCGCTACCCCTTCTTACCGAAGATTATCGGGGAGGCAGTCGATGGGACGAGTATTGGCGATCGGCATCGCGGGCGCGGCGGCGCTCCTGGCAGGTGCGGCTGAGGCCCAGACGACCGGCGAGATGACGATCTACTCCAAGGGTCATTTCAAAGGGGCGAACCTCGGCCTCGCCGGCCCCCTTACCAACATAGACCCTGTGTTCACCGCAAAGAGCATCCAGATCACGCCGGGCTCGGCCTGGGAAGTGTGTAGCGGAAAGACGTTCACGGGCTGCAAGCGGATCGACAAATCGGTTGAAAGCGGGATCTTTTCGGTGCGCTCGGCGCGCCCGATCGCGCCCGTGATCGCGACCCGCGTCGGCCCGGGGATAACGGAAGGCCCGGACGGAACGATCGAGCCTCCCAACCAGTCGCTGCGCGGGCTCGCGAGCGAGTTCTTCGTCGCGCCCAACCAGGGCGGCCAACGCGTCGGCGTGCCCGACAACCGGCCGGAGAATATGCGCAAGGCCGCCGACCAGTTCTGCCAGGCGGCCGGGTGGCGCCAATCGGTGCATGCCCGCGTCCAGCAGGTAGGCGCCGTCTATTATCTCGTCGACGTTCTGTGCTCGAACGACGCCGGCTAGCGAGCCACGCAAGGTTGCGGGTGACCCAAATTCGGCTATCAGGCCCCGCGACTTTCCCAGCCAGTTAAACGAGTACGGCCATGGCAATCACGATTTCGAGCTCATTCGACGCGGGCAACATCCGCGTCGCCAACCAGGATGGCGACCGCTTCGACCTCGAAATCGTGGCGGACCACATGTCCGATTTCTACCAGTGGTTCTACTTTCGTCTTGCTGGCGCAGCCGGCCGCGAAGTGACCCTGCGCATCACCAACTGCGCCGCTTCGGCCTACCCGCACGGCTGGCCCGACTACAAAGGCGTGATGAGCCTCGACCGCGAAGAATGGGTCCGGATCACCGACACAAGCTACGCGAACGGCGTGCTGACGATGAAGCTGACCCCGCCGCAAGATGTGGTGTGGATCGCTTATTTCGCGCCTTACTCGATGGAGCGGCATCACGACCTCGTCACCCAAACCGCGCTTATCCCCGGCGTTGGCTATCGCTCGCTCGGCAAAACTCTCGACGGCCAGGACATCGACTGCCTGACGATCGGCGAAGGCTCCTTGAACGTGTGGCTCTACGCCCGCCAGCACCCGGGCGAGAGCATGGCCGAATGGTGGATGGAAGGCGCGCTCGAGAAGCTCGTCGATGAGGATGACCCGATCGCCCGCGTGCTGCGCAAGAAATGTACGTTCCGCGTCGTTCCCAACATGAACCCCGATGGATCTCGGCGCGGCCACCTGCGCACCAACGCGGTCGGCGTGAACCTCAACCGCGAATGGCATGCGCCTTCGGCGGAGAAGAGCCCGGAAGTCCTGTGCGTGCGCAATGCAATGGACGAGACCGGGGTCGATTTCGCGATGGACGTCCACGGCGACGAGGCGATCCCCGCAAACTTCCTTGCTGGCTTCGAAGGCATCCCGTCGCACACCGACCGGCAACAAAAACTGTTCGAGCTGTTCGGCGAAACGCTGGAGCGGCTGTCGCCCGATTTCCAGCGGCAGAAGGGCTATGAAATCTCCGCGCCGGGCGAAGCGAACATGAGCATGTCGACCACGCAGCTGGCGGAACGCTACGGCTGTGTTTCGATGACGCTCGAAATGCCATTCAAGGATAACTTCGACCTTCCGGACGAGGTTTACGGCTGGTCGCCGCAGCGCTCGAAATACCTCGCTTACGCCTGCCTCGACGCGCTCCACGCGATCCTTCCGCAGCTTTCGGCGGCGACCGCCCAGCGCGATTCCGCCAAGCGCGAGAAGGTCGAAGCTTAATGCCGGCTCTTGTTCTCCTGCGGCACGGACAGTCGCAGTGGAACCTCGAGAATCGCTTCACCGGCTGGTGGGACGTCGACCTTAGCGATCAGGGGATCGCCGAAGCGCGCGCTGCCGGGGCACTGCTCCGCGACAAGGGCTTCGACTTCGATTGCTGCTTCACCAGCGTCCTGACGCGCGCCATTCGCACCCTCCACCTGGTGCTTCACGAAATGGACCGGCTCTGGCTCCCGGTGACCAAGGACTGGCGCTTGAACGAGCGCCACTACGGCGGGCTGACCGGCCTCAACAAGCAGGAGATGATCGACAAGGTCGGTGCCGAGCAGGTCAAGATCTGGCGCCGCTCGTTCGACATCCCACCGCCACCACTGGAGGCGGACAGCCCCTACAACGTCAGCCGCGACCGCCGCTACGCCGGGATCGACGTGCCACAGGCCGAAAGCCTCAAGGAAACGATCGCGCGCGCGGTGCCTTATTACGAGCGTGAGATCGCGCCGGCGCTGAAGTCGGGCAAGCGCGTGCTCGTCGCCGCCCACGGCAATTCGCTGCGCGGGATCATCAAATATCTGTCCGAGATCGGCGATGATGAGATTGTCGGGCTCGAGATCCCGACCGGGAAGCCGATTGTCTACGACCTTCGCGACGACCTCTCGGTCGAGCGCCGTTACTACCTCGACGACGAATAGCTAGCGGCGCAGCGCAAAGACTCCGTTGGCCGATCCGTTGGTCATCGTCCCTAGCAAGGTCCCGCCGACGATCGTGCCGTAGTAATGGGACTGGCCGCCGCCGGCATAGGCGAAGTTGATATAGCCGTCGGAGTCGACACTCCACGTGCCTCGTTCATCGCCATTGTCGACGAACGTTCCGTCGGAAGCGAAATCCCACCACGATCCGTCGCTGTCAAAGCCGTCGATCCCTCGCCAGTCGGTCTGCCCCGTCCAGCGTCCGACATAATCCTGCGCTGTCGCGGCCTGCGCCGGTGATGGCAACGTTGCCGCAGCGGCCACGGCCGCCGCCAGCAGAATGTGCTTCAATCTTGAAGCCATTTCCCCCTCCTATTTACGCGGCTTCGGCCTTTCTTCGGTACATTTCCTCATCGGCGCGCGCGATGACTTCGTCCGCTGTGTCGCCCGGCGAGATCATCGTCACCCCGATCGCAACGCTTAAGGGAAGCTGTTTCCCGTCGTGGGTGAAGCCGCGCCCGGCAATGACATCGACCAGCCGCTGAGCGGCTTCGTGCGCCTTTTCGCTATCGGAATGGGCGAGCAGGATACCGAATTCGTCGCCGCCGATGCGCGCGACGACGTCGCTCTTGCGAACGCCGCCGATCAGCATGTCTGCCGCCTGGATCAGCGCCTGGTCGCCGGCCTGGTGGCCGAAGCTGTCGTTGATCATCTTCAGCCCATCGAGGTCGACGTAGAGCATCGCCGATGGCTCGCTGTAGCGGCTTGCCCGGTCGATGAAGCGCTCCAGCGCGCGCATGAAGCCGCGGCGGTTGGGGAGATTGATCAGCGCGTCCTGATGGGCGAGCTGGTCGAGTTGCTCGACGCGCGCCTGCAGCTGCGCGACCTTGCCGCGCAGTTGGTCGATCTCGTCGATCAGGCGGTCCACGTTCGGACCGTCGGTCAGCTGGTCAGACATTGCCCCCCGAGCCGGTTTTCGTCTGCCGCCAAGTCATAGCGCGATTCCAACCCCTTGAAAATGTTGGTGCTTGACCGCGGAAATCACCTCGCGAGCATCACCGCGGCCAAGCCGTGATTGCCTAGCCAGAATCCTCACCCTAAACGAGCCTCTTCCAGGCAATTGCGTCAAGGCGGGACAATGCATGACGATGGGCCGCTGGTCGGCATCATCATGGGCAGCAAATCCGATTGGGAGACGATGCGCCATGCCGCCGAGACACTGGAGACGCTTGGGGTCCCCCACGAAACCAAGGTCGTCTCCGCCCACCGCACACCGAAGCGCCTCTACGATTATGCCCATTCGGCCAGGGATCGCGGCCTCAAGGTCGTGATCGCGGGCGCCGGCGGTGCGGCGCATCTCCCCGGCATGACGGCGTCGATGACCTCGCTTCCGGTGCTTGGCGTTCCGGTCGAAAGCCAGGCGCTCAAAGGCATGGATAGCCTGTTGTCGATCGTCCAGATGCCGGCCGGCGTCCCGGTCGGCACGCTCGCCATCGGCAAGGCCGGGGCGATCAACGCCGCGCTCCTCGCTGCGGCGATGCTCGCCACCACCGACGATGCGCTTGCGGCGCGGCTCGAGGCATGGCGCGAAAATCAGACTGGGTCGGTGGCCGAAGCGCCGGAATGACTGCCTCGCCCGGTTCCACGATCGGTATAATCGGCGGCGGCCAACTTGGCCGAATGCTCAGCATGGCGGCGGCGCAGCTCGGCTACAAATGCCACATCTTCGATCCGCACGAGCACGGTCCCGCCGCGCAGGTGTCTGCCAGGTTCACCCGCGCCGCCTACGACGATGTCGAGGCGCTGAGGAAGTTTGCGAGCGAAGTGGATATCGCAACCTACGAGTTCGAGAATTTGCCGGTCGGCCCGCTCGAGGTCCTCGGCGACAAGCTCAGGCCGAGTGCGCGCTCGCTCGCCATCGCGCAGGACCGCGCGAAGGAGAAGGAGTTCATCGAACGCTGCGATGCGCGTGTCGCTCCGTGGCGCGCGGTATCGACCCTCGAAGAGATGGAAGCCGCGGTCGCTGCGCTGGGCACCCCGGTCGTGCTGAAAACCCGACGCTACGGCTATGACGGCAAGGGTCAGGCGTGGATCCGCGATCCGGCCGAGGCCGCCGCGGCCTGGGAAGCGATCGGGCGCGAGCCTGCCGTTGCCGAGGCGGGCGTGGACTTCACCGCCGAATTTTCGGTGATCATCGCGCGCTGGGCCGATGGCCGCCACTGCTTCTGGGATTCAGCCGAGAACCAGCATGGCGAGGGCATCCTCCGTCGTTCGACCGTGCCGTGCAGCGACGCAGTCGCGGTGCAGGTCGAGGAAGCGCGCGAAGCGACGCTCAGGATAGCCGAGGCGCTCGATCACATCGGCGTCCTCACCGTGGAGTTCTTTGCCAGCGAGACGGGCCCGGTCGTCAACGAGATCGCGCCGCGCGTGCACAACAGCGGGCACTGGACGATCGAAGGCGCGGTGACCTCGCAGTTCGAGCAGCATATCCGCGCGATCTGCGACCTTCCGCCCGGCTCGACCGCACTGGCCGGCAGCGGCGCGACGATGGACAACCTCATCGGCCGCGATGTCGATCGCTGGGCCGAACTCGTCGCCGAGCCCGATCTCCACGTCCACATTTACGGCAAGGGTGAAGCGCGCCCCGGCCGCAAGATGGGCCATGTGACGCGGGTGAAGTAGCCTAGCTCGGAAGGCCGCACTCCTCCTTGCCAACGCGCTTCGCCGTTTCGACGGCATAAGCGCTCCACTTGTCCTTCCGGAACGCTTCCCAGGTCGCGGTGAATTCGTCCGGCCCGACCCGGCGGATTGTCTCGCGCACGCGCATCGACCCGCCGCTCGACAGCGCATTGCCTTCGAGCACCAGCGCGTTGTCCGCCCAGCCGGGCGAGCGCACGACAGCATATGTGCCGCTGACGTCGAATATGGTGCGGGTCAGTTCGCCCGTGCTGCCGTCAACGCCCCATACGTCCTTCGAACCGAACCCCGGCGTGGCCGAGACCGCAACGCCCGAAATCCATTTGTCGCCGACGAACGGCTGGACCGAATAGCAGACCCGCAACGGGTCGCCGCCCGCTGGGTCGACCGACACCACGCCCCAAGTCCCAACGAGATACGTGAGAAACTGGTCGGCTTGCGCCTGGCCGCCGGCCGGCGCGGCGGCGAGCAAAAGGGCAGCGGAAATAAGCAACATGGTCGGGCCTCCAGCGACGCACTGGCGAACCGATCGGCGACAGGGTCAACCGCGTATCGATGAATGCCGCCGCATCGCGCACAAGCAGCGGCGCGAACCTACGGCGCCTCTACCACCTCGATCGGCATGCCGAGCTTCTCCAGCTGTGGCCTGACCGTCGCCGCGTCGCCGACGACGATCCACACAAAGCCCTTGGGGTCGAGCGCGCCGCGCGCGGCCCGGTCGAGCGAGGCCCTGGTCTGCGCGCGATACTTGCCGGCAAGCGTCTCGTAATAATCGTCAGGGCGGTCGAGCACGTCCATGTTCATGAGCGCGCCGAGCACCGCGCCCGACGTTTCGAACTGGCCTGGCAGGCGGTTCACGTCATTCTCGACCGTGCGCTTCAGCTCCTCGTCGGTAACGCCGTTGGTGGTCAGGAACTGGCTGATCTGACTGTTGAGCTCGGCCAGCGCCTCGCCCGTCTTGTCGGCCTGGACCGGCGCAGTCACCGCATAAGGCACCGCATGCTCGAGCACCGTCGCGTCGCCGTTGACGCCGTACGACCAGCCCTTGGTCTCGCGCAGATCCATGTTGAGCCGCGACAGGAAGGTCCCCCCCAGCACTTCGTTGGCGGTGTCGAACGGAACGATGTCGCCCTTGGGGTCGATCGGCAGCAATTCCGCGCCGAGGATGGTCGACTGCGGAGCGCCCGGGCGGTTGACCAGCAGGATGCGCGGGCTCGTCGGGCGCGGCACCGGTGCGGCGAAATTCTTGACGCCCTTGGGCACCGCCGGCGCGGTCCAATTGCCGAACCGCGCTTCGAGCAGCGGCTGCACTTCGCTCAGCGGCCGATCGGAGACGACGAAAATCTTGGCGTTATCGGGACGGAGCCAGCGCTGCTGGAAGCGGATCAAATCGTCGCGCGTGAACTTCGCGATCGCCTTGGGATCGCCGCCGCCCGGCCCGCCATAGGGGTGGTTCGGACCGTAGAGCACGTCGGGCAGCACGCGATGCGCAACCCGGGTCGGGTCCTTCTGCAACTGCGCGATCGACGTGAGCTTCAGCGCGCGGACGCGGTCGATATCGCCCGGCCGGAAGGCGGCATCCTCGGTCACGTCGCGCATCAGGTCGAGCGACGGGGCGAGGTTCGGCGACAGCGCATTCAGCGATACGTAGGACCGGTCGCCGGCATTGCTCGTGCCGACATCGGAGCCGAGCCGCTCCTCGGCCTCGGCGAATTCCTGCGAGCTCAGCTTCGACGTTCCTTCGTCGAGCAGGTCCATGGCCATCGCCGCGAGCCCGCGCTCCTGCGGCGCATCTGCCGCGGTGCCGGCGTCGAACGACAGCGCAACCTGCGTCACCGGGACCGACGTGCGCTGGACGTAATCGAGCGGGATTCCGTTCGCGAGCTTGGTGTGCGTGATCGCCGGGAAGTCGAGCGCGGCGAGCTCGCCCACCTGCGGGATCTGGCGCGTGCCTTTGACCGCGCCCGCATCCTTGGCCTGGCCGGCCGCCTTCACCGGCTTGGACTCGGTGTAAGCGTCGCGATCGCCCGGCGCGAGGATGATCGTCAGCGCGGGCTTCTTGAGCCATTGCTGCATCGCGCTCGTGACCACTGCGGGGGTGATCGCCGCGTAGGAAGCAAGGGTCGTTTTATAAAAGTCGCTGCTGTGCGCGTAGGTCTGGCCTTCCGCGAGCGTACCGGCTTTTCCGCCGACTTCCTCAAGACCACGGATGCGCCCCGATACTTCGGTCATCACCGCGCGCTCGACCTCGTCGGCGGTCGGTCCCTT
>Ga0070665_100008451_pt1 | contig 10412 bp, 10 predicted proteins | sample KBSS13metaG_FD_65862 | JGI IMG/M metagenome (GOLD analysis project Ga0070665, IMG submission 65862) | Switchgrass rhizosphere microbial communities from Kellogg Biological Station, Michigan, USA - KBS S1-3 metaG | ecosystem: Host-associated > Plants > Roots > Rhizosphere > Soil ...
ACACGGCATGGATGTTGACCTCGACTGCGCTCGTGTTGCTGATGTCAGTACCGGCTCTCGCATTGTTCTACGGCGGCCTGGTGCGCACAAAGAACATGCTGTCGGTGCTCATGCAGGTGTTTGTTGTCTTCTCCCTGATCAGCGTTCTGTGGTGTGTGTACGGTTATTCGTTTGCCTTTACTGAAGGCAACGCCTTCTTCGGCAGCGCCAGTCGCCTGTTCCTGAACGGCACATTCAATCCGGCGACGCAGGAGTTTTCGCTGGGCGCCACTTTCAGCAAGGGCACCCCCATGTATGAGCTCGTGTTTGTCGCCTTCCAGGCCACATTCGCCGCCATCACCTGCTGTCTGATTCTCGGCTCCATTGTCGAGCGCATGAAATTTTCCGCGGTGCTGCTGTTCATGGTGATCTGGTTCACCTTCAGCTATATCCCGGTCGCCCACATGGTCTGGTTCTGGGCGGGCCCGGACGCTTACACCTCCGCGGACAAGGCTGACGCCGTGACTGCGACGGCCGGTTACATCTGGCAAATGGGCGCACTCGACTTCGCGGGTGGCACGGTCGTTCACATCAACGCCGGTGTCGCCGGTCTCATTGGCGCCATCATCCTCGGCAAGCGCGTGGGTTTCGGCAGAGAGCCGATGCCGCCGCACAGCCTGACGATGTGCATGATCGGTGCTTCCATGCTCTGGTTCGGCTGGTTCGGTTTCAACGCAGGATCTGCGTTGGAAGCGAACGGATCAGCTGCGCTCGCCTTCATGAACACCTATCTCGCAACCGCCTGCGCGGTGTTGTCGTGGATGTTCTGCGAGTGGCTGCTCAAGGGTAAACCGTCAATGCTCGGTGCCGCGTCTGGCGCGGTGGCTGGTCTAGTGGCCATCACTCCCGCAGCCGGTAACGTTGGCATCCCTGGAGCTTTCGCTATCGGCCTCGGCGTTGGCGTCATCTGCCTCTGGGGTGTCACGGGCCTGAAGAAGATGATCAAGGCCGACGATTCCCTCGATGTGTTCGGCGTTCATGCACTCGGCGGTATTTTCGGCGCCCTGACGACTGGCATCTTCAATGCACCCTCCCTCGGTGGTCCCGGCTCGGTACAGGATTGGGTGAAAGGTACCGTCGGCTACCCAGGCATTGGTGCGCAACTGTGGATCCAGTTCAAAGCGGTGCTCATTGTGACCGTCTGGACCGCAGTGGTGGCTACCGTGGCGTTCCTCGTGGTCAAGGCGGTCCTGGGATTGAGGGTTTCCGAAGAACAAGAACGAGAGGGTCTCGACATCACGTCGCATGGCGAACGCGCCTACGACATGTAATCGGGTCTTTCAGGGCGGCTGTCGCACCCGTCGATAGGACCCCACCTGGCCAGCCTCGGCCTGCTCACCGGCAGGCCGGGGCATTTAACGTATGCGGGCTGCCAAGCTGGGGAAACGTGCTCCAGACCCCGCTCGCTCCTGCACGATGTGACGGACTTCTATGGCCCGGACTTTGGTGATTGGCGATACTGCCGTCGACCGGGGAGGTCCTGCTTATGTTGCGAAATCTGGCCATCAGCACACTTTTATGCGCGGGCGCCGTCTCAGTTGCCCATGCGGACGTTTTTCGCTGGGTCGATGAGCACGGCAGCGTGCATTACAGCGATCAGTGGGTTCCCGGATCCGAGGTGATCAAATCGTCGCCCAAGCCGCCCGGCAGCAGCGCCAATTCCACCTCCAAGCGCTCGATTGCCGGCGCCCCGCGGACGTCGTCGGCCGCGCCATCGCAGGACAACGCTTCCAAAGCGGTGAAAGAAGACCTCGCCAAAGTTCGCGAGCAGCAGTGCAAAGATGCCAAGGACCGGTATGAGAAGGCGATCCAGGCGCGGCGTATCTACAAGGCCCCCGCTGAAGGCGAAAAGCCGACAAAGGACACCGATCGGCCCGACGACCGTCAATATCTGTCGGAAGAAGAGGCTGATGCTTACCGCGTGAAGGCGCGGCAGGATGTCATGGACCTCTGCGGCAAATAGTCTATTGGCGCGGCGATGGCCGCGCGGAGCCCGGGTCCTTTTTTCGCCCCTAGTCCTCGCGAGGGTGGACGCCTATAGTTGCGCCCTTGGCCGCTCCGGCCGGTTCATTTCGGAACGAGCAGATGCGCGTTGGCTTTGTTGGTCTCGGCGCCATGGGCATGGGCATGTCGCGCAATCTTCATCGTGCCGGCCTGTTGAGCGCCGTCTGGAATCGCACTGCCGAGAAAGCCAAAACGCTCGCGGGTGAGCTTGGCTGCAAGGCGCCCCCAACACTCGAAGCTCTGGCCGCGGACGTGGATGCCGTGGTCATTTGCGTCTCGGCCGACGATGACGTGCTGCAGGTCGTGACTGCATTGGCAAAGGGAATTCGCAAAGGAGCGCTCGTCATCGATTGTTCGACGGTCGGTGCGGATACTGCGCGCAAGGCGAGCAGTCTGCTGCAACCGGGTGGTGCCGAGTTCCTGGATTGCCCCGTCAGTGGCGGCGTTGAAGGCGCGGAAAAAGCGACACTCGCTGTCATGGTCGGTGGGACGCCGGACGCGTTCGCTCGGGCGCAACCGATCCTCAGCGCCATGGGCAAGACCATCACGCACTTCGGGCCCACAGGCAGTGGTCAGGCCGCGAAGGCGACCAATCAGATCATGTGTGCCGGCATCATTGAGTGCGTGGCGGAAGCCATGGCATTTGCCCGGGCACAAGGACTACCTCTCGATAAGGTTCTGGATACGCTGGGCAAAGGCGCCGGTTCGAGCTGGTACTTCGTTCACCGCGGTCCCAACATGGTGCGCGGAGCGTACCCTGCGGGCTTCCGTGTTCGTCTGCACGCCAAGGACCTCGGCATTTGCCGCGATATGGCCGCGCGCTTCGGTGTTGCGTTGCCGGTCGTCGAGCGCATGCTCGGTGAATATGCCGAGCTGGTTGCCCGCGGCTACGGTGACGAGGACATCTCCGCCACTTTCAGGCTCAAGGAAGAGCTGTTTGACCGCCCCGGCAAATCCGCAGCGCCCTCCAAAAACGAATGAGCCGGGACGCATGAGCAACGGCACCGACGGCGCCGACGAGTCTCTGTATCTCCCTGATTTCTGCACCTCGCGCGCCGCGCTTGCCAACGTCCTCATCGTCGAGCTGACCGCACTCATCCTGACCCTCGCCCACGAAAATGTCGGCGTTGGGTTCTGGACGGACCTGTCCCGTACCTCGCTCTTCCTGTTGTGGATCGGCCTCGCCGGCGCCGCGCTGTTGTGTTGGATGCGCGCACCGCTCAACCGTCTCCAGGTGAGACGCGGCTCGGCCGCTGTGCTCCTGCTGATTTCGGCATTGATTGCAGTAATTTCCGCGGGGGCGTACTACCTTGGCCGATCCGACCTCGTGGAGAATGCCGGCGCCAGCGCGCTGTTTCCACCGGATCTGGCGCCATTCCTCGCACGCAACGGCGTCATCGGCTTTGTGGTCACAGCCCTGGCACTCAGATACTTCTATGTAACTCACGAATGGCGGCGGAACATCGAAATGCAGGCGACTGCGCGCGTGCACGCCCTGCAGGCCCGGATCCGCCCGCACTTCCTGTTCAACAGCATGAACACCATCGCGTCATTGACACGCTCCAATCCGGCGGTCGCCGAAGAAGCAGTACAGGACCTGGCCGACCTGTTCCGCGCGAACCTCAGTGACAAACGCGACACCATCACTCTGGAGCAGGAGTATGAAGTGGCGCGTACGTATCAGCGGATCGAAGAGCTGCGCCTGGGATCGCGGCTGCGTGTTGATTGGAAGATCGACTCGTTGCCGCGCAAGGCGTTGGTTCCAGGACTGATGCTGCAGCCGTTACTGGAGAATGCGATCTACCACGGCATTGAGCCGCAACCCGGTGGCGGGACAGTGACCGTAACCGGGGAGCTGTCGGGCAACCTGATCACCATCGTGGTGCGCAATCCTGTCGGCAACTATGAGAGTGAGCGGGAAGGTAACCGCCTTGCGTTGGCGAACATCCGTGAGCGTCTGGGTCTGTTGTATGGTGAGCGGGGACTCGTGAAGTCAGGGCGATTTGACAACGAGTTTATTGTCACGCTGCGTTTCCCGCACGTTGAGACTCTGCATGAGGCCTAGAGTCCTGATCGTCGACGATGAGGCTCCGGCGCGGGAGAGATTGCGCAGCTTGCTCGATGAGCTCGGCCAGGCTGACGTGGTCGGTGAAGCGGTCACCGGCGAGCAGGCGGTCCAGCGCGCCGCAGAGCTTGCCCCCGACGTAGTGTTGCTCGACGTCAGAATGCCTGGCATCGACGGTATCGAGGCTGCGAAGCACATGAACGTACTGGAGCAACCTCCGGCGGTCATCTTCACCACGGCATTCGATGAATACGCTATGAAGGCGTTCGATGCACAGGCAGTCGGCTATCTGCTGAAGCCCATACGCAAGGAGAAGCTCGCCGCGGCGCTGGCGCACGCAAGCCGTCTCTCACGGCCTCAGCTCCGGAAGATCGGTAATCCGGGCGATACTCGTTCCCACATTGCAGTCCGGCATCGCGAGGGACTGAAGTTGATTCCCCTGGATGAAGTGCAATTCTTTTTCGCGGAACAGAAGTACACGACGGTACGACACCTCAAGGGCGAGGATCTGATCGAGGACTCGTTGCGCTCTCTGGAGGACGAGTTTGGATCCGCGTTGGTACGCATCCACCGCAACGCCCTTGTGAGCGTGCGCTATCTGGAAGGAATCGAACGCAATGCCGACGGGCAGTATTTCGTGCGGCTGCGTGGATGCGATGCGCCCCTTCAGGTCAGCCGTCGGATGGCGAGCGAGTTACGGGAGCGGTTTCGTATCTGACCCGCGGCCGCCCGCATCGATTGCATAGTCGAACGAGTCGAAGAACAGCCCGTTCGTACGCGGAAACCCCGACCTGATTGCTTCGATCAACGCCGGTGGTCCAGCAGCGTACACATCAAACGCCCCGAGGTCAGGGTAGTCAGCCAGCACCGCCTCGTGCACCCAGCCCTCTCTGTAGTGTGTTCCCGTGCCCTGCGACAACACGGGCGTGAATTGGAGTTGTGGGTACTGGCGTACCCACTCCAGTATCAGTTGTTCTTCATACACGTCATGCGCCTGGCGAGCCCCCCAGTAGAGGTGGATGGGTCTGTCGATGCCACCTTCGAGCACGTGCCGCAGCATGGACTTCAGCGGTGCAAATCCAGTGCCTCCGGCGATCATCAGAATCGGTCCGGAACCCTCCCTATAAACAAACTGTCCGATCGGACCCTCGATCCTGAGCAGAGCGCCCAGGGTCGTAGTGCCCCACAGACCTTGCGTGAAGCCGCCACCGGGGACCCGTCGTACGTGGAGCTCGAGGAGATCGCTGTCGTGCGGTGGGCTGGCTATCGAAAAGCTGCGGCGTCTGCCGTGCTCGAGAAGGATGTCGAGGTATTGGCCCGGCTGAAATTCGAGCCGCTCAACCACGGGCAGCCGCAGGAACACCTGCATGACGTCCGGAGCCAATGGAGTCATCCGTGCAATGCGACACGGCAGGGTTTTGATCTCGACGTCCGTGATACTGGCAATCAGTCTCGCCTCAACGACGAGATCCGAGCGAGCACGAGCCTGGCAGAGAAGGATCTTGCCCGCCGCCGCTTCTTCAGCAGTGACGCCCAGCGGTCTGCCGTTCGGGTACTCAATGTTTCCGGCACGCAATTGGACGCGGCACGATGCGCAATGACCGGACTTGCAGCTATGCGGAAGGTTGAGACCGGCGCTCAGCGCGCTCTCGAGGATGGGCCGGTCGGCCGCCACGCTGATGCGACGTCCGTGGGGCTCTATTGAAACCGTGTATTCAGTCCCGGGCATACGTCAGACTAGGCTGAACATTCGAGGAAGGCCATTTTGTTCAGGAATCCACCCAGGGACAGGATCGACGACCTGTTGCGCTCGGCGCAGATCATTGCTGTTGTTGGACTCTCCGCCGATCCCTGGCGGCCCAGTCATCACGTGGCCCTGGAGCTCCAGGCTTTTGGCTACCGGATCATTCCGGTCACACCCAAAGGCGGAACCATCCTCGGTGAGAAGGCGGTCGCGCACCTCGATCATCTGAGCGAGGTCCTGAAGCCGGGTGAAAAGGTGGACATTGTCGATGTTTTCCGTCGGCCGGAGCACGTAGCGGGCATCGTTGACGACTGCATCCGGCTTCACCTTCCTGCCCTGTGGCTGCAGGATGGCGTAGTGGATGAAGCCGCCGCTGAGAGGGCGGTGAATGCGGGAATAGTCACCGTGATGGATCGGTGTATGTACAGGGATCGTGCCGCGTTGAGGTGATTTCCGCTATTCTTGGTGGCATGCGCATCGACTTCACAAAGATGCACGGCTCTGGCAACGATTTTCTCGTCTTCGATTGGTCCGCCGGGCAGGCCCTGCCGTCGGCGGAACAGCTCAGAAAGCTCAGTAACCGCCGCACCGGTATCGGATTCGACCAGGCCCTGGTCCTGGAGAAGCCCCGACGATCGCAGACCGCGGTCTTCTATCGCATCTTCAACTCCGACGGAGGGGAAGTCGAACAGTGCGGTAACGGTGCGCGCTGTGTCGCCGCCCTGCTTTATCGCCGTGGGCAAACGAGCGCGGGCGCCGTGACGATGGACAGCCCTGCCGGGCTCGTTCAGGCACGTGTGCAGAGCGAGAGCGTAGTGTCGGTAGACATGGGCGTGCCTAGTTTCGAACCGCGTACTCTCCCGTTCGATGCACCTGCGCGGGCTGACACGTATAGTCTCGATGTGGGCGGCCAGAAGCTCGAGATAGGCGCCGTCTCCATGGGTAATCCGCACGCGGTGGTTGTTGTCGATTCAACCGCGACCGCGCCCGTTGAGACCCTCGGTCCGGCCATCGAGAAGCACCCGCGCTTTCCAAACCGTGTGAATGCCGGGTTCGTTGAAATCATTGACCGCTCGCACATCAGGCTTCGCGTGTATGAACGCGGTGCCGGCGAGACGCTCGCATGTGGTACCGGAGCATGCGCGGCTGTCGCTGTTGAGCGTAGGCGCGGACTTTTAGACGCTTCCGTAGTTGTCAGCGCGCGCGGTGGCGAGTTGCGAGTAAACTGGGATAGTCCGGGGGATCACATCTGGTTGACGGGACCGGCCGAAGTCGCGTTCGAAGGTCACGTCGAGGTCTGACATATATGACAACACGAGAAGCACGCGGCGTCGCAGCCGTAGAAACGGAAGAAGAATCGATTGCTGCTTACCTGCAGCACAATCCTGATTTCTTCGAGCGTCACCACGCCGTGCTGGCGCGCCTTCGTCTGCCCCACGCGCGAGGGGGTTCGACCATCTCCCTCGTTGAGCGACAGATTGAAGTCCTGCGTGAGAAGCATGCAGCGGTCGAAGCGAAGCTCGCCGAATTCGTGCGGGTCGCGCGTGCGAACGACGCGCTTGCCGACAAGTTGCATGGATTTACGCGGCAACTGCTGCGCGCGGGATCACCTGAAGCGGTCGTCGCCACAATGGAGGCCAGCCTCCGCATGGATTTCGACGCATTCCACTCCGTGCTGGTTCTCATCGGGCCGCACCCCGAAATAGCCGCGCAGCGGTTTGTCCGCGTGGTCCGCGCCGACGATCAAAACCTGAAATCATTCGAGTCGTTGTTCACGAATGGCAAACCGCGTTGCGGGCAAGCGCGTGACTCCCAGCGTGAATTTCTCTTCGGATCCGACGCCAATGACATCGGGTCTGTAGCGCTGGTGCCGCTGGGCGATAAGGGCAGCATCGGATTACTCGCCTTGGGCAGCACCGATCGCGATCGCTTTCATCCCGGAATGAGTACCGAATTCCTGGCACGGATGGCCGATTTGATCGCGGACGCGCTCGTGCCCTCATCCCGCCCACTCCAGGCCAAATCGACAGCCTGACCTGTCGTCCGATCTGTCGATGAAAACGGCGGCTGTCGATCGTGTGGCGCAATTCCGGCGCTACATGACCCTCGAACGCAACCTCTCCGCGCACACCGATTCCAACTACGCACGGGATCTCGCCGCTCTCATCAAGTTTTGCGACGCTCACAACCTGCTGGATTGGAGCGCTATCGACAGCCAGCACATCCGGATGTTCGCGGCCCAGTCCCATGCGAAGGGACTTGCCGGCCGCAGCATCCAACGTCGATTGTCAGCGGTGCGCAGCTTCTTTGAATACCTCGTGCACGAGACTCGTGTGCAGGAGCTTGCGCGCGAGCGTCCCACCGACCTCATCAACGTGAAGCGGAACCCGGCAATCGACGTACGGGCGCCCAAGGCACGTCGACGTCTGCCTGAGACCCTCGACACGGACCAGATGGCCAGCCTGCTGGAGATCCCCGCTGGCGACGTGTTCGTCACCCGCGATCGCGCAATGATGGAGCTGCTGTATTCGTCCGGATTGCGACTGGCGGAGCTCGTAGCCCTCAATGTCGACGGCCTCAGCTTGCCTGACCACACGGTCACCGTGCTGGGAAAGGGTCGGAAGGAGCGGATCGTCCCGGTCGGGACGCAGGCCCGCAGTGCGCTCGAGCAGTGGCTAACGGAGCGCGCGGGTATCGCCAAAGCGGGCGAAGCGGCTTTGTTCGTGGGCCGAGGCGGCGAGAGGTTGAGCAGACGCGCTGTACAGACGAGGGTGGCGTATTGGGCCCGGCGGCAAGGTGTCAGCGTGCGTGTGTACCCTCACTTGTTCCGGCATTCTTTCGCGTCGCATCTGCTTGAATCGGGTGGGGATTTGCGTGGCGTGCAGGAGCTGCTCGGGCACGCGGATATTGCCACCACCCAGATTTACACCCATCTTGATTTCCAGCACCTCGCCCGTATCTACGACAAAACTCATCCCCGCGCGCGGAAGAAAGCTTAGGCGCCTGCCAACAGGGCACCGGGCCACTCGCGGCCGACCAGGAGCCTGAATGTCCGACAGCCATTTCGATCCCCACGGAACCACTATCGTTGCCGTACGCCGCAATGGCGCAGTCGCGATGGGCGGTGACGGCCAGGTTACCCTCGGCAACACCGTCATGAAGGGCAATGCCCGCAAGGTGCGCCGCCTGTTCAACGATAAGGTGCTCGCCGGCTTCGCTGGCGGTACAGCCGATGCGTTCACGCTCTTTGAGCGGTTCGAAGGGAAGCTGGAGAAGTACGGCAACCTCACACGTGCTGCCATCGAGCTCGCCAAAGACTGGCGCTCGGACCGTTTCCTGCGACGGCTGGAGGCGTTGCTGCTCGTCGCCGACCCCGGCAAGGTCCTCGTGATCTCGGGCAACGGCGACGTGATCGAGCCCGACTACGATGTCGCCGCAATCGGCTCCGGTGGTCCTTACGCGTTGGCCGCGGCTCGTGCGCTGCTGGAAGGCTCCGAGCTGGATGCTCGCAGTATCGTTGAACGCTCCCTGGGCATTGCCGCCGACATCTGCATCTACACCAACCGCAACCTGGTTATTGACGAACTCAAACAAGGCGCTGTCTGATGTCATCCCTGACTCCCCGCGAAATCGTTGCCGAGCTGGACAAACATATCATCGGGCAGGATGCCGCCAAGCGCGCCGTTTCGATTGCGTTGCGCAATCGCTGGCGCCGGATGCAGGTGGATGAGCCACTGCGCCAGGAGATTACGCCCAAGAACATTCTCATGATCGGACCCACGGGCGTGGGCAAGACCGAAATCGCCCGCCGCCTGGCGAAGCTGGCCAACGCGCCGTTTGTGAAGGTCGAGGCCACGAAATTCACGGAAGTGGGTTATGTGGGGCGTGATGTTGACTCCATTGTCAAGGAGCTGGTGGACGTTGCTGTCAAGATGACTCGCGAACAGGCTGTTGAGAAAGTTCGCGTCCGGGCGGCGGATGCCGCGGAAGAACGGGTGTTGGATGCGCTCCTGCCGAAGCCGCGCATGATGGGTTTTTCGACGGATGAGCCCCCGCAGCCCCGCGATGCCGAAACACGGCAGAAATTCCGCAAGATGCTGCGCGAGCACGAGTTGGACGACCGGGAAATCGAGATCGAGACCCGTTCGCTGCCCATGGGCGTGGAGATCATGGCGCCTCCGGGCATGGAGGAGATGCAACAGCAGTTGCAATCCATGTTCGCCAACCTCGGCGGTAATAAGACCAAGGCGCGCAAAGTGAAGGTGCGCGAGGCGCTGAAGCTGCTGACGGACGAAGAGGCCGGCAAGCTCGTCAATGAGGAAGAGCTGAAAATTGAGGCCATTTTCAATGCCGAGCAGAACGGCATCGTGTTCATTGATGAAATCGACAAGGTCACCCGCCGGCAGGAGACCTCCGGCGCGGATGTGTCACGCGAAGGCGTGCAGCGCGATCTTTTGCCGCTGATCGAAGGCTCCACGGTCGCCACTAAGTATGGTCCGGTGAAGACCGATCATGTGCTGTTTATTGCGTCGGGCGCGTTCAGTCTGTCGAAGCCGTCGG
>Ga0070665_100008452_pt1 | contig 10412 bp, 11 predicted proteins | sample KBSS13metaG_FD_65862 | JGI IMG/M metagenome (GOLD analysis project Ga0070665, IMG submission 65862) | Switchgrass rhizosphere microbial communities from Kellogg Biological Station, Michigan, USA - KBS S1-3 metaG | ecosystem: Host-associated > Plants > Roots > Rhizosphere > Soil ...
ATCGCGCGCGCCCTGGTGCTGCGGCCGCGCATCGTGGTGTGCGACGAGCCGACCTCCGCGCTCGACGTGTCGGTGCAGGCGCAGATCCTGAACCTGCTGGCCGAGCTGCGCCGCGACCTCAATCTCACCTATCTGTTCATCAGCCATAATCTCGCGGTCGTGGAGCACGTCGCGAGCGAAGTGGCCGTGATGTATCTCGGCCGCCTGGTCGAGCGCGAGCCGACCGGGACGCTGTTCGCCAAGCCCGAGCATCCCTACACCAAGGCGCTCCTCGCCTCGGTGCTGACGCCCGAGCCCGGGCTGGGCGTGCCGGACGTCGGGTTGGGCGAGACCTTGCCCGATCCGGCGAACATCCCGCCCGGCTGCCGCTTCCATCCGCGCTGCCCGATCGCCGAGCCGCGCTGCGCAACGACCTCGCCACCGTTGAAGCCACGGCCCGCTGGCGGTGTAGAATGCCTGCTGGCATGACACAGAAACTCGACATCGCGATCATTGGCGCCGGCATGGGCGGTCTCGCCTCCGCCGCGGCGCTGCGCAAGGCCGGCCACGACGTCACCGTCTACGAGCAGGCGCGCCAGTTCACCCGGCTTGGCGCCGGTATCCAGATCGGCTGCAACGCCATGCATGTGCTACGCGGCCTGGGGCTGGAGGAGCGGCTGCGTACCGATACCTTCTATCCGCGCTCGTGGAACAACCGCGACTGGAAGTCGGGCGAGGTGCTGTTCGACATCCTGTTCGGCTCCGATGCCGAGCAGGCCTATGGCGCGCCGTACCTTCTCGCCCATCGCGGCGATCTCCATGCGGCGCTGGCCAGCGCCGTGCCGCCGGAGCTGGTGAAGCTCAATCATCGCCTGACTGGCATCGACCAGACGGCCGAGGGCGTGCGCCTCACCTTCGAGAACGGCCACGTCGCCACCGCCGATGCAGCGATCGCAGCGGATGGCGTGCATTCGGTCGTCAAGGCCGCGCTGTTCGGCGACGACGAACCCAATTTCACCGGCCGCATCGCCTATCGCACCGTCTATCCGATCGAGCGGCTGAAGAATGTCGACGTGCTCAACTGCACCAAGTGGTGGGGCGAGGACCGCCACGTCGTGATCTATCCCGTGAAGCCCGACCGCTCCGAGATCTACTTCGTCACCAGCCAGCCCGAGCCCGGTTTCGAGATCGAATCCTGGTCGGCGACCGGCGACGTGAAGGTGCTGCGCGAAGCCTTCGAGGGTTTCCATCCGGATGCGCGCGCGGTGATCAACGCCGCACCCGAGGTGCACAAGCGCCCGCTGGTCGATCGCGATCCGCTCGAGCGCTGGGTCGACGGCAAGGTCGCGCTGCTGGGCGACGCCTGCCATCCGATGACGCCCTACATGGCGCAGGGTGCGGCGATGGCGATCGAGGACGCCGCCATCCTGTCGCGCTGCCTGGCGGGCGTCGATCGCGACGGCATCGAGCCCGCGCTCCGCCGCTACGAGGCGACGCGCAAGGCCCGCACCTCGAAGATGCAGTTCACCTCGCGCCAGAATGTCTGGGGCAAGGGCGTGACCGACGTCGACTGGGTCTACGGCTACAACGCCTGGGAAGCACCGCTGGCGCCGTAAAGGCCTTTCCCCTTTCGAGCCTTCCTCCCCTTCGCGGAGCCCGCGAAGGGGAGGTGTCGGCGTCTTACGCCGACGGAGGGGTCGGGAGGCAAGGCCGTGCGCAACGCCCCCTCCGTCAGCGTAAGACGCTGACACCTCCCCCGCGAGCGGGGGAGGGAACGTTCAAAGCTTTGCTTTGATTTTGATCTCTACTTCCACTTCGCCAGATAGAACCGCGGCAGTTCGTCGGCGTAGGTCTTGAACTCGAGGTCCTTGGTGTAGGCGTAGCGGTTCACGTAGGTGTTGATGGGCAGCCAGTAGGCCTTCTCCGTCGCGATCTTCACCGCCGCCGAATAGGCCTTGGCGCGCACCGCCTTGTCCGACGTGTTGCCGCCCTGGGCGATCAGCTTCTCGAGTTCGGGATCCTTCGAGTAGTTGTCGAGCGCGCCTTCGCCGAACATCACCGGCAGGATCGCCGAGACGTCGTTGATCGAGTAGCTGCCCCAGCTTCCCATGTAGAGCGGCGCCTCACCCTTCTGCGCCTTCTGGATCGCCGGCGCGACCTGAAGCTGATTGATGCGCGCCTTGATGCCGACCGCCGCGAGATAATTCTGGATCGCCGCGCCCCAGCTCGTGGGTTGGACATAGCTCACCATCTCGATCTCGAAGCCGTTGGGGAAGCCCGCCTCGGCGAGCAACTCCTTGGCCTTCTTCGGATCGTAGTCGTACTTGACCGCCGCATCGGCATCGCAGCCGAACTGGCTCGGGAAGCACGGCGCGGGCGGCACGCGACTGCCGCCGCCGACCAACTTGTCGGCGAACTCCTTGCGATTCACCGCATGCCAGATCGCCTGGCGCACCTTGAGCTTCGTCAGTGGATTGTCGGCACCCGAACGCCCCGCGGCATCGATCGACAGATAGCCGATGCGCATCGACTCCTGAGGCACAGCCGTCAGGAACGGCACGCGATTCACGCTGTCGACCTGGTCGGGGTTGATGTTCCAGATCCAGTCGACCTTCCTGGCCAGGAGCTCCGTCATCTCGGTCGCGAGATCGGGCACGAAGCGGACATGCAGGTTCTTGATCGTCGCGGTCTTCGGAGAGCCCTGCCAGTAGTCGGCGAACTTCTCGTAGAAGACCTCCTTGCCCTGGTCGTTCTTGACGATCTTGTATGGACCGGCGCCGACCGGCGCCTTGGCGAATCCTTCCGGCCCGACCTTCTCGCGATAGGCCTTGGGATGGATCGGGCAGACCATCGTCAGATATTCAAGAGCCGCCGGAGTCGGCTTCTTCATCTTGATCGAAACCGAGAAATCGCCGGTCTTCTCCACCTTGTCGATCCAGGCGTAGTTCGACGGCACGGCGACCTTGCTCGCCGGATCGATCGCCATGCCCAGCGTATAGACCACGTCCTCCGCGGTGAGCGCGCTGCCGTCGTGGAACTTCACGCCCTGGCGAATGTTGAGATCGAGCTGGGTATCGTTGACGAACTTCCAGTCGGTCGCCAGCAGCGGCTTGCTTTCGAACGTCGCGGGATCGCGATGGATCAACATGTCCCAGGCATGATGCGCGAGGATCAGGCCAGTGCGCTGGCTGTTGAAATACATGTCGACATTGGGCACGGCGTCGGTGAACTGGATACGCAGCGTGTCGGAGGCCTTCTGGGCGCGTGCCGAGGCAGGCAACGCGGCGGCGGCGGCAGTGGAAAGCAGCGCAGAACGACGGGTGATCTTCACGAAGGTCTCCTGATGGTTGGCATGAGCCTAGGCTCCCGCGACGCGATGAGGCAAGCTTCACGCCACCTGTAAGGAGGACTGCATGACCACCAAGCTCAGCGGCCAGGCGCGGACCGACGCTCTGGCGACGCTCGACGGATGGAGCGCGGTGCCGGGCCGCGATGCCATCGGCAAGAGCTTCAAGTTCGCCGACTTCAACCAGGCCTGGGGCTTCATGACGCGCATTGCGCTGGCCGCCGACAAGGCCGACCACCATCCCGAATGGTCGAACGTCTACAACAAGGTCGAGATCGTGCTGTCGACGCACGATGCCGGCGGCGTCAGCGACAAGGACATAACGTTGGCCAAGTTCATCGATTCCATCGCCTGACGGACAGTGCCGGAGGCGGGAGTTCGCCGGCTCGCCCATTCGCAGGCGGGGAACCGGGCGAGGAGCGCTTCGTTGTCCTTCATGACGGAGGTCGACATGGAAACGCAGACGGGCGAAACCTCGACCGGCACACTCGACAAGTTCCATATAGGCGTCAGTGCCGACGGGCAGACCTGCATGATGATCTTCGCCGACGAGGATCGTCACACCATCAAGTGCGTCACCAGCTTCACCGAATTCTCCGCCTTCCTCGCGAACCTCAACCGTGTGGCCGGCGAGATGCACCGCCGCCGGAGCGCCATGGGCAGCTCCGATGAGCCGGCTGGCGGCACCTTCAATGTGGCCTTCGCGGAATTCCAGCTCAGCCCGACCGACTCCTACATAGAAGGCGCGCTGGTGGGCGACAGCGGGCAGATCGTCGGCATCCGCATGTGTCCCGAGGTTGCCTGCCAGCTCACCAAGGCGATGCTGATGACTGCGCCCGCTGCGTCGCGTTGCTGACACCAAGAAAACGCCCCCGGCTTCGGGGGCGTTCCTTCCGGTGATGTCGGCAGCTCATGCCGACTTGTCCATGCCGCGCGGATCTCCGGCCTTGCCCTTGTCTTCGGCTGCCTTCAGATCGGCGGCCTCGCCTGACTCCATCGCCTGCCTTGCATCGCGGGCGGCTTTGCCGACCTTGCCCTTCTTGACGAAATCGGTGGTGCGCTCGTTGTAGTCGCGCGTGCCGCTGTAGCTGCCTTCGCCCTCGATGCTGTCCTTGGGGGCTTTCTTGCTGTCGTCCATGACCTTCTCCTTTGCGTTCTTCGACCAAGAGAACGCGTTGGAGCGGTCAAGGTTACGGGCTGAGGCCCGCCTGCCGGTAGTACGCGAGTACACCCGGATGCAGCACGGACGGTGTCGTCACGGCCGCCAGGGTGTTCCTTGCCGTCGTTTCGCCCAATTGCGGCGAGGGCTTTCCTTCGGCCTGGTGCAGCGCCTTCGCCAGCCGCGTCACCACGGCAGCATCGAGCCCCGGCCGCACCATCACGAAGCTCCACGAGCCGACCGACGGGATCGCTTCGGTCTGCCCCGGAAAGCTGCCGGCCGGCTGGCTGATCGGCTTCAGGAAGCCGTGCCTGGCGAGGACGCGCCGGATCTCGTCGGCACTGGGCGCAATGAACCGGCCGCCAGGCTGGCTCGACATCACCGTCTGGAAACCCGGCCAACCCGCTCCGCCGCCCCAGAGCGCGGCGACGCGGCCGTCGAGCACCATCGCCGGTCCGTCGCCTGCACGCTCCAGATAGATCGGCTGGAAGTCCCTGGCCGCATCGAGCCCTAGCCCGTCCATTACATAGCGCCCGAGGATGACCAGGCCTGAACCGCCGGCGCCCCAGGCGATGGGCTTGCCCTTGAGATCGGCGATCGACCGGTAAGGACTGTCGGCGCGGACCACGAACAGGCCGGCGGTCGGATACATCGCCGTCAGCACCTTGAGGTTCGCCGGCGCCCGGCCGATGCCGGCCAGGACTTCGTGGACGACCTCGCCCTGGACAAGGGCAATGTCGAGGCTGCCAGCTTCGAGCATCGGCACGTTCTCGGTGCTGCCCTTGGTGTTGATGACCTCGATCTCGAGTCCGGGATCCTGCGCCTTGATCGCGGCGATGAAGGCGTCGCCATAGACGGGAAAGCCGCCGCCCGGCGTCGCGGTGCCGAGCCGGACCTTCACCGGCTGCGCCCTGGCCACGGAGCCGGCGAAAGCCGTCGATACCAGCAGCAGGATCGTACGTCGCGTGAGCGCCATGGCACCTCGGGCCCTCCCTTCTTGCAGATCATCCTGGTCTTCGCCCCATCTCCAGACCGCCGCACCGCTGGCGGTCTGAATGTCTTCTGCCGGGACCGGTCGGCAAGCAGGCCCGGATCGCTAAGCCTTCTGCGCGTAAGGCTCGACCTTGCCCTTGAGCTTGATGGTCAGCGGATTGCCCTTGCGGTCGACCGTCTTGCCGACGGCGACGCGGATCCAGCCCTCGCTGATGCAGTACTCCTCGACATTGGTCTTCTCCTCGCCGTCGAACTTGATGCCGACGCCCTTCTGGAGGAGCGCCTCGTCGTAGAACGGGCTTTTCGGGTTGGTCGAGAGGCGGTCGGGAAACGATGTGTCGGTCATGCTCCGATTATAGCACCCATTCCGGCCACGCACTCCCGTCAGGCCTGCCTGCTGTAGCGCTCGTAGAGCGAGGACACATTGTCCCAGCGGATACCCTGCATGAAGGCATCGACATAGGCCGCCGCCCTGGCCCCGTAGTCCATCTGATAGGCGTGCTCGTACATGTCGAGCGCCAGGATCGGCCGGCCGTTCGCCAGCGTCATGGTATGGTCGGCCGCCCAGGTGTTGACCAACCGCTTGTCACGCGGCGACCAGCTCAGCATCACCCAGCCCGAGCCGCCGCCCAACGCCTTGCCGGTCGACGAGAATTCGGCCTTCCAGCGCACGAGCGATCCAAAGTCGCGGACGATCACCTCCGCCAGCGCTCCTGCCGGATCGCCCTCGCCGGCCAGGCTGTCGAAGTAAAGCTCGTGAATGATCATCGAATTGGCGGCGATCAGCTCCTCGCGCTTCAGCCCGTTGACGACGAAGACGGGCGCCGCGGCGATGTCCAGCGCGGCAAGCTGCGCGGTGATCGCGTTCAGCCGCTTCACCGCACCGATGTAGTTGTTCTCGTAATGGCTCTCGAGCAGCTTCTGCGACAGGCCTTTCACCTTCGACGGGTCGAACGGCAATTTCTTCGGCGTGTAGTCGATCTTCACGCCGGCCGACACAGTCTGCGCCCGCGAGCTTTCCGTCAGCACGATGCCGGCAACCGAAGCGGCACCGATGAAGAGGGTGCGCCTTGTCTGCTTGGTCATTTTAGGTCCTCCTGTTGAAGTCAATCCTCCTCAAGACAGTCCAACGGCCAGATAGAAGACGACGCCAGCGAGCGAGCTGGCGAGCAAAACGGAAATCATGCCGAGCCCGAAGCGGAAGATGGCGATCGCGGCAGCGACAGCCAGGGCCAGGGATGCGAGGTCGACCGAGCTCAGAACCGGGACGTCGACCGACGCGCCGAGCCAATGCACCTTCACGACCCGGGTGAACAGCACGTGCAGGGCGAACCAGACCGCGAGGTTCAGGATCACGCCGACCACGGCGGCGGTGATCGCGCCCAGCGCCGCACCGAGCGCCTTGTTGGCGCGCATCGCCTCGACGAAGGGGGCGCCGAAGAAGATCCAGAGAAAGCAGGGCGTGAAAGTGACCCAGGTGGTGAGCAGACCGCCCAGGGTCGCCGCCAGCAGCGGCGGCATCGTGCCGGGCTCTTGCCAGGCCGCGAGAAAGCCGACGAACTGCGTCACCATGATCAACGGGCCGGGCGTGGTCTCGGCCATGCCCAGTCCATCCAGCATCTGGCCTGCCGTCACCCAGTGATAGTGGTCGACGGCCTGCTGGGCGACGTAGGCGAGGACCGCGTACGCGCCGCCGAAGGTGACCACGGCCATCTTGCTGAAGAACAGGGCGATCTGGGTGAAGACGTTGCCGCCGCCGAGGCCGACGTACAGCGCCGCCACCGGCACGAGCCACAACGCGAGGAACATCGACGTGATGGAAAGCGACCAGCGAACGTTGGGTCTGGCATGCTCGGGCGTCTCCTCGCCGAGCAGCGAATCGGCATCGGCGACCTGCCTATCGCCGAGCTTGCCGTGACCGCCGCCGGCGAGGAACGGCGCCCATCCGGCTCGGCCGCCAAAATAGCCGATCACGCCGGCTATCAGGACGACGACGGGAAACGGCACGTCATAGAAGAAAAGGGCGATGAAGGCGGCCGCCGCCAGAGCGCGCATCGTGTTGTTCTTGAGCGCGCGCCTGCCGACTCGCAGCACCGCCTCGATCACGATCACCAGCACCGCGGCCTTCAGGCCGAAGAACAGGCCCTGCACGATCGTGATCCTGCCGAGCAGCACGTAAATCCAGCTCAGGGCCATGATCGCGAGCAGGCCCGGCAGCACGAACAGGGTGCCGGCCAGCAGCCCGCCCCTGGTCTTGTGCATCAGCCAGCCTATATAGGTCGCAAGCTGCTGCGCCTCCGGGCCGGGCAGCAGGGTGCAGTAGTTCAGCGCCTGCAGGAAGCGCTGCTCGCCGATCCACTTCTTCTCCTCGACGATGATGCGATGCATGACGGCGATCTGCCCGGCCGGGCCGCCGAACGACAGCGCCGCGACTCGCGCCCAGACACGCATCGCCTCGCCGAACGGAACGCCGTGCTCTTTCATTGCCCGTCTTTCCTGCCCGCGAACGAGCTGTAGAGGTCGTCGAGAAGCGCCGCGCCGCGCGCCAGCCGCTGCTCGTCGTCGGTGCTGGACGCCGCAATGCCGGCGATCAGGCTGCGCACGCCCGCCACCTCTTCGCGGCCGTACTTGCCGTCCTTGAGGTCGATGTCGTGGATGATCTCGCCGATCGCGCGCAGGGCGGGGTCGGCGAGGCCGGCGTGGCCGAGCAGCACCTCGAAGGTGCAGCGGTCGCCGAGATGCGTGAACTCGCCTTCGAACATGTCGAAACGCAGCTCGCCGGGTTGCGGGCTGTAGCCCGTGCCGGGCACGAACTTGAAGCGCGCGCCGGGATCGATGAAGCGTCGGATCAGCCAGGCCGAAGCGATGCGATCGACCTGTACGTCCTGACGCGTCACCCAGAGCTGGTCCTTCGGGAGACCAGGTGGAGGCATTGCCGCCGTCTTGACGTCGACCATGGCTTCATCCTCCCGCTTCAACGCCGCCTCCAGTCCCACGACCAGTCCCTCCGCGGTCGCGCGGCCTTCGGCTCCGAAGAAGTCGATGGCGACAATCGTATCGAGTTGCTTGCGCAGGCGCGCCGTGTGCGTCTCGACCTCGGCCAGTACGTCGTCGGGTGAATCGGCCGCCACGCGCGCGCCGGCATCGCGGGCTTCACTGGCAATGCGCGCGTAATCCTCGTCACGCGCCGCGTCGAACAAGGCCTGCATCTCGGCATCTGAAAGTCCTTCGACCAGGGCCGCCTCGCAGACGATCGCTTCACCGCCGCTTTCAACGATCTCCTTCACCAACCAGGCAAGGTCCTCGCGGGTCTCAGCATTCGCCGGCAAGGCGTAGACCGAGCCCTTCACCGTGACGGCGCCCAGAGCCTGCAGTCGGCGCCAGATCTTGACCCGTGCATAGGCGGGCTTGGCAGGTAGTTGGTGGATGAGCAGCAGCCAGCGGACGTCCTCAACGATTGACATAGGTCATCCGTATCACTTCAATCGATTATTTAGCAACACTTGTATCATTTTCCCTTTGGAATCTCATGCGATGAGCGCATCTTTCGTGAAACACCTGTATCAAATGAGGGAAAGATGCATTTCCACGCCCGACCGATCTCGTTCAAGCCGCCACGACTCGAGGGCCTTTCGGCCCGCCTGCTCGCCAGTCACTACGAGAACAACTACGGCGGCGCGGTGCGTCGCCTGAACGCGATCCTCGACGAGCTGACGGCCAGCGATCCGGCCGCTCTGCCCGGCTTCCGGCTGAACGGGCTGAAACGCGAGGAGCTGATCGCGACCAACTCGATGCTGCTGCACGAGGTCTATTTCGACAGCCTGGGCGAAGGCGGCGGCGGCGACCCGGACGGCCCCCTTGCCGAGGCGATCGCGCGCGACTTCGGCTCGCTCGCGCGCTGGCGCACCGAGTTCGTGGCCATGGGCAAGGCGCTGGGCGGCGGCTCGGGCTGGGTAGTGCTGACCCGCTCGCCGCGCGATGGCCGGCTCTGCAATGTCTGGTCGGCCGACCACACCCACAGCCTGGCCGGCGGCACGACGCTGCTCGCGCTCGACATGTACGAGCACTCCTATCACCTCGACTTCGGCAGCAACGCAGCAGGCTATGTCGATGCTTTCATGGCCAACATCGCCTGGTCGCGGGTTGCCGCACGATGGGCGGGTGCCACCTTCCGGGCCGGACCGAACACGGTCGATGCGCCGACGGCGCGCGCCATGCTCGATGCCGACCCCGACCTGCTGGTGATCGATGCGCGCCTCCCCGCCGACGCGCAGACGGTGCCGTTCGGCCTGCGCGGCGCGCGACGCGCGCCGCCGGAAAAAGTCGACGAGATCGCGGCATCGCTGCCGCCCGGCGCCAAGGCGCTGGTCTATTGCGCCTGGGGCTTCGAGATCGGCAGCGACTGCGCCGCGAAGCTGCGCGAGCACGGCATCGATGCCCTTGCTATCGCCGGCGGCATCGGCACGTGGCGAGCCGACGGCCTGCCCACCGAACCGCTCAAGCAGGAAGGAGGACAAGCATCATGAAATGGGTCACCCGCGAACGACCGAAGATCGACCGGATCGCCTGCCCGTGGCTGATCACCCACTTCATCGACAAGGCACCGGAGTTCCTTTACGTGCCGGCAACCGAGGTGGTGAGGACGGCGGAGAAGACCGGCGCGATTCCCTACGATATCCCCGGCGTGAAGTTCAGCCATGTCGGCGAGAAGTGCAGCTTCGATGCTTTCATCGCCGAATACGAACTGAATGCGCCGGGCCTCGACAAGCTGGCCGACATCGTGCGCGGCGCCGATACGTCGCACCTCGACCTGACGCCACAGTCGCACGGCCTGTTCGCGATCTCGCTGGGCCTGAGCCACGTCTACGCCGACGACCACGAGATGCTGAAGCACGGCATGGTGATGTACGACGCGCTCTACGCCTGGTGCCGCCA
>Ga0070665_100008453_pt1 | contig 10412 bp, 2 predicted proteins | sample KBSS13metaG_FD_65862 | JGI IMG/M metagenome (GOLD analysis project Ga0070665, IMG submission 65862) | Switchgrass rhizosphere microbial communities from Kellogg Biological Station, Michigan, USA - KBS S1-3 metaG | ecosystem: Host-associated > Plants > Roots > Rhizosphere > Soil ...
CCGGTCGTGAACTGCGTGAACGTCCGGCGGTAGTAGCCGACCTCAACCGACGCGCGGGGGAAGAGCTCCTGCTGGACGGACACGCCGTACGACCAGTCGGACGGACGGACGCCCCAGCCGGACAGCAGGCCCGAATCGAAGTTCGTCCCGACAGTGTTCGTCTTCCCGAAGTCGAGGTTGTCGATCTGCCCGCATTCGCCGTTGGCCAGCGGGTTGGTCAGCGTGCAGTCCGGCACGAAGTTCCGGTTGGCGTCGGACCAGTTCCGGGTGGTCGACGGCGCGAAGATGCCGCCGAACGTCGTGTTGCCGTTCGGGATCCGCAGCGCCGGGTTCGCGCCGTAGGCCAGGTTGCTGACGCTGGCGCCCTGCAGGTACTTCCCGGCGTTGACCTTCAGCGCCGTCTTGCCGTTGCCGAACACGTCGAAGGTGGCGCCGAGGCGCGGGGTGATGTCGCTGTAGCCGGTGACGCCGTCGGCGCGCGGGAAACTGGCGCCGGGGAAGAAGGTGCTCGCCGGCTCGGTGACCGCCGGGAACCAGCTCCACGGATGATCGTACCGGATGGCGCCCTGTAACGTCAGCCGCTTGAGCGTCCACTGATCCTGCGCGTAGAACGATGCGTCCGCCGCGCGGGCGTTCACCTGGTAGCCGTTGATGTACTCGTTGAGCGAGAACGGCGCGCCGCCGATGAACGTGTACTGCAGGCTCTGGCTGTTGACGAACATCCCTCGATCGTCCTTCCACCAGTAGCCCTGGTACCCGAACTTCATGCTGTGCGAGCCGGTCACGTAGGCGGCCGATCCCTGCCAGTTCACGGCGTTGGTGAGGTTCTGGTACCAGCTCTGCGACCGGTACGTCATGTTGCCGGTGACCGCCGGCGTCGTCGGCGTGGCCGGCACGAACACCTGGCCGATGTTGAACACGCGCACGAGGTCGTGCGTCGGATTGGGGTCGCGTTCCTTGCCGGCCCACTGGTAGTAGCTCGTGCCGAGTCCCGCTTCGAGCAGCAGCTTGTTCGTCAGCGGCGACGTCCAGCGCACCTGCTGGACGCGCTGCGGGTTGAAATCGCCGAGGCCGTCCGCTTCGGGCGACGTGGTCGGGGACGGCGAGCCGCTGAACGACGTCGCGCCCGTGCACTTGCGGCAGATCGGCTGTTCGTCCCACACGAACGAGAACTTGTTCTTCGCATTCGCCTGCCACGTGATGCGGGGCGTGTAGTTCTCCCAGGTGCGATCCGAGTACGCCGGCTTGGTGTAGTCGCCGACCCACGTCCACGCATTCGGGTTGCCCGCGTTCTGGTTGAAGAACATGTTCAGCGTGTTCTGCCGCGACCCCTGCTCGCGGACGCTCATGTAGTACCAGAGTTTGTCCTTGACGATCGGCCCGCCGACGGCGGCGTTGAAATCGTAGACGTGGTACACCGGGTTCGGCTGCGTCACGCCGCGTGACTGCAGATCCGAATTGAAGTTGCTCGACTGCATCCCCTTGCCGAAACCCGAGGCGAACACGAGGCCGGACATCGAATTGCCGCCCGAACGCGGGATCACGTTGATGGTGAGGCCGGCCGTTTCGAGCTCGCCGAGGCCGCCCGACGTGACCATCGAGACTTCCGCCGCGTTGCCGATGTCCGCCACATAGTTCGACGGCTGGTTGCCGCCGGGCGGGTTGCCGATGTTCAGGCCATCGACCGTCAGGCGCGACTCGACGCCGCGGCCGCCGTGGATCGGGAAGATCGCGAAGACCGGGCCGGAGTTGACGTTGTTGTTGTTCGGCAGGACGCCGGGCACGGCCGTGAGCAGGTAGCTGTAGCTGCGGACGCTCGGCAGGTTGCGCATGGTCTCGTTGTCGAACGTGACCTCGCGCCTCGTGCTCTGGACGTCGACGACCGGCGTCTCGCCCGCGACGGTGATCGTCTCGGAGACGCCGCCGACCTTCATGTCCGCGTTGATCTGGATGACGCCGCTGCCCGACAGCACCACGTCGTCCCGCTTCAGCGTCGAGAACCCCGCGAGCGTGAACGTTACGGTGTACGAGCCCGGCAGCAGGCTCTCGATGCGGTACTGGCCGGTGCCGTCGCTGATCGCCGTTCGGGTCTTCTCAATCAGTACGGGGCTTGCCGCTTCGACGGTGACGCCGGGCAGCACAGCGCCCGACGCGTCCCTGACGGTTCCGGCAAGGGTCGCCTGGGCCCACGCGGCAGTCGGGGCGAGGCCCACACACGCCAGCAACGCGGCTAGTCTTACGGTTCGCAACATAAGTACTCCCTCTCTCCTCTGGCTCAAATTCATGCTCCTGTTCGATCTACCCCGAACGGGTAACGTGCAGTCCCAATTTACAAGACGTCAACCGCGAAATTTGCAAGAAAATAGCGGTGTTTTGGGTCGATCCAGATTCGCGGATCCCGTTTCTTGGATCGCCGTCTGTGCATTGACACTCTACGGGCGCCGGTGTACATTGCCCGGTCGTTCCGCGGCCCGTGGCCGCTCCGGTGGAGGCCGATGGGATCGCGTTTCCTGTTCACGTCTGAATCCGTTCCCGAAGGACACCCAGGCAAGGATCCCCGACCAGGGCGCGGGCCTCTGAAGCCGGCGTGATCCTCCATTTCAATCACGTCTCACGCGGCAAGAGCGCGAAGAGTCTCGGTGAGCTGACCGGTCTCGTCACCGCGTCGTTGACGACGCTGGCGGAAGGCGGCGCCATCGATCCGAAGCTGCTGCGCGCTCTTCGCGTGCACCTCGACTGGATTCACTACAAGACGAACTTCCGCGAACCCGTCATGGTCCGCCGGACGACGATGCCGGCCGGGCAGCCCGGGCCGCTCGCGGAGATCGCGATCGACCTCCGCCAGGCAAACCCCGAAACGCTCCCGGGCCGCATCGCGCAGGCGGTGGCGAAGGCGCACGTCGCGAACGCCGCGCACGACGAGGATGGGGTCTATCTGGACGGCTTCGTCCCCTGGCGCGAGAGCATCATCTGGAAGTTCAACCGGATGTTCTGGCAGTGGCTGCCCGATTGGGAGGCCGCGTCGGGCCGGGGATTCGAGGAAGCGCTCCCGAGCGGCTCGTCCGACGCGAATCATCCAGCGGCCGTGGCCGACTCGGTCGGCGAGTTCTGGCGGCTGCTGAAAGATCTCGAAGGCCGGCGCCAGCTGCCGCCGGAGATCGTCGCGCTCGAGATCGGCGGCGGCTCGGGGATGCGCGCCAAAGCGTGGCTCGACGGGTTCAAGGCGCTCGACGAGCAATCCGGCACCGGCTACTACGCGAAGCTGAAGTTCATCCTCGGGGATTACTCGCCGGCGACGCTCGAGCGAGCGTTGAAAGCCGTCCAGGGACATGCGGACCGCGTCTGCGGCGTGCCGATGGACGCGCTCAACCCGTTCAAGAGCCTGCAGGCGATGCGTTTCAAGGTGATGTACGTCCACCTGACCAACGTCTACGACAACCTGCCGTTCGACGAACTGGTCCGCCGCGACGGCCGCCACTACATCGTCGAGACGCGCGGGTACATTCCCTCGGCGGACGTCGAACAACTCCACGCCGCGTTCGGCGTCGCGGGCAAGGATCTGCGCGGCCTGGTAGAGCGCATGCTGCAGGAGGGGCCGTCGGCGGCCGGGCCGGGTGAACGCGGCGTCGCCTTCTGGCGGCAGGTGTGGGCCGCCTTCCGGCTCGAGGAGCGCCTCCGCCTGCTCGACGAAGGGGAAGAGGCGCACGTGCCTCCCGGCTTGACTCGCCTCCACCTGGACGATCTCCTCGCCGAGGCGCCCGACGACATTCGATTTCACGTCTCGCGGGGTGCGGGAGAAAGCTTCGCCAACACGCTGCCCCTGCTGCATCCGCGCGGCTACCTGCAGGTGCAGGACATCTTCGTCTCCTCCATGGACGAATATCGCCAGGCATTCAAGGGTCCCGGGAAACTGGATGGGTCGCTCGTCGTCTGGGTGAACGGCGCGCTGCTCCGCGCCGTCGGCGCCCGGGCGGGGTACGACGTCCATTTCGCGCCGTTTCCCTACCGGCCGGGTTCCAAGACGAACGTCCTCTACACAACACAGCGGCCCTAGATCCGTTTTTCGTTTCGGCAAAATCGGCAGGTTGGATCGGCGCCGGAATTTTTCTGCCGCATCGACGAATCGCCCTTGACGGCTAGCACATATGGGGCATATGTTCAGCCCTGCTACACAGCGTAAGACCCCGTGTCTCGTGCCGTTTGCTGGAGGTTCGCAATGCGTAGTCTGCGATTGATCTTCGTCGTCGGGCTGCTGATGCTCCCCGCGAGTGCGTGGGCGCAATCGCTCGCCGGTGTCGCGAGAGACACATCCGGCGCCGTGCTACCGGGAGTGACGGTTGAAGCCGCCAGCCCGGCGTTGATCGAAAAGGTCCGTTCGGTCACCACTGATACGAGCGGTCAATACAAGATCGTCGATCTGCGCCCGGGGACTTACACGGTCACCTTCACCTTGACCGGCTTCAGCGTGATCAAGCGTGAGGGCATCGAGCTTGCCGGTTCAGGTACCGTCCAGCTCAACGCCGACATGAAGGTCGGCACGCTGGAAGAGACGATCACGGTGACTGGCGAGACGCCCATCGTCGACGTGCAGAACGCTGCGCGCCAGCAGGTGCTGAACGGCGAGCTCGTTGCGAGCACTCCGGCGGCGAAGAGCTGGAACGGCATCATGCTGCTGATGCCGGGCGTGACCGGCGACAACAACACCGTGCAGCTGACGCCGGGGATGGTGCTGTTCGGCATTCACGGCGGTCCCGCGACCGAGGGCCGTCTGCAGGTCGACGGCATGAACGTCGGCGCGTCGCGCGGCGGCGGCGGCGTGTCCGGATACTCCGTGGACACGGCGAACGTCCAGGAAGTCACGTTCCGGACGTCCGGGGGGTTGGGTGAGGCCGAGACCGGCGGACCGTACATGAACGTCGTGCCGAAGACCGGCGGCAACACGTTCCGGGGGACGGGCGCCTTCCAGTTCTCGAACTCGTCACTGCAAAGCGACAACTACGACGACTTCCTGCGCAGCAAGCTGAGCGCGCCGAGCCAGATTCTGTCCCTGTACGATGTAGACTTCGCGCTCGGCGGTCCGATCAAGAAAGACAAGCTGTGGTTCTTCTACCTGGGCCGCACGTACGGCAACGGGACGTCGGTCACCGGCATCTATGCCAACCAGAACGCGGGCAACCCGAACGCGTGGACGTATCTGCCAAACCCGGCCCTGCAGGCGAGAAACGATTCCTCGACGATCGTCAACAGCCTCCGGATGACCTGGCAGATGAGTCAGAAGAGCAAGCTCAGTCTCTTCTGGGACTCGCAAAAGGGCTGCAACGGCGCCGCCTGGATCGGAAGCGGCGCGCAGGCCTGTCGCGAGACGGCGGACGGCTGGATCGTCGGCGGCACATCGTCACCGTTCCAGATCGCGCCTGAGGGCGGCGTGTACGGCAACTCCGCGCCGCAGCGCGTCTATCAGGCGACCTGGACCGACACCCTGTCGAGCAAGGCGCTGTTCGAGTTCGGTTACAGCGGGTACAACAGCCGCTGGGGCGGGCCGGTGATGCCGGGCAACCCGACGGCGGACTTCATCCAGGTCCGCGAGCAGGGCGGGTCGATCCCGGGGCTCTGCTACCGCGCGATCAGCACGCTGTGCGGCCAGGGCTTCGCGACATCAACGGGCTGGATCTCGGCGAACACGTGGCACGCCAACCTGTCGTACGTGACTGGCGCGCACAACGTCAAGTTCGGCTACAACGGCATCTATCACTACGACAACCAGGATTCGAACTACGCCAACTCGCAGGGCATGGTCTACCAGTTCAACAACGGCGTGCCCAACCAGTTCTGGGAGCTCTCGGGCGTCTTCAAGAGCCAGTGGCGGACCCGCTACGACGCGTTCTTCGTCCAGGACTCGTGGACGCGCGATCGCCTCACGCTGCAGGGCGCCGTTCGTTACGAGCACGCCTGGAGCTACTACCCTGAGTCGTACATCGGCGGCACGCGCTTCTTCCCGACGTTCACGAACATTCCTGCCTCGGATGGCGCCAACTTCAAGGACTTCATGCCGCGCGTGGGCGCCGCGTACGACGTCTTCGGAAGCGGCAGGACATCATTGAAGGCGAACTGGGGCAAGTACGTGCAGCCGGCGCAGAATGCGGGCATCTACACGGGCGCGGCGCCGACGTCGACGATCGTGACCGCGGCCACGCGCAGCTGGACGGACACTAACCGCAACTTCGTCGTCGACTGCAACCTGGTGTCGCCGGGCGCGTCCGACGCGACGGGTGCCGGTGGCGACCGCTGCGGCGCGCTGTCGAACAGCAACTTCGGCACGCTGACCCCGGGCTTCACCTACAGCAACGAGCTGCTCAACGGGCTGCGGCCGTGGGACTACCAGGTGGGTGTCGCGCTCCAGCAGCAGCTGACGTCGCGTTTGTCGGTCGAGGTGCAGTGGAACAAGCGGTGGTTCGACGGCTACTACGTGAGCCGGAACACGGCGATCAGCCCGTCAGACTGGCAGACCTACAACGTCGTCGCGCCCACCGACTCGCGGCTGCCGGGCGGCGGAGGCTACACCGTCACGGGCCTGCACGACATCGTGCCTTCGAAGTTCGGCGTCGCGCAGTATCAGGTGCAGGCGGCGCAAAACTACGGCCTGGACGGCGGAGCCTTCCAGACCTGGAACGGCGTCGACGTCACGTTCGCGGCACGCGCGATCAAGGGGTTCACGTTCCAGGGCGGCACGAGCACCGGGCAGACGGTTCAGGACATTTGCGCGGCCTCGGACGCCGTGCCGGATTTCCTGGCCCCGCAGCAGGCGCTGGCGATCGGTGTCACCGTGCCCGGCTTCGTTCCGCTGAACGGCGCCCAGTCGGGCATGGCGCCGGGTCAGTACTGCAATCTGAAGTCCGGTTACCTGACGCAGTTCCGTGGCCTTGGCAGTTACCAGGTGCCGAAGGTGGACGTCGAAATCTCGGCAACGTTCCAGAGCAAGCCGGGGCAGCAGCTGGCGGGCAACTACAACATGCCGGCGGCTCAGGTCGCGCAGTTCCTCGGCCGCGCGCCGTCGGGCGGCGTCGCCAACGTGACGATGAACCTCGTCGAACCGGGGACGCTCTACGGCGATCGCGTGAACCAGCTCGACCTGCGCTTCACGAAGCTGCTCAAGTTCGGTCGCACGCGGACGAAGGTCAGCCTGGACATGTACAACTCTCTGAACTCGGCGCCGGTGCTGACGTACAACCAGACGTACAGCCCGGCCACGACCACCTGGCTGACGCCTACATCGGTGCTCTCCGCGCGGGTGATGAAGATCGGCGCGTCGATCGACTTCTAACTCGATGCGGCGAATCTGATCTGGGAACCACGAAGGTCACGAAGAACACAAAGAATCTCTTTGTGACCTTCGTGGCCTTTGTGGTTCGACCGTCCTGCTCCTTCCTCCTCTTTAGAACATTTTCATCAGAACAATTTTCTGGATCGCCTGCCTGATTTTCTTGCCTCCTGCGCAGAATGTCGCTTGACGCTGAACATGCGGGGACGTATGGTGCGCCCTGCTACACAGAGAAAGATCCGTATCCGAAGGGTTTCGCTGGAGGTCTGCATGCGTTGTCTGCGATTCGTGTTCCTCGTCGGGCTCCTGTTGGTGCTCCCCGCAATCGCGTCGGCTCAATCGTCGTTGGCCGGTGTCGCCAGGGATACATCCGGTGCCGTACTGCCGGGCGTGACGGTTGAAGCCGCCAGCCCGGCGTTAATTGAGAAAGTCCGTTCGGTCACCACCGACGCGAGCGGCCAGTACAAGATCGTCGACCTGCGCCCGGGGACCTACACCGTGACGTTTTCGCTGACCGGGTTCAGCGTCGTCAAGCGCGAAGGCATCGAGCTCGGCGGATCGGGCACGGTTCAGGTGAACGGCGAGATGAAGGTCGGCACGCTCGAAGAGACGATCACGGTCAGTGGCGAGACCCCCATCGTCGACGTCCAGAACGCCGCACGCCAGCAGGTGCTGAACGGCGACCTCGTCGCGAATACGCCCGCCGCCAAGAGCTGGAACGGCATCATGCTGCTGATTCCCGGCGTCACGGGCGATCCGAACACGGTGCAGCTGACACCCGGGATGGTGCTGTTCGGCATCCACGGCGGACCGACGACGGAGGGCCGTCTGCAGGTGGACGGCATGAACGTCGGCGCGTCGCGCGGCGGCGGCGGCGTGTCGGGGTATTCGGTCGATACGGCCAACGTCCAGGAGATCTCGTTCCGGACATCCGGAGGCTTGGGCGAGGCCGAAACGGGCGGCCCGCTGATGAACATCGTGCCGCGCACGGGCGGCAACACCTTCCGCGGGTCGAGCGGTTTCCAGTATGCGAACTCGTCGTTCCAGAGCGACAACTACGACGACAACCTCAGAAGCAAGCTGAGCGCGCCGAGCCAGATTCTCCGGCTGTGGGACGTGGATTTCGCGCTCGGCGGCCCCATCAAGAAGGACAAGCTCTGGTTCTTCTATCTGGGCCGCTCGTACGGCAACGGGACGTCGGTGACGGGCATGTTCGCGAACGCGAACGTCGGCAATCCGAACTCCTGGACGTACACCGCCGACAAGAGCCTGCAGGCGCGCAACGACGGCTCGACGATGGCGAACGGGCTCCGGGTGACCTGGCAGATGAGCCAGAAGAACAAGCTGAACCTCTTCTGGGACGAGCAGCACGGGTGCAACGGCGCCCAGTGGATCGGGACGACGGGATCCGGCTGCCGCGAGACACCTGACGGCTGGATCATGGGCGGGACCGCGACGCAGGCGCCCGAGACGGGCGTCTACTCCACGCCGCCGAACCGAATCTGGCAGGCGACGTATGTGAGCACGCTTTCGAGCAAGGCGTTGTTCGAGTTCGGCTACAGCGCGTACAACAATCGCTGGGGCGGTCCGTCGGCGCCAGGCAACCCGACACCGGATCTGATCCAGGTCCGCGAACAGGGCGGCGCGATTCCGGGCCTGTGCTACCGCGCGGGCAGCCCGCTGTGCGGCGGCACGTTCCTCAATTCGACCGGCTGGATTTCGGCGAACACGTGGCACGCGAACATCTCGTACGTCACCGGCTCGCACAACATCAAGGCCGGCTACAACGGCCTGTACGACTACGACAACCAGGACTCGAACTACGCCAACTCGCAGGGGCTGGTGTACCAGTTCAACAACGGCGTGCCGAACCAGATCTGGGAGCTCTCCGGTGTGTTCAAGAGCCAGTGGCGTACTCGTTACGACGCCTTTTTCGTGCAGGACCAGTGGACGCACAACAGGCTGACGCTGCAGGGCGCGGTGCGGTACGAGCATGCTTTCAGCTATTACCCCGCGTCGTACATCGGGGGCACACGCTTCTTCCCGACCTTCACGACGATTCCCGAGGCGGACGGCGCGAACTTCAGGGACATCATGCCGCGTGCCGGCGCCGCGTACGACGTCTTCGGCAACGGCAAGACGTCGCTGAAAGTGAACTGGGGCAAGTACGTGCAGCCGGCGCAGAACGCGGGCATCTACACCGGCGCCGCGCCGACCTCGCTCATCGCCACCACCGCGACGCGGAGCTGGACCGACGCTAACCGCAACTTCGTCGTCGACTGCAACCTGACGACGCCCGGAGCCTCCGATGCCACGGGCGCCGGCGGCGACCGCTGCGGTGCGCTGTCGAACACCAACTTCGGCACGCTCAACCCGGGGTACGCGTACAGCCAGCAGCTGCTGACCGACCTGCGTCCCTGGGACTATCAGCTGGGCCTCGCCGTGCAGCAGCAGCTGACCTCGCGCGTGTCCATGGAAGTGCAGTGGAACAAGCGCTGGTTCAACGGGTACTACGTGAGCCGCAACAAGGCGGTGCAGGCGGCGGACTGGAACCCCTATAGCATCACGGCGCCGGCCGATTCACGGCTCCCCGATGGCGGCGGCTACGCCATCACGGGTCTCCACGACATCACGCCGTCGAAGTTCGGCCTGTCGAACTACGAAGTGCAGGCGACATCCAACTACGGCGACCAGTTTTCGTACTGGAGCGGCGTGGACGTGACGATGGCGATGCGGGCGGCAAAGGGCCTGACGTTCCAGGGCGGTACGAGCACCGGCCAGACGGTCCAGGATCTGTGCAGCGTCTCGGACGCGGTGCCCGAAGCGCTGCTGGCGCCCCAGGCGGTCGCGATTGGCGTGAACACACCCGGGTTCACCGCCTTTACGGTCAATCAGGGAGGGATGACGCCCCAGCAGTACTGCCACCTGGCGTCGGGATTCCTGACGCAGTTCAGGGGCCTCGGCAGCTACGCCGTGCCGAAGATTGACGTGGAGGTCTCGGCGACGTTCCAGAGCAAGCCCGGAGCGCAGCTGGCGGCGAACTACAACGTGCCGGCGGCCGTCATCGCGCAGTCGCTCGGCCGGCTGCCGTCGG
>Ga0070665_100008454_pt1 | contig 10412 bp, 5 predicted proteins | sample KBSS13metaG_FD_65862 | JGI IMG/M metagenome (GOLD analysis project Ga0070665, IMG submission 65862) | Switchgrass rhizosphere microbial communities from Kellogg Biological Station, Michigan, USA - KBS S1-3 metaG | ecosystem: Host-associated > Plants > Roots > Rhizosphere > Soil ...
GGGAGCCTCTTTCTCGATGTAGTGCGGACCTTCAGGTCCGCCGTGTCGGGCAGGCCTGATGGCCTGCACTACACCCAACGGACTCGCGCTCCTGCACCGTCGATGACAACCCTTTAGAACCAGCGTCCATCCAACCCGCTGAGGGCAGGATGCAGGATCTCCGGTACGCGCTGCGGTCGCTGCGCAAGCAGCCCATCTTCACGCTCGTCGCGGTCCTGACGCTCACGCTCGGCATCGGCGCCAACACCGCCATCTTCAGCCTGCTCTATCAAGTCCTGCTGCGCCCGCTCCCGTACGGTGCCGCCGATCGGCTGGTGTTCGTGTGGAACGGCTATCCCCTCATGGGCCTGCCGCAGGCGAGCGTGTCGATTCCCGACTACCTCGATCGCACGACGCAGGCGCCCGCCTTCGAGGATGCAACGCTCTTCACTCGCCGAGCGATGAACCTCACGACCGACGGGCAGCCCGAGCAGCTGCGCGCTCTCGCGGTGACGCCATCGTTCTTCACGACCATCGGCCGGCAGCCGTTCATCGGCCGCGGCTTCGGGGCCGACGACGCCAGGCCGGGCGCCGACAAGTTCGCCGTGCTCACCTACGCGATGTGGACGACGCATTTCGGCGCGGATCGGTCGATCGTGGGACGCGACATCCGCGTCAACGGAGAGCCGTATCAGGTCACCGGTATTCTGCCTGCCGACGTCGAGCTCCCGGCCGTCGGCATCTCGTTTCTCGTGCCGTTCGCCTTCACGCCTGCGCAGACGAGCGACACCGGCCGCGGCAACGAGTTCAGCTCGATGATCGCGCGGCTGCGGCCCGGCGCGACGATCGATCAGGCCGAGCGGCAGATGAAAGCGATCATCGATCGCAACGCCGAGCGTTTGCCCGCATCGCGCGCGTTCTGGTCGTCGAGTGGATTCCGGGGTTACGCCGTGCCGCTGCGCGAGCAGCTGGTCGGCGACACGCGGACGCCGCTGTTCGTGCTTCAGGCCGGCGTCCTCGTGGTCCTGTTGATTGCCTGTGCGAACGTTGCGAGCCTGCTGCTGATGCGCGCGACGGGCCGGGCGCGCGAGCTGGCGATCCGCACCACGCTCGGCGCCGGAAAGTGGCGTCTCGTTCGGCAGCTGCTGACAGAGGGCGTCGTTCTCGCGGTGTTCGGCGCGATCGGGGGCCTTGCGCTGGGTGTCGCCGGCGTGCGCGGCCTCATCGCGCTCAGCGCCCGGCAGATTCCCGGAATGGCCGATGCCTCGCTCAACCCGGCCGTGCTCGCGTTCACCACCGCTCTCGCGCTCGTCACCGGCCTCGTCTTCGGGCTGGTTCCGGCAATCGCCGTGACGCGCGGGAACACAAACACGCTGTTGAAGGAAGACACCGCCCGCGGTTCGGCCGGAAGGAGCACCGGCTTGACGCGCGCGACGCTGGTGATTGCAGAGACGGCGCTGGCGCTCGTGCTGCTGGTTGGCGCGGGACTCCTCGTCAAGAGCTTCGCGAAGTTGCAGGACGTGAATCCCGGATTCTCCGCCGAAAACGTGCTGACCGCGCAGCTTGCCCTGCCGGCGACCCGGTATCCCGACGATGCAGCACGGCGGGCGTTCTGGACGCGCCTGATCGAACAGGTACGTCCGCTATCGGGCGTGACGGCCGTCGGTCTGACCTCGAACGTGCCGTTCAACGGCATGGTCGGCTCAGGCTCGTACAACATCGTCGGCTACAACCCGCCGCAGGGCGAGGCGCAGCCGCATGGACGGCAGGAGCTCGTCGGCGGCGATTATTTTCGCGCGATGCAGATTCCGCTCGTCGAGGGCCGTCTGTTCTCTGAGGCCGATACCGCTGACAGCCCGCCGGTCGTGATCATCGATCAGTTTCTCGTGAAGCGATATTTCGCGGACAAGAGTCCGCTGCGGCGCCAGATCCGCTTTGGCGGGCCGACGAGCCCGGTCTTCACGATCGTGGGCGTGGTCGGCACGATCAACAGCATCGATCTGGGTGAGCCCGTCGCCAAGGAGCGCCTGTACTATCCGGTCACGCAGCGACCGAACGCGGGCATGGGCCTGATCGTCAAGACGCGGATCGATCCGCGCGCGCTGGTGTCGCAGGTGCGATCGGCCGTGGCCGCCATCGATCCTGAGCAGCCGATGGCCGATGTGCGGACGATGGATGAATGGATGGCTCGTTCGCTCGAGGGCCGGCGCGCGCCGATGTTGCTGCTGGCGCTCTTCGGCGGCGTGGCGCTGGCACTCTCGGCGATCGGCATCTACGGCGTGCTGGCGTTCGGCGTCGCTCAGCGCACGCGTGAATTCGGCATCCGTCAGGCGCTCGGCGCTGAACCCCGATCGATTCTCTCGCTGGTCATCGGACAGGGGATGCGGACGGCAGGAATCGGCGTCGTCCTCGGCCTGGCCGGCGCTCTTGCGCTCACCCGCTACCTGCAGAGCCTGCTGTTCGGCGTCGGCGCGTACGACGTTCCGGTCTACTTCGCAGTCACCGCCCTCCTTCTCGGTGTCGCGCTGGCGGCCTGCTACCTGCCCGCGCGTCGGGCCATACGCGTCGCTCCGACCGTCGCGCTTCGCGAATCCTGATCCCGCTGTATTCTCCGCGGCTCGGATTATGATCGCCCTGTAGCGCGAAGGGTTCAGCGATCGTCGTGTAGCGCGAAGGCTATAGCGATCGTCCTGTAGCGCGAAGGTTACAGCGATCGTCCTGTAGCGCGAAGGCTTCAGCCGAGCGATCACGGAGGAGCGGTTTTCTAATGCTCAAGAGAATAACGACGGCGGCGCTGATCGTTGCGTCGATCGCCGCCGCGTGTGGCGGCCGGACGCCGAAGGCGCCTGACGCGTCGGCGTGTCCCGCGGACGCAAAGCCAGCCAACCTGAACTTCACCTTGAAGGACACCACGGGTAAGGAAGTCCGCCTCGCCGACTACAAGGGCAAGGTGCTGCTGCTGGACTTCTGGGCGACATGGTGCGGTCCCTGCAAAGTGGAGATTCCCGGCTTCATCGATCTCTACAACAAGTACAAGAGTCAGGGGCTGGAAGTCGTCGGCGTCGTCCTGCTCGACAAGTTCGAGAACGCGAAGCCGTTCGCGGAGAAGATGAAGATGAACTACGCCGTGCTGAACGGCGACGAGCAGCAGGACAAGATCGACGATGCGTACGGTCCGCTGTTCGGGCTGCCCATCTCGTTCATCATCTCGCGCGACGGGAAGATCTGTCAGAAGCACCTCGGGCTGCCGGGCGCCACCAGGGACAAGGAGCCCGACGCGAAGAGCGTGAAAGACATCTTCGAGTCGCAGATCAAGGCGCTGCTGTGACCCGCGCCGTGCGGCTGCTCGCGGCGATCACACTTGTGGCGCAGGGCCTTAGCCCTGCGTTCGCCGCCGACAAGGTGCCGGCCGCCGGCGGCGCGATCGAAATCACACCGCTGATTCACTCCAGTATTCAACTGGAGTATGGCGGCAAGGTGATTCAGGTCGATCCCTGGAGCGCGCTCGATCTGTCGCGGTACAAGAAGGCGGACTTGATCCTGATTACCGACGATCCGGGCCACCATCTCGACCTCAAGGCGATTCAGGCCCTGCGGAAGCAGAACGCGCCGGTGATCATCCCGGAGGTCGGGAAAGCGAAGTTTCCCGACGGCATCATCATGGCCAACGGTGAGCGAGCGTCGGAAGGCGGGATCACGGTGGAAGCGATTCCGGCGTACGACATCATTCAAGGCGCGCCCGCCCATCCGAAAGGCAAATCGAACGGTTACCTGATCACGCTGGGAGGCACGCGCATCTACGTGGCGGGCGTCACCGAGTGCGTGCCGGAAGTACGCGCGCTGAAGAATATCGACGTCGCCTTCATCCCGCTGAACATCCCGCTCGGCCGCATGACGCCTGCCGCGGCGGCGGACTGCGTGAAGACCATCGCGCCGAAGATTGTCTATCCGTACCATTACGACCAGACGATCGCCGCTCGCCTGGTGAATCCTGCGGCGAACGCCGAGGCGCCGGCCGGCGGCTTGACGGTTCCGGAAAGCCTGCAGGCGTTCAAGAGTGCGCTCAAAGGGGAAATGATCGAAGTCCGCGACGCCAACTGGTATCCAGTCGCCGTCCGGTGAAGGTCCAATTTATTCATCCGCGGATTTCGCGTATGTACGCGGATTGGTCGGCGTCCGGCGACGTGCGACGCGTCGGGATCTGCAGCGTGTGCTCGTTCCGGTGACTCGGTATCTCCGTGGCTGAAAATCTCAGTGTCTTTGTGAGCTCTGTGGCTAACTTCTGGATTCAATCCGCGTCATCCGCGCAATCCGCGGATGGCTTTTGGGTGCTGGTCTCTCTCAGCGCACGATGACAATCGGCGCGCGCCAGGTCGCGATCTTTTCGGCGGTCGGATCGATGATCGTCAGCTGACAGTCGTAGCGGCCCGTCGCGAAGCCGTCGAGCGGGACGCTGAATCTCAACGGCACGGCCTTGGTCTTCGCGTCCAACCCGTCAGTGACCATCATCGGCGCGGTCTCGAACGCCTTCACGTCGCCGCGATAGAAGCTGACGAATGCCATCAGCGGTTGGGTCGTCGCCGATCCGCGCTGGTAGGCCTGCGCGTACACGTACAGCTCGCGCGCTTTGCTGAACACCCGCGTGACGCTCGGCACGAGCTTCTGTCCGTCATGGACGAGCGGGTTTGCGGCTTCGGCTGCGGTCTTCTGCTTCACGCTGTACAACGCGTCGCTGAGCGCCACGCGTTGACTGCTCAACACCACCGTGCTCATCGGCACCCGCTGGAGCTCCCGGTTCAAGTTCGGCACGGCGAATGACGCCTGATACGTCCCGATACGACCGGTTTCGTCGTCGCGGGCGAGCAGCTTGATGACGTACTTCCCGGGCAGCAGCGTGAAGCCGGTTTCGTAAAGGAGCGGACGGGTCGCCAGTTGCACTGCGGTGTCGTCGGTCAGCTTGATGTCCAGCTTGTCCCGCACGTTCTGCACCGTGATGCCGAAGTCGTCCTTCACCTCGCCGATAAGATCGATCACCGTGCGGGGCGCGCCGCGGCGGCGGGCGAGCGCAAGTTCGCTCCCGGGAATTTTCACCGCGACGGGGACGAAGTACTCTGCGCTGTTCAACTGGAAGTAGTTCACTTCCATCGCGATCGAGATGTCGGTGACCGGGTTGTCCAGCATCAGCGCGTCCTCGAGCTGACGCTCCTTATCGGCGGCCGTGAACTTTGCGAACTCCTTGTCGCTGAAATAGCCCTGACGATAGGTGAGCTCGCCCAGGGACGGATTGCGAAGCGACACGCGGACGCGGTGAAAACGGCCGTCGTTGGCCGGGTGCGTGCTGTAGTAGCCGAGCATGTAGTAGCTCGTCACCGACTGCGCCGCCTGAGCGATGCCGAGCGACAGATCGTTGTAATCGAACATCGCGTGCCCGCCCGTGTCTTTCGCGAGCGAGTACAGAGTGTCCTGCGATCGCTGGAATGCCGTCACCGCATTCTGCGCCAGCTGACCCGAGAACATGCCGATGCCGCCGGGCGACGGCCTCGTGGCGTCGCCGAGCGGCGCCTGGGCGACGAGACCCCGCGCGTCAATCGGGTGCAGCGCGACGTTGGCCCGGATAGCGGCGTTCGTGGTGGCCCGCAGCTGAGCCTGGTTGTCGACCCCGTTGAGCCTCAGGCCGCTTGCGAAGTAGACGAGTGCTTTCTGTTCCGGCAGACCGCGCAGCATCGTGGCCGCCGTTTGAAGCGCGGAGAGCTGCCGATCCGTATTCAGGATGCTGAATTCCGCATCGTCCTGGCCGAAGGCGGTTCCGATGTCGGTGTTGTCCGGGATGCCGTCCCCATCCTTGTCGTCGCCGAAGATCAGCGTTTGAATCACCTCGCGAAGCGCCCCGCGGTCGCCGGTGAAATCCTGCTTCACCCGGACCGCGCCGCCGCCGAACGTCATGATCGCCAGCAGATCCGTCGGCTGCATCTGCGTGTCGATGAACGTCTGTGCCGCGTTGTACGCGCGCATCTGATCGCCAGGCGGCATCGCGGTGAGATCGAAGTACAGGACGAGAAGACGCCGATCCCGATAGCGGGTATCGCCGGGCGGCGGCACGACAATTTGTCCCTGCGTGGGAGACGGCGCGCTGACGGCCACCGGCTCGCGCGAAGCGGGGGAATCGGCGCGTGCCTCCGCCGGGCGATCGGGAAGGCGCTGGAATTCGACGAAGCTGACCGTCTGAGGCTCGCCGTCTTCGGAGACAATGAAGTCGTTCGCCGTCAATCCTTCAATCGGTCGCCCCTCCTTGTCTTTGACGCTGACGGTCTGGACGATGAGCCGCGTGCCGGCACGAAAGACAGGCTGCGCCGGCTGCTGTGCGGTCAGCGGCGCCAAGGACACAAAGCAGACGAAAAACACAAAGGCGGCGAGACGCCTCTGCATCCTTTGTCCCCTTTGTGTCCTTGTCCGTCCCTGTAGCATCAGAATCGAAGGCGAATGCTCGCCTGCACCTTGCGCATCGGGTTTGCCGTGGTCGGCAAGCCGAACTGCGTGCTGCCGACGAATGTGTTGACCGCGGCGAACGTCACGCGGTTCAGGATGTTCGTGGCGTTGAGCCGCCAGTCGAGATTGAGCCGATCGCCCCACATGAACGTGCGCCCGATGCTCGCGTCCATCGAGAATTGCCGCGGGCCCGTGATCGAATTGCGTCCGGCGTTCCCAAATTGGCCGGGCGCGGGCGTCACGTACGCCAGCGGATTGGCGTAGTAGCCGTCGGGTGGATCGCTGGCGACCCCGGTGACGTTCGCGCGAAGACTGCCCGTGACGCCGGTGCCTGGCACTGACGTCGGGTAGATCGGCGTGAGCGGAAATCCACTCCCCGCGGTCAGCTGTGTCGTGATGGTCCATCCGCGGAGGAATTTCGCCGCGGCGCTATCCAGCATGCCACCGCCGCTCACGCCGGCGCCGCTCGTGTACTGCAGTTGCGCGGTGAGCAGGTGACGCTGATCGAAATTCGATGGCGCCCACTCAGCGTCGAGATGCTGCCAATCCTGCGCGATAGCCGAACCGACCAGACTGACACCGGTGAAGGCGCCCGCGTCGTCCATCGCCTTTGAAAGGGCATACTGCACGCTCGCAAGAAGGCCGTTGCGCAGCCGGCGGCGCAGCTGGACCTGTCCGGTCTGGCGATCCGAGTGACCGTTCGACGTCAGATACACGTAGCCGGCGGGACAGGTGGGACACGCGTTCGTTGCGCCGACCGGGACCGTGTTGGGCAGGAATTCCTGCAGCAGGTGGCTGCCGTGCGTGCCGAGGTAGGTCGCGGTGATCGTGAGCGACGCCGGCAGATCGCGCTGCGCGAGCACCTGCCAGTTCTGCGCGTAGCCGACCCGGAGATCGGGATCGACGGCGAACGTGTTGAGCGTGTCCCCAGGCGGTTCGGTGAATCCGTTCGCGAGCGTGAGCACATGCTCGGCGGTGGTCTCCGTGCTCACGGTTTTCGACGTCGGAGGCTGCTGTGCGAGCAGCGAGGCGATCGGTTGATACACGCCCGTGTTGCGATAGATTCCGTAACCGGCGCGGATCACCAGCGACGACCCCGCGACCGGCCGGAGCGCGATGCCGACGCGCGGCTGAATGCCGCGCGGATCGCCGTTGATCAAACCGTTGCCCTCGACCTGTTGAACCGAGGTGAACCCCGGTGTGACCAGGAGATTCGCGAGGCGGCCGTAGCGTTCATCGATCGGCGCTTCATACTCCCACCGTACGCCGGCGTTCACGGTCAGGATCGGGCTCACGCGCCAGTCATCGGTGACGTACGCGTCGTAGGCCGGTGCCGTGAAATCCTTGTCGGCGTTGCCGAACGCAATCGCGCTGGAGTGCGGGCGTCCCAGCATGAAATCCGCCAGGTCTGAGCCGGTCTCGCTCCCGGTAAAGCTGAACACGCCTCGGGCATTCTGTTGCGACAGGATGCTCCAGCTCTGACGACGAACATCGCCGCCGATGGTGACGGCGTGCCGCCCGTGCGTCGACAGGATCTCGGCGCCCCAGCCGTGCGTGGTATTGCTGTTGGTCGCGGCTTGCGGGCTTCCGAGGCCGGGAACCCCGCTCGCGAATTGCAGCTGCGGCGAGCCCCAGTTGACGGGCGTCTGATCGTTGCCGGTGATGCCCGCTTCGCCGGACACGTTGATCCGGTTCGCGAAGTACGGCGTCGCGTCGTTGGCCAGACGGGTGAACTGATAGCGGAGGCGCAGCGACAACAACTGCGAGAAGCGATGCGACCAGTTGACGTTCGTATCGATACCGGATGCGCGGGTCGAATCGGTGAACCCAAACACGTTGCCCGTGTCGGTGGTCGTGCGCTGCAGCGCGATCAGCCCGAACAGCTGATTTTTGCCGCCGGACAGCATCTGCGAGAGCCGCGCCTGCACGGCGTCCTGATGCCTGGCTTCGAGCACGGGTGTCTGGTAGTTGAATCGTCCGCCGGCGGGCAGGTTCGGCAGCGGGTAGTAGTTCAACAGCGATTTGGCCTGTGAGCTGAGACTCGCGGACGGAATGACGTTTCCGGGAAACGGAAGCCCGCTGGCCGGATCGATCAATTGGATGACGCGCCCGAGCGCGTCGCGCGTTTGCGAGAAATCACCCGAGCGCTCGAGGGCAGTTGGCATCAGCGCCGACTGCGTGGTCGCGTTGTGATCGATCGTCCGCTGATATCCGAGGAACATGTTCGGCCCGTTCTGCAGCAGGTTCGGGATTCTCAGCGGTCCCGCCAGCGACGCGACGATCTGCGCGTCGTTGTAGGACGGCTTGGGTGAGCTCTGGCTGGTGAAGGAATAAGGCGCGGAATCGAGAGCCGAGTTGCCCAGCAGCACGCCGATGCCGCCGTTGTAGAGCGACCGCGCGTTCCGGCGGTTGTTGCCGAACGCCGCGAGCTGGGCGAACGGGGAGGCCGCGCCGTTGTTGACGCTGCCGTTGATCAGGAATCCATCGCTGCTGCCGCGGTCGGCGTCAGCCGAGACCGTTGGATCGTTGGCGATCGTGGCGCCGGCTGAATTGACCTGCGCGCGCTGAAATCCGGTTTGCGGTGCAGTTGATGTTGCCGGTGTGCCGGCAGCGCGGTTCCTTCCGGCCGCGGCGGGCCGTTCCGTTTGAGCGCTGGAACCTTGAGTAGCCTCCGCGCGCTCGGCCGCGACGCGGTCAGCCGCTGGGACCGTCTGCGCCATCCGCGTCATCTCGTCGAGAGACAGCAGTTTCAGCGCCCAGGTCGACGTCTGGGCGCCGGCGTCGATCGTGATGTCTTGCGTGGCCGTCGCAAAGCCCGGCATCTCCACCCGAACGATCCAGGTGCCATCGTCCAGCGCGGGGAGGCGGAAGACGCCGTCCTGACCGGTCACGGTCACCACTGTCCGGTCACCCTGCGTGGCGGTGACGCTCACGCCAGGAACGGGCAGTCCGCCAAACGTCACGCGGCCGTAGTGATCGGTTGCTGCTTCCGCGCTGACGGCGAAGAGCAGGACGGCGATCGCTATGGAAGCATGACGGAAGATCGGAAGCACGAAGCCCGGCGAACCCTTCTAGTCTTCGACCGGCTTCTCGGCGTGATCGATGACCAGCGTTTCGACCGGACCGCGCTGCGAATCAAGTTTCAACCCGAGCTGCTCCTGCACGGCGGTGAACAGCGACGGACCGTTTGGATCGACGGCAGCGCCGTTGATCAACGGCGGCTGATCGCCGCCGCCGGCAGGCCGCGGCATCTGGTCCGGCGTCCATGTCAGGTTGACGTCGTACGCGCCCGTCAGCCCGGTGCGATCGAGGACGATCCGGCCGGCAAACATGCCGAGCGACTGGGCGAAGTTCGTCAGCGGCGTGCCGCCCATCGTCAAGGCGCCGGGTCCGATGCGGATGCCGCACGGAAAGTTGTCGCCGCCGCGGCCACCGGGACCGCCGGGAGGCGGCGGCATCGCGCCAGGACCGCGTCCTCGCATGGCGGCGAGCACCGCGGCGCAATCGGTATCTGATTTTTTCAGCTGCGGACCGAGCTTGCCGTCGCTGCGAGCGACGACCAGCGCGTAGATCGGAGAGTCCTTCGTCTCGTTGTGCGTGGCGAGCTTGAAGCGTTCCGCCAGCAGCGCGCGCATCATCAGTTGAACCGGTGTCGGCGGACCGCCTGCCGCCGGCGGTGGGCCAGGCGTCTGCTGAAAGCCGTCGGGCATTTTCGCGATCAGATCGAAATGATCCGACGCGATCCAGCCTGGACCGCCGGTGATTTGAGAATCCTGCAGCTGGTAGGCGTTCCGAATCAGCAGCCGCAGCGTGACGTTGGTCGCGCGCAACTGGCCCGGCTGCATCTGCATCATCACGCGGCCGTCGCCGGAGTTGTTCGGTTTGATCGACGCGACCTCGAACGCCCATCCGCCCGGCGGCGGTTCCTGCGGCGCCTGGGCCGCCAG
>Ga0070665_100008455_pt1 | contig 10411 bp, 8 predicted proteins | sample KBSS13metaG_FD_65862 | JGI IMG/M metagenome (GOLD analysis project Ga0070665, IMG submission 65862) | Switchgrass rhizosphere microbial communities from Kellogg Biological Station, Michigan, USA - KBS S1-3 metaG | ecosystem: Host-associated > Plants > Roots > Rhizosphere > Soil ...
CGGTTGGGTGTGCTTACGGAAAATGAAACACCTGACAGTACCGCCATGAATGCTTTTACAAAACTTATTCTCTGAATATTGCCGATCGCCAATTTCCATTTCAATGACTCAATACTCCAATTGATGATCATCAACAATAAAACAATAGCAAGATTCGATAAAAGTGCACCACCAAACGATTCGCGGATGCGCTGCCAGGACATTGACAGATCCGGCTGATGGCGGATCTGGTTATAAATAGACCAGGCAAGCCAGATGAAGAGAATGGGGCCGAAAAAATAATTGACTAATATTTTGATATTTTTGTTCAGCCTCATTAACCGGTAAAAATACAGCCGTCCTTGCAAAAGCCGTCTAAAATAATTCTGGGAATAGATCCGGGCACCCTGCTGATGGGTTACGGAATTATTGAAATAATCAATAATAAGATCGCATTAATAGAAATGAATGTATTAAAGCTGTCTTCAAAAAAAGATAGTTATGAGCGGCTGCAGATCATACATCACAAAGTGGTACAACTGATCCGCGAATACAAACCGCATGAATTCGCTATTGAAGCTCCCTTCTTTGGCAAGAATGTACAAAGTATGTTGAAACTTGGCCGGGCGCAGGGAGTAGCTATAGCCGCCGCCATGAGCGCTTCGTTGCCGGTAACTGAATATTCGCCAAAAAAAGTGAAGCAATCTATAACGGGTAACGGTAACGCAGATAAGGAAAGAGTCTGGAAAATGCTGCAGCATATTTTATCGTTGGAAGAAGAGCCACAATATTTCGACGCCACAGATGCTCTCGCTGTTGCCGTCTGTCATCATTTTCAATTCAAACTTCCGTTAAATGCAACAAGTCAGAAAAAATTAAGGAGTCCCGCAGTGAAAAACGGTGCCTGGGCAAGGTTTATAAAAGAAAATCCTAAACGGCTGAAGTAGTACCGGTAAGTAGTATTTTTTGTATTATCAATGTGCCGTATCTTAAGGGTACTTACCATTAAGCCCTTATCATGAAAATACAGCAACGCAAAAGATGGCAAAATACCATTGGCCACGATAAAGTACAACCGGTACAGTTAGTAACTGCTGAAGAATTCAATGATCTTCCCACTATCATAAAAGCAGCATCTGAAGAAAAATTTAAAATACGCTGCGCCGGTTCGGGTCATTCGTTTAATGACATTGCCTGCACACATGGTTTTCTTGTTTCAATCGACAAATTAAATAAGATACTGGACCTGCCGGCTTATATAAAAACACACGAAAAGCAAACGAAAGAACTTGTACATGTTGAAGCAGGAATCACCATACGCGAGCTTAATCATTCATTGGATAAACTGGGTTTATCTATTGTAAATATGGGTGGCATTGACCACCAGACCTTAGCAGGCGCCATTGCAACCGGTACGCATGGCAGCGGTATTGATCTGCCCCCGGTACACGGCATGGTTTGCTCCATACTTCTTGTTTCCGGCAGTGGTGATGTGTACAGAATAGAGCCATCAAACGGAATATCAGATCCTTCGTTGTTTAATGAAGAAGGTGTGACACTGGTTCAGCATGATGATGACTTTTATTCAGTTTTGGTATCACTCGGTTGTATGGGTATTGTTTATTCCTATATACTCCAGGTAGAAAAACTGTATTGGCTGGAGGAAAAAAGAGATTTATATAAATGGTCGGAAATAAAACCAAGGCTGAAAGATAAAAGCCTGTTGAAAGAAGCTAGACATGTAATGGTGATGGTGAACCCATATGAAACAAATGGGGATCATAGTTGTCTTGTAACCCGGATCAACAGAACACCTAAGCCGGATAATGTTTATTGGCGGGATAAACGAAATTTTATTATTACGACAGTTAGCGAATGGCGGATCACCTATTGGATTGTCTGGCTTTCATTCCGTTTGTTTTTGAAACAAAACGCAAAACGAATTGACCGTTCGATGAAAATTTTACGCGAAAAAAGTTATATCGGCAAATCGTATGATGTACTTTTCCAGGGGCTCCAGTTTTTAAAAGAAAGATCATTCGATACGGAATTTGTTTTCAATGTAGAGGATAACAGTTTTCTTGATTGTATAGAAAGCCTTTTTACCTGTGCACAGCGGTTTGTTGACAATGGGAAAATACATCAATCTTCTCCTATCGGTCTCCGGTTTGTGATGCCGGATACAGCCTACCTTTCACCTGGTTATAACCGGGCAGTTTGTTATGTAGATACGCCGATATTGAAAGGTACTGTCGGCGGAGATGAATTGCTTGATGCCTACCAGGAAAGCATGTTTGCATGCGGTGGCTTTCCGCATTGGGGTAAAAAAAATTTTAAATTATCCGGACATTTGGATAAGATCAAAAAGAATTTTCCAAAACTCAATGTGTGGCAGGCGGTGCAGGCAAAATATGATCCGGAAAAACTATTTACAAATATCTATACGGAGCGTTTTCAACTGGTATATGAAAAATAAACGCGTAAAAAATTCACAAGCAACTATTGCTGCCATTACATGATTTATTTTTTCAGTCTGCCATGTTGTATCTTTAATTCGGCCGTTCTATTTAATTTATACTCTTCAATTGTACATAATGAAATCGATTCGCCTGGTTTTAGCGATAATGCCTTTCTTATTTTTTTACATCGCAGTTATTTCACAATCCACACAATCAAAAATCAAACAATATTGCCAGGTAAACCAGGTAAAACTCATCGACGAATACAAAGAATTTCTGTCCATTCCGAATATAGCAGCAGACTCGGTCAATATAAGACGCAATGCAGATTTTATCATGAAAATGATGCGTGACCGTGGAATAAAGGCTGAATTATTATTTGGAAAATCACCTGCCGCAAATCCCGCCGTGTATGGAAAAATAACAGTAAAAAATGCAAAACACACCATCGCCTTATATGCTCACTATGATGGGCAACCGGTAAATCCGAAACAATGGTCGGAAGGGTTAGAGCCTTTTAATCCCGTATTTATAACCGCACCCCTGGAGCGGGGTGGTAAAATTATTAACTATAATAAAGGGGATGCGATTGACACGTCGTGGAGAATCAGCGGGCGCAGCAGCGCTGATGATAAGGCAGGTGTGATGGCAATATTAAACGCCTACGATGCTTTGGTTAAAAATAAAGTCGCCCTGGCAAATAATATCATTTTCTTTTTTGAAGGGGAGGAAGAAGAAGGCTCAACACATCTTGGTGAATTATTTGAAAATAATAAAGAAAAGTTGCAGAGTGATTTGTGGATCATCATTGATGGCCCGCGGCATGTAACCGGTAAGAAGATGATCTCATTTGGTGTGCGTGGAGATGTAAACATGGATTTGACGGTGTATGGACCCAAAAGGCCTTTGCATAGTGGTAATTATGGCAATTGGGCGCCGAGTCCGTCAATGAACCTTGTTCAGTTGTTGGCCAGCATGAAAGATGATAAGGGAAACGTAGTTATCAACGGTTTTTATGATGATGTTGTTCCGTTATCTGCGAGTGAAAAAGAGGCGATTTCAAAAGTTCCGGATATAGAAGAGACATTGAAAAAAGAATTAGGGATTAAACAACCTGACGGTGAAAGAAAACCGTTTTTGGAATTATTGAGTTTACCAACATTAAATATCAATGGTATTCAAAGCGGCAATGTTGGTAGCATGGCCAGTAACCAGATACCTGCCAAAGCGGAGGCCGTACTCGATCTTCGCCTGGTAAAAGGCAATGATGTGGCAAGGCAAATGCAAAAAGTAACCAGGCACATTGAATCAAAAGGATTTCATGTGCTTGATCATGATCCCAGCGATGAAGAAAGACTGCAATTTGCGAAATTGATAAAGATTACGCATAGCACCGGTTATAACGCACAACGAACACCCATGGATTTACCGATTGCAAAAGGTATAATAAAAGCCGTACAGTCCACTGTCGCCTACCCGGTGATACTGATCCCTTCTTCAGGTGGCAGTTTACCCCTGGTTGTGTTTGAAGAAAAATTAAATGCAAAAGTGATCAGCATACCCATTGTTAATTATGATAACAATCAGCATGCGGAAAATGAAAATGTACAGATCAGTTATTTATGGGAGGGCATTGAAACAATTGCAGCTGTCATGATGAGCGCTGACTAAACGATTGCAAAGGATGCCACGGATTTGTATTGACAATTAATCACCGGGTCCGTGTAAATCTATTCAAATCTTGTAACCCGCATTTAATCTTATAATCCGCGTATTATTTTTTCCTGTATTTTTTTAAACTCTTCCGGTGACAACTTCAACTTCGGTTGTGTAAAATTCAGATCATTGGCTGAATTAATCGGAATAAGATGTACATGCGCATGTGGCACTTCGAGGCCAATAACTGTTATGCCGCAACGATTACAATCAAAGCTTTTTTCAATAGCCTTTGCTATGGGTTGAGCGAACAAAAGTATTTCGCTTAAATAATCTTTTGAGAGGTCAAAAAGATTGTCCGTTTCGGTTTTAGGCACCAGCAATGTGTGTCCTTCCCGCAAAGGAAATATATCGAGAAAAGCAAAGAATTTATCATTTTCTGCGATCTTATAGGAAGGTATCTCACCGGCAATGATTTTTGAAAAGATAGTCATGCTTCCGAAGATTTTTGATTTGAGATTGATGAATGAAGATCTTAATCTCATAGTTTATTCACTTACAAGGTAAGCCATGGATTTTATTCACCTGCAATTTTCCCGGGCTGCCGAATTTCATGTGATTGTTTGATAAAAGAAACGCCCCGGAATTTCGGGGCGGATCGTATCAAATTGAAATATTCTCAATTTTAAATTTAATGACCCCTGCAGGTGCATGTACCTCCGCGACATCCCCGACTGTTTTACCAAGCAGACCCCTGCCGATTGGTGATGTAACAGAAATCTTACCGGTTTTCAGATCCGCTTCTTTTTCGCTTACAATCTGGTAAATCACTTCCTTCTTTGTGTTGAGATTAGTGAGTTTCACTTTCGTAAGAATAGACACTTTACTCGTATCAATTGTAGATTCATCCACCACGCGGGCACTGGCTACCTGGGTTTCCAGCAATGCAATTTTTGCTTCCAGCATTCCCTGGGCTTCTTTCGCCGCATCATACTCCGCATTTTCTTTCAGATCGCCTTTTTCGCGGGCTTCTGCAATAGCTCTCGATGCAGCCGGACGTTCTACGCCTTTCATCCGCTGCAATTCTGCTTTCATTTGATCTAAAGTTTCGGCAGTCACATATTGAATACCGTTCATAGCTCCTCCTTTGTATAAAAAAGAAAAAAATAACAACGCCTCAGACATTTTACCTGAAGCGTTGCATTAAGTGTCGCAAATATAAAAATTTTTCGGCAAAAATGAACATTGACGATTTATAATAGTCCCGTAAAAATTCCTTCATAGCAAACGTCATGGCACACTTTTTAAATCTGCAGTTTCAGCGTTTCAAATAGTATAAATCTAAGAATATGAAAAATTTATGCCCGGGCCGAAGCGGTGGCTGGTATTGACAAAGGAGGCGTCGACGTTGACATGCCGCACCGTAACAGACAGCAGTTCAAACGGGCCTGACAGTTATTTTGTTTTAGCGTTACAATCCCAACTTATCCGCAACTACTTTACTCATTTTATAAAATGCTTCATGAGTGTAACCAGCGATATGCGGCGTAACAATGACGTTAGGTTGATGTGTTAACCAGTTCAATTGTTCCTTTTCCTGTTCGGATAACGATGCGATCTTTTCGTTTTCCAATACATCGAGTCCCGCAGCGGTGATTTTATCTTCTTTCAAGGCTTGTATCAATGCCTTTTCATCTACTACTTTTCCTCTTGATGTATTAAGTATATACGGCTTTTGCCGCAATGAATTAAAAAAGTCCTTATTGGCTATATGATGTGTCTCTTCCGTAAGCGGTACATGAAAACTGATAACATCGGCATAGCGACAAACCTGTTCCATATTCGCTTCTTTCACATAGTCCTTTCCAAAACCAAATTTATATTTATCGAAAGCAAGAACAGTTACATTGAAAGCTTTTAACAGCGCCGCGAACGCACTGCCTGTATTTCCATAACCAATTATTCCAACTGTCTTTCCTGTTAATTCGGTTCCGCGATTGGCATCTCTTATCCATTCGCCATTACTGACCTCCTTTGCAGACGAAGAAATTTTATTCATCAGGTTTAATAAAAGGCCCAACGCATGTTCTGCTACTGCATTGCTGTTTCCTTCCGGGCTGCTTACACATTTTATGCCCTTACTTTCCGCATAGGCCACATCTATATGCTCCATACCACTGCCCAACCGGCCGATCCATTTCAGTTTATCTGCCTTATCCAACATTGCCTTGTCAATTTTAAACCTTGTTGTCATAATTAATCCTTCGACATCGGCAATTATATCGCTGAGCTCTTCGTACGATATTTTGGGATCGTAGACAACTTCATATCCTGCGTTCTTTAAACGCTCCTGTAAATAATCATTGGCCTTTGCTGTTATTACGGCTTTTCTCATTTCATTCTGAATGTTAACGCTGCGAATTGTTCAACGGTCAATTGTTCAGCTCTTTTATCAAAAATTGGGTCAGCCAATACTTCTTTTTCAAATAATTCCTTTACTGCATTCCGCAACATCTTACGCCGCTGATTAAACGCAGTTTTAACCAACAGGAAAAAATCTCTCTCACTTTTCATAGGCGCAAGGTTATCCTGCGGCAACAGTCGTATAACTGCGCTTTTGACCTTTGGAGGCGGTTGAAACGATTTTTCATTCACTTCAAAAAGATATTCGGTGTTGAAAAACGCCTGCACCAAAACACTGATAACGCCATATATTTTACTGCCTTCTTTTGCCACCACCCGTTGCGCTACTTCCTTTTGAAACATACCAATCATACACTCCACACCCGGTTTCCAATCCAGTATTTTAAAAAGGATCTGGGAAGATATATTGTATGGAAAATTGCCTACTATTGTGAATCTATCCTCAAATGGCTCTTCAATATCAAGAAAATTCCGGTGAATTATTTTGCCTTCCAACTGCGGATACACCGAAAGCAGGTATTCAACCTTCTCATCATCCAGTTCAACCGCTTTAAAATCAATATTATTTATCCCGAGCAGGTATTTGGTAAGGGCGCCGCCGCCGGGTCCTACCTCAAGCAGATTCTTAAAGGAATGTTCCTGTAATGCGCTTATGATTTTTTTACAGATGTTCTCATCTTTTAAAAAATGCTGGCCCAGCGATTTCTTCAATGTATACATTGGTGCAAATGTAAAATGAATTACGGGATAGGATTAAGTATAAAAAAATTACCCTTCCTGGTGGAAGGGTAATCTGACAATTGAAAATATTCAGAGCCTTACAATTTTTGCAATTTAACCTGCTGATCAACGCCAGCCCCGGATATCTTTAAGTAATATATACCAACGGCTATATTGGTAAGCCTTATTGAAAAGTTGTTGTTTCCTTTTCTCATTTGGGTGTTGTTATGTAGAATCACCCGGCCGGTATTATCCAACAGCTGCCAATTTACATTGCCGTCTGCAGGTGCAGCAACTGTTACATTCACTTCTTTCGATGCCGGATTGGGGAATACATTGATTCTTCCGGTAACATAAGGAAGTGTGATAGTGACTACATTCGAATATTTATATCCGCCATCCCCATCTACCATTTTCAGCCGGTAATAAACCAGTTCAGACGATTGCTTCATTACATCGTAATCTGTATAGTTATAATCCATCTTGGAATTTGAGTTACCACTGGCAGCAACCGTTCCGATGCGCGTGTAGTTATGCCCGTCTATACTTCTCTCAACTATAAACGCTGATGTATTTGTTTCGTTGGAAGTTTCCCAATTAAGGAACGTGGTATTGTTTTGTAACGACCCCGTAAAACTTAATAGATTAACCGGGAGAATGATTGAATTACTTCCGATATAAAATGATGAAAAAGATGGGATATTATCATATTGCAAAACATAACCGCCGGTTCCATGGGCCTGGGCTACAGACGGTGTGAAATTAGTTGTCGTATTAGTTAGACTGCTGCCGCAGGCGTCGCTGTTTTTGCGAATCAGCAAATCCGACAAGGTGCTGACACCACTGAATGGATTAGATTGCAGTGCAGTAAATTCAGCGTTTGTAAGATAAAGCCTGACTTTAACAGAGGTAGAAGGCTGTACAGCCGGGGTGATGGTTATATTTCGGTTAAGATAACGGCGACCTACTGCATCCTGCCGTACTGCCCCGCTGTTAATGTAGAATGATGATGTAATCGCGCCGAGATTATTTCCATTCGGATAAATTTCTGCAAGAACATTCCCGTCTGGTCCGGTAATTGGCACCCATAAATTATTATTGTTATTGTCAACAGTCACACTTGTACCGGGAGTACACGCACCTGCAGTACCTGTTGTTATATCAATTGCATCGGGTATGGAGCTCTTTCCTGAAGCATCTGCATAACCAAGGAATGTATATTTTATAACGCATCCCGGGCAGGCGGGTGTTACAGGGTTTGCTGCACCGGGACCTGATGTAGTCGAGTTGTTATCCATGATAACAAAAATGTCTTTCCCGCTTGGCAGAAATGCTACATCACGATAACGGTTAGTACTTCCAAAATAGGTTACGGTATCGGCACCATTTGTTTGAACAATAGTCGTATCCGTTGTATTGACTTTTAAGCGGATGACCCTTCCCCACTTCAACCCTCCAATTACCAATGAATTTTTCCATCCCGGTATATATGGACTATTATAAAAATCCATTCCGGACCATGCCTCGGATGGCCAGCCGCCATTGCCGGGATTTGTCAACCATATATTATGCAAAGTAGATAATGATGGCGCATACCCTGAAAACAGGGGATCTTTATAATTTGTTATTGCAGCTGCAGCAGCAACTTCATCGGTGATTACGGGACACGCTGAAGTGGCTGAGTTTGGTGCACCTGCCGACGAAGTATTATAATTGCCGTCTGAAGCATATCCTATTACCAGCGGATGTCCATAGTTTTTATTCCGCAGAATAACATTTATCTCATCATCACTGTAAGGCCCATGCGAAGAACCGAATAAAATCCCACTGGTGGTATCATACGCAAAGCCTTGGTTATTTCGTATGCCGGTTGCCCAAACAGCGCTTTGTGATGCGCCATTAAACGGATTATCATTGGGTATCCATTTATCGAGCGTTCCGCCGTCTGTATCTGCTTCCAGATTAAACCTTAAAATTTTTCCCTCATAGGCCGCCGAATTTTGTGCTTTATTCGGACGGTATTTATTTTTGAACTGGCCAGCGCCCATATCGCCCGCCCCGTAAAACAAATAATAGGTTCCGCTTACCGGCGCGATGATTAACCGCTGAGAATTATGGTCACTGCTTCCCGGTATTGTATCGCATAGAGAAACCGGGTTTTCCAAATGCCCCGTCGATGTGTTGTAAGTAAATCGAACGATCCTGTTCGTAAAGAATTCGCCGGTGCTATCGGCATTACTCGAAATAAAAGTTCTTACATAAGAAACATAAACATAGTTTTTGGGAGCAACAGGATCCAGGAATTTCGGATGTAGCGCCAAACCCGCAAAGCCACCTTGTGGCCATGGACTTTGGCTGCTTGAAAATTGAACATTAAAATTTGTATGCTCCGTTGCCGTTAGATAACCTGAACCAGTTTGGCTAACGTCAAGTACAGTCGTTTTAGTCCCCGATGAAGGATCCATTCTCCACACTTTATATCCATGCGCTTCTGTAATCCATAAATAGTTGTCCGGGCCATAAGTAATTTCCCAGGGATAGCTTAATCCGCCTGATCCGGACAAAGTTGTTTGTTTAAACACTTCACTCATGCGGCTCGAACCTCCAATCACGGCTATATCAAATCCCCAATTGGAGCCAGTTGGAGCGGTAGTATTGTTCTTTAAAATCCGTATATAATAGGTACTGCCAAGATTGAGTGCCGATGATGGTGTTAATGTTGCAGAACTTGAACAGCCCACTTCGGAAAATGATCCGCATGAACCCAAAAGTAATTGTATCCGCAACGAACTACTCCAGCTGCTACCCTGGTTTAATACTTTAATGATCGGGTAATCATTAGAGGCAACAAATTTATACCAGACATCCTGTGAGAGTGTAGATCCGCCACATGACGTAGCAATGCCGGACCCTTCCACGGTAGCACCGGCCAACGTTTGACTGGTTAACAGACTTGTTCCGCTTACGTATCCGGTGGCCGGCGTAATGCTGGTCGCGTTGGTGCAATCATCATTCGCGGGTGGAGGCATAGGGTCAGTGACACAAATATTGAATGTCCATCTCGAGTTACCGCCCGTAAAACTTGAAACAGTAGAAAAGACTCTAACAAGGTAGACATTGCCTGTAGTTAATGCCGACGAAGGAGTCAGGTCAAGGGTTGTCGTGCCCGTTCC
>Ga0070665_100008459_pt1 | contig 10409 bp, 6 predicted proteins | sample KBSS13metaG_FD_65862 | JGI IMG/M metagenome (GOLD analysis project Ga0070665, IMG submission 65862) | Switchgrass rhizosphere microbial communities from Kellogg Biological Station, Michigan, USA - KBS S1-3 metaG | ecosystem: Host-associated > Plants > Roots > Rhizosphere > Soil ...
CGTTCAAAAGACCCGTCTCGCAGGGCAATAATCCGGCCAGGAGAGCCTGATGAGCAAAACGACAACAGCGGGGATTCAATCGGTGGAGCGCAGATTGCATACCAGGCATCGTGCGCGGACCACGGTGTACATCACGACGCCAGCCGGTCGAAAGAAACTCTGTCGGGCGATCAATCTCTCCGCCACCGGTGTGTTCGTGGAGACCACGAACCTCGGTCTTCGCAAGGGTCAGCAGGTCGAGCTCGCGTTTGCGATCAATCTCGGCGCCGTCACCAAGCTGCATCGCCGCACCGCGGTGGTCGCGCACGTCTCGCGCGGTGGCACGGGCCTGATGATGGACGCGTACACCGCTCGCTGAGACCTTTCTCTTTCTTCGCTACTCGGACGCCGGTGCTTCACCGGCGTTTTCCGTTGTGGAGCGCAGCTCCTGGGAATATTCGACCGAGTAGCCCTTCTCTTCCAGCTTCGACAACCAACCTTTCGGATCCAGCACCATGTTCATGGGCAGGACCGCGAACGTGGACGTGTTCTCCGCCAGCGCCTTCTCGGCCGCGGCCATCCAATTGAGGTATGCCTCCTTGCCGGCCTCTGCAAGCAGAACCTCCTGTTGCTTCAACAGGTCGAGGCCGCGGCTCAACTCGTTCCCAGGTTCGACGGACTGACTCTGCATCGCGGCATTCAGCGCCGCCGTCGTGCAGTCTTCGGGAACCAGGTCGGGATCGCGATCGGCAGCCTGCGCGCGTAGCGCGTCCAGGTCGCCGGTGGCCCACGCATTGATTCTGGCCACATTGAGCTTGAGCAGCTCCGGCTCCTTCGCTTCGGCCCTTTCAATCTGGGCGAGATTTCGACCCACGCACTCGCCTTCCGCCAAGTCGAGATTCCTGGCGGCCTTCAGGATTGCGCGCGGCTTTTCGACTTTTACTTTTCGCTCCACGGCCGGCAGTTCGTGGATCCGGATCTTGTGTTTCCTCGCGGCCTTGCGGACCACTTCGTCCACCCACGTCATTCGCACCCTTTTCACCGAATGCTTCTTGCCGATGGCTGAGCGCAGCATCTCCTCGGCAACCATGGGGCGATATTTCTCGATGTCATCGTCGTCACCGATGTACTTCTGCTTGAGGCGCAGCCAGGTGGCGTAGTCGTCGGGACTGAGCACGTCTTTCAGCGTTGCGCCATTGGGATTCTTCGCCACCTTGAATGCCAGCGGCACGAGCGTCAGCGCCTGGAAGACGCTGATGTCGATATCGGCGCGTGGCCAGCCGGGATACAGGACTTCCTTCGATTCGGCGATACGCGCTTCCATTTCCTTCGTCCGCCAGGCGATGGTGTCGGGCACTTCGCCGATGGCGCCGAACACCCACATCACGTGGTCGCCGCGCGAGACCTTCCACAATCCCGGCCCGGGCTGCTCGCCGGTGACCAGTACCGTTTCCATGTCCTCCGGCTGCTGCGCGCGAGAAGTTAGGGAGGCGAGGAGACAAAAGGCGGCCAGTGCCGCGCCGGGCATTCTTGTCATTGTTGCGTGATCCCGGAGGAAGCCATCACGTCGGACAGCCCCGGGGCGGAAATGTTCCGCTAACTAGCCGGCTTGCGCGGCCGGCGGCGCGAGCAGCGAGTCCAGCGCGACCGGCGGCGACACCTCGAAGCTCTGCACGAAGTCCACGCCAAGCGCGGTCAGCCAGTTGCTGTGATCGCCGCCGAGCACGCGCTTGGCCACGGTCTGCAGTCCCATGACCTTGGCCGTCTGCACGAGACCGACCACGCGAGCCTGCGAGAGGCGATGCTCGAGCGCGTGCGTGGTGAGCTCCGCGTCGATCTTGATGAGCCGCACCGCCGGGTGCTCGAGGATGGGCATTCCGGCACCGACCACGTTGAAGTCGTCGATCGCGACCGGCACGCCGATGCGCGAGAACACATCGAGCGCCGGCACCACCTGGTTCGTGTGGGTCAGGCAGACGCGCTCGGAAAATTCCACGCCGATCAGGCCCGGCGGCAATTGCGCCTTCTGCAGGCAGCTCTCGACGAAATTGATGAAGTGCGGCTCGATGACGGCGGAATCCGAGAGGTTCACGGAGAACGCCGGCGGCTCGCGCTTCCAGACGCTGGGATTGCGGTGCAGCCAGCCGATGAGTTCCCCCACCACGCGCCGGTCGATCATCGACGCCAGGCCATGGTTGGCCGCCGTCTGCATCACCCGCTCGGGTGACTGTTCCTGGCCGTCGACCATGTGCCGCAGCAGCACTTCGAAGCGGCGGATGCCCTCGGCCTTGCGCAGCCGCACCAGCTGCTGCACGCGCAGCACCACTTCCTGTTCGCGGATCTGCGCGTACACGGCCTCGAGCGGCAGCGGCACGGGCGGCTTGGGTTTCTGCGGCTTCTGCTGCGGGATCGCGTGCAGGGTCTGCGCGACCTCGGAGGCAATGTCGGTGAGGATGGTCTGCACGGCGGGGGTGAGGAAGCGCGCCGCGGGATCCTCGTCTTCGGGCGGCGTGTCTTCGACCACCAGCAGGCATACGCCCTGCAGGGCGGAGTGCAGATCGCGCAGGGCCAGCATCACGGCCGTTCGTGAGCCCTCGCCACGCAGGAAACGCGACTCGCGCGCCGCGCCCAGCACGAACGCATCCAGGGCGTCGTTCAGGGCCTGGCGAAACTCGATGCCAAAGTCGGTGGAGGTGCAGTGGAGCACTTCGCCGCGGGCGTCGTACAACGCGAGGGCACGATAGCGCGCGTGCGGCAGCGCCTGCTCGAGGTTGGACACCCAGCCCGGCGCAACCTCAATGACCTGCTCGTTGAGCACAGACGCACGGATAGTGGTCTGGCCCGTATCTGACGATGCAGAGGGCAATGTAGAGGCGCGTGGGTCCATCCGCGCGGAGGGTTACAGAATCCCGTCGGATTCGACGTGATGCGCCTCGCGGTCCGCTCCAAGTGTTAAAAGGGCGACCCACCCTTTCACATATCGTCAAATTCGCTCACAATCGAGCACGATCAATCAGCGGGGGGACGCGATGGGCAACCGGATTTCTCGGCGGGCTTTCCTTTCCACCGGTGCCGCCAGCGGCGCCGCCCTGGCCATCGCCACACGGGCCGCCGCGCAACCTCCACCGGTGCCGATCGGGCCGAATCCAGCCACTGGCAACTGGGTGCGCTGGCTGGACGGAAAAGCCCCTGCCACCGCGCAAGGCGTGACCTGGGGGACGCCATGGCCGCGGGGCAAGCTCAATTCCGCCAGGAACTTCGCGTTGCGAAGCACCGCCGGGGCCGATCTGCCCCTGCAAAGCTGGCCGCTCGCCTTCTGGCCCGACGGCTCGCTCAAGTGGACCGCCCATGCGCTGGCACCGGGCCAGGCCAGCGGCGACGGTCCCTTCGAAGTCGTGGCGCAACGCAGCTCGGCGAAGTCTTCGAAAACGCTCACCGTCACCGAGGGCGCCGATTCCATCGAGATCGACACCGGCGTTTTGAAATGCCGCGTGAACCGCGCTGGTTCGAACATCGTCGCCGTACTGGTGCGCGACGACCGCGAGGTACTGCGCGACGGAAAACTCGTGCTGTCGCGCCAGGACCGCGCGGCCGGCAGCGATGCGGCGGTGGTCAAACAGGAAAGCTTCGAGAGCGCCATCGAAAAAGTGACGCTCGAACAGCGCGGGCCGGTGCGCGCCGTCGTCAAGGTCGAAGGCAAACATGCGGGCGGCGCGCGCGCCTGGCTGCCTTTCACGCTGCGGCTGTATTTCTACGCCGGCAGTGACGCGGTGCGCGTGCTGCACACCATCGTCTTCGACGGCGACGAGAACCAGGACTTCATCAAGGGCATCGGCCTGCGCTTCACGGTGCCCGTGAACGCCGAGCTCTACGACCGTCACGTACGTTTCGTCGGCGATGACGACGGCGTGTTCGGCGAGGCCGTGCGCGGTCTCACGGGGCTGCGGCGCGACGCCGGCGCCGAAGCGCGCAAGGCGCAGGTGGAAGGCCTGGCCGTGACGGCGCTCGCTCCGGCGGTGGCGAACCTGCAGCAGTACATACCCGCGTTCGGCGACTGGACGCTGCTGCAGCCCAATGCCGACTCTTTCACCATCCGCAAACGCACGGCCGACGGGCATGCATGGTTGGACAGCGGCCGCGGTTCACGCGCCAGCGGTCTCGGCTATTTCGGCGGACCGCGGGGCGGCGTTGCGTTCGGCATCCGCAATTTCTGGCAGAGCCATCCCGCGCAGATCGACATCCGCGCCGCGCAGGCCGATGCCGCCACGGTGACGCTCTGGGTGTGGGCGCCCGACGCCACCGCGATGGACCTGCGCTTCTATCACGACGGTCTCGGCCAGGACACGTACGAGAAGCAATACAAGGGCGGCCTCGACATCACCTACGAGGACTTCGAGCCCGGCTTCGGCACGCCGATGGGCGTGGCGCGCACCAGCGAGCTCATGTTGTGGGGATTGGCGGCGACACCGCCGCGCACGCGCCTCGCCGAATTGGCCCAGGCGCTGCGCTCACCCGCCGTCATGGTGCCGACGCCTCAAACTACCGTGGAGTCCGGCGTCTATGGGCATGGACTGTCCCTGCCCTCGCAGACCGCGCCCGAACATGCGGCGCTCGAGAAGCAGCTCGACTGGATGTTCGACTTCTACCGCGGCCAGCAGGATCAGCGTGGCTGGTACGGCTATTGGAACTACGGCGATGTGATGCACACCTACGACTTCGATCGCCACACCTGGCGCTACGACGTCGGCGGTTTCGCCTGGGACAACTCCGAGCTGGCCACCGACGTCTGGTTGTGGATGTACTTCCTGCGCTCCGGCCGCGCCGATGCGTTCCGCTTCGCCGAGGCCATGACTCGCCACACCGGCGAGGTGGACGTGCATCACCTCGGGCGCTTCGCGCCGCTGGGCTCGCGCCACAACGTCATGCACTGGGGCTGCTCGGCCAAACAACTGCGCATCAGCACCGTGCTGAATCGCCGCTTCTACTACTACCTGACCGGCGACGAGCGCGTCGGCGATCTCATGCGCGCGCAAAACGAGGCGGCGCGCACGCTGCGCACGGTACCGCCGGGCCGCAAGCTCGCCGATGCCGCCGAACGGCATCTCGAGGATCCCAACGGCGACTACGCCTTCCTGGGCTTCGGCACCGACTGGGGCGCGCTCGCCAGTGCCTGGTTCACCGAGTGGGAACGCACGCGCGATCCGAAATTCCGCGCCCGCCTGCTGGCCAGCATGAAGAGCATCGGCGCGCAGCCGCGTGGTTTCTTCACCGGCAGCGCGCGCCTGAACCTGGTGACCGGCGCCTTCGACAAGGCCACGGACAATCGCGTCAGCGTGTCGCACCTGTCCGCGGCTTTTGGCCTGCCCGAGATCTGCGCGGAGCTGATCGAAGCCCTGCAGGTGCCGGAGTTCGAGCGTGCGTGGCTGCAATACTGCCGGCTATACAACGCTCCGCCCGACGAACAGAAGGCCGCGCTCGGCGAAGAACTCAAGGGCACGAACCTGCAGCAGGGCCACGCACGGCTCACCGCCTTCGCGGCGTACAAACAAAAGGACGCGAAGCTCGCCGCGCGCGCCTGGAATGAATACACGGACGGCCGTGCGGGCTATGGCAGCCGACAGGAATTCGTCGCCAAAAGAATCGAGGCGCCGGCGGTGTTGAACCCGGTGGATGAAGGCCCGGGCATCTCGACCAACTCGAGCGCGCAGTGGGGGCTGTCGGGCATCGTGTGCCTGGCGTACACGCGGTCATTCGCCTCGGGTTAGTCTGCGGCGATGAGACTACTGCTGACATTGGCGGTCGCGTTGTTGTGCGGTGTCACCGCGGGCGCGGAGAAGCCACGAGTCCTCGTGCTCACCGACATCGAGAACGAGCCCGACGATGCCATGTCGATGGTCCGCTTCCTGGCGTACGCCAACCAGTGGGACGTCGAAGGCCTGGTCGCCACCACGTCGGTACACCAGAAGAACAAGGTCGCTGCCTGGCGCATCCGCGAGATCGTCGATGCGTACGCGCAGGTGCGCGACAACCTGGAGCTGCACGAGAAAGGATTTCCCACCGCTGACGCGCTGCGCGCGGTGATCGTGGAAGGCCGGCCGGATTTCGGCATGCACGCCGTCGGCAGGGGCATGGATTCAGCGGGTTCCGAACTACTCATCGCGGCGGCCGATCGTCCGGACCCGAGGCCGCTGTGGGTGCCGGTGTGGGGCGGCCCGAATGTGCTCGCGCAGGCGCTATGGAAGGTGCGGGAAACGCGCAGTGAAAAACAGCTGCGCGCGTTCGTCGCGAAGCTGCGCGTCTACACCATCTCCGACCAGGACGACAGCGGCCCCTGGATCCGCAAGAACTTCCCCGGGCTGTTCTACATCGCGAGCCCGGGTTACCACGCAGGCGGTGCGTATCACGCGGCCACCTGGAGCGGCATCAGCGGCGACAGGTTCCATGGCCGCTTCACCGGCGCCGACTTCAGCATCGTCGACAACCCCTGGCTCGACGAACACATTCGCGCCAAGGGACCACTGGGTGCGCAGTACCCGCAGGTGAAATTCCTGATGGAGGGCGACACGCCGAGTTTTCTCGGGCTGATCGCGAATGGCCTGGACTCGTCCGAACATCCCGAGTGGGGTGGCTGGGGCGGACGTTACGAGCTGTACACGCCGCGCATGCGCAAGTGGCTGGCCGAACCCGAGACGCGGCCGTTCTGGACCGACGCCGAGGACGAGGTGTTGGGCGTGGATGGCAACTGGCATACCTCCAGCAAGGCAACGATCTGGCGCTGGCGGCAGGCCTGCCAGAACGACTTCGCGGCGCGCATGGACTGGACCATCAAGCCTTACGCCGAGGCGAATCATCCGCCCGTTGCGGCGCTCGGCCACCCTCAGTCGCTGAATGCCAAGCCCGGCGAACGGGTGAACCTCAGCGCGCGCGGATCCACCGACCCCGACGGCAATAACCTGTCGTACGAGTGGTTCTACTATCCCGAGGCCGGAAGCTTCGCCATCGAATCCGGCCGCAGCGGCGCGCCGCTGGCCATCGAGCACGCGCGCGAGGCCGAGGCCGCCTTCACCGTTCCCACTAACTACTTCCACGCGGGCACGATACACATCATCCTGGCGGTCACCGACAGTGGCACGCCGGCCCTGACGCGATACCGCCGCGTCATCGTCACGGTGCCATGAAGCGATTCGCGGCCCTGTTGCTGGCGCCCGCGCTGGCCTGCGCCGCCCCCACCGGAATCCTGCCGCTATCCGGCATGGGCGTGGCCGACGAGGCGCCTGTCTACTGGGATTTCAAGCTCGACACCGGCCGCGGCGCGGGCGAATGGAAGCGCATCCTGGTGCCGTCGTGCTGGGAGCAGCAGGGCTTCGGCGCCTATTACTACGGCACGCAGGGTCGCGGCAAACCCGACGGCGACCCGGTGATCCCGAAGGAGACCGGGACCTATCGCCGCACGTTCGATCTACCGGACTCATGGTCCGATCGACAGATCCACATCGTCTTCGAAGCCGCGATGACCGACACCACCGTGTTCGTCAATGGCCGGCAGGCCGGTGACACGCACCAGGGCGGCTTCTATCGATTCGACTACGACATCACCCGTCTCGTGACCGCGGGCCGCAATGAGATCGAAGTGCGCGTCGCGAAGGAATCGGCCAACACCTCCGTGAATCGCGCCGAGCGGCGCGGTGATTACTGGACCTTCGGCGGCATCTATCGGCCGGTGTGGATCGAGGCGCGGCCGCGTCACCACATTGCATGGACGGCCATCGATGCGCGTGCGGATGGCAGCTTCACCGCCACGCTGCACCTGGGTGCCGCGGAGACTGCCGGCACGCGGGTGCGTGCACGGATCCTCGATTCCAGGGGAAAGACCGTCGGTGAAGCCGTCGCGCCGGCGTCTGGCGATGTCGCGGTGTTGCGGGCGAAGCTGCCGTCGCCGGCGTCATGGACCGCCGAGACGCCAAACCTCTACGTGGTGAAATTCTCGCTGCTGCAGGGCAAAGATTCTCTGCACGAGCTCACGCAACGTTTTGGTTTTCGAACGCTGGAAGTGCGCCCGCGGGATGGCGTCTATCTCAACGGCCGCAAGATCGTCCTCAAGGGCGTCAATCGCCACAGTTTCAACGCCGACACCGGTCGCACGCTGACGCGCGCGCAGAATTTCGATGATGCGCGGCTCATCAAGGCCGCGAACATGAACGCCGTGCGCATGTCGCACTATCCACCCGATCCCGCCTTCCTCGAGGCCGCCGACGAACTCGGCCTCTACGTGCTCGATGAGCTCGCCGGCTGGCAGGGCTCGTACGACAAGCCCACGGGCGCGCGGCTCATCGGACAGATGATCCGTCGCGACGTCAACCACCCGGCCATCCTCTTCTGGGACAACGGCAACGAGGGAGGATGGAACTTCGACAACGACGGCGAATTCCCGCGCTGGGACCCACAACACAGGCCCGTGCTGCATCCATGGGCCATCTCCGGGGGAATCAATACCGATCACTACGAGACCTACGACAGCACCGTGAAGCTCAGCCAGGGTCCCGAAATCTTCATGCCCACCGAATTCCTGCACGGTCTCTACGACGGCGGCATCGGCGCGGGAATGCGCGACTACTGGAACGTCATGGGAACGAGCCCGCTCGTCGCCGGTGGCTTCTTCTGGGCGTTCGCCGACGAGGGCATCGCGCGCTCCGACCGCGACGGCAAGCTCGACAACGCGGGCAACTCGGCACCCGACGGCATGCTGGGAGCGCGCCACGAGAAGGAAGGCAGCTACTTCACCGTCAAGCAGATCTGGTCGCCGGTCCAGCTGCGTTATATCCGTTTGAAAGCCGGCACCCTGCTGGCGCGACTCGAGAATCACTACGACTTTCTGTCGCTCGAAGGCTGCTCACTGCATTGGAAGCAGGTCAGCGCACAACCGGGGGCAGAACCTGCATTGGTGAGTTCTGGCTCGGTGCCACTGCCGGCGATCGGCGCGCGCACTTCGTTGGACTGGACCCTGCCGATTCCCATCGATGCGTTGCGTTTCGATGAATTCCTGGAGCTCCAGGTCCTGGATGCACGCAAGAATGAGCTTTGGACGTGGACCGTGGCGGGCAATGCTCCGATGGGCATGATCACGTCAGCGGGCAATTTCCGCCTTCGCGCGCAGGGCAACGTCGTCGAGGCGGGTGACTACAGGCTCGAGTTCGATCTCGAGACGGGCACCCTCACCCGCATATCGCGCGCCGCGCAATCGATCCCTGTTTCAGGACCCCGTCTGGTTGCGTATCGACGCGAAGCCGGAGAGCGCACTTACCAGGAATCGTCACCCGCTCCCCGTCTGCGCAAGCTCGAACTGGCCCCTGGCGCCGGATCCGGAGTGCTGGCCCGAGCTGAATACGATGGCGCGTTGCGGCAGGTGACCTGGGGGTTGGTCGATGGCCGTCTCGCCCTGCACTACGAGATCGACTATCGCGGCAGCGCCGACATCCTCGGCGTGAACTTCGACTATCCCGAAGAACGCGTGCGCGCCAAACGCTGGTTCGGCGCCGGGCCGTACCACGTCTGGAAGAACCGCCTCGAGGGAACCTGGTTGGGCGTGCATGCGGCCCCGTATTCGCGTGCTGTTCCCGGCGAGGTATACGCGTATCCCGAGTTCCAGGGCTTCTTCGGTACATGGCGTTGGCTCGATATCCAGACCGAGGACGGCGGAGTTCGAATCGTAAACGGCGTGGAAGCGGTGCCGTACTTCGCTCTGTACACACCCGCGGGCGGCGAGAAACCCATCATCGAGCTGCCTCGGCTCGGCTGGTCGTTCCTGCATGCCATCCCGCCCATCGGCACCAAGTTCACACCACCCGACGTGCTCGGTCCGCAATCTCAGCCCACGGTCATCGAGCGCACGGCGGAGGGATTGTTGACCATCGAACTGCTGCCGCGCTGAGCCGGGTCATTACGTAAAAATCCCCGGTTGACTGGAAAACTCGCTTTTCCCTAGTATGACACCGGTGACATTCGCGGCCCCCGGAAGAGCCGCGGGCGCACCGATACAACGACGACGAAAAATCCGGCAGGGGGATGTCATGAGGGGATTCCGTTCGGCGGCGCGCCTGGGCGTGCTCGCGATTTGCGTTTCCGGTTCGCTGACGGCTTGCAAGAAGGCGGATGCGCCCTCGTTGAGCCCACCGGCCGGCACCTATACCGGCACGCAGTACGTGGCCATGTCGTCGCCCACCGTGGGTTCGATCGTGGTGTACACCACCGACGGCAGCGCGCCGAGCTGCGCGAAGGAGCACGGCACTATCTACTCCGCTCCCGTGGCGATCGCTCAGGACACCACCCTCAAGGCCATGGCCTGCGCACTGCTGCGTGACGAGAGCCTCGTCGTCACGGCGAAATACGTCATCAGGCCGCCGGAACCGGTGGCGGACCCGGTGTTCTCGCCG
>Ga0070665_100008460_pt1 | contig 10408 bp, 12 predicted proteins | sample KBSS13metaG_FD_65862 | JGI IMG/M metagenome (GOLD analysis project Ga0070665, IMG submission 65862) | Switchgrass rhizosphere microbial communities from Kellogg Biological Station, Michigan, USA - KBS S1-3 metaG | ecosystem: Host-associated > Plants > Roots > Rhizosphere > Soil ...
CGGGAAGGGCCACGGCGAACGCGAGAAGGGCGAGAGCGAGCGTGCGTGCGGTCTTGAGGATCATGGCTGTACCCGTCATCGGCTTCGCCCCGGTGCGTTTGAGATGTTCCGCAGCCGCTGGACACACGTCGGGGTCATCCGACCTCCAGCGATGCGTCCGCGGTCATGCCGGCCCTGCCGCGCGTCCGATCGCCCGGTGCCCGTGGCAGCAGCCGCAGCTCCTGCGCGAACGCCTGCGCAGCCGCGAGGTACACGGCCTGGCGCAGCGTGACCCGCAGGGACGCGGCGACGCGGGCCGTCCCATCGGTGTCCCCCGCCGGCGCGGACGCCACCGCGAGGACGCCGACGTCCTCGAGGGCGAGAACCGTCCGGCCCGGTGCACCGGGACGATCGTCGCGCGTGACGAGCACGTCGACGCGTCCCCCGGGGACGACCAGGCCGGTCGGCGCCGCGGCCACGACCTCGGCGACGCGTTCTCCCTTCGCGACCGCCGGGCCGGTTGCGGGGCTGCCGCCCGGCGTGCCGACGAGGGCGGGCAGCAGCTCCTGGCCGGCGGCGACGTCCGCGGACAGCCGCAGGCCGACGAGCGCGGCCGGGTCGGCGACCGCGCCACGCGGCGCATACCGCGCGGGCACCTCGCGGACGGACAGCGACTCGCGTCTGATCGTGCTCCCGGCCGCAAGCCCGGACCTGGCGACCACGACGCCGACGCTCGGCCCAAGGCCCTCGCGCAGCGCCGACTCGCGCGATGCCACGTCGGAAGCCGCCAGCCCGCCGAGAAGGAGCGCGAGGCCGCCCAGCAGCAGCGCCCTGCGACGCCGGGTCACCGCGCGATCCCGAGCGCCGGGAGCTCGAGCCCGATCCGTGCGCCGCGCGCGGACGGCGCCGGCGCGAGCCGGCCGCCGTGGCGGCGCGCGACGGAGGCCGCGACCGCGAGGCCGTGGCCGTGCCGCGTCGCGCCCTCGCGCCGCTCGGCCAGCGCGACGATCCCCGCGGGCAGGCCGGGGCCCTCGTCGCTGACCTCGATGCGCACGGCGGCCCCGGCCAGCCGCGCCGACAGCTCGACGCGCCCGCCGCCGTGCTGCAGCGCGTTGACGATGAGGTTGCCGATCGCCTGCGCGAGCCGGACGCGATCGCCGAGCACGTGGACGCCGGGCAGCTCGGCTCCGACGACGAGGGTCGCGCCGAGCGCCCGGGCGACGAGATCCCACACCGCGAGCTGCTCCCGGAGCAGCTCCGCGACGGCGATCGGCTCCTCGCGCCCCACGACACGGCCGCCGCCGAGGTCCTCGAGGGCGAGACCGGCGCGGCGCAGCTCGAGATCGAGCGCCGCCAGCCGGGCCGGCGGCGCCTCGCCGTCCATCGCCGCGAGCGCGAGCCGCGCGGCGCCGAGCGGCCCGCGGAGCTCGTGGCAGGCCCGCGCGATCCGGACGGCGGCGCGGGCCTGGTGTGCCCGGAGCGCGAGGAGCGCGACGAGCCCCGCGAACGCCAGGATCCACCCGACGGCGTGCAGCGCGGTCATGCCGCCTCCAGCACGGTCGGCGCGACCGGGTCGAGCAGGCGGTAGCCGATGCCCCACACGTTCACGACGTAGTGGTCGCCGTGGACGCCGAGCTTGCGCCGCAGGCGGCAGGCGTGCGAGTCGATGGTCCTGGTGCGGCCCATGCTCTGGTAGCCCCAGACGGTCCGCAACAGCTCCTCCTTGGACCACACCCGCGACGGCTCGGCGGCCAGGACGCGCAGCAGCGCGAACTCCTTCTGCGACAGCGCGAGCTGCGTGCCGTGCAGCAGCACCGTGTGCGCCGCGGGATCGATCTCCAACGCGCCGACGCGGATGCGACCGAGCGACCTGCGCCCCCGGCAGCGGCGCAGCAGCGCGTCGATCCGCGCGCGGACCTCCTGGTAGGAGAACGGCTTCGGCACGTAGTCGTCCGCCCCGCAGTCGAAGCCGCGCAGCCGATCGACCTCCCCGGCGCGCCCGGTGAGCAGCAGCACCGGGGTGCCGGGATCCATCCGGCTGGCCACGCCGTCCGCCGCGCGCAGGCGCCGCAACACGTCCAACCCGGAGGCGTCGGGCAACCCGAGATCGAGCAGCAGGAGATCGGGGCCCTTGGTCTCCAGCAGACGCAGCGCGTCGTGCGCGCAGTCGCTGACGAGCACTTCGTAGCCGTCGGCGGTGAGGTTGTCGGCGAGGAACGTGCGGGTCGCGGTGTCGTCCTCGACGACGAGGATGGTGCAGGCGTCGTCGGTCATGCCCTCCCTAGGCGCGGGCGCCGGAAGGTTCGCCCCCCACGGATAGGGTCGGCCGATGCTGATCCTCCGCCGCTCCGAGGTCGAGCGGCTCCTCGACGTCGACGAGCTCATCGAGGCGCTCGCCGCTGCGATGTCCGACCTGAGCGCGGGCCGGGCGTCGTCCCCACCCCGGGTCGCGGCGCAGATCCAGGAGCGCGATGCGTTCTTCGCCGCGATGCCTGCCCACGTGCCGTCAGCCGACGCGCTCACGAGCAAGCTCGTCAGCGTCTTCCCGCACAACACGACGCTCCCGACCCACCAGGCGGTCATCGCCGCGTTCGACCCGGACACCGGCGAGCCGACGGCGTTCCTCGACGGCACCGCGATCACCGCCCTGCGCACCGCCGCCGGCTCCGCCCTCGCGACGCGCCTCCTGGCCCGCGAGGACGCGACGACGCTCGCGATCCTCGGCACCGGCGTCCAGGCCCGCGCCCACGCGCAGGCGGTGCCCCGCGTGCGCGCCTTCACCGAGATCCGCATCGCCGGCCGCGACCCGGAGAAGGCCGAGGCCCTCGCCGCCGAGATCGGCGCCACCGCCGCGAGGTCCTTCGAGGAGGCCTGCGCCGGCGCGGACGTCGTCTGCGCCACGACCCACGCCGACGAGCCGGTCGTCGTCCGCGAGCACCTGTCCCCCGGCACGCACGTCACGTCCGTGGGCTTCAACCCCACGGGCCGCGAGGTGGATGCCGCCACCGTCCGGGACGCACTCGTCGCCGTCGAGTCCCGCGCCTCCGCGCTCGCGCCCGTGCCGGCCGGGTCGCTCGACCTCGCCGATGCGAACGCCGACGACGTCGTCGAGATCGGCGAGCTGCTCGACGGGCGGCGCGAGGGCCGCACGTCACCCGACGAGCTGACCCTCTACAAATCCGTCGGCGTGGCCGTGCAGGACGCCGCGGCCGCCATGCTGGTGCTCCGCGCCGCCCTCGAGCAGGGCGCCGGGCTCGAGGTCGACATCCAGGACTGAGGACGCATGACGATCGCCACCCACGAGGTGACCCCCGACGAGCTGCTGGAGCGCGCCCGCGCGCTGCGCCCGCTGCTCACCGAGCGCGCCGCGGAGACCGAGGCGCTGCGCCGCCCGCCCGAGGACCTCCACCAGGCCGTCGACGACGCCGGCTTCTACCGGCTGCTCATGCCGCGCCGCTACGGCGGCATCGAGACCGACATCGCGACGTACGCGCAGATCTGGATCGAGATGGCCCGCGGCGACATGTCCGCCGGCTGGTGCATGTGCCTCATGGCCAACCACGCGCTGCAGGTCGGCTCCTGGTTCCCCGAGCGCGCGCAGGACGAGATCTTCGGCGCCGAGGGCTCCTTCCGCGCGCCCGCGGTCATCTTCCCGCTCAGCGAGCCCGCCCGCCGGACCGCGGACGGCTGGGAGCTCAACGGCACCGTCTCCTACTGCTCCGGCGCGCCGTACTGCACGCACTACCTCGGCCAGGCGCAGGACGCCGACGGCCGCCCGCTCGTCTTCGTCGCGCCGCGGGGCGCGTTCGAGGTCCTCGACGACTGGGGCGACCTCATCGGCCTGAAGGGCAGCGGATCGAACAGCCTGCGCTTCGACCGCGCGCTCGTCCCGCACCACTGGGTCCTGGAGGACACGGCGATGACCGCGGTCGACGTCAGCGAGGGCACGCCCGGCCTGCGCCTGCACGGCAACCCCATGTACTCCGGCCGCACCGCCTGCTTCTTCTCCATCACCGTCGCGTGCACGATGGTCGGCGCGGCGCTGGGCGCGCTGGACGAGTTCGAGCGCATCCTGCGCACCCGCCCCACGACGCGACCGCCGTTCCGACCGCGCGTCGAGGACCCGGAGTTCCAGCGCATCTTCGGGACGGCGCTCGGGAAGATCCGCGCGGCCGAGGCCGGCGTCGTCCGGGCCGCCGAGCTGCACACCGACAACTGCCGCGCGGCAGCCGAGGGCGAGCGGCCCTACACCTACGCCGACGACATGCTCGTCGGGGTCATCGCCCGCGAGGCGGGCGCCGCGGCGTGGGACGCCATGCAGACCTGGATCTACCGCTACGCGGGATCCAGCGCGTCGCGCGGGGGCGAGCGCCTCGAGCGGATCTTCCGCGACATGGCGACCGGCTGGGGCCACTTCCAGACCGCGAACGACACGTTCTTCCAGGGCGAGCTCGCCCGCGCCTACCTTGGGGTTCCGGCGCCCGACTGAGCCCCTGGGTGCAACATCGCGTTCACCCCATCCGGCGGAGCAGGATCCGAACGTACGATGCCGACGTTCATGGAGCGGCGCCGCGGCAACTACGAATCGGGCGAGGACTTCGTACTCGAGTACGGAGAGCTTCGCTTCACCTTCAACGAGCGCGACTTCGGTGAGCGCTGCGAGCAGGCGGCGCTGAAGCTCGGCTTCGTGGCCGACCGCCTGGAGGACGAGGAGCTGGAGGACCTGGTGAACCTCGCCGTCAACGGCGAGATCCAGGACCCCGCCTCCGAGCTGGGCGAGCACGTCAACGACTGCTGGCCCGAGCTGTGCGGCCCCGCGGAGCGATCCCTCGTGCACTGGCTCCGGCGGCTGGTGTTCCGCTCCGCGTGGCTCGACCAGCGCGTCAAGGAGGGCGAGCTGGACGTCGAGTACGACCAGGAGCGCAACACGTTCGACTACGTGCAGCCCGACCGCGACGGCGAGCCGATCGAGCTCGCCCCCGAGCCCTCCTGGGGCCGCGTCGCCTACCAGCCTCGCTGACGCGCTCCCTAGCATCCAGGGCATGTCCGAGAACACCCTGCCGCCGTTCCGCGCCGACCACGTCGGCAGCCTCCTGCGCCCGGCCGCGCTGACCCAGGCCCGTGCCGACTTCAAGGCCGGGACGATCGACGCCGACGCGCTGCGCGCGGCCGAGGACGACGCGATCCGCGGCGCCGTCGCGCTGCAGCACGACGTCGGCCTCAAGGACGCCACCGACGGCGAGTTCCGCCGTCACTCCTGGCACATGGACTTCATCCTCCAGCTCGGCGGCATCTCCGAGGGCGGCGGCGAGGCGCCGCACGTGCAGTTCAAGAACGAGGAGGGCGCATACGAGTACGCGCCCCCGGCCATGGCGATCGACGGCAAGATCACCCTGCGCGACACGATCTTCAAGGACGCCTTCGCCTTCCTGCGCGACAACGCGAACGGCCAGGTCCCGAAGATCACGATCCCGTCGCCGAGCATGGTCCACTACCGCGGCGGCAACTCCTCGATCGACAGCTCGGTCTACCCCGACCTCGACGAGTTCTGGACCGACCTCAGCGGTGCGTACGCGCAGGAGCTCCAGGGCCTCTACGACCTCGGCGCGCGCTACATCCAGCTCGACGACACGAGCCTCGCGTACGTCAACGACCCCGAGCAGCGCAAGCACATCGCGGACATCGGCGGCGACCCCGACCACCTGCACGAGCAGTACATCGCGAACATGAACCGCTCGCTCGCCGGCAGGCCCGACGACCTGCGGATCACCACCCACCTCTGCCGCGGCAACAACCAGTCGATGTGGGCGGCCGAGGGCGGCTACGACTTCGTGGCCGAGGCGCTGTTCGGCGACCTGGACGTCGACGGCTACTTCCTCGAGTTCGACGACGAGCGCTCGGGCGGCTTCGAGCCGCTGCGCTACGTGCCCGAGGGCAAGTACGTCGTGCTCGGCCTCGTCACGACGAAGAAGCCCGAGCTCGAGAGCAAGGACGAGCTCAAGCGCCGCATCGAGGAGGCGTCCAAGCACGTCCCGCTCGACCAGCTGTGCCTGTCGCCGCAGTGCGGCTTCTCCTCCACCGAGGAGGGCAACAAGCTCACCGAGGACGACCAGAAGGCCAAGCTCGCGCTCGTGGTCGAGACGGCAGCGGAGGTCTGGGGCTAGGCAGCGGGCTGGGCGCCGCCGAACGCGCCGTCGCGCGCGAGGTCGAGGCCCCGCCGCGCCCACGCGATCTCCATGTCCGCGCGGGCGACCAGGCCCTCGTAGGCGTAGACCTTCGCCGCGACGACGGCGTCGTGCTGGGTGCGCGGCAGGCCGGCGAGGCGCTCGGCCAGCTGCGGGTCGTCGCGGCGCTCGAGCGCGCCGATCATGCCGTTCCAGAGGCCGAGCCACTCCCGCCAGTGCCCGATGTGGGCCTCGAGCTTGGCGACGACCGCCTCGGGCGTCGCGAACTCCAGGTAGGCGGCCCACAGCCGGATGGGATCGCGCTCGCGCTGCACCGGCGCCATCGACGCGGCCTGGTCGCGCAGCTCGCGCATCCCGTCGCCGGTGAGCCGGTAGCTGCGCTTCGTCCCCCGCGGGCCACGGGGCACCTCGTCGGCCGCCACGAGACCCGCCTGCTCCATGCGGCGCAACTCGGGGTAGATCTGGCTGTGCGGCGCGTGCCAGATGTGGCCGACCGTGCTGTCGAAACGCTGCGTGAGGTCGTAGCCGGTCCGGGGACCGGCGCTCAACGTGGCGAGGATGGCGAAGCGGAGGTTCATGGGCGGGCCGGACGACATTGTACGCCCATACCTGTATCTTGATACATAGTTACCGCGAGAGGAGAACCACGATGGCCGCAAAGAACCTGCAAGACGTCCTCGACGCCGCACCGAACACGGTCGAGCTTCTTCGGAACTCCCAGATCGGCGCCTACGTGTATCCGGTCGTGCCCGCCGAGTTCTCCAACTGGCGCCGCGAGCAGCGCGCCTGGCGCGAGTCGGCGGTCCTCTTCGACCAGTCCCACCACATGGCGGGCCTGTTCATGCGCGGTCCCGGCGCGATCAAGCTGATCTCCGACACGGCGATCAACAGCGTCGCGAACTTCCCGGTCGACATGGCCAAGCAGTACGTGCCCACGACGCCCGCGGGGCACGTCATCGGCGACGGCATCCTCTTCCACCTGGCAGACGAGGAGTACCTCTACGTCGGCCGCGCGCCGGCGTCGAACTGGCTGCAGTTCCACGCGGAGACCGGTGGCTACGACGTCGAGCTCGAGAAGGACGACCGCTCCCCCATGCGTCCGATGGGGCAGGCCGTCACACGCGCCTTCTGGCGCTTCCAGATCCAGGGCCCGAACGCCTGGCAGGTCATCGAGGCCGTCAACGGCGGCCCGGTCGAGCAGCTGAAGTTCTTCCGCATGGCGACGATGAACGCCGCCGGCCGCGAGGTGCGCACGCTGCGCCATGGCATGGCGGGCGCGCCCGGCCTCGAGCTGTGGGGCCCGTACGAGAACTACCTCGAGGTCCGCGAGACGATCCTCGAGGCCGGCAAGGAGTTCGGCCTCGAGCCGGTCGGCGCCCGCGCCTACGCCTCGAACACGCTCGAGTCCGGCTGGATCCCCTCCCCGCTGCCCGCGATCTACTCGGGCGACGAGCTCAAGGCCTACCGCGAGTGGCTCCCGGCGCAGGGCTACGAGGCGACCAACGGCCTCGCCGGCAGCTTCGTCTCCGAGAACATCGAGGACTACTACACGAACCCGTACGAGCTGGGCTACGGGCACATGCTGAAGTTCGACCACGACTTCCACGGCCGCGAGGCGCTCGAGGCGCTCGACCCTGCCGCGCAGCGCCGCAAGGTCACGTTCGCCTGGAACAAGGAGGACCTCGGCGACATCCTCGCCAACACGGGTGACGGCGACGGCTCCGGCTACATGCAGTTCGACATGCCGATCGCCAACTACGGCTCGTCGAGCTTCGACGCGGTCACGGACGGGGACGGCACGGTCGTCGGCGCCTCCATGTTCGCCGGCTACAGCGCCAACGAGAGCGCGGCCCTGTCGCTGGGCATCGTCGACGCGAACGTCCCGACCGGCACCGAGCTCACGCTGACCTGGGGCGAGCCGGGCGGCGGCACGAAGAAGACCACGGTGCAGCCGCACGAGACGAAGGACGTGCGGGTCATCGTGAGCCCCGTCCCCTACGCGGAGACCGTGCGCAACGAATACGAGGGCGACTGGCGGTCGGCGGCCGCCGTCTGATCGCCGTCGGCGCCATGCACATGGCGGTCCGGATGCTGCGCGGCCGGGCGCACCTCGAGTCGGTCCTCGAGCGTGCGTCCGCCGCGGGTCTCTTCACGTTCAACGAGCTCGTCGCCACCTGGGAGTGGTCGCAGGAGCTGCCGCCGGCGGATGTGTCGGCGGCCTGATGGAGGTTCGATGAGCAATCACACGGCCGAACTGGCCCGGCTGGGCAGCGCGACGGTCTACGAGGGCGGAGGCCGCATCGGCTTCGTCGACGCAGACCTCGTCCAGGTCATCCCCGGCTCGCGCGTCGCCGGGCCGGCGCGCACCGTCACGTGCGGGCAGGGCGACAACCTCATGGTCCACGCGGCCATGGCCGAGCTGCAGCCGGGCGAGGTGCTCGTCCTGACGATGCCCGAGCCCGCACCGGTCGCGCTGGTGGGCGACCTGCTCGCGACGCAGGCGAAGGTCCACGGCGCGGCCGCGATGCTCATCGACGCCGCGATCCGCGACCGCGAGGAGCTCGTCGAGCTCGGGCTGCCGATCTGGGCGCGCTGGGTGCGCGTGAAGGGCGCCGAGAAGGACACGCCGGGCACGATCGGCGAGCCGGTCACCGTCGGCGGCGTGACGATCAACACCGGCGACATCGTCGTCCTCGACGCCGACGGCGTCGCGGTCGTCGAGGCCGGCGACGTCGAGCGGGTGCTCGACGGCGCGAAGGCCCGCGAGGACAAGGAGGCCGTCAAGCGCGAGCGCCTGCAGGCCGGCGAGCTCTCCTACGAGATGGACGGCCTGCGCGCCGTCGTCGAGGGGTCGGCACGATGAAGGGCCCGGACGTCGCGCACATCAGCCACGTCGAGCTCCTGACGCCGAAGGCCCCCGAGAGCCTGGAGTTCTTCACGAACGTCATGGGCATGGAGATCGAGGCGACCGAAGGCGGCTCGGTGTACCTGCGCGGGTGGGGCGACTACCAGCGCTGGACGCTGAAGCTCACGGAGTCGAACACGTCCGGGATGGGTGAGATGTCGCTGCGGGCGTGGGACGACGAGGCGCTGCAGCGGCGCGTCGCGCTCATCGAGGCCAGCGGTCTCGGCGAGGGCTGGATCGACGGGGACGTCGGCCACGGCCCCGCCTACCGCTTCCGCGACCCCGACGGCCACACCTACGAGATCTTCCACGAGGTCGAGCGCTACACGCCGCCCGAGCACCTGCGCCCGTCGCTGAAGAACCAGCCGCAGAAGTACACGGCGCGCGGGGCCGCGATCAAGCGCCTGGACCACGTCAACGTCCTCGCCGCCGACGTCCGTGCGAACCGCGAGTTCTGCGTCGACGTCCTCGACTACCGGCTGCACGAGCGCATCGAGTTCGACAACGGCGTCGAGATGGGAGCGTGGATGAGCACGTCCATCGCGGCGCATGAGCTCATCTACACGAAGGACGCCTACGACGTGCGCGGCCGGCTGCACCACGTCGCGTTCTGGGTGGACACGCGCGAGGAGTGCCTGCGCGCCGCGGACATCTTCCTCGACAACGACGTCTTCATCGAGGCGGCGCCGTCCAAGCACGGCGTGGCGCAGGGCTTCTTCCTCTACGGCTACGAGCCGGGGGGCAACCGCGTCGAGGTCACGACCGGCGGCTACCTCATGTACGACCCGGACCCGGAGCCGGTCGTGTGGAGCGAGGATGAGCGCAAGCTCGGGCAGGCGTGGCGCGTGAAGACGGTCGAGGCGTTCCACACGTACGGGACGCCGCCCGTCGATCCCGCCACCGGGCTCGCGGAATCCGAGAGCGACGCCATCGCGGCCCAGGAGTAGCGCGGTGGACGCGTACCGGATCGAGGTGCCGGACTCGGCGATCGCCGACCTCCGCGACCGCCTCGGCCGGACGCGGTGGCCGCTCGATCCGGCGAGCCTCGGCTGGGATCGCGGCGCGCCGCTGCACCACGTCCGCGCGCTGGCGGAGCGCTGGCGCGACGGCTACGACTGGCGGGCGTGGGAGGCCCGGCTGAACGCCTGGCCGCAGGTCATGACCGAGATCGACGGCACGCCGATCCACGCGGCGCACGTCCGGTCGCCGGAGCCCGAGGCACTTCCACTCGTGCTGAGCCACGGATGGCCCGGGTCGATCGCGGAGTTCCTCGATGTCGCCGGCCCGCTGAGCGATCCACGCGCGCACGGCGGCGATCCCGCCGACGCGTTCCACGTCG
>Ga0070665_100008462_pt1 | contig 10408 bp, 9 predicted proteins | sample KBSS13metaG_FD_65862 | JGI IMG/M metagenome (GOLD analysis project Ga0070665, IMG submission 65862) | Switchgrass rhizosphere microbial communities from Kellogg Biological Station, Michigan, USA - KBS S1-3 metaG | ecosystem: Host-associated > Plants > Roots > Rhizosphere > Soil ...
AGTTCGGTCTACCCGACGGCGGGCGGCCTCTACTGGTGGGCGTTCGCCGTGGCCAAGCGGAACAAGGCGGCATGGGCCTGGTTCACCGGCTGGTTCAACTTCCTCGGCCAGGTGGCAGTCACCGCCGCGATCGACTACGGCGCCGCGTTGACCACGACGGCCTTTCTCAATCTGACGTTTGGCCTGTCGGCCACCAAGACCCACACCTTCGTGGTGTTCCTGATCATCATCGTCCTGCATGGTCTGCTCAACACCTTCGGCGTGGACCTGGTCAAGCTGCTCTCGGACATCAGCGCCTGGTGGCATGTCGTCGGTGTCGGCGTCATCGTGGTGGTGCTCGCCGTGGTGCCGGACCACCACTACTCGATCGGCAAGGTCTTCACCCAGACCGTCAACAACAGCGGGCTGCACGGTGCCGGCGGCGTGGCCTACGCGGTGATTCTCGGCCTGCTGATGGCGCAATACACGTTCACCGGCTATGACGCGAGCGCGCACCTGTCCGAGGAGACCCACAACGCGTCCCGGTCCGCACCGCGCGGCATCGTGATGTCCGTCGTGGTCTCGCTGGTCGCCGGATTCCTGCTGCTGTTCGCGGTCACTTGGGCGATTCAGGGGTACGAAGCCGAGCGCACGTCCGCGACCGGATTCCCACCCGCGCAGATCTTCATCGACTCGGCCGGCCGGCACCTCGGCGAGTTCCTGCTGCTGATCTGCGTCATCGCCCAGTTCTTCTGCGGCATGGCATCGGTGACCGCCAACTCCCGGATGGCCTTCGCGTTCAGTCGCGACGGCGCGCTGCCCGGCTCGCGGCTATGGCGGCGGGTCAACGCCCGCACCGGTACGCCGACCAACTCGATCTGGCTGTGCGTGGTCTGCGCCATCGTGCTGGCCGCTCCGTCGCTGAAGAACCTGTACGCATACGGCGCGTCCACCGCGATCGCGGTCATCGGCCTCTACGTCTCGTACGTGATTCCGGTGTTCCTGCGACTCCGCGACCGCGACTTCCAGGTGGGCGTGTGGAATCTAGGCAAGTGGAGCCGTCCGATCGGCTGGACAGCGGTCGTCTGGGTGCTGCTGATCTGCGTGATGTTCATGCTCCCTACGGTCTATCCGATCGTGGCGCTGACCTTCAACTACACAGTGGTGGCGGTGGCCGTGGTGCTCGGCGGCGCGGCACTGTGGTGGGTCGTCAGTGCGCGCAAATGGTTCACCGGGCCGCAGCAGAACATTTCCGCCGCCGACATTCCGGGTCAGCACGTGGTCCCGGAGGCGAGCGCACCGATCGACGCCGAGTAGCGAGGCACAGTTGAGGTAGCGCGGCAGCGCTACGACGCGGGGTGGGCGCCCCGGACCCGGCGGCACGCGGGGTTTACGATGCGCCCACCACCGCGCTCGGTGGCACATCCGTTCGGATCGGAGGGGACATGACGTCCGGCATCCCGGTTCAGCGATCCGTCTCGGTGCCGCTGTGGCGGCCGGTACGCGGCGGAAACGCCTTCGAGATCACGGTGTCCCGGCTGGCCCAGACGATCCGGCTGGGCATGCTCGGGGCCGGCGACCAGCTGCCGCCGGAGCGAGAACTGGCCGAGCGACTGCAAGTCAGCCGCGTGACGCTGCGCGAGGCGATCGCGGCCCTGCGAGACGCCGGATTCCTGGAGACCCGGCGCGGCCGGGCCGGCGGCACCTTCGTCGTCTACCAGGACACGCCGGCGCAGGCCGGTGACGCCGTCGCGATGGCCAAGGAGATGGGCGACGACTTGCACGACGCGCTGGACTTCCGGCGCGTGGTCGAGCCCGGAGCCGCGGCGCTGGCCGCGTCGCGTACCCTCTCGGCGGTTGATCGAGCCCAGCTCACCGCGTGCCTGGCCGCAGCCGCGGACCATGCCGCCCCGACTCGCCGGGTCGCTGATTCCCGGCTGCATCTGGCGATCGCCGCGGCCAGCGGTTCGGCGATGCTCGCCGAGGCGGTGACGCAGGTCCAGGTGATCGTCGACAAGCTGCTCGCCGCGATCCCGGTGATCGAGCGCAACCTGGCCCACTCGGACGCGCAGCACAAACGCATCGTCGACGCGATCCTGGCGGGCGACCCGCGATCCGCGCGCGCTGCCATGGAAGAGCACTGCGACGGCACCGCGGAGTTGCTGCGCGGTTTGCTCGCCTGAGGCCAAGTCCGGGCCGGATAAAGGGCCGCGCGGTCGGTTGACGCTGTATTGGTTCGGTAGTAGACCTTAGGTCAGGTGGAAGATCGACCGGAGGGCGCGCTGTGGCCTATTCAACCGACGAACTCCGCGCCGACATCGAGTCCGGCGTCATCGACACCGTCGTGGTCGCCATCACCGACATGCAGGGACGCCTGCAGGGCAAGCGATTCCACGCGCCGTTCTTCCTGAACGAGGTGGTGCCGAACGGCACCGAGGGCTGCAACTACCTGCTCGCCGTCGACGTCGACATGAACACCGTCGACGGCTACGCGATGTCCAGCTGGAGCGCCGGCTATGGCGACCTGGCGATGCAGCCCGATCTCTCGACACTCCGGAAGGTGCCGTGGCAACCGGGCACCGCCATGGTGCTGGCCGACGTGCTGTGGTTCGACGGCACCCCGGTGCTGGCCTCGCCCCGGCAGATCCTGCGCCGCCAACTGGACCGGCTGGAGGACCTGGGCTATACCGCCTACGCCGGCACCGAGCTTGAGTTCATCCTCTACCGGGACAGTTACGAGACCGCATGGTCGGCCGGATATCGCAATCTCACCCCGGCTAATCAGTACAACGTCGATTATTCGCTGCTCGGCACCGCCCGGGTGGAGCCGCTGCTGCGCCGGATCCGCAACGACATGTCCGGTGCCGGCCTGACACCGGAGAGCGCCAAGGGTGAGTGCAACTACGGCCAGCACGAGATCGCGTTCCGCTACGCGGATGCGCTGGCCTGCTGCGACCACCATGCCATCTACAAAAATGGGGCCAAGGAGATCGCCGCCCAGGAGGGGATGGCGCTGACCTTCATGGCCAAGCCGAACGCCCGCGAGGGCAATTCCTGCCACATTCACTTCTCGCTGCGGGACGCCGACGGCCGGCCGGCGATGGCCGGACACGGTCCCGCGCACCTGTCGCCGGTGGGCCAGTCGGTGGTGGCCGGCCTGCTGGACACGATGCGGGTGTTCAGCCTCTTCTATGCACCGAACATCAACTCGTACAAGCGGTATCAAGCGGGTTCGTTCGCTCCGACGTCGATGCGGTGGGGCACCGACAACCGGACGTGCGCGCTGCGCATGGTGGGGCATGCGCCGCCTTCGGTGCGGGTGGAAAACCGGACGCCGGGAGGCGACGTGAACCCGTATCTGGCGGTGGCGGCGATGGTGGCCGGCGCCGTCCACGGCATCGAGAAAGGGCTGGAACTGGAGCCGGAATTCACCGGGAACGCGTACGACGACGAGACCGCCGGGCACATGCCGACCACGTTGCGCGAGGCGCTGGGGGAGTGGCGCACCTCGGATGTGGCCCGGACCGCGTTCGGTGACGACGTGATTGCGCACTACGCCAACATGGCCAGTGTCGAGCTGGCGGCGTTCGACGCCGCGGTGACGGATTGGGAGCTGTTCCGTGGCTTTGAACGTCTCTGATGGCACGGTGAGCGTCTCTGAGTTCGCCGCCATGACCGAGACCACCGAACTGGTCAATCCGGCCACCGGCGCGGTGTTCCAGACCGTGCCGGCGACGTCGCTTGAAGAGACCGACGCCGCGATCGAGCGCTCGAGGGGGGCGTTCGAAACGTGGCGGCGAGTGGCACCGGGCGACCGGGCCCGGCTGCTGCGACGCTGGGCCGCGCTGGTCGATGACCACATCGAGGAGCTGGCCGCGCTGGAGGTGCGCAACTCCGGCCACACCATCGGCAATGCGCGCTGGGAGGCGGGCAATGTCCGGGACGTCCTGGCGTACTACGCCGGCGCGCCGGAACGCCTGATCGGCGCGCAGATTCCGGTGCCCGGCGGCGTGGACATGACGTTCCACGAACCGCTCGGCGTGGTCGGCGTGATCGTGCCGTGGAACTTTCCGATGCCGATCGCCGGGTGGGGGTTCGCGCCGGCGCTCGCGGCCGGGAACACGGTGGTGCTCAAGCCCGCCGAGATGACGCCACTGACCGTGCTGCGGATCGCCGAGCTGGCCCTGGACGCCGGCGTGCCGGAGGGTGTCTTCCAGGTGCTGCCCGGCCGCGGCTCGGTGGTGGGCCGGCGATTCGTCGCGCACCCGCTGGTCCGCAAGGTCTGCTTCACCGGATCCACCGAGGTCGGCAAGCAGATCATGGCCGGATGCGCGGATCAGGTGAAGCGGGTGACGCTTGAGCTCGGCGGCAAGTCGGCGAACATCATCTTCGCCGATGCCGACCTCGATGCGGCCGCAGCGAGCGCGCCCGGGGGCGTCTTCGACAACGCCGGACAGGACTGCTGCGCGCGGTCCCGGATCCTGGTCGAGGCGTCGGTCTTCGACCGCTTCATGGCGCTGCTCGAACCGGCCGTCGCGGCCTTCCGATGCGAAGATCCGGCGCTGGAGTCGGCCCAGATGGGCCCGCTCATCTCGGCCGCCCAGAAGCGGACCGTCGCAGGCTATGTCGACGCGGCGCCGGTGGCATTCCGCGGTTCGGCACCGTCCGGTGCCGGCTTCTGGTTCCCGCCCACCGTGCTGACCGCGTCGTCGCCGGATGAGGCGCACTGGCGCGAGGAGATCTTCGGCCCGGTGGTCTCGGTGCTCCCGTTCCGGGACGAGGACGAGGCCATCCGCCTGGCCAACGACACCGAATACGGGTTATCAGGCTCGCTGTGGACCCGTGACGTGGGCCGGGCGCTGCGAGTGGCGCGAGCGGTCGAAACCGGCACGCTCAGCGTGAACTCGCACTCCTCTGTCCGTTATTGGACCCCGTTCGGCGGGGTCAAGCAGTCCGGTCTCGGCCGCGAGCTGGGCCCGGACGCGCTGCACGCGTTCACCGATGTCAAGAACGTCTTCATCGCTACGGATTCCTAGGAGCTGTTTTTCGTGAATCGTCTTACCGACCGGGTCGCGGTCATCACCGGTGCGGGCAGCGGCATCGGCCTGGCCACCGCGCGGCGCTTCGCCGCCGAAGGCGCACGCGTCGTCGTGGTCGATGTCAACGCCGAGGCCGGGAAGGCAGCGGCGGGCGAGGTCGGCGGCGAGTTCGTTGCGGTCGACGTCACGGACGAGTTGGCGGTACGCGATCTCTTCGAGCACGTCGTCGCGGCACACGGCGCGCTCGACATCGTGTTCAACAACGCCGGCATCTCGCCGCCGGACGACGATTCGATCCTGGACACCGGGCTGGAGGCCTGGGAGCGGGTGCAGCGGGTGAATCTGACCTCGGTCTACCTCGGGTGCAAGTACGCGATCCCGCACATGCGCCGGCAGGGGAAGGGCTCGATCATCAACACCGCCTCATTCGTCGCCCTGATGGGCGCGGCGACCTCACAGATCTCCTACACCGCCTCGAAGGGTGGTGTCCTGGCGATGACCCGTGAACTGGGTGTCCAGTTCGCCCGTGAAGGAATACGGGTGAATGCGCTGTGCCCGGGCCCGGTGAACACACCGCTCCTGCAGGAGTTGTTTGCGAAGGATCCGGAGCGAGCGGCCCGCCGGCTGGTGCATATTCCGATGGGGCGGTTCGCCGAGGCGAGCGAGATCGCCGCCGCGGTGGCGTTCCTGGCCAGCGACGATTCGTCGTTTATGACGGCGAACACATTTGTGGTCGATGGGGGACTTACCGGGGCGTATGTGACACCTCTATAGGGTGGAGGCAGGTCCGCCGCCATCGCGGGCCGGCGAGACAGGATGTAAACGGGTTTGGAGTGATGTGATCATGGGACGTCCGATCATCGGGCTCACCACGTACGGAGAACAGACCAAGTTCGGCAGCAACGACACGTTTTCTGCGGTGTTGCCGATGGCGTACGTACACGCCGTGCATGTCAGCGGCGGGCGAGCGGTCCTGGTGACACAGGATGACCCGGATCCGGACGTACTCAATGATCTCGACGGCCTGATCATCACTGGTGGCGCCGACGTCGACCCGGAGCGCTACGGCGAGATCCCCCACCCCCGGACAGTGTCCCGTCCGGACCGGGACGCCGCGGAGTTCATGCTGCTCCGTGCTGCTCTGGAGGCGGATCTGCCGACGCTGGGGATCTGCCGGGGCATGCAACTGATGGCGGTCGCCTACGGTGGCCGCCTTTTCCAGCATCTACCGGACGTGCTCGGACATGACGGACATCGGCCGCATTCCGGCCCGAAATTCGGTACTCACCCGGTGCGGTTCGCGCCCGGATCGATGTGCGCCTCGATCCTCGGCGCCACCACGATCGTGAACTCGTTCCATCACCAGGGCGTGGCCGATCCGGGTTCGCTGACCGCGGTGGGCTGGGTGCCGGATGAGATCCCGCGCCAGCCCGGCGAGGCCGGCGCCGTGGCGGGCGATGCGGCGCCCGGGTTGCAGCTGATCGAGGCGCTGGAGGAGCCGAGCCGCCGGTTCGCCATCGGCGTGCAGTGGCATCCCGAGGACACCGACGACTTCCGGCTCTTCGAAGCGCTGGTGGCCGCGGCCTCGGAGACCGCCGACGTGCGCCGCGGGCGAGCCCTCGCCTAGTCCGGCTCCGTGCCGATCTTGGCTGGCTGGAGCCGGGCCGTCGAGTGATCGGCCACAGTGGATGGACGGAACCGGCCGGCATGTGACGACGGGGCCGCCGGGGGCTCGCGTAACGTGAGCCGCCCGGCGGCGGGGTGGCGTCGGGCCGCGCGTTCCGAGAAGGCGAGTCTCGGACTGATCCGCGGGCCGCTGGTCGGGTAGCAGGTCGACCATGACGCCGGATGATGGACTTGTGGACAACGGCGCGGTGTTGAGTGCCTGAGGCGGGCAAAGAGAAACCGCCCGGTCCCGTGCGGGAGGGCGGCCTGGGTGCCGGAGAATCCGGTCCGCTAGGTGCCCGTCGCCGAGACTGCCGTGGTCGTTGTCATGGCTCAACGATAACGACGAATGACGATGTCGACAAACGAATTGCGGCCGTCTCGTGGTGTCGAGGCGTACCGTAAAGATCGTGACCAACCCGTCCGTGCCGGGCCAGCCCTGGCAGACTCCCGATCCGACGGCATCCCACCTGCCGGCCGGTGGCGACGTCACCCCGGTTCCAGGCGCGCCGGTCAAGCAGCGCCGCGGCGTTTCGCCGAAGCTGATCGTGGCTGTGATCCTGCTGATCGCCTTGGTCTGGTTCATCCTGGTGAACCGGCAGAGCGCGAAGATCAACCTCTGGGTGCACGGCTACGACGTGCCGGTATGGCTGGTGCTGGTCTGCACGTTCGTGGCCGGCATGCTGGTGGACCGGCTGATCAGGCGCCGGAAGAAGAAGCAGTCGAGCTGACGTAATCCATAGCTCGGCGCAGGTTGCGCACGTCGTTGTCGATCGAGTCGATGCGCAGGTGCGGGTCGGTCCACGGTGCCCACTCGTGGCGCGCGTTCTCGACGACCGTCCACGGTGTCTGTTCGTGACCGGCCAGGTCGCGGCGCCGAGCCGCCAGGCGGTCCCGATGCACGCGCTCGTCAGAGCAGGTCACTTCGATGAAGAACACCGGCACGTCCAGGTCGCCGGCGACCGAGCGCCATTGGTCACGAGCCGGCTGGACGGCGTTGACCGCGTCCACGATGACGGTCCGGCCGAGTGCCAGGTTGGTGCGGGCCAGGACGTCGGCGATCACGTAGGCGGCCAGTCCGGTGGGCTGGTCGCGGTCGATCCCGGCGATCCACATCGCGCTCTCGATCGGGTCGACCGACACCACCAGGCCGTTCAGCGCCAGCGCTAGCCCGTTGGCGATGGTGCTCTTGCCGGAGCCCGGCAGGCCGGCCATCGCGATCAACGTCATGCTCGCGACGTTAGCCGGTCCGGGCTCGCCGGTGTGGGCCAGCCGCGTCCCGATGGTCGCGGCGGCGGTTAGGCGGCGCGGCGCAGGATCGGATGCGTGACGTCGATCGCAGGGAGCGTGCCGACCAGTGCTCCCTGCACGGCCTCGGCGCGCGGCAGTCCCCACTCGGTCTCCCGGGGCGACACCACCCAGCGCACCCGGCCCCGCGGGGAGCGCACCGGCGGCGCCGGGATCCACGAGTTCAGGCCGTGCAACACCACGTCGGAGTGCGCGGCTAGCTCCGGGCGCAGCGGCGATCCGGTGCGTACGAAGAACATCCACCGTCCGATCGGTGTCACCGCGACCGGACCGCGGACCGCCTCGCGGGCCAGCGCGCCGATGTACGCCGGGACGTCGACCACATCGAAGCTCTCGCCAGTAGCCAGAAGCACCGTGTAGGGGGAGCGCTGCCAGACCGCCTCGACCGCGGCGACGCTCCGCAACCGCGGCGCCGGACCAGCGGCCGGATGGCAGGAGATCGGATGACAGGATTCGGTCGTGCAGCCCGGTCCACAAGAGAAGCGGTCACCGCACAGTCGCGAGCCGGCTAGCACGGACCACCCGTGTGCCACATACGTGGTCGCCGCGTGCCGAAGCTGAATGCGCCTCGCGACCGATCGTGCCGGGCATCCGTCCGCGAATACGCGCCCGAACATCGGCTATCCCCCCTCGTGCATCGATGCCAGTGAAACTCGAAGCCGGATCACACCTCTCGGTGGTGCGCCACTCGTTGGTGGTGGTTAGGTAGCGTGCTTGCAACTTGCATAAGAACGTAAGAGCATCGATTAGCGAACTGACGCACATCACGTGCGATATGCGTCGGGACGGTCCGCCGACACCTGCAGGCGGGTCGGTGCCAACTGCGCGGGAGGCGGCGCGCGACAACCTGCGAGGGAGCACGGGAGTGGAAGAGCTGCCTATCGGGCGCCGCGTCGCCTATTGGCGGGGCCGCCGGAAGATGTCCCAACAAGTTTTCGCCGATCGCCTCGGCAAGTCCAAGAGCTGGGTCGACAAGGTCGAGCGCGGAGTGCGCCGGCTCGACAAGTTCTCCGTTGTCTACGAAATCGCCGACGTGCTGCAGCTGGATGTCGCCCTGCTGTTAGGCAAGGATCCCGATCGTCGCGACGGCACCACCACCTGCATGGACCAGGTCGAGGTGGAGGACATGCGGGCCGCTCTGGAGCGCTACGACCAGATCAGCGCGTTCTTCTACATGCCACCGGAACCGCCTCCGCTGGAGGCGATGCGCAAGTCGGTCAGCCATGCCTGGCTGAGCTACCAGCACGCCAAATACTCGGTGCTCGGCAAGTCGCTGCCGAAGCTGCTCCGGGAGGCGCAGGCGGCCGACATCGGCTACACCGGCTCCGATCAGGGTCGGGAGGCCGCGCACCTGCTCAGCCAGGTGTATCAGATCGTCTCGTCGGTTTTGCGCAAGATCGGCGAGCACGACCTGTCCTGGCTCGCCGCCGATCGTGCCATCGCGGTCTCGCAACGCGCCGGTGACCCGCTGCTGGCCGGCACGGCGACCTATCGCGTCGCACTGGCGCTGCTCGCCCTCGGCCGCGCCCGGCCGGCACTGGAAGTCAATGTGAACATCGCCAACCGGCTGGCGCCGGGCACCGGCGGCGAGCCGATCACTCCCGAGCGCCTCTCGGTCTACGGCATGCTGCTGCTCCAGGGCGCGATGGCGGCGGCCCGGCTCGGCGACTCGGCGACCGTCCGCGATCTCATCGGCGGTGCCTCCGAGGCGGCCCGGTTGATGGGCGGTGAAGGTAACCACTACTGGACCAACTTCGGTCCGACCAATGTGGAGCTGCACCGGGCCGCGGCCGCGGTGGAGCTGGGCGAGGGCCGGCAGGCGATCGACATCCACGACCGGCTGAATCCGGAGTCGTTCCTGACCCTGCTGCCCGAGCGGCGCGCGCACCACTACATCGACATCTCCCGCGGCCTGGCACAGGTCGGTGACGTCGCCCGGGCCAGCGAGATGCTGCTTGAGGGGGATCGGCTGGCGCCGTCGGAGATCCGGTGCCGCCCGATCGCCCATGAGGTCCTGAGCGATGTTCTCCGGCGTACGCGTGGAACACCGCCGCCCGCGGTCGCCGAACTCGCCGAGCACATGGGCGTCGGGGTGTGAGCCGGGTCCTTTACACGATCGCCTGCGGGTCGCCCCCGGCACGATACGTCGGCCGGCTGGTGGAGATGGCGATCGCGTGCGGCTGGGACGTGTGTGTCATCACCACACCGGACGGCCGCAACTTCGTCGACGCCACCGCGCTGGCCGCGGCCACCGGCTTCCCGGTGCGCAGCGGCTTCAAGTTTCCGGGCGACCTGGACGTGCTGCCGGATCCGAACGCCATCATCGTGGCGCCGGCCACCGTCAACACGATCAGCAAGTGGTCGCTCGGGATCGCCGACACCCTGGCGCTCGCGCTGCTGATCGAAGGTCAGGGCAA
>Ga0070665_100008466_pt1 | contig 10406 bp, 7 predicted proteins | sample KBSS13metaG_FD_65862 | JGI IMG/M metagenome (GOLD analysis project Ga0070665, IMG submission 65862) | Switchgrass rhizosphere microbial communities from Kellogg Biological Station, Michigan, USA - KBS S1-3 metaG | ecosystem: Host-associated > Plants > Roots > Rhizosphere > Soil ...
AGGGATCCACGATGGACCCGATCTGCGCCAGCGTTGGAAAGAGGCTCATGTCGACTCTGTGCGGACCTACATCTGGCACGCAAGACTGGATACTATCGACAATCCGGGTAGCCTGTTTCCTCGCTGGGACGCCGATGTCGACGCCCCGGCCAGTTATAACTTTGCCGCCACCGATGCGGCGGTGCGGGCCAGCCGTGAGGTTGGCGCCGAGATTCTGTTCACCGTGGCCACTGCCATCCCCTATAACAAGAAGCCGCCCGCGGACCTTGCGAAGTACGCTGCCGTCCTGTCACACATTGTCGCGCACTATTGCCGGGGCTGGGCGGCGGGGTTTGATGCAGCGATCAAGTACTGGGAGATCGGCGATGAGCCGGATCTGAGCACTTATCATTTCGCCGGCACTCCCGAGCAGTTCTACGCCCTCTACGAGGCGGCGGCGCAGGCTATCAAGTCCGTCGATCCGTCATTGCAGGTCGGCGGTCCGGGACTCGCTTTTCCGCTCAACGAGCAGGCTCCCTACCGCGAAGGGCTGCTGCGCCGGGTGAAGGAGAGGGGACTGCCTTTGGACTTCTTCTCCTGGAAATGGTACTCGGATGCGACAGAGGACCCTTTCGACATCAGCCGGGTCAACACCGTGGTCACCGCAAAGCTCGCCGAGGCGGGACTGGCCGGCACGTCGCAGTTCGTTACCAATTGGAACTTCGACGCCATTCCGATCGCGCGTCCGGATCGACTGCAGATGGGCGTCTACGAAAGCGCCACGTTGACTTACATGCAGGACAGCACCGTCGCGAAGGCTTTTATCTTCCGGGGCGATGCCGGCATGGGGACGGACAAGGAACCGGATCCCGACCTGACGACCCGCATGTTCAACCGCGATGGCACGCCCATGCCCAACGGTTATGGCTTCCTGGCAGCCGGGCGCATGCAGCAAACACCGCAGCGGCTCGCAGTGTTAGAGGGCTCGGATGACAAGGGCTTCGCGGTTCTGGCCGGACGCACGCCCGCCGGCGACAAACTCCAGGTGTTGGTGACCAACTACGCTATAGCGCCACGCTATCTGGAGCCCACGAGCAGGACGTCGCTGGACTTTGTTCTACCCGGCACGCAGGTGCCGGTTTCCATGCAGCTGCCGCCGCGTCGGCTCGATGCGCGCCAGAGTCATAACGCCGGGTACCGGTTGACCATCGAGCACCTGCCGCCCGCGTTGCAACACTACACGATCCGCCGCTATCGGCTCGATGCTACGCACAGCCTGTCGTTGGTGGATACCCGCACCGGGGGGGGCGAACGGCTACAGGTCTCCGCGGTCCTGGGGCCGCCCAGTGTTGAGCTCGTGGTGCTCGAAAGCCGGGGTCACTAGCGCACAATCACGCGATTTCCGGATCGAACTTGCCGTCGATCAGGATGAATGCGATCCGGCAGTTCTTGCCCGAGCGGTTCGCCCACCCGTGATTGGTGCCCCTTTGGATGACGATGTCGCCCGTTCGAACCAGCGTCTCGCCTTCGTCCAGGATGAGTGTGATCTCCCCTTCCAGCACAATCCCGTAGTCGATGGTTTCGGTGCGATGCATGAGAGGATGACGGGAGCCCGCTGTGCCGTGCGATGACGCGCTCTCGGCGCCGATCTCGGCGAAGTGGGCACGGGCCGCTTCGACGGACATTGTCTGCATGCGCTCGTCCTCGGGTGGGATGTCGAGGACGCGAATGCGGGTTCCGCCCTTGGGCGGGGCTAGTTGAATTCCTTCCTCGTGCGGCTCGCCCGAAGCACGGTCGATTCGTGCCGGAGTTTCCCGCGTGTTCCAGACTTCGTAGAACCAAGGCCCCAACTCGCCGCCCAAGCGGACGGCGCGGGGAGGCGGCGCATCCTCGAGGAGGACGGCTTTCCGGTTGGCATCGTGACCTGTCACGATTCGACGGAACGGCGTTTGGGCCATAGGGTGTCCTTTGCCGGATCTGTTCGGCTTCCACGAGGATTTTGCGCCCCGGACGCCCGGCTGGAAATTGTTTGCGCCCATTCCAGGAATTGATGGCAACGATGGGCCCCCAGCGCGGCCAAGCCGGCGCGCGCTGCGCCTCCTCCTTGTACCGTCCGAAGGCCTTGGCGAACTCAGTGGCAGTTACCGCAGTCATAGCATCACCCGTAATCCGCAGAACCGGATCGGTGGGTTGCGTCCCTTATATTTTGACGGGCTGGCCGAACGCACGCCGCAACGCGTTGAGCTTTGCGTTCGTGAACACCTGCGATACGGTTGCCTCCGGGGCCACGCGATCGAACCCGTGGAACGCTCCCGGGAGCACCAGCAACTCGGTGGGAACCATCGCCTCGACCAGCCTACGCGCGTAATCGATGTCCTCACTCACAAACAGGTCGACTGCGCCTACGCCGATGAAGGCTGGTGCAAGCCCCTTCAGATTTTCCACCCGGGCAGGAACTGCGCCTTTCGGCGCGGTTGGACCGCCAGGTTTGCGACCCAGAAATGCCTGCCAGCCGAAGCGATTCGATGCCGCATTCCAGCCAATGCTGCCGATGGGAGCCGGGAAGTTGTGTGTTGTGCCGGTCCGGTCGTCCAGCATTGGGTAGATGAGAGCCTGCAACACCAGCGGTACTTCGCCTCGATCGCGCGCAGCCTGGGCGAGCAATGCCGCGTGCCCGCCGCCCGCGCTTTCCCCTAACAGGGCGATTCTCGCTCGATCGATCCCAATCTCCTGCGCATTGGCGTGCACCCAGGACAGCGCCGTGTAGTTGTCCTCAATGGACCCCTGGTACGTCGTCTCGGGGGCCAGTCGGTACTCTACGGTAACGACGACGCAATCGAGCTCCTGCGCCAGCCTCTGTAGGTAAGGGACTTCGAACCTGGCCGATCCGAGGATATAGCCGCCGCCGTGTGTATGGAGGATGCCGGGGCGAGGGCTTTTCGGATCGGAGTTGATGACATGGACCGTTACGTCAGGCATGCCACCGCGGCCCGGAATACGATGCTCCGCTACCGGAACCTGGGACAGCAGCGGCTCGAGCATCGGCGGCGCGTGTGCGCGAGCATCGGCCAGGGTCTTTGCGTCGAACCCACCCTGAGGTCCCGTGCTCTGGATCTTGTGGGCCGCCTCGCGAAGCTCCGGATCGAGGAAAGCAAAGGGGTCCTTGTCCCCTCCTCCATCTCCTGACAACTGTTGTTTGGCAAGCGCCTCGACGGGCGCGCCGTAGCTCATCCACGCCGCGAGCCCCCCGGCCGCAATGGCAAATGCCCGCCGACTGACTTGGTTCATACCTACTCTCCGGTCTCGCGGTGACAAATCACCGCGGCGCAAATACACCTCAAATCTCGGCGGGGGACGAGTCACTTCAGTGAATGTTAACGTGGCACCCACGGCCTTGCAAACGTTTGCGTTCGCCAGCGCGTACTGACCAACATCGGCACGCGAATCGAGGGCTCGTACGCATTGCGCTTGTCGATGAGCCCGTGACCCGCAGGCCTCTCGATAGAGCCGAATCCGCTTCAGCGCGGCCGTGCGGCCGCGGTGCTCTCTCGAACGATGAGCTCGTGGGCTAGCGTTATCGACTTCCGTGTGCGCTTTCCAGCAATGATCTGCAGCAGAATGCCAACAGCCCGCTTGCCTATCTCGGTCATGGGCTGCCCAATCGTCGTGAGCGCGGGCTGCAGAAAGCTCGCGAACCGAATATCGTCGAACCCGACTATCGAGACGTCGCGGGGACAGGCGAGCCCCGCATCGCGCACCGCCTTCATCGCGCCGATCGCCATCTCGTCGCTGAAACAGAAGATGCCGGTGACCCGCTCCGTCTCGAGCAACGTCCGCGCTGCGCGATAGCCGGACTCGACCGAGAAATCGCCGTTGCCGGTGCTCAGCCCGCTGATCAGGCGGCGTCGTTTCATGGCTTGACGCGCGCCTTCGAGACGATCGCGACTGATCGGGCTGATCAGCGGCCCCGTGATGACGCCAATGCGCCGGTGACCCAGGGATATCAAGTGCTCCGTCGCTTCCATTCCGGCAGCGGCATTGTCGATATGCACGCTCGACACACCGAGATCGGGGCTGTACTCACAGCCGTTCACGACCGGCGCCTGAGCACCGCGCTCGGCGACCAGCGGTTGCAGCGCATCGGGTAGACGATGGCCGAGGAAGACCACGCCGTCGACTTCACGCTGCCGCAGCATCGCGCAGTATTGGTTTTCGAGCGCCGGATCGTGTCGGGTATCGCCCAGCACGACAGAGTACCCTGCCGCGCGCGCGGCCGCCTCCGCGCCACGAATCACATTCGAGAAAAAGGGGTTCGAGATGTCGGGGACGGTGACCAGGATCTTTGAGGCGCGCAGTGTCCGCAGCGTCCGTGCTGCCCGATTGGGCTCATAACCCAACTGCGCAACCGCGTGCAGAACGCGATCGCGCATCTCATCGCTCACCGGATCCCGTTTGCTGAGAACACGCGAAACCGTCGCGATAGAGACTTCGGCCTGCCGTGCGACGTCGAAAATTGTAGCCATGGAAAGAGCATGCCTTGCGAGACCGCGCCCGTCGAGCGGCGCAGCTTCACCTGAGTGCGAATGCGACGTACGCACTACCCTGTGGAGCCTTCCGCGTGCGCGAGACCGCGTTGCGGGCCCGACCCACCGACTTAAGCATGTTGATCTGCAGGCATTTGGGCACGGTCTACTGTGGCACGGCGCTCGGAAAACGCGAGCAAGAACAGGACGAGCACGGCCCCGGCGCACGCGGCTGCGACCAGCCAGATCGATGTCCACGCATGCATCGCGGCGCCTGCGCCGGCTGCATTGGCGTAGGCGTCGACGACCCATCCTGAAAGCCACGACCCCACGAACATGCCGATACCATAGGTGAGGAAGGTGATCATTCCCTGGACCGCGGCCCGCAGTGCAACAGGTGCTTCGCGATCCACATAGATCTGCCCAACGACGAAGAAGAAGTCGTAGCAGATCCCGTGAAGCAGAATGCCGCCCCACAGCATCCACATGTAAGCACCAGGCTGCCCGTACGCAAAGAGCACGTAGCGGATCACCCACGCGAGCATGCCGAGGGCGAGCATGTACTTCACGCCGAGGCGCCGGAAAAACCAGGGGATCAGCAGCATGCCCAGGAGCTCCGACATTTGGCCGCCCGTCATCTTGGCGGCGGCGTTCGCCACACCGATTTCGTTGAGGAACAGATTGGTGAATGCGTAATAGAACTGCAGCGGAACGCAGATCAGGAAGGACGCTATTGCGAATGCAGCCATCGAACGACCGCGAAACAGCGCAAGGGCTGCCGTCGAAAACGAGCTCGACGAGTCGTCGGAAGGCGCCGCTCGCGCAAGCGGGCGCGTATCTGGCAGTGTCAGACAGTAGGCCGCCATCACCAACGAGGCGCCGGCCGCGATCTGCATCGGCAGCGCGGTGGCCTCGATGTCGAGATTGCCGACGATGAGGCCCGCGACGATCCACCCGAGCGTGCCGAAGACCCGGATGAAGCCGAACTGCTGCTTCGGATCGCTCAGCTGTCGAAATGCCAGAGAGTTGGTGAGCGCCAACGTCGGCATGTACACAAGTGAATACAGCAGCACGAACGCATAGACCCAACCGAAGGTCTGCTGCTGCGAGGCGAACCATAGCAGCGCAGCGCCGAGGGCATGCAAGCTTGCGAGGACCTTCTGGGTGGCGAACCATCGGTCGGCGATGAAGCCCACGAAGAACGGCGATATCATTGCGCCGACCGCCGTCGTACCGGCGGCCCATCCCACCTGCTGACCGGAAAACTGCAAGGTTCGAGCTAGATAGGTTCCGAGCGTCACGTACCACGCGCCCCAGACGAAGTACTCCAGGAACATCATGGCGCGCAGACGTGCACGCATGCCCGACATCACGGACGACCTCGCGCGATCATCGTTCGCACCCCCAAGTTCGGCGCCCGCGTGGGTCGCGGCTGCCTCGTTCGCAGCGAAAAGTACCTCCTGATCTTGCTTCTTGTAAAGGTTTTCGTAAAGCTTTTCAATTATGCCTACAATCCGTCTCCGGCCGCGCAAGTACATGGGAGTGCGTTTCTGAGTCCACAGCCGGAAGTTGCCGCAGACAGAGGGAGGCCGCCGCTGCGCTTGGGCATGGTCGGCGGCGGCCCGGGCTCGTTCATCGGGCCCGTGCATCGGATGGCGGCTGAGCTCGACCGGCGCTTCGCTCTCGTTGCGGGATCGTTCAGCAGCGACTTGAGCAAAACGCGCGCGGGGGCTGCGGCTTATGGTGTGACATCCGAGCGCGCATATGCCGGCTATCGCGAGATGTTCGCCGCAGAGCGCGCCCGTACCGATGGCATCGAGGCCGTCGCCATCGTAACGCCGAACCATTTGCACTTGCCGATCGCCGTCGCGGCACTCGAATCAGGCTTGCACGTGCTCTCGGACAAGCCGGCCACCGCGACGCTTGCCGAAGCCCTGACATTGCGTGATGTCGTGCGTCGCTCCAGTGGCCTCTACGGGCTGACATACACCTATACCGGCTACCCGATGATTCGTGAGGCTCGCCGGCGTGTCGCGCGCGGGGACGTCGGCCGCGTGCGCAAGGCGATCGTGGATTATCCGCAGGGTTGGCTCTCCTCTCCCATCGAACGTCAGGGAAACAAGCAAGCTGAGTGGCGCGTGGACCCAGCGCGCTCCGGACTGGGTGGGTGCATCGGGGACATCGGTGTTCACGCGTTCAATCTCGCGGAATACGTGAGCGGCGCGCGAGTGCGCACGCTGCTGGCCGACCTTTCGAGCGTGGTTCCGCATCGAGTGCTCGACGATGACTGCAATGTGCTGCTTCGGTTCGATGGCGGGCAGCCTGGCGTGCTGACGGCGTCGCAGATTTCCACCGGCGAGCGCAACGGCTTGACGCTACGAATCTACGGCGAAACGGGCGGCCTGCACTGGTCGCACGCAGATCCGACTGTGCTGACGCTGAACTACAGTGACGATCGCTCCGAAATACTTCACGCGAGCAGCGCGCAGTTCGGTGCAGCGGCCCGCCTGCCCACGGGCCATCCGCAGGGTTTCATCGAAGCATTCGCAAATATCTATAGCGACTTCGCCGATGCGGTGCTCGGCGCGCGAGATCTCATCGGCACTGTCATTCCGGACATCGAAGCGGGGGTTCGCAGCATGCGTTTTGTCGAGCGTGCGATAGAGAGTAGCCGCGCAGGCGGTCGCTGGCTGGGCTTGGAGGATGAGGTCACCGCATGAAGACGCTCAAGGGTCCAGGTCTCTTCATCGCGCAATTCGTTAGCGACACCGCACCTTTCTCGAAACTCGACACCATTGCGCAGTGGGCAGCCTCGCTCGGCTACACCGCCTTGCAGTTGCCGACGGGGCCGGGAAGCTTCGTCGATCTCGAGCGGGCCGCATCGAGCCAAACGTATTGCGATGAAATTCGTGGCACGCTCGCCGCTCACGGTCTGCAGATCACAGAGCTCTCGACGCATCTACAGGGACAGCTCATCGCGGTTCATCCTGCTTACGACACGCTGTTCGATGGCTTCGCGCCACCGGCTTTGCGAGGCAAACCGCGCGAGCGAACAGAGTGGGCACGGACGCAGCTCTTGCTGGCCGCGCAGGCCAGCAAGCGCCTCAATCTCACCGCGCATGCCACATTCTCAGGCGCGCTCGCATGGCCGTACTTCTACCCGTGGCCCCAGCGTCCCGCAGGACTGGTGGAAGAAGCGTTTGCCGAGTTGGGCAGACGATGGCGGCCGCTGCTCGATGCCTTCGATGCGGCCGGTGTCGACGTCGCGTACGAGATTCATCCGGGCGAAGATCTGCACGACGGCGTGACGTTCGAGCGTTTCGTCGAAGCCGTCGACGGGCACGCACGTGCGACGATCTTGTATGACCCGAGCCACTTCGTGCTGCAGCAGCTCGACTATCTCGCCTTTATCGACCGCTACCACGAGCGCATCCGCGCGTTTCATGTCAAGGACGCGGAATTTCGCGCCAATGGTCGCTCCGGCGTGTATGGCGGCTATCAGAGCTGGAGTGCGCGCCCGGGAAGATTCCGCTCGCTGGGTGATGGGCAGATCGATTTCAAAGCCGTGTTCTCGAAGCTCACGACCTACGACTATCCCGGTTGGGCGGTGCTCGAGTGGGAGTGCGCGCTCAAACATCCAGAAGACGGCGCGCGCGAGGGCGCACCGTTCATTCGCGATCACATCATCCGCGTGACCCCGCACGCGTTCGACGACTTCGCCGCATCTGTTATGGATGCGGGTCGCAATCGCCGACTGCTGGGCCTGGATTGAAACTATCACTGAAGGGGGCTTCGATGACCGGCACAGTTTCTCAATAAAAAAGGCGCGATCCTGAAGGTTGCGGGCATCCGGCTGGCATCCGGAGCCGCTGTGCCCCCCGCCTCGATTTCCGTTGCGCTCCAGCTCCACCTGGTTGACGACCCGAACCACTCCGGGAACCCGGCTATACTGCAAACTCTAGCGAGGGCGCCGCGGTCCGCTGAAGGGAGCTGGCGTCCATGAACGAGCGCTCCGCCATGATCGTGTCGAACCTTCAAACGCGCGGCAACTCGGTGCGCGCAGTCCTGCTGATCATCATTGTTGCCGCCACGGTGCGTTTCGCAGTCGCAGCAGCCGTAGGCCTTTCCGTCGATGAATCCTACACGGTCGCCATCAGTCGCCGGCTCGCCCTCAGCTACTACGATCACCCACCGTTGCACGTGTGGCTGGTTGGAATGTGGGCGAAACTCGTCGGCCGCGAAGACCCTTGGGTTGTCCGCTCGCCGTTCATAGTCCTGTTCGCGGGCACGACGTGGATCATGTTTCGCCTCACTGCGTCCGCATTCGGTGATCGAGCCGGATTCTGGGCCGCACTAGCGCTCAATCTAGCGCCGCTGTTTACGATCGGGACCGGGAGCTGGGTGCTGCCGGATGGTCCGCTCGCCATTTTCTCGTTACTTACCGTATGGCTGTCGCTGCAAGCGAATTCTGAAAGCCTTTCGGCCCGTGCTGAGCTGCTCACGTGGGTGGCGGCCGGCGCAGCAGCAGGCCTTGCACTCCTATCGAAGTACCTGGCGATTTTTCCCATTCTGGGATTGGGTTTATTTCTGCTCACTTCCCGATACCGTCGCGTACTCACCAGCCCGGCGCCCTGGCTCGCGCTCCTGGTTGCGGGCGTGTTATTCACACCCGTTATCGCCTGGAACGCCGCCCACGGATGGGTGTCCTTCTCATTTCAGGGCAGTCGCGCGCTGGCTCATCCATTTAGTCTGATCCGATGTGCTCAGGAGATCGCGGGACAGTTGGCCTACCTGCTTCCCTGGACGGCCGCGGCGCTCGCTTACGCGCTAGTGAGGGCCCTGAGCCAGCCGCCGAGCGAGGGATGGCGCTGGCTTTTCGTGTGTCTGAGCATTGTTCCGCTCGTCTTCTTTTCGCTCGCTGGGCTGTGGACCACGGTCCTGCCGCATTGGCCGGCGATCGGATGGCTGTTCACTTTTCCCCTCCTGGGATATGAATTCGCTCGCATGGAACGCAATGGGGCGCGATGGCCACTGCAACTCGCGTCCCTCGCAGCCGCCGCTCTCATGCTGCTTCTGACGCTCACGGTGAGCCAGGCGATGACCGGCTGGATGTACAGCTCTGTCCCCGGGGTGCCCGCCGACGACCCCACAACGGACGTGTTGGACTGGAGCGAATTGAGAGACGCGCTGACATCGCGGCACCTGCTGAAGCGAGGTGTTGTTGTCGCTACCGTGAGCTGGATCGACGCCGGCAAGGTCGATTACGCGCTCCACGGTGAGATCCCGGTGTTGTGTCTTTCGAGCGATCCGCGGCAGTTCGCATTTCTGCGCGACGCGCGCAGGTTCACAGGAGGCGAGGCTATCATTGTGGCCAACGCCGCGCGGGCGGACTGGCGGCAACTCGCGCAACAGCATTTTGAGCGCATCGAGACTTTGCCGGATGTGGAGCTGACCCGCGGCGGCCGAGCCGGGCTGACTCTGAGAGTCGCACGAGGCGTAGGGTTGAAGACGGAGTGACTTCTCTCACACGCCAGAATCGGCGAGACGAGCACTGCCTCAGCTGTAGCGACATCGAGCTCGAAGCCTCAACTCCTGCGGTCGTTTGTTATGCTGGTCCGGGCGCCCTCTGGGCCGATCGCCAGGCGTTCTGAAGCGGGACACTGACGACCGGCAACTCCCAACACGCTCGCGGATGCACGGAGTTTGGGAATGCGAAGAGCACGTCATTTTTGCGCCGGAAAGCCAGTGCCGTAGTCCGCAAGACCACGCGCGAGCAGAGCGAAGCTTTCGTTGATGCGGGAGACCACGTCGGAGTGCTTCCACCGCTTGCACTCGCCCCCAACAAATCCGAAGGCCAGTCGCGTGAGGACACAAAGCACGCTTGCCACCGTGCTGGCAACGGGG
>Ga0070665_100008468_pt1 | contig 10406 bp, 11 predicted proteins | sample KBSS13metaG_FD_65862 | JGI IMG/M metagenome (GOLD analysis project Ga0070665, IMG submission 65862) | Switchgrass rhizosphere microbial communities from Kellogg Biological Station, Michigan, USA - KBS S1-3 metaG | ecosystem: Host-associated > Plants > Roots > Rhizosphere > Soil ...
CTTGATCAGCTGCGCCGGACCGCCGGCGTAACCGATGCGCCAGCCGGTCATGCAATAGGCCTTCGACACGCCGTTCACGGTGAGCGTGCGGTCGTAGAGTTTCGGCTCGACCTGCGCGACGGTGGTGAACTGGAAGTCGTCATAGACGAGGTGCTCGTACATGTCGTCGGTCATCACCCACACATGCGGATGCCTGACCAGCACGTCGGTGAGCGCCTTCAGCTCGGTCTTCGTATAGGCCGCGCCCGTCGGGTTCGACGGCGAGCACAGGATCACCCATTTGGTCTTCGGCGTGATCGCGCGCTCGAGCGCCTCGGCCTGAAGCTTGAAGCCGGTCGCGGCGGTGCAGACCACCGGCACCGGCTCGCCGCCGGCGAGCGCCACCATCTCGGGATAGCTGACCCAGTACGGCGCGGGGATGATGACCTCGTCGCCCGGATTGATGGTCGCCATCAGCGCGTTGTAAAGCACCTGCTTGCCGCCGGTGCCGACGATGATCTGGTTCGGCTTGTAGACGACGCCGTTCTCGCGCTGAAACTTGCCGATGATGGCTTCCTTCAGCTCGGGAATGCCGTCGACCGCGGTGTACTTGGTCTTGCCGGCTTCGATGGCGTGGATCGCCGCCAGCTTGATGTTGGCGGGCGTGTCGAAATCGGGCTCGCCGGCGCCGAGGCCGATGACGTTGCGGCCCGCCGCTTTCAGCGCGCGTGCTTTATCCGTGACCGCGATGGTCGCGGACGGCTTCACACGGTCGAGCGCAGCGGCAAGGAATGGCATCGTCATCTCCTGACAAGCGTCGTGCACCCATGGGTCGTCACGACTCTGATTGTGGGAATGAGGACACCCTAAAACGTGCGCCGCTGCACCGCAAGAAACTTCGGCCCGATCTCGCAAAAGTTTACGGATTTGGAGCGGTTCAAGGCATGAATTCCCGTAATAATCGGCAACTTTGCCATCGAAATCGCTCATATCCGGGAAGCCTTGTCCTCGGAGCAATTTTGCGCCTTCGGAAGGTCGCGAAGCTGACGACCAGCTGACGTTGGCAAGGTGACGTTGGCAAGGTGACGCGAGCGCGAACCAAGTTGCATGGTCGCGCGGAAATGATCTTCCCCGGCATTGCAGTGCGGTAGGGTTTTCGAGTTTTTCTATTGGCGGGCCCTTGCAGCGGATTCGCATCGGCATCATTGTTTAGGCGCGGCGCGGGGCACGATGCGCCATGCCTTCACACCATGGCTTCCTGTCCTTCGGAATCATCCTGAGAATGTACAAGCTCTATTCGATGCAACGCTCGGGCAACAGCTACAAGGTCCGCCTTGCGCTGGCGCTGTTGAACTTGCCTTACGAAGCCATCGAGGTGGACATTCTGCGCGGCGAGAGCCGCACGCCGGACTTCCTGTCCAAGAACCCGTCGGGCCAGGTGCCGCTGCTCGAAGTCGGCACCGATCGCTATCTCGCCGAGTCCAATGCCATCCTCTGGTATGTCGCCGTCGGCACGCCGCTCGCGCCGGAGAACCGCATCGACCGCGCCGAGGCGCTGCAATGGATGTTCTTCGAGCAGCACGCGCTCGAGCCGAACATCGGCGCCGCCTATTTCTGGCTATCGCTGGTCAGGGGCGGCCGCGACCTGCAGACCCATGCGCTGGAGGACTGGATGGAGCGCGGCTATGGCGCGCTGCAGGTGATGGAGAACCACCTCAAGACCAATTCCTATTTTGCCGCGCGCCAGCTCACGGTCGCCGACATCGCGCTGTACGGCTACACCCATGTCGCCGACCGCTGCGACTTCGACCTGGCGCCGTTCCCGGCGATCCGGGACTGGCTGAAGCGCGTGGAGGCCGCCCCCGGCTTCGTCGCGATGGACTGGCGCCCGGCCGACATCGACGACCCCGCCAGCATCGCAGCGAGCGCCTGAAAGCGGGCCGGCGTTAAGAAATAGCGGGCATATCGTTAACCTTTGCCGCGATCCCGCCATATTCGACGGAATTACCGCCCCAATGTTGCCGGTTGCGACAGCGAAATTGTTCGGCGTCGCGGGTGATTCGCTCGCACGTTGAAGGATTTAGACCATGATTCGGGCGTCCGGCGCGGCAGGCTTTCAGGGCCCAACCGATACCGTTTCGTCTTCCCGGCTGACCAACGCGGTCGCGGCTTCGCTCGCCGTCGCCGCGATCTCGCTGTGCCTGATCGTCACTCTGACAGTGCTGTCGACCAAGGCGACCATGGCGATGGGTCTGCCGGTCTGATCCCCGTTTCATCCTGGATAGTCTTCAAGGTGCCGCGCGGCCCCGCGCCTGATGGCATCGCGATGGGACATCGATGAAATCGCCTGTAGTTGTCGTTGCAATCACGCTGACTGCGGCCATCCTGGTCGCGGCATCGCTGTTGATATTCACCGGCATGCGCAAGAGCTCGGGGACCTCGACGCTGAATGCGCCCTGGCAGCAACAGCGCACCAGGCCCGCGCATTTGGTCTAAAATCATCGACAAGCTTTGCGCGCCGTCGCAAGCCGCCCTTAAGCGCGCCGCGCGATTTCGCACTGCGACATCGCAACGATCAGTCAGTGTTGCGGCCTTACCTCATTCAGGGAGGAACGAGCAGGCCCATGCGGTTCGGATGGCGTGCGATCTCCGGTCCCGTGCTGACAGCAGCGACGACGCTGCTGGCGATCGTGCTCGATCATTATGCCCAGGTCCCCTCGCCTTCACCGCTGTTCGTCTGCATCGTCGCGCTGGCCGGCGCGCTGTCGGGCTTCGCCTCCGCCATGACCAGCGCCGCGCTCGCTGTGATCGGCGCGGCGCTGTTCTTCCTCAACCGCCACGGCGTCGCCTTCCACGCCACCGCGGATCTGGTCCGGCTCGGCCTGCTCGCGATGACGGCCGCCGGCACCGGAGCCATCACCGGCCTGATGCGCGAGCGGCTGCTCGGCACCTGCGCCGCCGAGCGCCAGAGCCATGGCACAGCCGCGCGGCTGTCTGCCGCGCTCGACCAGGTCGACATCGGCGTCGTGCTGCTCGATGCCGAGACGCGCGCCGAGTTCATCAACCGCGCCTTCCGCGATTACTTTGCGCTGCCGGACGAAATCGCCGACGGCAAGCCGCCCTTCATCGCGCTGATGTATCACGGCCGCGACACCGGCGCGTTCGAACTGCCCGAGGACGAGCTCGGCACCTTCATCGCGCAGCGCATGGAGATGGTGCGGATCGGCGATCCCACGCCGATCAACATCAATCTGCGCAGTGGCGAGGTGCTGCGCTTCGTCTGCGCCGTGCTGCCGGATGGCGGACGCATGCTCAGCTACACCCCGGTGACCGATCTGGTCCGCCACACCGACGCGCCGGCGCGCGCCGACTACTACCGCTCGCTGCGCGATCCCGCGAGCCGCAAGCTGATCCGGTATCTGCGCGTCGCGGAGTGAGGCGAGAGCGCGATTGCTCGCTGCGCCCCTCATCACGTATGAATGACTTTCTCTTCGACGAGCTCGCGGGAATTTCACATGTCACTCACCATTCGCCCCATCACGCAGCGGGACTACGATCAATGGCTGCCGTTGTGGGACGGCTACAACGCCTTCTACGGCCGCTCGGGCCCGACCGCGCTCGCGCCCGAGATCACGCGCGTGACATGGCAGCGCTTCTTCGACGCCTACGAGCCGGTGCAAGGGCTGGTCGCCGAGAGCGACGGCAAGCTGCTCGGCATGACAAACTATCTGTTCCACCGCAGCACCACCGCGATCGAGCCGTCCTGCTATCTGCAGGACCTGTTCACGACGGAGGCCGCACGCGGCAAGGGTGTCGGCTCGGCGCTGATCCATGGCGTCTATGAGCGCGCGAAACTCGCAGGGTCCCCGCGTGTCTACTGGCAGACGCACGAGACCAATCTCACGGCGCAGAGCCTGTACGACAAGGTCGCCGAGCGCTCCGGCTTCATCGTCTATCGCAAGATCTTCTGACATTGCGCTTCGGGCATTGCGCTTCGGCGTCGTCATGGCCGGGCTTGTCCCGGCCATCCACGCCTTGCTCCGCGGGACAAAGAACGTGGATGCCCGGGACAAGCCCGGGCATGACGAAGTTCTGCGAACCACGCAGACACCCTGTGGATAACTTTGCCTGTCACCGGCGCGTAACACACCGGGATTAAGTTGCACCTGCGTCTGATCAGGCCCCCCGTCACCGATCAAGCGCCCCAAAGCGGTCCCCGTCAGTCGCCGCGTCTGACAGGGGCCGCATTTTTTTGCGCGCAGTTCATTGCCGGCATGGCAGCAACGCAGGCACCGCCTTGCTGCTGCGGCGCACCGCGGTCACAATGAGCCGCTGCTTTCTCCTGACAGGACCTCCCATGGAAATTCGTAATCTCGGCGCCTCCGGCCTTCGCGTGTCCGCGGTCGGGCTCGGCTGCAACAATTTCGGCCAGCGCATCGACCTCGAAGCCTCGCGCAAGGTGATCCACCGCGCGCTCGACCTCGGCATCACGCTGTTCGACACCGCCGACATCTATTCCAACATGGGCGGCTCGGAAAATGTGCTCGGCACTGTCCTCGGCGATCGCCGCAAGGACATCGTGCTGGCAACGAAATACTCCAAGCCGATGGCGGAAGACGGCACCAAGCAGGGCGCCTCGCGCCGCTACATCATGGACGCCGTGGACGCGAGCCTGAAGCGGCTGAAGACCGACTACATCGATCTCTACCAGCAGCACGACTACGACCCGCTGACGCCGATCGAGGAGAGCCTGCGCGCGCTCGACGATCTCGTCCGCCAAGGCAAGGTCCGCTACATCGGCAATTCGAACTTCCCGGCCTGGCGCATCGCGGAAGCGGAGTACGTCGCCCGCGCGATGAATGTCAGCCGCTTCGTCTCCTGCCAGGACGAATACTCCCTCGTGGTGCGCGACATCGAGAAGGATCTGTTGCCGGCCGCAACGGAATACAAGCTCGGCCTGTTGCCGTTCTTCCCGCTCGCCAGCGGACTTTTGACCGGCAAGTACAAGAAGGGCGAGGCCGCCCCCGGCGACACCCGCTTCGGCCAGACGCCGCGGCTGCGCGACCGCTACGTCACGCCGCGCAACGAGGCCATCGTCGAGAAGCTGCAGGCCTTCGCGCAGGCGCGCGGTCATTCGATGCTCGAGCTTGCCTTCTCCTGGCTCGCCTGCCGCCCGCAGGTCTCCAGCGTCATCGCCGGCGCGACCCGTGCCGAGCAGATCGAGCAGAACGTGAAGGCGATCGCGTGGAAGCTCAGTGCGGATGAGATGGCCGAGATCGACAAGATCACGCAGGGCTGATCTTTGCGGCGCGGCGGGTTATTTCGCGCCGCCGCCGACCGTCTGGATCACCTCGAAGCCTTCGAATTGCGGATGACCGAGATAGGACGGCTTGTGATCCCCGGCCCGTGCATGCGCCGCGCGGAACGCATCGGATTTGGTCCACGCCTCGAATGCGGCATGGTTGGCCCAGATCGTGTGCGAGGCGTAGAGCGTATGGTCCTCGAGCTCCGGCCCCTTCAGCAAGTGGAATTCGACGAAGCCCGGCACCTTGTCCAGGTGCGTGTCGCGCGTGAGCCAGACCTGCTCGAAGGCGGACTCGGAGCCCTTGGCGACGCGGAAGCGGTTCATGGCAATGTACATGGGTGGTCTCCTGATGCTCGGCGCATCATGTCGTCATTCCGGGACGCGCCGCAAGGCGCGGGCCCGGAATGACGGCGTTTGTGGGTTAAGCCACCAATCCCTTCATCGGCCTTGCGCTGGCGCTGTCCGGAAACACCGTCTCGGCGAGCACGCGATCGGACAGGCCAAACTGGCCTTGCAGCACGCCCTTGATCACCGAACGGAGATCGGTGGTGGGCTTGAGGTCGCGGCCTTCATGGAGATTGGCGAGCTTGAGGCCGGGCCAGTCGGAGATGACGCGGCCGCCTTTCACGGCGCCGCCTGCGAGCAGCGCGATGGTGCCGGTGCCATGGTCGGTGCCGTCGGTGCCGTTGATGCGCGCGGTGCGGCCGAATTCGGTGGCGACGACGACGGCGGTATCGCGCCAGCGCTCACCGAGGCCGCTTTCGAATTCGGCGAGCGCGCCGTCGAGACCGCCGAGCAGGAAGGCGAGCCGCCCGACCGGGCCGCCTTCATTGGCATGCGTGTCCCAGCCGTCGAAGGCGAGCGCGGCGATGCGCGGGCCGTCGTCGGCCGCCATCAGCTTTGCCGCGCCGCGCGCGACCTGGCGCATCTGCGCGACCTGGTTGCCGGGCTTCGGCTTCATGTCGTCGCCGCTGGCGGCCTTCTCGAGCTGGAGGCCCTGCGACAGAGCCGAGGCCAGTGCGGGATCGCGGTGACGGTAGAGATCGACCAGCCGCATCGCGGTGTCGTCATCCGCCTGCGGCAGCGCGACCGGCGCCCAGCCGACGGTCGGCGCATTGCCGCGCAGCACCAGCGGCGTGGTCGGCCCGACCGCAAGCCCGCTCGATACACGCTCGCCGCGCGGCAACGCTTCGAGTGCGCGATTGAGCCAGCCGGATTGCACACGGCCGGGGCCGGCATAGCCGCTTTCGAGCACGTCCTGGCCGTCGAAATGCGAGCGATCGCGATAGGGCGTCGCCACCGCATGGATCACCGCGGCATGCTTGTCGCGATACATGCGCGCGAACTCCGGCATCGCCGGATGCAGCGCGAAGAAGCTGTCGAGCATGATCGCGGGATGCGCGCCATCAGCCGTGAGCGCAATGGAGCCGTGCAGGCCGGCATAATCGGGGTCGCCGACCGGTGCGACGGTCGAAAGCCCATCGAGCGCGCCGCGCAGGATCACGACGACCAGGCGGGGATCGCGCCCGTCGGCCGCGCGCGCGAATTTCGGCAAATAGGCCCAGGCCGCGAAGGACGCGCCGCCGAGCAGAAGGCCGCGGCGCGAGGTGAGGAGGCGGTTCTCGACGCAGTCGATCATCATCATCTCCTCTGCATTTCCGGCGACATCAACAGCAGCGCCAGCGCCTGCTGGCGCGATTCCGCCCGCTCGATGGTCTTGCGCGTTTCGATGGAGGCCGCGTCCGCCGCGGCGAATTCCAAGAGGTCGAGCGGGTCGATATTGTTGCCGAGCCGCGCACCCATTTGCGCGGCAATATCGAGCCGCAGCTTGATGCCTTCGGGCGCGGCCCATGCGGCGCTGGTGTCCGGGAAGCCGTTGGGCCCCGCCGGCGACCACAGCGGCTGACCGAGCAGGTTCAGATTGTTGAGATAGCCGCCGGGATCCTCCGGCACGCGCGCGAGCAGCCGGCCGCTGGCGACCACGAAGTCATAAGGGCTGCGCATCTTGGTCAGCGGCGCCTTCCAGGCCTCGTCGGAATCGACCAGCGCCGTCACCACGGCTTTGAGATCGCCATCCGTCTTGACGAAGACGTCGCGCAGCCGCGCGACGAGCGCCGGCGGCGGATCGTCGGCGACGAAATGGCGGACCAGCTTGGTTGCGATGAAATTCGCGGTCGACGGATGGCGCGCGATGTCGGCGAGCGCGGCCTCGCCCTGCGCAAGGCCCGTCGGCTCGTAGGTCTTGCCGAGCAGCATTTGCGCACCCGGCTGATGCGCGTTGGCGTTGAAGACGAAGGACCCGGGGGTGCCGAGCTGCCCCTGCCGTCCCGCAAAGGTCCAGCCAGTGATGATGCGCGCGAGCGAGGTGACGTCCTCCTGCGTATAGCCGCCGCCGACGCCGAGCGTATGCAGCTCCATGATCTCGCGCGCGAGATTCTCGTTCAGCCCGCGCTTGCGGTTTTGCCCCGCGCGCGAATCCGGCCCGAGCGATTGCTGGTTGTCGAGAAAGAACAGCATCGCCGGATGCTGCTCCACCGCTTTGAGCATGTCGGCGAAGCGTCCGAGCACATGCGGCCTGATCGCCTCGCGCTCGAACGCGCCGGCCCAGATCCGTGCCAGCTCGCCCTTGGTCGCGGAGATGCAGAAATGGTTGGACCAGAACACGACGAGGCGCTCGGTGAAGCCGCACTCAACCAGCGTCGCGCGCTGCAACCGCGCCAGCGCCTCAGCGCGAAAGGTTTTCTGGATCACATTGAGCGGCTGCGGCGCAGGTTTTGCGGCGGGCGGCGCCGCCATGCCGGGCTGCATGGTCTCGGGCTTCGCGGCGCTGTCGGCCGGCTTCGCCTCGGCCATCTGGCCGGCGATCTCGGTCGCCACCATGTTCAGCGAGAGATTGCGGCGCGGCCCCGGCTTCTGATCGGCCGGCGCCTGCGGTGGCGACGCTTCGGGCGGCGTTGCGGCCCTGGCGGCGGCCTCGCGCGCCTGCTTGACCTGGTCCTGATAGGCGAACACGGCCTGGCCGAGCTGCGGCGTCGATTGCAGGCCCGGCGCCTCCAGCAGCACGCCATTGGGGCGCGCGAGTTCCGCCTTCACGAAGCCGCGCGGGTCGCTGGCCGCGTTGATGAGATCGCCCGACGCGCCGCCGCGGGCCCCGAAGCCAAAGCGGTTGAGCGCAACGAGGGCGGCTTGCGAATCGCGGGCCATCGATTTGTCCTTCGCGCCTTGCCAACCGCTTTCCGAGTCCATGCGCAGCGCATAATATACTGCAACGACAGATGAACCCGACATGAAAATGACGGCGCAGCTTTTGGGCAAATCATGACAATTCCGAAAGAGTTTCCTTTGCCGGAACAGCGCCGCCTCGCCTGTTCCCGCTGCGGCAGCGAATTCGGCTGCGACCTGTCAGGCGATTGCTGGTGCGCGGAGGAAACCGCAAAGCTGCCGATGCCGGTCAAGGGCGAGGATTGTTTGTGCCGGGAGTGTCTGCGCAAGGCGGCGGCAGAAGCGCGTAGCCCGGATGGAGCGCAAGCGTAATCCGGGAATCTTGCCGCGACCAGCGGCCCCGGATTTCGCTTCGCTCCATCCGGGCTACGAAGAAAGCTACACCGCGTGTCCCGGCGACTTTCGCGCCATGCCGTCGAACGCATCCAGCAGTTTTTCGCGCCACGCATAGACCGGATCATCCGTCTCCAGCAGCTTGAACGGGCTCGTCGCGCGTGCCCATTGAAAACCCCCGAACACGATGTAGTCGGCATAGTTCGGCGCGGCGCCGCCGATGAAGGGCTGCTTCTTCAGGGTCTGCCGCATCACCTCCAGCGACTTGCGGAATGCGTTCACGCCGGTGTCGCGGCTCGCCATGATGTCTTCGAGGCTCTTGCCACCAAACCGCGCCTCGCGCGATTGGCGAAAATAGGCGGCATCGACTTCGGCGAGGTTCTTCGGGATGTCCGCGATGATCAGCGGAAAGATGCCGCCGACGATCGCGATGTCGCCCCAGGCGTTGAGCATGCGTGCCATGGCGCGGCCGCCCTCGCCGCCGAACAGCGACGGCTGATCCGGAAAATTGTCTTCGAGATAATTCGCGATCGCCCAGGAATCGACGACGGGCTTGTCATGATGCAGCAGCACCGGGACCTTCTCCGAGCCGTGCGGCGCGATCGCGCTCTTTTCGGTGAAGCGCCAGGGCAGCGATTCCGCCGACAGGCCCTTGTGCGCCAGCGCCATCCGCGTGCGCCAGCAAAACGGGCTGAACGGGCGCGCGGCGTCGGTGCCGACGAGTTCGTAGAGTTTGAGTGACATGGATGGCCGTCTCCACATGCTCCGTCATTGCGAGGAGCCCTTGCGACGAAGCAATCCAGACTGCTGCCGCGGAGGCATTCTGGATTGCTTCGCTGGCGCTCGCAATGACGATGTGGAGGCGGACGTGCGCATCACCGCCCGTTGGTGCGCAGCAGCCGTTCACCGCCTTCCGTCACCGCGATGATCAGCCCCACACCGGGCAGCATCTCGCGCGCGACGTAACCGCGCTCAGTGGCGTCTTCCCAGATGGTGAGACGCGGGCAAGAGGTCTTCCAGGTGGCGATCACTTCGGCGTAAGCGCGCGGCTCGCGCGCAACCCATTCGACGAAATCCAGCACCAGCGGATCGGCATTACAGCTCATTGCAAACCTCCCTTGGTGAAGGCGGCCGCGACGTCCGTGCGGAGCAACAGCCAGCCGCCATAGGCGACGTAATAGCAGGCGATGGTGGTGATCAGCTTGTTGGACCAGACGATGAATTGCTGGTCGGTCATGGCTTCGAGGATGCGACGCGCCAGCGTGGTGCCGAGCATCGAGGCGAGAATTGCGACGCCGGCGAGCACGGGATCGAGGCTCGCGGCCTGGTCGATGATGCCGCCGAAATAGATCAGCTTGGTGAAATGGCTGACGAGCTGGCACATCGCCTTGGTCGCGACCTTCTCGCGCCGGCCGAAATCGCCGCCGAGGAAGAAAGTGTCGAGCAGCGGGCCCGACACGCCGGTCATCAGCATCAGGCCCATGCAGATCGTGCCATAGACGGTGCCCTGCCAGAGACGATCGGGATCCGGCTTGATGTTCGACGGCAGCAGCCGCGCCATGAACGG
>Ga0070665_100008469_pt1 | contig 10406 bp, 11 predicted proteins | sample KBSS13metaG_FD_65862 | JGI IMG/M metagenome (GOLD analysis project Ga0070665, IMG submission 65862) | Switchgrass rhizosphere microbial communities from Kellogg Biological Station, Michigan, USA - KBS S1-3 metaG | ecosystem: Host-associated > Plants > Roots > Rhizosphere > Soil ...
ATAATAGGGCTTGTCGAAATAGGTCGCGTCGATCTCGTCCTCGTCGACGAACTGGACGAGGTCGAGCGTCTTGCGGCTCTCGAGCTTCACGCTGTCGATCTCTTCGGGATCGAGCAGCACGTAATGGCCTTTGGAAACCTCGTAGCCCTTGACAATCTCATCGCGATCGACGGGACCGATGCCCGGCACCACCTTCTCATATTTGATGCGCTTGCCGGACGGCTCGTGCACCTGGTGGAACTGAATCTGGGCGCCACTCTTGGTCGCCGGGAATAGCTCGACGGGGATCGAGACCAGCGCCAGCCGGATCTGCCCTCGCCAAATCGCACGCGCAGCCATTCAGGACTCTCCTTCGTCGACGGATTCAATTCATTCCGCCACCGAGTCGTTCCGTGTAACTGCTTTCAATGACTGGACAAAGCTGGCGACACCCTCGCGTCTCGAAACGAGATCGACGATCGCCGACCCGCAAATCACCCCCTTTGCGCCAGCTTCAAGCGCCGCGCGGACGTGGTTTGGCGTCGAGATTCCAAATCCGAAAATGGGCGGCGGCGCCCCAGCCGATTTCACCCGCTGAACCAAGTCCGCGTTGAATCGACCGTCGGCATGGGTGCCAGTGATCCCTGCTCGGCTGACGCAATAAGTGTAGGCTTTTGAAAGGCTTGCAATTCGCTTCAAAGTTGCGTCCGGCGTGTTCGCGGCGGCGATCAGCACCGGCTCCAGTCCGGACTTCTCCATCTCGCGGGTGAACGGCTCCGCTTCCATCGCAGGAACGTCCGCGATCAGCAGACTGTCGGCGCCCGCCTGGGCGGCGTCACGCATGAATCCGGCCCGTGCAACGACGATATTGGCGTAAGTCAGGATGCCGATCGGGACGTCACTGTTGCGTGCGCGCAACGATCCGATGAGGTCGAGACAATCCGCGACTCGGACGCCCGCGGCGAACGCCCGCTGAGCGGCAGCCTGGATTACGGGCCCGTCGGCGACCGGATCCGAGAACGGGATTCCGACCTCGATCATGTCGGCCCCGCCTTCGATGACTTCGTCGAGCAACCGCGCACTGGTTTGGAGATCGGGGTCGCCGAGCATCAGGAACGCGCCGAACGCGCCCTCCCGGTCAAGGCGGTCGAACATGGCGGCGTAGCGGCTCATCCGAGCAAGACCTCAGCTTGGGACACATCCTTGTCCCCGCGGCCCGACAAGCCGACCAGGATTGCGCTTCCGGGCTCTGCTTTCGCCACCTTCAGAGCATGAGCGAGCGCGTGCGCGGACTCGAATGCGCAGAGAATCCCTTCGCCCAATGCGAGCGTCCTGAATGCGGACAGCGCTTCGGCGTCGGTCGCGCCGACATATTGGGCACGACCAATATCCTTGAGATGCGCGTGCTCCGGCCCGACGGCCGGATAGTCGAGGCCTGCGGAAACGGACCAGGTGTCGGTGACCTGCCCGTCCTGATCCTGAAGCACGTAGGTCTCGGCGCCGTGAAGGATTCCCGGTGACCCGCGAAGCAAGGTCGCACCATGCTCGTCGCCGTCGAGTCCTTTCCCCGCGGCTTCCACCCCAATCAGCCGAACGTCGTCATCGAGGAAATCGGCAAAGAGGCCGATGGCGTTCGAACCGCCGCCGACGCAGGCGATCACGACGTCGGGCAAGCGCCCGATTTGCTCGATCATTTGCGTTCGGGCCTCACGGCCGATCACTCGCTGGAACTCACGAACCATCGTCGGAAACGGATGCGGCCCCGCTGCCGTGCCGAGCAGATAGTGAGTGGTCTCGAAGCTCGCGGACCAATCGCGCAGAGCCTCGTTGATTGCGTCCTTGAGCGTGCGCCCGCCGCTTTCCACGGGAACGACCTCGGCCCCCATCAATCGCATTCGAAAGACATTGAGCTGCTGCCGCTCAACATCCTCGGCGCCCATATAGATCACGGTGTCGAAACCGAGCAGGGCACCAACGATTGCAGTCGCAACGCCATGCTGCCCAGCTCCGGTTTCTGCGATCAGGCGCGTCTTGCCCATCCGCTTCGCAAGCAGGCCCTGGGCAAGGACCTGATTGGTCTTGTGGGCGCCGCCGTGAAGCAGGTCCTCTCGCTTCAAATAGATGTTCTGAGGCAGGTTGCGGCATCGCGTCAGCGGCGTCGGTCGGCCAGCATAATTGGCGAGCAAGGAATTGAGCTCATCGGCGAAGGAAGGATCCTGCTGCGAATCGAGGAACGCTGCCTCCAGCTGCTCGAGCGCGGGCACGAGGATTTCGGGAACATAGCAGCCGCCGAACCGGCCAAAGCGGCCGTTCAGGCGCATTGGCGCAGCCGGTTGCGAGCCGGCGGGCGCAGCGCTTCGAACAGTGCGGCAATCTTTTCGGCAGACTTCGCTCCAGGGCGTCGATCAACCCTGGATCCAATGTCGATGGCAAAAGCGCCGAGCGATTGAGCCCTGAAGGCGTTGTCTGGGCCGATCCCGCCGGCGACCAGCGCCCGCGGCAGTTCCGCATGGCCGCGCACGAGCGACCAGTCGAATGTCCGGCCGGTCCCGCCGTCGCCATTGTCGAAGACGAAGCGATCCCCGCCTCGATCGGTCAACGGCTCCCGGCCAACGCTGACCGCTGTCCAGATTTCGCACGAGGGCGCCAGCTCGCGGCGAAGAGCACGAACATATTCGATATCCTCGTGACCGTGCAGCTGGACGGCGTGCAGGTTCATCAGTGTTGCAATGTCGACCAGGGTTCGAAGCGGCGCGTCGCGAAACACGCCCACCGGAAGCATTCCCGATTTTCGCGCGGTTCCGGCCAGCGGCGCAGCTTCGTGTGCCGTGACATGGCGGGGGCTGCCTGGCACGAACACGAAGCCGGCGAATGCCGCTGGCCGGGCGGCGCGAAGATCGGCGCCGCAATTCAATCCGCACATTTTGGTGCGCCCGAACGTAAGTTCCCTCGCGGCCTGCGAAGGTTCAGATGCACTCATGATCGATGAGCCGATCAGGAATGCGTCGACCAACGCCGACAGGCGCCCGACGTCGCGCCGGTCGTTGATTCCGGATTCGCTGACCAAGGTGCAGCCAGTGGCAAGTTGCGCGAGCCGCTCGGTCGTCGCCAGATCGACCTTGAGATCCCTGAGATCGCGATTGTTGATTCCGATCAGCGGCGCGCGGAGAGCCAGCGCACGGCGCATCTCGGCCTCGTCATGCACCTCCACCAAAGCGTCCATCCCGAAGCGCCGCGCTTCTGCGATCATCGCTTTCGCGGCCAGGTCATCGAGGAGCGACAACATCACGAGGATTGCATCCGCGCCTGCGAGCCGGGCCTCCGCCACCTGTCGTAGGTCGAAGAAGAAGTCCTTGGCGAGGATTGGTCCCTCGAAATTGCTTCGGGCCGCGGCCAGGTCGTCGAGCGAGCCGCCGAAATATTCGCGGTCGCAAAGCACGCTGATGGCGTCGGCAACGCCCGCATAACCGCGAGCCAGCGCCGCCGGGTCTGCATCGGGACGGATGTCGCCCGCGGACGGAGATGCCTTCTTGATCTCGAGGATGAAGCGGGCCCCATTCTTCGCCAGCGCCGCAGCGAGGCTTTGACCGGTCGGGCGAGCGCGAGACCGAAGCGCGTCCAGCGATATGCCGTCGTATCGCTGAGCGAGCTCCTTACGCTTCGAGACGGCAATCAGTGCCAGAACTCCGGACGGTTCAGCCACGGCTCGCCTCGACGAATGAGTCGAGCACTGCGCGTGCGCGACGCGATCGCATCGCCTCCATTGCAAATCCCACGCCTTCAGCAAGGCTTTCAACTTTGCCGGCGGTCATCAGCAAGGCACCGGCATTCATTGCCACCACGGCAATCTCGGCAGGACGGCCGACGCCAGAAAGGATGTCGACGAGGCGACGCGCATTTTCTTCCGGCGAACCTCCAGCGATCGCCTCAACCGGCATTCGCTCGAGACCCGCCTGCTCCGGCGTGATTTCCAGGTCATCGAGGCTGCCGGAGACGAGCGAAACGGCCTTGGTGAAGCCGTGGAGCGCAACTTCGTCGAGGCCAGAGCCGTGGACGACGAGCGCCCGCTCCACTCCAAGGGCGCGCAAGGTTTCGGCGATCGGAATCAAGAGTTTGGGATCGGCAACGCCGAGAAGCTGAACTTTCGGCCGCGCCGGGTTCAGGCACGGACCCAGCAGGTTCATGATAGTACGAACCTTGAGCGCGCGGCGAACGGGGCCGGCATGGGCAATGCCTGGGTGATAAAGCGGCGCGAGCAGGAAGCAGAAGCCTGTCTGGTCGAGGATTTCGCGCGATTCGAGCGCGTCGAGATCGAGCCTTGCTCCCAACGCTTCCAGCACGTCCGCCGAGCCGCACTTCGACGTGAATGAGCGGTTGCCATGCTTCACGACCGGCAGCCCGCAAGCTGCCGCGACGATTCCCGCCGCAGTCGAAACGTTGATCGATCCGGAATAATCGCCACCGGTTCCGCAGCTGTCAGCGAACAGGCCGCCCGGCGAGGGAAAGGGCCGGGCGGCGGCACGCAAGGCTTCGGCAGCGCCGATCAGCTCGGCGGCGCATTCGCCTTTCACTCGAAGCGCCACGAACGCGGCAGCCATGAGTGGCTCGCTCAGGGATCCTTCGACGATTCGCGCGAACAAGGATCGCGCGTCCGACCGATCGAGATTCTCGCCATCGAGAAGACGGGAGATTGCGACTTCAGCGGCACAATCCGCCGCTGCCGGAACCGCGACGGAATCGCGGGAAATACTCAGAACCTGGCTCATTAAACTCACCTGGAAACAAAAAAGCCCGCCGTTGGCGGGCGGGCAATCGATGATCGGTTTTATTCGATCAGTCGCGCCATCGCGCCGCATGCTGACAGCCGCGCCACCAGAGGTGCGCGGTCGAGCAGGCAGCGATGGCGACCAGGTTCGTCATGCGAATCGCGTGTTAAGGCAGGCGCTTGGTCCTGGTCAACCTATCTCAGGCGGTTGACGGCCTCCTCGAGGCAATGGCATGGGCGCCATGCGGGCGGGTGTAGCTCAATGGTAGAGCAGAAGCCTTCCAAGCTTACGACGAGGGTTCGATTCCCTTCACCCGCTCCATCGCTAACGTCATTGTCTCTGAGAGAGCGATCGGCCGATAGATCGTTGATGAGGGCCGTAATGACCCCCATCCCGGGCACTCCAATCTAAGGCGTGGTCAACAAGCGTCGCGGTCACCCGCGTTGACACATCATTGGCGCGCCGCCATGTGGCCCGCCTGCCGACAAGATCATGACCTCGTGGAGAGGTGGCCGAGTGGTTAAAGGCAGCAGACTGTAAATCTGCCCGCGCAAGCGTACGCTGGTTCGAATCCAGCCCTCTCCACCATTACGGAATCGGCGGTTTCTGCCGTTGGTGTTCGAATTGGGTCGGCTATGGACGCCAATCGGGCCTTTTGAACGCACTTTCCCAAATCCCCTTATTTTTCGCCATATTGCGATCCGTTCCCCGGAAGCGACCACTGGGCTTTGCGGCGCTTGAGCAGTGACATGCCAATTCACGCGAACCTTGACATGATCAACTGACTGGTCGCTTCAACTATTCCTAAATCACTGAATTTGTGGCATTCTTGGAGAGTCGCAACTGCGCGTCCTTGTGGGAATGGAAAAGGCGCATGTCAGACGCCCAGTATCTAATCAAACGAGAGCAACAAGAGCTCGAAGCCGCCCTGCGATCCACAGACGAGAGGGTCCGACAGGTGCATCTCGAATTGGCAGACTGTTATACGCGCCGCGTCTCAAAGCGCAGCGCCTCGAGGATGTACGGGAAGTCGCGCTGATCCCAGGGATTGGTTCTTAATGAAGCGCGTGCCAAGGCCGACATTTGGCCGGCCTCGAGGTCGTCGAGGCTGAATCAGTCTCGTCGGGCTTAGGAAGATCAGGCACGTTCCGACGTTCGGCGCCATCGAGCGCGTGACGAGGTCTGGCCGAGGCACGACCCTATCGATCCCGCTAGCCGTCTGCTTCGGGTGAAATCGCTACTTTTCGAAGCGGACTAGGGTTCAGTCAGGCGGATTGCGCTCGCTTATGAGCGGGTCCTGGAACCAATCGACGCGAAAATGCTCAAAAATTGGCGGAAAACTGGCTTAAGCATTCAATATAACCTAAGTTGTGACAATGGACTCGCTGCTCGGAGTGCGCAGCATGTTTGGCGGGGTGGGTGTCGCATTGGACGATTCGGACGGCGCGCGCGGCGCGCATCGTCAGAGCACAGACGTGGGCGCTGAGGACCTCATGGCCCAGCGAGTCGCCCGGCTGACTCCCGCCCAGCTCGATTGCCTGCGGCTGGTCGACCGCCTTCTGTCATCCAAGGAAATCGCTGCCGAGCTCCACATTTCTCCGCACACCGTCGACCAGCGGATTCGCCAGGCGCTCGCAATCCTTGGTGTCGAGCGCCGCGCGCAGGCGGCGAGGATCGTCGCCCAGTACGAAGGCACATATCAGCGGTTGATACATCAATCGCCGTACATTGAGCCCCATACAGCTCACGGCCACCCAGAGGCCGCGGTCAGTCATCAGATTCGGCACGCTGACCGCGCAGGGGGGACCGGGGGAGCAGGTTTCCTAACCGAGCAGAGGCCCGCGTCATCTTGGTCTTCCCTGCAACCGCCGTTTGCCACTAGGAGCAACCCGCGGAATGAGATGAGCGTCGGCCAGCGGCTGTTCTGGATCGCCACGATTGCGATCGGAGCGGCATTTTCGGCGGGTATGTATCTCGCCGGCTTGGAAAGCCTCGCAAGGCTTCTCAAGAGTTAAATCGCAGACTGACCCCGGATCAGACCGCCTAGCACTCTGGCGCCGTAGCGCCGGAAAGGAGCAGTCATGCGCAAACAGATGATCGAACAAGCGGCTTTAGAGGTCGCAACGCAGGTTCGCGCTGTGGAAGACAGCATCGAGGCCGCCCTCGCAGAACTTGCAGAACTTCAGTCGCGAATGATCCACGCGAGAGGAATTACGGGCGCAGGCTTCGTAGCCAGCCATGGCGCCTTCGAGCAGCTCGCCGCAACCACCAACGGCCTCGTCGCTGCGCGGGGTGGAATAGCCCACTGTCATGTGGAGCTTGCCGAGACTCGCAAATCGATTCCCGGCCTGCGCACGGTCGCATTCGGCGACGGAGACGAATGCCCGCCGGCATCGGCGAGCATCGATCTCCGAATCGTCGCCTGAAACGGAGGCGGTTGACCGGGCAGTCATCCGGCTGTCCGGTCTCTGAACGACCATGACCAGAATCATTCTATTCAACCTGCTGCTGTTCGGGGCGTGCGGCTACGCGTTCCTTCGCGGCACCAGGGACGCTCGCATCGTTGCACTTGTGTGCATTGCCGCGGACTTCGCGACCTTGGCGGTCAAAGGTCCGTCTGCGACGAGCTATGCGTCGGTCGAAACGGGAGTGATGATCGTTGATCTCCTGACGTTCGCAGCGTTCACCTTTGTCGCGCTGACGTCCGATCGTTTCTGGCCCCTGTGGGTCAGCGGACTGCAGCTCACGACAAGCATGGGACATGCGCTCAAGGGCATTGAGGCCAGTCTCCTGCCCATCGCCTATGCGGCGGCGCTGCGCTTTTGGAGCTATCCGATCCTCATCATCCTGGCAGTCGCGGTCTGGCGTCACCAGCAGCGGGTGCGCCAACAAGGTGTCGGAAGCCGGGCATAAGTCCAACCCGGCTGGACAGCGACGCTGACGGAGCTAAGCCCCGGCGAATGTCGAGGCGAAAGAGATCTCACGAGAGTCGCGGGACTCCGAACCGTCCGCGATTCTGGGGCAAGCACGCCGTGTCTGCCGCGCTCGACAATCCGGACCGAAAGGTCCTGCGGGCCTGGGCGACGCGTGACGCAGCCTCGTTCATGCAGTTCCCGAAAGACGTGGCGGTTACGCTCGCCGAAGCCCCGGACCTCGGCCGCCTCGTTCCGAGCGACGCTCCGCACCAAGGCGTCGTGATAGAAGTCGAGCCGCTCGAGGAAGTATGGATCGACGACCTGCTGACCGAAGCTCCCGAGCGCGCAGTGCTGCTCGTGCTCGATCAGGTCACCGACCCTCACAATGTCGGCGCGATCCTCCGCTCCGCCGCAGCATTCGGGGCGATCGGAATCGTCACCCAGGACCGGCACTCGCCGCCCGAAAGCGGCGTCGTCGCCAAAGCTGCCTCCGGTGCCCTCGAGCGTGTTCGCTGGACGCGGGTCGTCAATCTGGCCCGAGCGCTCGATGACATCGGCGAGGCGGGATTCTGGCGAATCGGCCTGACTGGCGATGCCGACACCGACCTCAAGGATGCGCTTGGTCCGCCTCGAGTCGCAATGGTGCTTGGCGCGGAGGGAGCGGGCATGAGGCCGAATACGCGCGAGCATTGCGATGCGCTGGCGAGGCTGCCGATCAGCGACTCGGTCGAAAGCCTGAACGTTTCCAACGCGGCAGCAGTCGCCCTGTATGCGGCGAGCGTCGGCTGATGGTTCGAACGAGCAACAGCATTCGGAAGCATGTCGAGGAGCTCGCGCAGCGCGAGCCCGCCTTCGCCAAGGTCGTCAAGCAGCATGGGATCCCGGAGCCACGCAACAGCGAGCCCGGTGCCCAAACTCTGCTCCGGACCATCGTCGGGCAACAGGTCAGCGTGGCCGCGGCCCGTTCAATGTGGGCGAAGCTGGAGGTGGCGTTCGGCTCGCCGCCCGACCTCAACCGGCTTCTCGCGGCCAGCCACGAAGAGCTTCGGGCCGCAGGCATGTCGCGGCAAAAATCCGGCTACATCAGAAGCCTCGCGGAGTTGGTGATTTCCGGCGAGCTGGACCTCGAGAAGCTGCCCGCGGACGATGAGGAAGCCATCGCCCTCCTCACCCGGATCAAGGGTATCGGGCGATGGTCAGCGGAAATCTATCTACTGTTCGCGGAAGGAAGAGCGGATGTTTTCCCCGCGGGCGATCTCGCCGTCATGGTCGAGCTCGGGCGCCTGATGGGCCTCGACGAAAAGCCGAGCGAGAAGCAACTACGCGAGCTTGCCGAAGCGTGGCGTCCATACCGAGGAGCAGCCGCCGTACTCGCCTGGCATAGCTATAATTCGAGCGTTCTTTAGGTCCGGAGCGCCGTCGGCAGCTGGTGGGCGCCCAAGCCATAATATTCTCGCGCGCCCTCATCGATGTGCAGCGGCCCGAGCTTTTCTCTGCCCGTCTCCCGACCCACGAGATAGGCCGCCGACGTCTGCCCCTTGCCGCCGCTCCATTCATAGAGCGCATTGAAGGCGATGACGGGGACGAACGCCTTGCGGCCGCCCACGGCATATTCCTGGATCGCGGCGCGGGGGGCGACGACCTGGCTCTTCAAGGTGATCCGCCTGAGCGGCGGGATCGCGTCGAGGCGGTTTCCAGCCCCGACCGGATTCGCGAAGAAGTTCGTGAGTTCCCGCTCCTGCGTGGCGCCTGCGTTAAGCAGGCTTGCCTCGGCCAGCACTGCGCGAGCGGGAGCCGTTCCCGCATTGAAGAGCTCGATCTCAAACTCGACGGAGACCTGATCTTCATTGGCGACACAACGAAGCGGCTGAACGCCGATCTCAATCGAGGGACGCAGGCGCGAAGCGACGATTCCCACGGGAGCCGAGGGACGGGCCGGCGGCCTGGTTGCCGGTTCTGCTGCCGGAGCCCGGCTCGGCGTCGGTCGGGCTTGGGGTTGGGGCTGGGGTTGGGGTTCTGGTGTCGGATCGGCCGGCGCGAGCAGATCGAATTCGACGCCCGCCGCTGCGTAAGCCTCACGAGAGCGTCGCCACCACAACAGCAAGCCGGCTCCGGCAGCAAGTGCCAGTGCGGCCGCAAGCCAGGGAAGGAAATCGATCTTGCGCTCGGGAGCGAGCGTGGCGGTTGGCTGGGCCTGCTGAGGGACGGATGGCGGTCCCAATGACGGCTGGAGCGCGGCGGTCGCCGAATTTCCGACAGGCAGCAGCGGCGCGGCCGACGCCCCTGGGGCCTTCGCCAATGGAGCGGGCACCGTGGCCGCGGCAGGTGCCTGCGGGGGCGTCTCGCGGCTGATCGTCCGGCGGGCGGTCTTTCCTGCAGGCGATTCCGCGACTGGTGTGGAGCTTTCCGTCCGGGGCTGCGGTGCGGGAACAGCCGGTGCCGCAGGCGCCTGTTCGGCCGGCCGGGTGGTGGTCCCGGGCAGGCTGAAATTCTGGAGCTCGCGCGGGCCGACCGTATCGGTGGGCGGCGTGTTGGTGGTCGCCGGCTCGGTCGTGTTCTGGGCGAGCGCCGAGGCGGGAACGAGCCAGAGCCCGCTCACCAGCAAAACAGATTTCCAGCGCAAAATCGCCCTCATGCTCCCCGCTGTCGTGATTCGCCGCTTGTCGTTCCGTCGCGGCGCCAATGGCGCCATGCCCGCGGCTTGACGCTTATTCAAGCAAAGGCTGGATGAACGGAAGCGGAACTC
>Ga0070665_100008470_pt1 | contig 10405 bp, 7 predicted proteins | sample KBSS13metaG_FD_65862 | JGI IMG/M metagenome (GOLD analysis project Ga0070665, IMG submission 65862) | Switchgrass rhizosphere microbial communities from Kellogg Biological Station, Michigan, USA - KBS S1-3 metaG | ecosystem: Host-associated > Plants > Roots > Rhizosphere > Soil ...
TGGCTCACCGAGTCAGCCCCGCCGCCGTTCTTGAGATAATTGCGCACCGTGTTGCCACCACGTGACGAGGCAATCAGGGCCACCTTGCGGCGCCGCGTGTCCTTTTTCACCCGCGCCACGAACGCGGCCAGCTCTTTCATCGCCTCGGCCGTGGATGAGCGGAACGGCTGGATCCTGGAATCGTCGCTGAGCGCCACCGGATTGCTGAAATCGATAGCGAAGAGCTGGTTGCGCCTGTAGCCGTTGGCCTCGAAGCGCCAGATGTTGTTGATCCACAGCGCGCCCGAATCGCCATTGCCGTGCACGAACACGATCGGCGGCATGCCTGGCTCGGACGCCGGCGTCTGCCGTCGCTGCTGTTGCTGCGGCTGCTGGCCGAACCCTGCCGCTGGCCAAAGTGCGGCCGCACCCGCCAGCAGGTTGCGCCGCTTCATTCTCCCCCTGTTCATGGCTCCATGTTGGCAAAGCACGGGGGCGAAGGCTACGCTCGCGGCATGACGATTTGTTGTTATGTCGAGAGCCTCGTCGGCCGCCTGGCGCTGGAAGCCGACGGCGAGGTGCTGACGGGCCTGCGCTGGGCGAGCGACGGCGAACGGACGCGGGATAAGCCCTCGCCCGTCCTCAAGGAGGCTCGTCGCCAGCTCGAACGTTATTTCGCGGGCAGGCTCAAGAGCTTCGACCTGCCGCTTGCCGGCCGCGGCACCGACTTCCAGAAGAGCGTCTGGAAGATGATGCGTGAGATCCCCTACGGCGAGACCGCGACCTACGGCGGCATGGCGATGGCGCTGGGTTCGGGCCCGCGCGCGGTCGGCATGGCGTGCGGCCGCAATCCCATCCCGATCATCGTGCCCTGCCATCGCGTGCTGGCCAGCGGCGGCAAGGAGGGCGGCTTCTCCGGCGGTCAGGGCCTGCCGACCAAGCGCAAGCTGCTGGCGCTCGAGGGCGTCGTTCTTCTTTAGTCTTCCGGGCCGCGCGATGCGTGCTCATGCGGCGGACTGGAAGCCCGCGGTCCTATGAGTTACGAGAACATATGCGCGTGCTGATCACCCGGCCGGAACGCGAGGCGACGGCGCTGGCCCAGGCGCTCAGTGCGCGCGGCCATTCTCCTGTTATCGCGCCGTTCTTCCGGCTGCAGGTCTTGCATCCGCCCGACGACTTCGCCGCGTCGCTGGCGGACTGCCAGGCCGTGCTGATCACCAGCGCCAACGGCGCCCGGGCGCTGGCCGAAGCGAGCGAGCAGCGCAGCAAGCCGATCTTCGCCGTTGGCGACACGACCGCCGCGACCGCCGAGGGGATGGGCTTCGGCAACGTCACCTCGGCGTCGGGCGATGCGGCTTCGCTGTCCGACCTCGTACGCCAACGCCTCGACCCCGCAAACGGTCCGCTTCTCCATGTTAGCGGCGCCGATGTCGTGGGCGAGCTCTCGCCCGAAGGCTTCGAGACCAGGCGCGTCATACTTTACGAGGCGCGCGAAGCCGAGGACCTGCCGGACTCGGCACGCGCTGCGCTGGAAGCCCGCGCGCTAGACGTGGTGACTTTCTTCTCGCCGCGCGCGGCGGAGGCTTTCGTCCGGCTGGTCACGCAGGCGAAACTTGCCGATACCTGCCGCAGCATCACGGCGGTCGCCATCAGCCCCGCCGCCGCCGAGCCGCTCAGCGCGTTGCCCTTCGCCAAGTCAGTCGCGGCAGAGCGTCCCACCCGTCAGGCGGTGTTGGATGAGATCGACCGGCTGCCCCCGCCCGGCGTACAAAGCCCCAGCCCCATGTCCGACACCCCAGCGTCTCCACCGCCGCGCGAACCGATCGAACCCCTCGTCGCCCCCGCAGTGGTGCCTCCTGTGGTGTCTGCGCCCCGCGGCCTGGGCGTGGTCGGCGCTTTCGTAACCGGGCTGGTCGCTGCGGTGGTCGTGCTCGCCATCGCGCTCGTCTCATTGCCCTACTGGCCGCAGGAGGCGCGCACCTTGTGGCGCGGCTCGGCCGTCGTTCAGCCTGCACCGTCTCCGCCTGTCGCGCCACCCCCTGTGACGCAGCCGTCCGCCCCGGTCATCGACACCGCCGCCCTCGACGCCGCCAAACGCGAGCTCACCGCCCGTCTCGACGATCTCGACAAGCGCGTGCGCGCAGCCGCCTCGACGGCCGCACAGGTTGCCCCGCCCCAGGCCGCCCCACCCCCGGCTGACCGGCCGGCAACCCCGGATCCCGCGATCGCCGAGCTGCAGCGCAAGCTGGAAGCCCTCGAAAGCAGGCCCACCACTACGGAATCCGACACATCGGCCCTGAAATCCGAGATCGTGGCGCTGCGCGCGGGTCTGCAATCGCTCGACCAGGCGATCGCCGGCCAGAAGGCTTCAGTCGAGAAGGCCGCCGCCGCAGCCAACGCCAGCACCACAGGCGAACAGAAAGCACTGGCCGCCGCGCGCGGTTCGGCGGTGATCGGCATCGCCGCCCGCATCAGCGCAGGCCTGACGGCCGGCCAGCCCTTCGCGACCGATCTCGGCCTGCTGACGCCGCTGGCGCAGGGCGACGCCAAGCTCGGCGAGCTGATCGCGACGCTGCAACCCATGGCCGCGAAGGGCGTCGCCTCGCGCGCGAGCCTTGCCGCGTCCTTTCCGGCGATGGCCAAGTCGGCTCTTGCCGACGATCTTGCCGACGATTCCTTCTGGCAGCGGCTGCTCGGCAAACTGAGGGGCCTGGTCTCGCTGCGCCGCATCGGCGCCGACGTCCAGGGCGATTCGGTCGAAGCCAAGCTCGCGCGCGCCGAAGCTGCAATCGAGGCGGACGATCTTGCCAAGGCCGTCGAGCTGGTGAAGTCGCTACCGCCGCAGACATCGCGCGCCACCGCCGACTGGCTGGCCCGTGCCGAGGCGCAGCTCGCCGCCCAGCGCGCGGTCGATCAGCTCGCAGCACAGGCGGTTTTGCTGCTGGGCAGCGCCCGGTAATCCGCCATGACCATGCTGCGTACGCTGATCTGGTTCGCCGTCGCTGCTGTCGCGATGCTGGGCGCGGTGTGGCTCGCCGCCCGGCCGGGCAACGTCATTGTCGAATGGCGCGGCTGGCGCCTCGACACCAGCGTCGGCGTGCTGCTGGTCGCCGTCGTCTTCCTCATTCTGCTCGGCGTCGCGCTCTGGCTGCTCTATCGCTGGATTGTCGGCGCCCCGGGGGCATTTCTCGAAGGCTGGGGCGAGAACCGGCGGCGGCGCGGCTATCGCGAGCTGACGCAGGGGCTCGCCGCGGTAGCGGCCGGCGACGGGGGCGAGGCGCAGCGCCACGCGCGCAAGGCCGAGCAGCTGCTCGCCGAGCCGCCGCTCACGCTGCTGCTGTCGGCGCAGGCCGCCCAGCTCAACGGCGACCGCGAGGGCGCCAACCGCGCCTTCAAGGCGATGCTGGCGGACGAGCAGATGGCCTTCCTCGGCCTGCGTGGGCTGATCGCCCAGTCGCTGCGCGACGGCAACCAGGCGCAGGCGCTCGACTATGCCGAGCGCGCCTTCGCGCTGAAGCCGCAGACGCCATGGGTCGTGCATTCGCTGTTCGACATGCAGGCGCAGCTTCATCAGTGGCGGGCGGCGCAGGACACGCTCGACGCCGGCATGCGGCGCAAGGTGGTGAGCGCCGACCGCGGCCGCACCCTGCGCGCCCTGCTGCTGCTCGAGCGCAGCCGCGCTGCCGAGCACGACGGCCACGACAACGAAGCGCTCGGCATGGCGCGCGAAGCCTTCGGCCTCGCGCCCGAGCGCATCGCCGTGACGAGCCGGCTCGCCGAGCTGCAGATCAAGACGGGCGACGCCCGGCGCGCGACGAAGACCCTGGAGCGCGGTTGGTCGCTCGCACCGCATCCCGATCTCGCCGCGCTCTATCTCAAGGCATCGGGCGAAAGCGATCCGTTGAAGCGGGTCGGCTTGGTGCGCAAGCTCGCGGCGCAAAAGCCCGACGACACGGAAAGCCATCTGGCGCTCGCCCAGGCGACGCTCGACGCCGGCCTGTGGGGCGAGGCGCGGCGGCACCTCGACGCCGCCGGCGGCAGCAATCCGTCGGTGCGCGTCTGCCGGATGATGGCCGAGCTCGAGCAGCGCGCCGAGTCCGACCAGACCAAGGTGCGCGACTGGCTGGCGCGCGCGGCCGAGGCACCAGCTGACAAGGCGTGGCGCTGCGGCGCCTGCGGCGCGCATCACGAGACCTGGCATTCGGTGTGTGAGAGCTGCGGCGCCTTCGGCACGCTGCATTGGCGCGCCCCGGGGACCTACGGCCAGATCCTGGCGCCGGGCGCGCCCAAGCCGGCAATCGGCATGACGACAATGAATACGGTTTCGGGAGGATAGATGTTCGAGACGACCTTGGCAGGCAGCCTGCCCAAGCCCTCGTGGCTCGCGACGCCGAACGTCCTGTGGGCGCCGTGGACTCTCACCGGCGCGCCCTTGCAGGAAGCGAAGGAAGACGCGACCGCACTCGCCATCAAGCGGCAGGAAGAGGCCGGCATCGACATCGTGAGCGACGGCGAGCAGGCGCGGCAGCATTTCGTGCACGGCTTCCTGGCCGAGGTCGACGGCGTCGACTTCGACAAGAAGGTCCGCATGGGCATCCGCAACAACCGCTACGACGCCGACTGCCCGACGGTCAGCGCGCCGCTCAGGCGCCGCAAGTTCGTGCACGAGAAGGAAGCACGCGTCGCCCGCGCCGCCACCGCGCGCAAGCTCAAGTTCACCCTGCCCGGGCCGATGACGCTGATCGACACGCTGGCCGACGGCTATTACGGCGATCGCGTGAAGATGGCCTTTGCCTTCGCCGAGCTGCTGAACCAGGAGGCGAAGGACCTCGAGGCGCTCGGCGTCGATGTCGTGCAGTTCGACGAGCCCGCCTTCAATGTCTATCTCGACGAGACGGTCGAGTGGGGCGTGCCGGCGCTCGAGAAGGCGGCCGAGGGCCTGAAGTGCACGACCGCCGTTCATATCTGCTACGGCTACGGCATCGAGGCCAACATCAAGTGGAAGGAGACGCTGGGCGAGAGCTGGCGTCAGTACGAGAACACCTTCCCCGCGCTCGACCGCAGCAAGATCCAGCAGGTCTCGCTCGAGGTGCGCAACAGCCACGTGCCGCCCGAGCTAATGAAGCTGCTTAAGACCAAGACCGTGCTGGTCGGTGCGATCGACGTCGCGTCCGACCGGATCGACACGCCGGAGGAAGTGGCCGCCACGCTGAAGCTCGCGACCCAGTTCGTCGATCCTGAACGGATCCAAGCCTGCACCAATTGCGGCATGGCACCAATGACCCTCGCCACCGCCTACGGCAAGCTGCGGGCGCTGGCTCAGGGAGCGGCGATGGCGCGCAGGAGCTTGTAAGCTCGTGATCTCGTCCCGGGGAGCATGCTCATTAGACCACGCGCATCCGGCGCGCTCATGCGCGCCTATGGCTGCGTTTGATCATGAGCGCGCAGGATGCGCGAGGTCCAATGACGGAGGCGGAGCCTAATCCTTGAGGCGGCGCAGCTCATAGAGCAGCTCGAGCGCCTGACGGGGAGTCAGCTCGTCTGGATTGATCCTGGCGAGAGCCTTCTCGACCTCGGACTCCTTCGCCTTGGCCACGCCGCCGGCGGGCCGCGCCGGGGCGGCGGCGAACAGGGGCAAGTCGTCGGCCAGCCGCGTCACCGCGCCCGACTGCTCGCCTTTCTCCAGCTCGGCCAGCACCTCCTCGGCGCGCGCCACGACCGCGGCCGGCAGGCCGGCGAGCTGCGCGACATGGATGCCGTACGACCGGTCGGCGGCGCCTGGTGCCACCTCGTGCAGGAATACGACCTGGTTCTGCCACTCCTTCACCCGCATCGTGTAGGGCGCGAGCGCGCTCAGCCGCTCCTTGAGCGCGCCGAGCTCGTGATAGTGCGTGGCGAACAGCGCGCGGCACTTGTTGACCTCGTGCAGGTGCTCGAGCGCGGCCCAGGCGATCGACAGGCCGTCGAACGTCGCCGTGCCGCGGCCGATCTCGTCCAGGATCACCAGGCTGCGCGCCGTCGCCTGGTTGAGGATCGCCGCCGTCTCGACCATCTCGACCATGAAGGTCGACCGCCCGCGCGCGAGGTCGTCGGCCGCGCCGACTCGTGAGAACAGCCGGTCGACGATGCCGATCGTGGCCTGCCTGGCCGGCACGAAGGAGCCGGCCTGTGCCATCACCGCGATCAAGGCGTTCTGGCGCAGAAAGGTCGACTTGCCGGCCATGTTCGGGCCGGTCAACAGCCACAGCCGCCGCGCGGGTCCGAGCTCGCAATCGTTGGGCACGAAGCCCGAGCCGCCCTGCCGCAGCAATGCCGCCTCGACCACCGGATGCCGGCCACCGACCAGGGTGAATTCGGTGCCCTCGGACAGCGCCGGCCGCACGTAGTTGCCGCTCGCCGCGAGATCGGCCAGGGCCGCAGCCACGTCGAGCGTCGCGAGAGCGCGTCCGGCCGCGACGACGGCCGCCGACACCGCCATCGCCTCGCCTACCAGGGTCTCGAAGATCTGCAGCTCCAGCGCCAGCGCCTGGTCGGCGGCGCGGCCGATGCGGGTCTCGAGGTCGGCAAGCTCGGCGGTGCTGAAGCGCGTGGCGTTCGACATCGACTGCCGACGCGTGAAGCCCAGCGCGGCCAGATCGAGCCTGTCGGCATGCGTCGCCGTCACCTCGATGTGGTAGCCGATCATGTTGTTGTGGCGGATCTTGAGCGACGTCACGCCGCTCGCCGCCCGGTACCTGACTTCGAGTCCCGCGATGGTCTTGCGGCTGTCGTCGCGCAGGGTGCGCTGCTCGTCGAGCTCGGCGCGGTAGCCCAGGCGGATGAAGCCGCCGTCGCGCGCCATCAGCGGTGGCTCGTCGGCCAGTGCTAGCGCCAACGAATCGATCAACGCGCGATGATTGGACGCCGCCGCCACGATCGATGCGAGCGGCGCCGGCGGCGGCATCAAGGCCTCGGGCTCGGCGCCCAGCAGCGCGGCCAACGCTTCCGCCGAATCGAGCCCGTCGCGCAGGGCGCCCAGATCACGCGGCCCGCCGCGGCCGACAGAGAGCCGCTGCAGGGCGCGCTCGACATCGGGCGTCCGCTTCAGTGCTTCGCGGACGCGGTCACGCAGGGCCGGCCGCTCGACGAAGAGCTGCACCAGGTCGAGGCGGCGCTCGATTTCCGCCCGCTCGGTGAGCGGCGCCGCCAGCCGCTCGGCCAGCAGGCGCGCGCCCGGCCCGGTCAGCGTGCGGTCGACGGTGGCCAGCAGGCTGCCCTCGCGCCGCCCGTCGAGCCCGCGCACTAGCTCGAGGTTGCGCCGCGTCGCCGGGTCGATCTCCATCGTGCCGTCGGGCCGCTCCCGCCGCGGCGGGGCGAGCGCCGGCCGCTTGCCGGCCTGCGTGAGCTCGACGTAGTCGAGCAGCGCACCGCATGCCGCCACTTCGGCCCGCGAGAAGGCGCCGAAGCTGTCGAGCACGGCGACGTTGAACGCCGCCTGCAGCCGCTTGCGCGCATTGTCCGAATCGAAGCGCGCCGACGGCAGCGGCGTCATCACCGAATTCCAGTCCTCGAGCGCGGCCTTCAGCCCGTCGCGCGCCAGTAGGCGGTCGGGCACTAGCAGCTCGCCCGGCGCGAGCCGCGCCAGCGCCGCCGCGAGCTGGCCCGGCACCAGCGGCTGGGTGGCAAAGTCCGCCGTCGAGAGGTCGAGCCAGGCCAGCGCCAGCTCGCCCTGCGCCTCAGCCAGCGCGCAGAGATAGTTGTGGCTGCGCGCATCGAGCAGCGCGTCCTCGGTCAGCGTCCCTGGTGTTATGACCCGGACCACACCACGCTCGACCACGGACTTGGCGCCGCGCTTCTTGGCCTCGGCCGGGTCCTCGGTCTGCTCGCAGACGGCCACCTTGAAGCCCTGGCGGATCAGGCGCGACAGGTAGACCTCGTGGCTGTGCACCGGCACGCCGCACATCTTGATGTCTTCGCCGAGATGCTGGCCGCGCTTGGTAAGGGCGATGTCGAGCGCCGCCGAGGCCTTCACCGCGTCGTCGAAGAACAGCTCGTAGAAATCGCCCATGCGGTAGAAGACGAGATGGTCCGGATGCGCCGCCTTGATCGCCAGGTACTGGCGCATCATCGGCGTGGCATCAGCCGGGATCGTCGGAGGCAGGGAAGCACTATCGGGCACGTCCCGGCTTAACACGCGCGCTTGGGACCCCGCCACGACCGGTGATTCACGCTTTCAACAGGTCGGCCGTTTCGTCCACAAGGGCTGTGAGCATCAGCAGACCCTCCGCGGCCGCGCCGATCGCCCGAGCGACACGCTCGGCGAAGTTCACCGGATGGCGGGCGAGCTTCTCGACACCCCGAACGGCGCCTTTTTCGTTCAGGAGATAGACCCCGTTTAGGGCGAACAGTGTCTGGCAAAGGCAGGCCACGGCGCGGAAGCCGCAGCCCGCCACATAGGCCGGGTCGTCGCGGCCTCGACCGTGGGCTGCGTTCTCCAGCGCAAACCGGGCTTCCCAGAAGAAGCTCCGGATCAACGCCTCCCCCAGCGCCGGCGGATAGGGCTCGCAACGCCGCTTCAGGCCCGCGAGCACGTTCTCCGGGTCCCACAGCACCCTGCAGAGCGCTACCTCGCCCATGTAGATGGCCGAGACGAAGGCATGCGGATGGCCGGCCTGGTAGACGCGCTCGATCCGGCCAGCCTGGCAGGCCTCGATCACTTCGCGGACTTTGCCGAGGTCGCGGTAAAGCAGATCGACCTTCTTGCCCTCGACCGTCAACCAGGCGCCGCCATTGATCCATGGCCCCCATTCACCGATCGCTGTGACCGACGACGAAGCCGCGCCGGGCAGAAGCATCGCCGCCTTCGCCAGCCGCCCTATGTCGATCAGGTAATCGCCCTCGTAATACAGGCCGATGTCGTAGTCGGACCGGTCCGTCGCCTCACCGCGCGCCCGAGAGCCGCCGAGCGCGATGGCGCGGATGCCCGGCACACCGCCCAAGGCACGCACCAGCCGGCCGAGCAGCAGATCGTCGTTTTGCATAGTCATCCTGAACAACACAAAGGAACCAGCAGGGGACGCACCGGGTAAGCGGCCAATGCGGGGTCCTTCGCTTCACTCGGGACGGCAGGGCGCGCGCTCAAGCCGGCGCGACCGGCCGAACAGGTCGAAGCATACCGACCGAAGCCAGCGATGGCCCGGGTCCCGGTGGTAGCGCTCGTGCCAATACTGTGTGATCTCGATCGAGGGCAGCGGCACGACCGGCTTGAAGGTTGCGAGGCCGAGCGGTCCGGCGATGACCTGCGCGAGCCGCGCCGGGATGGTGGCGACGCCGTCGCTTCGCGCTGCGACGATCGCCGCGGCGATGAAGCTCGGCAGGCGCAGCAGGATGTTCTCCGGCGCCACCGCAGCCTCGATCGCGCCCTGCACGATGCGATGTGCGGCATGGCCGGTGCCGGAAGCCATGACGATGATGTGGGGTGCTGCCCGCCCGCCGGGCCGCCGGACCAGCGAAGATCGTTGCGGATGGTCGGCACGCGCCACGCCGACATATCCCTCCGTATAGAGCCGCTGATGCCGCAAGCCCGGTGCCGCCGTGGTGAAGGCGCCGAGCGCCAGGTCGACCTCGCCGGATTCGAGCTTCGAATCGAAATGCCGCGAGTCCAGAGGCACGGCATGGACCCTGAGCCTGGCTCCCTCCTGGGCCAGCCGCCGGGTCAGCGGCGGCAAGAAGATCACCATGCCGACATCGCTCAGCAAGAGCTTGAAGGTGCGGTCCGACGTGACCGGCGCGAAGGATGGCGTCGAACGGTCGAGCACGTCGGCCGAGAGCAGCAGCCCGCGCAACGGCCGCTCGATCTCCAGCGCCCTCGGCGTCGGATGCATTTCCTGGCCGCTGCGCGTCAGGAGCGGATCGCCGAACCGCGTCCGCAGGCGCGCCAGGACCTTGCTGATCGAGGGTTGGGTCGTGCCGAGCTGCTCGGCTGCACGAGTCAGGCTGCGCTCGCGCAACAGCACATCCAGCACCCGCAGGTCGCGCAGGCTGAGATCTGCATTCTGTTTGGTCATATCGTGCATTGCCTTGGGTGCATGGCCACCATGCCAGCAAGCGACTAGCGTGGTGTCAACGACCGACCTCGAGGGAGCGCGACAATGGCCAAGTTCATGATCGAGCCGCACTTCCGGCTGCAGGAGTGGGTGGCCGAGGAGAAGGGCTACTTCGCCGAGGCCGGCCTCGACTACGAATTCCGCGAGTTCATCCGCGCGACCGGCGGCGCCCACCACCGCACGACCGGCAAGGCCGGCGCCTTCCAGAGCATCGAGAAGGGGCGCGAAGCGAACGTCACCTGCGCCTGCCACTGGACCGTCAATGTCGCCGCCTCGCGCGGCCACACCAAGCTCTACGCCGATGCCTATTCGGTGGCGCCGTCGGGCATCTTCGTGCCGGC
>Ga0070665_100008471_pt1 | contig 10405 bp, 7 predicted proteins | sample KBSS13metaG_FD_65862 | JGI IMG/M metagenome (GOLD analysis project Ga0070665, IMG submission 65862) | Switchgrass rhizosphere microbial communities from Kellogg Biological Station, Michigan, USA - KBS S1-3 metaG | ecosystem: Host-associated > Plants > Roots > Rhizosphere > Soil ...
GAAGTACGAAGTCAGAAGTACGAGGGGCTCGTCCTTCGTTCTTCGTACTTCAGACTTCAGACTTCAGACTTCAGACTTTCTTTCTAGCGCTGGAAGTAGTGTCCGGCTTTAGCCGGACGTGGAGGCTCCGATGTTCCGTTCTGTCAGCGCCTGCGTGGGACTCGCCTTTGCCTCCGTCATGCTGGCTGCGGCGCCTGAGACAATCGCCGTCGATGGCGGCCAGATCGCCGGAACGTCGTCGGACGGCGTTCGCGTCTACAAAGGGATTCCGTTCGCCGCACCGCCCGTGGGCGAACTACGGTGGAAGGCGCCGGCCCCGGTGGTGGCTTGGACCGGCGTGAAGAAGGCCGACACGTTCGGGCCGCAGTGTGTGCAGCAGCCGTACCCGGCCGGCTCGCCGTACGCGACGGCCCCGGCGCCGACCGGTGAGGACTGCCTCTACCTGAACGTCTGGTCCGCGGCCGGCGCCGGCGACAAGCGGCCGGTGATGGTCTGGATTCATGGCGGCGCGTGGACGCGAGGGTCTGGCGGGACGCCGACCTACGACGGCGCCGCGCTGGCGAAGAAAGGGGTCGTTGTCGTGACGACCAACTACCGGCTCGGCGCGTTCGGCTTTCTCGCGCATCCCGAGCTGACGGCCGAGTCCGCCCAGCACTCGTCCGGCAACTACGCCATCCTCGACCACGTCGCCGCGCTGAGATGGGTGCAGAAGAACATCGCGGCGTTCGGCGGCAATCCCGCCAACGTCACGATCTTCGGCGAGTCGGCCGGCTCCTGGAGCGTGAACGTCGTCCAGGCGACGCCGCTCGCGAACGGCCTGTTCCACCGCGCGATTGGCGAGAGCGGCGCGCAGTTCGCCCGCACCACCCGGCTCGCCGACGCGGAACAGAACGGCGTGGCGCTCGCGAAGGCGGTCGGCGCCGACTCGTTGAAGGCGCTCCGAGCGGTGCCGGCGGAGGCGATTCTCGGCGTGCAGGCGTTCCGCCCTGGCGCCAACGTCGACGGCTGGGTACTGCCGGCGGACGTGCGCACCATCTTCGAGCAGAAGAAACAGAACGACGTGCCGGTGCTCATCGGATCGAACGCCAACGAGTGGACGACGCTCTCGAGCCCAGCGCAGTTTCCGAAAACGCTGGACGACTTCCACACCCGCATGGCGGCGCAGTTCCCGGGACTCCTGGCGGAGCTCGACGCGGTCTATCCCGTGAGGACCGCTGCCGACATTGCCGGTGCGATGCTCGGCCTGGGACGCGATCAGACCTTCACCCTCGAGATGCGGACCTGGGCGCGCATGGTCGCGGCCGGCGGGCGCAAGGCGTTCCTCTATCAGTTCACCCGCGTGCCGCCGGGGCCGGACCCGAGGCTCGGCGCCTACCACGCATCTGAGATCGTCTACGCGTTCAACAACGTGGCCAGCCGTCCCTGGGCGACCGACGCCGACCGGCGCCTCGCCGACCAGATGTCGAGCTATTGGGTGAACTTCGCCACCACCGGCGATCCCAACGGCAAGGGGCTGCCGGCGTGGACGCCGTACGATGCGTCGACCGAACCGTACCTCGATCTCGGCGACGCCGTGCAGATCAGGAACCACCTGCTGAAAGCCCAGCTCGATTTCCTCGAGCAGGCGCAGCAGCGTCGGCAGGGTTCTCGGTAAGTACGAAGTACGAAGTACGAAGTCAGAAGTACGAGAAATGCGAGCGATGACACGGCTCAGTCCGTCCCGGAGCAGCCTCAGGGCTGTTTGCAGGTGAAGTTCGCCGCTTCGTCAGGGCTCCCCGTGCCGTTCCACTTCGCGACCTGCGGGTACACGCACAGCGGCCGCGTGCGTTTGGTCTCGCCCTGAACGACTTGCGCGGCAATCATCGTTTCGGGGGCGGTCCCTTTCTCGACCCACGGCTCGAGCGCGGCCAGCGCATCGAAGCGGGTCGGCGCGTTGCCGCCGGCGCAGTGGCCCATGCCGGGGACCATGAACAATCGGGCGAACTCCGCGGTCGACTTCGCGCCGCCCATCTTCTTCTGCACTCCCTCGTAGTAGTTGAGGGTGTCGGCGGCGGGGATCAGCGGATCGGCCCAGCCGGTGTAGATCAGCAGCTTGCCGCCGCGCGCCTTGAACGCGCTCAGATCGGGATCGGCATCGTCGAGTACCGGTGACAGCTCGCTGATCACCATCGACGCGTCCTTGTCCCAGTCGTAGGCCGGCCCTTTCCAATTGGTCCAGTACGCGAGCCCCGCGGGCGGACGCGGCCGGCCGGAGTCGGGCGCGTTGGCGAGCGTGCGGTCGAGGCCGAGCGGGTTGATCTCGCTGCCGACATACATGCCCGGAAAGATCAGCTCGCCGGTGCGCGGGTTCTTCGGCCCCTGATAGATCTTCTTCATCGCCGTGACCTGCGGCGCGGTCAGGCAATCAGGCCCGTCGCTTGCCTGCCCTGAGCCTGTCGAAGGGCAGGTGAGGCTCGCCGGATCGAACGCGCACTTGCGCGGATCGTCGATGATGCCGTCGGCGAGGCCGTCGTTCTTGTCGCAGGCGGCGAGCACCGCCTTGTTGATCATCGGCAGCTTGCTCGGCGGGATGTAGCTCGCCGGATCGTCGTGCGTCGCCTCGTAGGCCCAGTAGCCGTTCATGTGCAGGCGAACGCGGTTGTTCGCGGGATCGCCGGCGATGATGCCGTTGTAGTCGCCGGGATAGCGGCGCGCTTCGGTGATCGCCTGGTGACCGCCGGTCGAGCAGCCCATGAAGTAAGCCTGCTGCGCGTCGCGGCTGTAGTAGGCGTTCGCGATCTGCTTGGCGACGACGGTCATCAGATGCGTGGCGCGGTAGCCCCAGTCGACCACCATCTCGCGATGGCCGACGCCGAACGAGAAGTCGAGCCCGGTCGTCGACGTTCCCATATCGGTGTTGGTGGTGGCGTAACCCCTCTGCAGGCCGGCGGCGAGCGCCGGATAGCTGATGATGCCGGCGGCGCCGCCGTTGCCGGTGCCGAGGAACTTGCCGTTCCACACCGCGGCGGGCGGCAGCCACACCTCGATCTTGATGTGCGACTCGGGCGTCGGTGCGAGGGTTGCCGCGACGCGGCAGAACGCCGGCGTGTTCATGGCGGGAGCCGTGGCATTGGCGCCGGGCGCCCTGAAGGCGCCGGCCTCGACCGGCGTCGCCGCGGTGATCGTCACGTCCGGCAGCTTCAGCGCGCCGAGTGCGTCGCAGGCGGCCGGCGGCTTTGAGGGCGTCTGCGCGGTGAACGGAACAACGGCGCAGACGGCGATCGTCAGCGCGACGGCCCAACGCTCGGCTAAAGCCGTCGCGCTACAGACTGACGCTGGAGCCATCGCGCGACGCATGGAAGACGCCGCGGCTCGTAGCGCGAAGGCTTGAGCCGAGCGATGGATCATCGCTGCCCTCCCGTCCCGGTCGTCGGCTTGGCGGCCGGCGGGGTTGCCGGCGCGGCGACGCACGAGAAGTTCGCCGCTTCGTCGCTGCTGCCGGTGCCTTTCCAGCGCGCCACCAGCGGGTAGACGCACAACGGCCGCGTGCGGTCGACCTTACCCGCCGTGCTGTGGGTCGCGATCATCTTCTCCGGCGCGATCCCCTTCTCGATCCACTGCTCGAGCGCGGTCAGGTGATCGAACTGGTTGGGGCCGGGGCCGCCGGCGCAGTGGCCCATGCCGGGCGCGAGGAAGAAGCGGTAGAACTCGCGCGTCTTCTCGAGACCACCCATCGCCTTCACCACCGAATCGTAGTAGGCGACCGTGTCCTGCGGCGGCACCACGGGATCCGACCAGCCGGTATACATCAGCAGCTTGCCGCCGCGCTTCTTGAACGGCGTCATGTCCTTGTCGACGGCGGCCATGAACGGCATCTTCTGCTCGGCGTAGGCGAGGTCGCGTTCCCAGTCGATCGAGCGATAGTCCCAGTTCGGATCGTGGAAGAGGAAGTACTTGAAGAACCCGACCCGCATCGGCTCCAGCGGGTCCATGATGTAGGCGCGCCAGCTCTGTCCCGGCGCGTCGCCGAAACCCTCGCTGCCGCGCGGCCAGCCGGTGAAGATCTGTTCTCCGGTGCGGGGGTTCTTCACACCATCGTAGGTTTTCTTCGCCGACTCGACCTGCGCGGCGGTCAGGCAGGTCGGCTCGTCGGCGCCTTTGCACAGCAGCTTGGCCGGGTCGAAGTGGCAGCGGCGCGGGTCGTCGATCAGGCCGTCCTTGAGGCCGTCGATCCCGTCGCACGCCTCGACCGCCGCCTTCGTCAACAGCGGCAGCTTGGTCTGCGGGATGATCGGCTTGCCGTCCTTATCGTGCGTGGCGATCCAGGAATGCAGGAACGCGAACGTCTGGCGGATGCGGTTGTTCGCCGGATCGCCGGCGATGATCCCGTCGTAGTCCTCCGGATAGCGCTGCGCCTCGGTGAGCGCCTGGTGGCCGCCCGACGAGCAGCCGACGAAGTAGGCGTGCTCGGAAAAGCGGCCCTGGGCGATGCGGACGATCAGCTTCGACGTCTCGGTCATGACGTGCACCGATCGGTACGCCCAGTCGATCACCTTTTCGGGATGCCCCTGCCCGAACTTCATGTCGTCGCCGCTGTGCCCCGTGTCGGTGCTCGCGACGGCGTAGCCGCGCCGCAGTCCGATCGCCATCGCGGCGTAGCCGATGGCGCCGGAATAGCCGCCATTGCCGACGCCTTCGAACTTGCCGTTCCACGCCTCGGCAGGCGGAATCCAGACCTCGAACTTGATGTCGGAGTCGCTCGTCGGCCGCGCGGTCGCCTCGACGCGGCAGAAGGCCGGCAGCGTCATCGACACCGCGCCGCGCACCTGGCCGTCGGCGGCCATCGCCACAACCGGCGGGGTGAACGGGCCGGAGGCGACGGCGGTAGCCGACTTGATCGTGACGTTCGGGATCGTCAGCGCGGCGAGGTTGACGCACGCGGTGCCCGCCGATGCCGCGGGCGTCGCGACCTGCGCGAGCACCGGAACGAGCGTGACGGCGAAAGCAAGGGCAAGGGCAAGGCGACGGGACATGTGAGCGCCTCCTGGGCAGGCGTATTATACGGGGCCCCGATGCAGCCGCGCGGGCCCTTTCGGGATGTTTACGCGCCCAGCCTTTCCGGTGCCCTCGTCATCGTCCGACGTTCGACTCGGCGGCGGCTTTGCGCGCGGCCTCGGCTTCCGGTTTCAGCAGGAAGCCCTGCGTCACCAGCGCATCGACCGCCGTGCTGAAGGTCTTCACGAAGGCGTCGTGCGTCGGGTAGAGCGCCTTCAGCGCCGCGGCGTCGAGCAGCTTCGTCCGTCCGAAGAGGAAGCAGAAGTTGCGCGGCGCGCCCGAGGCCGGTTCCTGCGCGACGGTGTTCGCCGCGCCATCCAGGGTGGCCGTTGGTGCTTCCAACTCAGGGAGACGAATGCCGCCCTTCGCGTTGCCGAACCTGTCGCGGACAATGGGATCAGCGGCCGCGGGATCGGGGCCCAGCTCGATGGCCGGCGACTGCGGCGGCGCGGCGCCGTCGCGCACCCAGCGCGTCAACGCGCTCAGCGCCGCCTTTACCACGGCGTGATGCGGCGCGCTGTTCACCGGGTCCTTGCACGCCGGACCCATGTCGAGCGGAGGCGGGATCTCGGCGACCCAGCGCGGCGTTTCCGCGTGCGCGGCGCCGGCGATCTCCCAGCGGCGGTAGTGCGCAAACGGCGGCTGGTGCGTGAGGTGGGCGCGCAGCGCGACCATGTCGCCTTCGGTCTGCAGATCGAGCACCGGCACGTCGATGGCGGTGCGGATGTGCGCGCCGGGTGGCACCGCATTCTCGGCGTCGCGCGCCAGCCCTTCGGCCTTGAAGCCGGACGCATTGGCGCCGCGGCTGTGCACGAGATAGCCGTCGAACAGACGCGTCAGGGGATGCACCGCGTTGATGTAGGTGACCAGCCGGAACGCCGATTGCGATCGCCCGGTCGCCAGCATCGTCCGAACCGTCAGGCCGCCCAGCGGGTTGATCCCCTTCGGATGGCGCAGGGCGTCGGCGGCCTGCGAGAAGATGTCGTACGAGTAGGCGTCGCCCGGGTGGACCAGCGACCCGTAGCGCGCCTTGTCGAAATCCTTGAGCCCGGATCGCGGCGAGTTGACGCCGGCCGTCTGCGCGCCGACGCCGACCCAGGCATAGCCTTGCCGCAGCAGTTCCTCCTGCATCTGCATGAAGTCGGCGGCGCCTTCGGCGTTGGCGGTCACGTTCAGCCACTCGACGACGACGATGCCGTTGAACGTGCTCGGATCGGCGGGGCGGCGCACGAGCATGCGCACTTTGTATTCGGCGGTCGTGTCTGGCGCGATCTCCCAAAGGCCGTCGATGCCGAGCGGTCCGGCGGGCTTGAATGCTGTCGCCGTGCCGCCGAAGAAATACTCCGCCTCGGTGTACGCTGCCCGCGTGAGATCGGCCGGCGGCATCGCTGAAAACGGTTGGCCGTGATCGCCGCCGGTGATCGGCCCGGTGACGACCGCGGCGGCGAGGACGAACGGCAGCAGTCCCATGAGTGTCTCCTCTTAGAGGTCTACCGGGGCCTCACCTTGTTTCGGTAGTGTCCGGCTTTAGCCGGACCCGTCCCGCCGCCTGCTACCCCACCGTCAACACGACTTTGCCGGTCACCTTGCGGGAAGCCATCAAAGTGAGCGCGTCGCCGGCGCGCTCGAGCGGGAAGGTTGCCGAGATATGCGGCTTGAGCTTGCCGTCCGCATACCAGCGATCGAGCCTGGCCATCGCTTCGGCGAAATGGGCCGGCTCGCGGCGCGCCCAGTCGCCCCAGAAGACGCCGACGATGGAGCAGCCCTTGAGCAGGGTGAGGTTGAGCGGAATTTTCGGGATCTCGCCCGCCGCGAAGCCGACCACGAGCAGCCGGCCGCGCCAGGCGATCGAGCGCAGCGCCGGCTCGGTGTAGGGACCGCCGACCGGATCGTAGACCACGTCGGCGCCGGCGCCGCCGGTCAGCGCCTTGACGCGCTCGCGGAAGTCCTCGGTCGCGTAATTGATCGTCTCGTCGGCGCCGTGCGCGCGGCAGACGGCGAGCTTCTCGTCGGTGGACGCGCAGGCGATCACGCGCGCGCCGAGAATCTTGCCGATCTCGATCGCCGCCAGGCCGACGCCGCCCGCGGCGCCGAGCACCAGCAATGTTTCGCCGGCCTTCAGCGCGCCGCGATCGACCAGCGCATGCTCCGACGTCGCATAGGTCAGCCCGAACGCCGCGGCGGTCGCGAAGTCCATCCCGGGCGGAATCGCCAGCATGCGGCGCGCCTCGGTCTTCACTTCTTCCGCGAACGCGCCGTATCCGGTGATCGCCATCACCCGGTCGCCGGGCTTGACGTGCGTCACACCCTCGCCGACCGCCTTGACGATGCCGGCCAGCTCGCTCCCCGGCGAGAAGGGCAGCGGCGGCTTCAATTGGTACTTGTTCTCGATGATCAGCACGTCGGGGAAGTTGACGCTCGCTGCCTTGACCGAGACGACCGCCTCGCCCGGTCCCGGCGCCGGCGACGCGACGTCCTCGAAGACCAGCGACTCAGGGGGGCCGAATGCTTTACAGAGGATAGCCTTCATAGATGAATCGGGTAATTGGGTAATCGGGTAATCGGGTAATCGGGTAATGGATTGAAAAGATTGGTTTCCGGCCGCCCTCGCCGCAGACAATACACCAATCAATTCCCCGATTACCCAATTACTCGATTACTCGATTCGTGTTTCAGGAAGCGGGTTCTCCCGCCGTGACCGGAATGCACTGCCCCGAGATGTTGCGGGCGCCTTCGCTGCATAGGAACGCGGCGAGCGACGCGATGTCCTCGGCCGTCGACATGCGCTGCAGGGGCGACCGTTCGACGAACGACTTGCGCATCCGCTCGACGTCGACCCCGCGCACGTCGGCCTGTCCCTGGATGACCCGATCGATCCGGTCGCCGGCCACGGCGCCCGGCGCGATCGCGTTGACGGTGATGTTGTGCTTGCCGAGCTCGAGCGCGAGGCCGTACGTCATCCCGATCTGGCCGGCCTTGGCCGAGCAGTAGCCGACCCGGTACATCAGCCCGCGCCGCCCCGCCATCGAGGCGATGTTGACGATCGATCCGCGGCCGGCGGCGATCATCTCCGGCACCACGAAGCGCGAGCACATGTAGGCGCTCGTGAGGCACGAGTTGACGGTATAGAACCAGTCGTCGGTGGTGTAGTCCTGGATCGGCTTGGTCGGGCCGCCGTCGCCGGCGTTGTTCACCAGCGTGTCGACGCGGCCGAACGCCTTCACGCCGGCGGCGACGATCGCCTTCGCGCCGTCTTCGGTGCTCGCGTCGCCGGTGACGGCGATCGCCTCCCCGCCCGCCGCGCGGATCAGCGACGCCGTCTCGTTCACCAGCGCGTCCGAGCGCGCCGCGCAGACCACCCTGGCGCCCTCGCGCCCGAACAGCTCGCTCATCACCCGGCCGATCCCTTTGCTCGCTCCGGTAATAATCGCCACGCGGCCATTCAGGCTCATACCATCCTTCTCCGTCGGGGTTCGGGGTTCTTGGTTCAGCGTTCAGCGTTCGTTCGGGGTTCATCGTTCAGGGTTCAGGGAACCCGAACCCCGAACCCTACCCAGAACCCAGAACCATGAACCCTGAACGAACCCTGAACCCGGAACCCTGAACCCAGAACCCGATCCCATTCAGTTAATCACCCTGTCCCTCCGCAGCCGAGCGATTTCCTCGTCGCCCAGCGCGAGGCGTTGACGTAACACCTCTTCGGTGTGCTGTCCGAGCAGCGGCGCCGGCGATCGTACCGAGCCGGGCGTCTCCGACATCCGCACCGGCGGCGCGGTCATCCTCACGGTCCCCGCGACCGGGTGCGTGCTCTCGACGATCGCGCCGCGCGCCGCCACCTGCGGATGCGCGATCGCCGCGTCCAGCGTGTTGACCGCGCCCATCGGCACGCCCGCCGGCAGCAGGATCGTCTCCCACTCCTCGTAGGTTCTGGTCAGAAACGCCTCCTGCAGCGCGGCGACCAACGGCGCGCGGTTGGCGTTGCGCGCGGCGTTGGTGACGTAGCGGGGGTCGTGGGTCAGTGCCTCGAGACCGAGCAGCGGGCAGAACGTCCGCCACAACTTGTCGCTGCCGACGCCGATCGCAATGTCGCGCGTCTTCGTGCGGAACGTCTGGTAGGGCAGCAGCGCGCCGTAGGCCGTGCCGAGCGGTCCCGGGACGATCCCGTCGGCGACCAACGCGCCGACCATCCCGGACAGGATTCCGAGCTGGCCTTCCAGCATCGACACGTCGAGGAACTGCCCGCGCCCCGTAGTCTGACGCGCGTGGAGTGCGGTGAGGACGCCGAACGCCGCGTACATGCCTGCGGTGATGTCGGCGATCGACACCCCGGCGCGCACGCCGCGGCCGCCGGGCTCGCCGGTCACGCTGATCATCCCGCTCTCCGCCTGGACCACCAGGTCGAAGGCGGCGCGGTTTCTGTAAGGGCCGTCCTGGCCGAACCCCGAGATCGAGCAGTAGACGATGCGCGGCTGCCGGGCGCGCGCCTGCTCGTAGCCGATGCCGAGCCTCGCGACGGTGCCCACGCGCAGGTTCTCGAGCACCACGTCGGCTCCCTCGAGAAGCCTGAAGAAGATCGCCTTGCCGTCGGGGTGCTTCAGATCGAGGGCGACGCTTTTCTTGTTGCGGTTCAAGTTGACGAAGTACGCCGACTCGTCGCCATAGAAGGGAGGGCCCCACGCACGCGCGATCTCCCCCTCGAGCGGCTCGATCTTGATGATCTCCGCCCCGTAATCGCCGAGCATGGTCGACGCGAACGGGCCGGCGAGCGCATGGGACAGATCCAGGACAACGAGGTCGCCGAGCGCCGCAGGCATGGTCATTCCTCGACGATGGCGTAGAGCGAGCGTTGATCGATCGGCTTGGAGAGATACCCGTCCATGCCGGCGGCGAGGCAGCGCTCGCGGTCGCCGGTCATCGCATGCGCGGTCATCGCGACGATCCGCACGTGCCGTCCGGTGGCGCGCTCCCAGTCGCGAATCGCTGCGGTGGCTTCGAACCCGTCCATGTCCGGCATCTGTACGTCCATCAGCACCAGCTCGAACGCGCCGGCCTGGATGGCGGCGAGCGCCTCTCGCCCGGTGCCCACCACCGTGACCTGATGGCCGCGCCTGGCGAGCAGTCCGGCCGCGACGCGCTGGTTGACGACATTGTCCTCCGCGACGAGGATGCGCGCCATCGGTGCCGGGCCGGCGGACGCCGGTGCGCCCCGCAGGCCTTCCCGATCGGGCGCCGACGCCGCGATCGCCACCGGCACGATGAACTGAAACGTGCTGCCGACCCCAGGCTCGCTGTTGACCCAGATGCGGCCGCCCATCAACTCCAGCAGGTTCGACGCGATCGCGAGGCCGAGGCCGGTGCCGCCGAAGCGGCG
>Ga0070665_100008473_pt1 | contig 10404 bp, 8 predicted proteins | sample KBSS13metaG_FD_65862 | JGI IMG/M metagenome (GOLD analysis project Ga0070665, IMG submission 65862) | Switchgrass rhizosphere microbial communities from Kellogg Biological Station, Michigan, USA - KBS S1-3 metaG | ecosystem: Host-associated > Plants > Roots > Rhizosphere > Soil ...
GTCGTCACGTAGGTGTAGATGCGGCAGCCGAGGTCCTGGAGATCGACCAGGATCGTGTCGAACGTGCCCATTGACTGTCCGCTCGGCCGGCGCACTTCGCCGTAGAGGCTGAACACCGGGACGCCATAGGTCGGATCGGTGAAGTCGGGCGACTCCATCATATTGTCCTGGAGGTCGCCGCGGACGCCATGCTGCGGGCCGAATACGGCGGAAACGTTCACGCCGGCCGCGACCAGAGCGTCGAGGCTGTGCGTCAGGTCGCTGGTGACCGAAGCAGGATGGGCGAGGATCGCAACGCGCTGGCCGTCGAGCGGCTTGCGCAGGTCAGGGTCGGCCAGCAGCCGGTCGATTCCGAACAACGTCATGGCCTGTGCTTAGGCAAGCCGCGCCGCGAAGCAAACGGCATCGTGGAAGTCGGGCTTGTCGGCGTCCGGATGCGCCAGCGCCCAATAGGATTTGGTCCCGTCTTTCTCCTCCAGGATCGCGGACAAGCCGAGTTGCCACGCGATCTCCGCCGGCACGGCGATGGTCGCACCGACCGCGAACCAGGTGAAATTGTCCTCCAAGCGAATATACGGGGCCGCGACGTCGGCGTCGGTCCGGCCCTCGCGGTGCGCGGTGAAATCATAGGCCGCCCACGCCCCGGACGGCGCGAAATTCCACTCGCGATACCCGTCCTCGCCGTCAGCGCGAAGGAACGCCTCGAAGCAGGTCGTCTGCCACAGGTCGTCGGCGCGCGCGGGTTCGGCGGATTCGGGGATGACGAAACGATCGGCTGGCGCGCCGATCCCGAACCAGATGTTGGTCGTCGCCGTCGCGCCCAGCGCGCCGGCGTGATCGACCGTCGCCCAGACCTTCATCGCCGGATCCGACGGCGGCGTCGCGGGGTGCGGGATCAGATTCAGGTTCATCGCGCCCACTATCGTCATTCCCGCGGAAGCGGGAACCCCGCTTTTCTTGACGGCAGCGGCCCCCCCGCTTTCGCGGGAGTGACGGTTTGGCTAATCGACGAGCATGAGTTCCTATAAATCCTCGCTCCTCCGGCTGCTCGACGAGCGCGGCTACATCCACCAGGTGACCGACGCCGCGGCGCTCGATGCGCTGGCGGAGAAGCAGGTCGTGCCCGGTTACATCGGGTTCGACGCAACGGCACCCAGCCTCCACGTCGGCAGCCTGGTCCAGATCATGCAGCTACGCCGGCTCCAGCAGACCGGCCACAAGCCGATCGTGCTGATGGGTGGCGGGACGACCAAAGTCGGCGATCCCTCGGGGAAGGACGAGGGCCGCCAGCTGCTGACCAATGAGCAGATCGACATCAACATCGCCGGCATCCGCCGCGTCTTCGAGAAATTCCTGAGCTTCGGCGACGGCCCGACCGACGCGGTGATGGTCAACAACGACGATTGGCTCGGTGGGCTCGACTACATCCCGTTCCTGCGCGAGGTCGGGCGGCATTTCACCATCAACCGCATGCTGACGTTCGACAGCGTCAAGCTGCGGCTCGACCGCGAACAGCCGATGACCTTCCTCGAGTTCAACTACATGATTCTCCAGGCCTACGACTTCCGGGAATTGTCGCGCCGGGTTGGCTGCCGCCTGCAGCTCGGCGGCAGCGATCAGTGGGGCAATATCGTCAACGGCATCGAGCTAGCGCGGCGGATCGACGGGACCGAAGTCTACGGCGTCACGACGCCACTCATCACCACCGCGGACGGCGCGAAGATGGGCAAGACTGCCGCCGGCGCCGTGTGGCTCAGCGAAGAACTGCTGAGCCCGTACGATTACTGGCAGTTCTGGCGGAACACGCAGGACGCCGATGTCGGCAAGTTCCTGCGCTTGTTCACCGACCTTCCGCTGGACGAAGTCGCCCGGCTGGAATCGCTGCCCGGCGCGGCGATCAACGATGCCAAGATCGCGCTCGCGACCGAGGCGACGGCGATGCTTCACGGCCGCGCGGCGGCCGATGCGGCGGCGGAGACGGCTCGGACGACTTTCGCCGAAGGTGGCAGCGGCGCCGATTTGCCGACCCTTTCAGTTGGTGCCGGGATGACCGTCGCGCAGGCCCTGACGGCGATCGGCTTCACGGCTTCGAACGGCGAGGCCAAACGCAAGATCGCGGAGGGCGCTGTCCGCCTTGACGACGCCGTGGTCAGCGACCCGGGCGCGCCGGCAAACCCTGGCAAGCTCAGCCTTGGCAAGAAGAAGCACGGGCTGCTGACCCAGTGACCAGAGCGGCCAAGAAGCGTCGGCTATTCTCCGATTGGCGCGACTTCGGCCGCGAATATGCGATTATCGTCCTTGGTGTGCTCACCGCCTTGCTGGCCCAATCGGCCGTCGAGGAGATTAGCTGGCGGCAAAAGGTCCGGGCGGCGATCTCGGACATGGATCAGGAGATGGGCACGGGGAACGGGCCGCAAAGCTACGTGCGCCTATCCATCCACCAGTGCCTGGCCGACCGCCTTCGCCGGATCCGCGCGCTGGCCGAGGCCGGCGACCGGGCCCGCGTCAGCAGCGCTATCGAGACCATCCAGCTGCCGCTGCGGAATTACAACAGCTCGGCGCGGGAAGCCGCCAACTCGGCCGACCTCACGGCGCACATGCCGGCCGATCGCAAATATGATTACCGCATCCTCTATGCCCTCACGCCGGAAATGGACGCCGTCCACCGCAAGGAGCTCGAGGATCTGGCGGCTTTGAGAGCCCTTCCATCAACGGGTGGATCGCTCGGGCAGGACGAAAAGCGCGTTGTGCTCGGCGCCGTCGAGAATTTGCTGGTCGACAATGACCGGGCCAAGCGATCCGCGATCTTCACGCTGCGGCGACTGAAGGCGCTGGATATCCGGCTGGACAAGTCGCAGGTCGAGCGAAACTTCGCCGATGTCCCCTCCTACTGGGCCTGCCGGACCCGCGACGTCGGCCCGATGTTCAAGTTCACCCCGATCAGCGCCGGCGGCGTGCGGGTCTGACCGCTGCGGATCACTAGGATCGCCTGACCAGGACAACCCCGGCGATGACCAGCAACGCTCCGGCAACGCGACCAACGTTGATCGGCTCTCGCGACAGCCCGAGCGCACCGAAATGGTCGAGGAGCAACGCGACGGCGATCTGCCCCGCGATCCCGATCGTGATCAGGGCGGCGAGACCGATCCGCGGGGCGGCGAAGGCGGCGACCGCGACGTAGACCGCACCATATAATCCGCCAAACCACGCGTACGCCGGCAGGTCGACGAACGCTTTCGCTCCAGGGCGATTGCCGCTGGCAGCCCAGGCGGCAAACAAGGCCGCCGTCCCGACCGCAAAGGAGATGAGCGCAGCAAGCACCGGCGACCCACCGGCTCGCGCCAGCATGGCATTGGTCGGCGCTTGAAGGGCAATCATCCCGCCTGCGAACAGCACGAGGAGAATGGGCAACAGCACCGCTGGATTCATTCGTCGTTCCTCACCCGCTCCGGATCAAGTCGACCGCCTGGTCGCGCTCGAACAAATAGAGGCACACCCGCGCCGCCTGACCCCGCTCGCCTTTCAGGCCGCCGTCGCGGTCGAGGAGCAGCATCGCGTCGCTCTGCGCGACCGGCGCGAGTTCCGATACCAGTTCCGGCGTCGCAACGCGGAACGCCTCCTCGCCCGATTGCCGGGTGCCAAGGATCTCACCCGGCCCACGCAACCGCAAATCTTCCTCGGCGATGCGGAAGCCGTCGTTGGTTTCCCGCATCAGGGCGAGGCGAGCGCGACCGACTTCAGTCAACGTCTGGCCACGAATCAGTAGGCAAGTGCTCTGCTCCGAGCCGCGCCCAACGCGGCCGCGCAGCTGATGCAGCTGGGCGAGGCCGAACCGCTCGGCGCCTTCGACGACCATCAACGTCGCGTTGGGCACGTCGACCCCGACCTCGATCACGGTGGTCGCCACGAGCACGCCCAGTTCGCCCGACGCGAAGCGTTCCATCACTGCGTCCTTGTCCGCGCCTTTCATCCGGCCGTGGACGAGGCCGACCTTGTCTTCACCAAAGCGCAGCTTGAGCACGCGGGCGCGCTCTTCGGCCGCCGCAGCGTCGGATTTCTCGCTCTCCTCGACTAGCGGACAGACCCAATAGGCCTGGCCGCCGCCCGACAGATGCCGGCCTAAGCCATTGATCACGTCGGCCAGTTTCTCGTCACTGATCACCCGCGTTTCGACCGGGCTCCGGCCCGGTGGCATCTCGTCGATCCGGCTGACATCCATCTCGCCATATTGAGTCAGCGTCAGCGTGCGCGGGATCGGCGTCGCGGTCATTACGAGCAGGTGCGGCGGATGCTCGGCCTTGGACGCCAGCAGCAGCCGTTGCGAAACGCCGAAGCGATGCTGCTCGTCGATCACTGCAAGCCCAAGGTTTTTGTAAGCGACCTTCTCCTGGAAGATCGCGTGCGTGCCGACGAGGATGTCGATCGAGCCGTCGGCGAGGCCCATCAGCACCGCTTCGCGCGCCTTGCCCTTCTCGCGCCCGGTGAGGATGGCGACCCGGACGCCAAGGCTGTCGAGCATGCCGAGCAAAGTCGCATGATGCTGCCGCGCGAGAATCTCGGTCGGTGCGAGCAACGCCGCCTGGGCCTTGCTCTCAACCGCCGTCAGCATCGCGGCGATCGCGACCAAAGTCTTGCCCGATCCGACATCGCCCTGAAGTAGGCGGAGCATCGGCACCGACTGGATCAGATCGCCCCGAATCTCGCGGATCACCCGACGCTGGGCGTCGGTCATTTCGTACGGTAGCTTGAGGCCGCGCATCAGCTCGCCGGTGCCGGCCAGCGGCGGTGTGCGGTGGCGCCGCTGCGACTGGCGCAGCAACAGCAGCGCCAGCTGGTTGGCGAAGATTTCGTCGTATGCGAGGCGCTTGCGGGCGTCCTCGGCCCGCGGGTCTTGGTGGGCCAGCGCCAGCGATGCTCGCCACGGTCCCCACACCTCGCGCTGGGCAAGGCCCGGCTCGACCCATTCGGGCAGCTCCGGCGCCCGCTCGAGCGCATCGCGCGCAAGCTCGCCCATGCGCCGGTTGGTCAGCCCCTCGGTCAGCGGATAGACCGGTTCGCGCAGCGCCGGTGCCGGGCCTTTCCCTGGCTCCGACACTTCGGGGTGAATGATCTGCCACTCATCGCCATAGGCTTCGAGCTTTCCCGATACAGTGCGCATCTCCCCGATGGGCAGGGTGCGCTTCGCCCAGCCGGGGTGGTTGAAATAAATCAGGCTGATCGTGTTGCCCTCGCCGTCGGCGGCGAAGATGCGCGTCGGTCCGCGTCCCGAGCGGTTCTCGCGCGTCTCGAACGGTTTCACGTCGAGGATGACATTGTGGCCGAGCAGGGCCGTGCTGGCATGCGGCGCCCGCACGCGCTCGATCGCCCCCGTCGGCAGGTGGTAGAGCGCATCGACCACGCGGCTGACGCCGAGCCGTTTGAGATTTTTTGCCACCTGCGGGCCGACACCCTTCATCGCCTCGACTTCGGTGAACAGCGGGTTGAGGATGTCGGGCCGCATTGGCGTCAGGCGAGGTCTTCGGGCCGGAACGGAAACGGCTGCGAGCGGATCCACTGCGACAGGACCCACTTGCGCCCACGGGTCGGCGCCGGTGCGAAATGTGCCGTGCCATGATCCGGTTCGCCGTTGGCCAGCACGTTGAGGAACAGGATCGCATCGCCAGTCCCACCCCTAAGCTTCAGGTCGACATGCGGAAAATGCGTCTCGGCCCCGTCGAAATCGTCGTTGAGATAGGTGACGAACGTCGCCGTCCGCTGGCCAAGATCCTGCAGCTCGCGCTGGAATTCCGGCACGCGCGGATCGATGAAGTCGACGTGCAGCTTGAATTCCTGGCCCGCCTCGTAACTAATGACGTTGGGCGGCTCATGACACTCGATCGGGACCTGGGTCAGGCGCGCCGCCCGCTCCTGCAGCACGGCAAGCACGAGATCGCGCTGGCGCGGGCCGAAGCCGGCGTCGAGCGCGGTGCGGGCCTGCGCGTCAGCATCGCCATGCACCGACGCGGCAACCAACCGCGGCGCCGCTTTGTCGATCAGCCACTCGGCAAAGCCCGGGGGCGCAAAGCCGCGGCACAGGCCAACGCGGATCTGGTTGGACTGCGGCGCAACCTTGGGTGGGGCCAGCAGCTCGTCGAGGCCCATTTGCGTGACCAGCGCATGCTGCCGGTCGGCGTCCGGCTCCCCCGCCTGCGCGGCCTCGTCGAGCAGATCGATGGCCGCCGGCCAATCCTTCGCCCGACCCCAGCCATAGGCCGCGCGCACTGCTTGTTTGGTCAAAGTCTCGCCCGTCACGCTCCCACGCCTTGCACCGGCACCGGCAGTTCGACAAGCGCGACCGCCTTCCCACGACCGGCTCGATTGCCTACATGGCCCTCATGCCGTCCGACGCCGACCTGAAGCGCCTTCACTGGCGAGCGCACCATCGCGGCACCAAGGAAGCCGATTTGCTCGTCGGCGGCTTCTTCGACGCGCATCATGCGGACTGGAATGACGCGGAGCGCGCGTTGTTCGCCGATATGCTGAGCGAGCAGGACGTCGACATCATGGCCTGGGCGCACGGTGCCTGCGCCGCGCCCGAGCATTACGAAGGGCCGTTGATCGAGGCCCTCATGAAGCTCGACTACATCCCGGTGGCCCGATGAGCGACCGGCTCCAGCGCGTCCTTCACGCCGACCAGCCGCTGACCCTCGCCGGCGTGCCTGCGGGGTTCCTGCCGTGGCTCGCGGCGGATTTGGCCCGCGCTGCCCACGGCACTGGCGCCGGCGGCCGCGCGATCGTCATTGCGGCCGACGAAACGGCGATGCGCGCCCTCGCCGACACCGTGCCGCTGTTCGCGCCGGAAGTCGAAATCCTGACCTTCCCCGGCTGGGACTGCCTGCCGTACGACCGCGCCTCGCCGGCGCTGCGGGTAATGGCGGAGCGGTTGGCGACACTGAGCGCACTGCAAGCCAAGCGCGACGGGCCGCAGCTGCTGATCGCGACGGCGACCGCCGCGAGCCAGCGCGCCCTCACCCCATTCCGCATCCGCCAACTCACGCGCCGCATTGCCGAGGGCGAGCGGATCGACCGCGAGGCGCTGGTCAGCCAGCTCAACGCGCTCGGCTACCAGCGCGCGGACACCGTCGCCGAGCATGGCGAATATGCGGTGCGCGGGTCGCTGATCGACGTCTTCCCGGCCGGCGAGGAATTCGCGCTGCGGCTCGATTTCTTCGGCGACGAGATCGATAGCCTGCGCCAGTTCGACCCGGCCGACCAGCGCTCGACCGACAAGGTCAAGGCGTTCACCCTGATGCCCGCGTCCGAGGCCTTGCTCGATGCAGAGAGCATCAAGCGCTTCCGCTCGGGCTATCGCGAGATGTTCGGTGCGACCTCGACGCAGGACCCGCTCTACCAGGCCCTGTCCGATGGCCGGCGCATGGCCGGCATGGAGCATTGGCTGCCATTGCTGGAAGAGCGTCTGGCGACCTTGTTCGATCACTTCGGCGAGCATGACCTGATCCTCCGCGACGGCAACGCCGACCAGGCGCTCGAGGCGCGGCGCGAGGCGGTCGACGATTATTTCCAGAACCGCCAGCGCGCGATGGAGACCGAGCCGGGCAATTACCGTCCGCTTGAGCCGGCCTCGCTCTATCTCCCGAAGAACGAATGGGCCGCCTTCGTCGCCGAACGGCCGATCCATCTCGCCTCGCCCTTTCCCGAACCTGAGTCGGACAAGACTATCGACTTCGGCGTTTCGGCGGCGCGCGACTTCGCCCCCGAACGGGCGCAGCAGGCGAACGTCTACGAGGCCGTCGCGCAGCACGTCGCGGACCTCCGCCGCAGCGGCCACAAGGTCATCCTCGCCAGTTACACCAAGGGCGCGCGCGAGCGCCTGTCCGGCCTGCTCGAGGACAATGGCCTCAAGGCGCAGAAACACGCTGACAGCTGGCAGGACGCGCTCGGCGCCAAGACGCAGCCGGCGCTCCTCGTCATTCCGCTCGACCACGGCTTCACCACGCCCGACGTCGCCGTGCTTACCGAGCAGGACATGCTCGGCGACCGGCTCGTCCGGCGGCGCAAGAAGCGCAAGGCGGCGGATGCCTTCCTCGCCGAACTTGCAGCGCTGTCGCCGGGCGATCTTGTCGTCCACGCCGACCACGGCATCGGCCGCTACGAGGGCCTGACCCAGATCCCCGTCAGCCGGGTGCCGCATGACTGCGTCGCGCTCGAATATGCGCGCGGCGACAAGCTTTATGTCCCGGTCGAGAATATCGAGCTGCTGAGCCGCTACGGCAACGAGAGCGAAGGCGTCGCGCTCGACAGCCTCGGCGGCGAAGCGTGGCAGCGGCGCAAGGCGCGGATGAAGGAGCGCATCCGCGAGATCGCCGGTGAGCTCATCAAGACGGCGGCGCTGCGCGCTACCCGCCCCGGCATCATCGCCGAGCCCGACTCCAGCTATCCCCAGTTCGTCGACCGCTTCCCCTACGAGGAAACCGACGACCAGGACCGGGCGATCGCCGACGTCCTCAGCGATCTCGAGGCGGGCAAGCCGATGGACCGGCTGGTGTGCGGCGATGTCGGTTTCGGCAAGACAGAGGTCGCGCTTCGTGCCGCCTTCGTCATGGCGATGTCGGGCAAGCAGGTCGCGCTGGTCTGTCCGACCACCCTGCTCGCCCGCCAGCATTATAAGAATTTCGTCGAGCGGCTGCAGGGCTTCCCGATCAACGTCGGGCGCCTGTCGCGGCTGGTCCCCGCGGCCGAGGCCAAGAAGACCAAGGACGGGATTGCCGACGGCACGGTCGATATCCTGATCGGCACGCACGCCATCCTCGCCAAGGGCCTCCAATTCAAGCGCCTGGGCCTGGTGATCGTCGACGAAGAGCAGCATTTCGGGGTCGCGCACAAGGAGCGGCTGAAGGCGCTCAAGGCCGACGTCCACGTGCTCACCCTCACCGCCACGCCCATCCCGCGCACGCTGCAAATGGCGATGTCGGGCCTGCGCGATCTCAGCGTCATCCAGACGCCGCCCGTCGACCGCCTGGCCGTCCGCACCTACGTTGCGCCATGGGATGCGGTGGTGCTGCGCGAAGCCTTGCTGCGCGAGCATTATCGCGGCGGGCAAAGCTTCTTCGTTGCGCCGCGCATCGCCGATCTACCGAACATCGAGGAGTGGCTGCGCGACCAGGTCCCCGAAGTGAAGGTCGTCACTGCGCATGGCCAGATGAGCGCCAGCCAGGTCGAAGAGCGAATGAGCGCCTTCTACGACCGCAAATATGACGTGCTGCTGTCGACCACGATCGTCGAAAGCGGGCTCGACATTCCGACCGCGAATACGCTCATCGTCTATCGCTCCGACCGCTTCGGCCTCGCCCAGCTCTACCAGCTGCGCGGCCGCGTCGGTCGCGCGAAAACGCGCGCTTATGCCTATCTGACCATGCCGGCCGACCGCTCGATCACCGAGGCGGCGATGAAGCGGCTGCAGGTGCTGGCCGACCTCGACAGCCTCGGCGCCGGCTTCCAGCTCGCCAGCCACGACCTCGACATCCGCGGTGCCGGCAATTTGCTCGGCGACGAGCAATCGGGGCATATCAAGGAGGTCGGGTTCGAACTCTATCAATCGATGCTCGAGGATGCGATCATCGAGCTCAAGGCCGGCGGCGTCGCCCGCCCGGAAGAGTTCACGCCGCAGATCAGCATCGACGCGCCGATCCTCATTCCCGAGGCCTACGTCCCCGACCTCGACCTTCGCATGGGTCTCTACCGCCGCCTCGGCGATCTCGACGACCGCCGCGCGATTGACGAGTTCGCGGCCGAGCTGATCGACCGTTTCGGCGCTCTGCCGGAAGAGACGGCCAACCTGCTCAAGATCGTCGAGGTCAAGCTCAACTGCAAAGCGGCGTGCATCGCCAAGCTCGACCTCGGGCCAAAGGGCGCGGTCGTGACCTTCGCCGACGGCGGCTTCCCCGACTTGGCGGCGCTGCTCGGCTACATCGAGCGACTCAAGGGTTCGGCCAAGCTCCGGCCCGACAGCAAGCTGGTTGTGGCGCGGAACTGGCCGACGCCGGAAGCCCGCCTCGAAGGCGCGCTACAGCTGGCACGGGGCCTCGCCCGGGTCGCGGCCGCGAGCGAAAAGCGCGAGCTCGAGCCGGCCTAGGGCTTCACGAACTTGTAGGCGAACTGGCTCGTGTGGCCGCGGATCGACTTGTCGAACACCGCGATATCCAGCGGGTCGGCAGGATTGTTCAGCACCTTGCTTTCCCCGGCGAATTTGAACCCCGCGGCCTCGACCTGCTGGCGGACGGTCGCCGGATCGATGCGGTGCAGCTTCTCGGTGTCCGCCATGCCCCGGCCGGGCTTCGCCATATGGTCGATGACCATATAGACGCCGCCGGGCTTGAGGATCTCGAACACCGCCTTGTTGAGCAC
>Ga0070665_100008476_pt1 | contig 10402 bp, 8 predicted proteins | sample KBSS13metaG_FD_65862 | JGI IMG/M metagenome (GOLD analysis project Ga0070665, IMG submission 65862) | Switchgrass rhizosphere microbial communities from Kellogg Biological Station, Michigan, USA - KBS S1-3 metaG | ecosystem: Host-associated > Plants > Roots > Rhizosphere > Soil ...
GATGGCCAATACGTTGGAGACCGTGCTGACACCGGTCGACCCGCAGATCTGGCCTCCCGCCAATCGGGCGCGGCTCTGGCTGCTGTTCGTGCGATCGCACTGGTTGCGGATGCCCGCCCACTTGCTGGTGCCGCACCTGGTGCGAAAGTCGATGCGGCGCGTCCGCGTGGATCCGCTCGCAGCGCCGCGTTAGGCACTGCGTCGTTTCCGCGAAAGCGGCATTTCATGGCTTGAGAAGAACAAAATGGATCCCCGCGTGCGCGGGGATGACGATTGAGTGGATCCGCGCGCGCGGGATAGCGGTTGAGCTAGATTGCACGCTACTCCGTCATTCCCGCGAAAGCGGGAATCCATGTTGACTTCAGCAGCAACCGAATGGATCCCGCGTGCGGAGGATGACGGTCGAGTATCGCCCCACGTGTGCCGCGGACGACGGCTGAGCGACATTGCGCCCAATACTCCGTCGTTCCCGCGAACGCGGGAACCCAGCGTCGTTGTACTACGCCTCTGGCAGAGCGCTTTTGCGCTCACCCCGAGCCGGATTCAATCCGGCCGCACGAGATCGTTTGCGAAGCTCTTGAGCCCGTTGGCGTAGCGGAAATATCCGTCGCGGGACAGTCGCCGCGTCACGGTGTATGCGCGCTTCAACCGGTTCTCCGGAAGGTTGGCGCGGAAGCGGAGAAACTCCGCGCGTCCGCGCAACAGCTCGATCGCAACGGGGGAAAGGGGATACTGGGGCCGCGATGAAAGGTGGGTCAGAGCGTCGTCGAAGAACTCGGCCATGTTGGTGTAGATGCTCGCGCCGGGCTGCCGGGCGGCCTCCGCCATGCCCGCCATGTCGCGCACTTTGGCGCCGACCTGGTTGCGGCCGTGCTGGCGATACTGGATCAGCGGCTCGTGGATCGCCGACACCTTCGCTACCGCGGTGATCATCAGCGCGATCCAGGCGTCGTGGAACTCGCTGTCGTCGAACGGCAGGATGAGGTCGCGATAGGACGCATCGAACGCCATGGTCGCGCCCGTCACCTTGTTGCCGGTGATCAGCACTTCCAGCCCGCGACCTTCGTCGAACATGCGCTGCCTGGCGGGCGTGAACCCGACCGCCTTCCACAGGTTGAATCCGAGCGACTGGAGTTGCCGGTCGACGACTTCGGCGTCGCTGAACGCCATGGCAAGACCCGGCACTTCCGCGAACTCTCGCTCGATGCGGGCCAGCTTGCGCGGGAGCCACACGTCGTCCTGATCGGCGAGCGCGATGATGTCGCCGGTGCAGGCGCCGACCGCGAGCTCGAAATTGCTGGTCGAACCCGCGCGACGGCCGGTCCTCAGCAATCGCACCTCGAACGGCGCGCTGCGGATGAACTCGCGGACGATGTCCGTCGTGCTGTCGGTCGAGCTGTCGTCGCTTACCACCACCTCGTCCGGGGGGCGGTCCTGCCCGGCGATGCTGGCAAGCTGTTCCTGGAGGTACGTTTCACCGTTGTACGTGCACAGCGCAACGGAAATGGTGCGGGAGGGGGAAAGACGGGTATCTGGAGGCATCTCGATTCACGCGATGTGAGAACGAAGCGCGAATCGCGAACAGGTGTTTGGCGATCCGCGCGGACGCTTGCCTGGGTTGTAGTATGCAAGAATCCTGCCGCGAGCACCAGTCCTGTTTGGTGCATTCTCATGCCAATGGAATCAACGACTAATGGTGGCGGGAGCAAGCCCGGGAAAAATGCCACGTAAATCTTGCATGTAAATGTTGCAGAACACACAATTTGACGCTTGTTTTTGCCCTATGGAGGTGCTGCGGAACACGGCAACAAACGAGTACTTATGCACCCAAATGGCACAAAAACAAAAAAGCCCGCAGATGCGGGCTTTTTCGTCAGGCGAAGGCGCCGGAGTCAGGCGTACCGGCGGAGCTTGAACGAGAACTGGGCGAGCGGCGCTATGCCCGATTGCTCGGCGCGGTGGCACCAGTCCTGCAGCCGCGCGAGCAGCTGCTCGGAGGATTCCGTCGACCGCTCCCACAGCGCGGCCAGTTCGATTCGCATCGAATAGACCTGATTCAGGACCTTGCTGTGGGCGATCGCGGCGGCAAGCTGCTGCCGCTCGGTTTCACTCAACGTAGAAGGATCGGCCAAAAGCCAGCGCTTGACGTTGCGAAGCGAGGGCAGGTCGTCGTGGTGGTCGCGATGCGTACGTTCGCGAAGCGATGCGAATTCCGCCGCACAGGCAGCCTTGAGCGAGCGTGCGTAGCTCGTCACGACGGCGTAGCGATGGGTGATCACCGCCTGCAGCGTGGCGAGATCGGGGACTGCCTTGGACCGGTCGAACTTGAGCTGCGGCGCCACCTTGCGGACTTCCGCGAGGTTGAGCTTCTCGAGAATTCGGATGTACAGCCAGCCGATATCGAATTCGTACCATTGCGAAGAGAGCTTGGCCGACGTGCCGTATGCGTGGTGGTTGTTGTGCAGCTCTTCGCCACCGATCAGGATGCCCCACGGCACGATGTTGCGCGACGCGTCGGTGCACGCGAAATTGCGGTAGCCCCAGTAGTGGCCGATGCCGTTGATGATGCCGGCCGCCGTGATGGGGATCCACATCATCTGGATGGCCCAGATGGTGGCGCCGATCGGGCCGAACAGCATCAGGTTGACGGCCAGCATCAGGCCCACGCCCTGCCACGAAAAGCGGGCATAGAGGTTGCGCTCGAGCCAATCGTCCGGGGTACCGTGACCATACTTGTCCAGCGTTGCGCCGACGCGCGACTCCACCCGGTAGAGCTCGGCGCCCTGGAGCAGCACAGTGCGGATGCCGCGGGTCTGGGGGCTGTGCGGATCGTCGACGGTTTCGACCTTCGCGTGATGCTTGCGATGGATGGCCACCCATTCCTTGGTCACCATGCCCGTGGTGAGCCAGAGCCAGAAGCGGAAGAAATGCGAGACCGACGGATGCAATTCGAGGCCCCGATGCGCCTGGCAGCGATGCAGGAAGATCGTCACCGAGGCGATGGTTACGTGGGTGAACACGAGCGTCACCACCACGTAACCCCACCAAGGAAGGGGAACCAAACCGTTGGAGAGCAGCGAAACTATGTCGTAACTCATTGATTATCCGATATTGCGCGCCGGCAGACGGGATGCGCGCATTGTCCAATTGCCGCGGCGCTATTTTACGCGAAATCCACCCGGGATGTGGTCCCGAATGGCCGCCATGCAAGGGCGGCCCCGACGAACGGTCTTGATTTGCCGGGGTTTCGCGAGCGGGTCAACCGGGGGCGACTGGTCGGTCCGGGATGGCGGCCGGGTTGGGCGGGGAGGCATCGCCGGCCGCGGGGGTTGCGGTGGCGCCGGGGGCGCGCCCACCCATCTGGGCAGCCACGGCGTCCGTGATCCTGATGTCGACCGACGGGAACGGCTGCTTGATCCTGGCCGCACCGAAGGCGGCGTAGATCTGGCGGTTGAGGTCGCTTTTGAGCCCGAGCTGTCCGTTCTCGGGGTCGTCGATCCACATGCCGAGCTCCAGATTGATGCCGTTGTCCACGAAGTTGGCGAGAAACGCGTCCGGGCCGTTGGGCGCCTTCAGCACCCGCGGGTGCCGGGCAGCGATTTCCTTCATCATCGCGAGCGCACGCTCGACGTCGCTTTCGTAGGCGATCTGCACCTGCAGCGAGACGCGGGCGGTACGCGTCGTGTACGAATGGTTGAGCACCGTCGTCGTCACCAGCGTCTCGTTCGGGACGATCGCCGCGACGCCGTCCAGGCTCCGCACGACGACGTAGCGCGACGTCACCTTGGAAACCGCGCCGTAGCGGCCGTCGACGGTGATCATGTCGCCCAGTCGGATCGAGCGGTCGAGCAGGATCGTGAATCCGGCGATGTAGTTCGACGCGAGCTTCTGCAGGCCGAGGCCGATGCCGACGCCGAGGGCGCCGCCAAAAACGGACAGCAGCGTCAGGTCGAAGCCGATGGCCTGCAGCGCGATCAGCACCCCGACGAGCAGGAGCACGGCGCGCACGAACTTGCCGAGCACGACGCGGAGGTTCAAGTCGAACTGTGTCGCGCTGGCGAGGCGTTGCTCGATGAATCCGGAAATCCAGAGCGTCACGATCAGCGTGAACACGACCACGAGAATCGCCGTGCCGACGGACAGCAGCGACACGTCGGTGCGTCCGAGCGGAATCTGGATGTCGTCGAGCACGGCCGCGATTTCGGGCAGGAGTCCGACGAAGTAGAGGGCTGCAAGCCCCCAGATGGAGAACGCGATCGCCCGCTCCGAAGCTGGCAGCCAACTCGAGTTCTTGAACAGTCGCCGCAGTCCGTAGACCAGCATGCGGATCGCACCCAGCGCGATCCACAGCGGTCCGGCGATGGCGAGGAAGAAGGGCGGCGCGCCGACGTAGCGCCGGTAGCTGAAACCCGCGATCAGCGTGAGCAGCAGCGCAGTGAACGGAAAGAGGACGCGCGCGAAGCCGCCATGGAGCCGGAAATGGTCTTCAGATGCATCGCGCAGCGGTTGCACGCGGCGCTCGACGAGATACGCGATGCCAAGACAGACAACCGCGAGGCCCGCGTCCGCCCATCCCTGCGGCGTCGAAAGCACCTGCTCGACGTGTCCGAGGTCGACGGGCGTCAGCATGGTGAGGCGAAGGTCATGACATTCGTGCCAAAGCGAAGAAGAGCGTGGCCGCAGGGGGCTGCGCGCTAGCTTACCTGAGCACTGGAGCAGATCGGAGCTCGATGTGTTCTCGCGGCATGGAGCTCAGGCACGCGGCGGCGCGCCAACTGGACGAGTCCGTCAAAAACGCGAATCCCGTTCTTCTTCGCACAACCGCCAATGGATCCCCGCGTGCGCGGGGATGACGATGGAAACAGTGCTCCTGTGGGGAAGGCGCATTATTTTTCCTCCGTCGTTCCCGCGAAAGTGCCTCGGCAAAAAAAGCGGAAGCCCCGCGCTGCTTGTTGCAGAGGGACGCCACTGGGTCCCTGCGTACGCGGGGACGACGGAGGAAATAGGATGGCCCCGTTCGCAAATGCCCCTCACGTTCCTCCGTCATTCCCGCGAAAGCGGGATGCCAGTGTCTTTTCAATAGCGCTTTCCACGTGGGGAGGCGCCACGCGCTAGCGGCGAGAAACCGTGTCGCCGCCATAGCGCTGCGCCCGGTCGCGGAGGCGCATGAAATTCGCCCGGTATTGACGCGCGAGCGCCGTCTCGCGGCGGACGATCAGGACGTTCTCGGCGTTCCTGGTCTGCGCGGCGGTCGTGTAGTTGTAGCTGCCGGTCACCACGATTGCCTCCGCCGAGTCGGCGTCGATCACGATCACCTTGTTGTGCGCGGCGGCGAAATTGCCGTCGAGCCACACGGCCACGCCTTCCTGCGCGAGCAGCGAGACCGCGCTTCCCGGGAGCTCGAACGTCTGCGCACGGTCGGCGACGACTTCGACATGCACGCCACGCGCATGCGCCGCCGCGAGCGCGCGTGCGATGCGACGATTGGTGAAGCTGAACGCGCTGACCAGCACTTCGCGCTTCGCGTTGTCGATGAGTGCGGCCAGCTTGACATCGATCGCATCGCCGGGCGTGAACAGCGCTTCCAACGTGGTCTGCGGCGTGGGCGGGAGTTCCCGCGCTGTCGCGGGCAGAGCCAGGACCGCGGCCAGCAACGCCACCGCTGCGGTCCTCCTGCACGGCGTTCCTATCGCTCTCATGCGGCCCGTTCGAGCACCGCCGCATAGAACCCGTCGCAGCCGTGCAGATGCGGCAACAGCCGCAGCGCGGGCCCGGTGTCGAGCGCAATTTCCGCACGCTTGAGCTCGGCGCTCGCGTCGCGCATCGTAAACGCCGGATGGGCCGCAAGAAAGCAGTCGACAATCGTCTCGTTTTCCTCGGGCAGCACGCTGCACGTCGCATAGACGAGACGGCCACCCGGCTTGACTAGCGTCGCGGCGGCATCGAGTATCCGCGCCTGCTTCGCGGTCAGTTCCCCGAGGTCGGCTTCGGTTTGCCGCCACTTGAGATCGGGATTGCGGCGAAGCGTGCCGAAGCCCGTGCACGGCGCGTCGACCAGCACGCGATCGATCTTCCCGGCGAGCCGTTTGACCTTGGTGTCGCGCTCGTGCGCGATCGCCTGGGGATGCACGTTGGACAGGCCCGAGCGCGCGAGGCGCGGCGCGAAGTTCGACAGGCGCTTCGCGACGACGTCGAAGGCATAGAGCCGTCCCTGCGAGCGCATCAGTGCGCCCAAAAGAAGCGTCTTGCCCCCGGCCCCCGCGCAGAAATCGACCACCATGTCCGACCGGCGCGGCGCCACGAGATGGCCGATCAGCTGGCTGCCCTCGTCCTGCACCTCGAGGCGGCCGTCGGCGAGCCAGGGATGACCGGCGAGCGAGGGGCGACCCGCAACGCGAACACCCAGTGGCGCGTAAGGCATCGCGCTAGCGTCGAGCCCGTCCGCCACCAGCGCTTCGAGCGCTTTCGCCCGCGTCGTTTTCAACGGATTGACACGCAGATCGAACGCGGCCGGCGCCCGCATCGCCTGCGCAAGCTTCATGGCGTCGGGCGCGCCATAGACAGCTTCGAGTCGAGTCCACAGCCAGTCGGGCATGTCGGCCTGTTCGGCTGCGGATGGCGGCGTTCGCACATCCGCCTTCAGCGCCGACAGCCATTTGCGTTCGGCAGGCGACAATGCGCTTTCGAAATCGCGCCCGGAGTGACCGAGCTCGCGCGCAGCGACCGCGATGGCGAGCCGTTGCGGATCGTTATCGCCCACCCATGCGTCGAGCGTGCGCTTGCGGCGCAGATAGGCGAAGACGCCCTCCGCGATGAACGCGCGATCGCGCATGCCCATGGCCGGATGAGCGCGGAAGAACGTGCGCAGCAATGCGTCTGCGGGAGCGTCGAAGCGACGCACGCGCGCAATGGCCGAAGCGAGTCCGGCGAGTTGATTCGCGCGAAGCGTCATTCGCCGGCAGGCGGATCGACTTTGATCGCGTCGAGGACGGCCTCGACCGTGCCGCGCGAGGTGGCGGTCACGCGCATCTTGACCAGCGCGTAGTGCATTTCGGGGGACACCCAGAAGTAGGCGTCGACCTTGCCGTCCTCGCTGCGGCGATGCCAGCGCTCGGTATCGACCTCGCCCTGCGCCCACGTGATTCGCTCGGTGCCTTCGCGCTCGATCGTGTAGTTGAAAATGCGGCGCGTGGTGACGAGGTTGAGCGTCTGCACGGCAGCTTCGGGCGGCGTGAAATACGCCTGCCACATCAAGGTCATCGGGTCGTAGCTCGGGGGCTCGAGCGGCGCCGTCTTGTCATCGAACAGCGTCACCACGCCGCTCTCCCAGTCGAACTGCGCGGATTCGCGCCGATCGCTGCTGCCACGCTCGACGGCGAATTCCAGTGGCTGCAGCCCCTGCGCAGTGATGAGGCCGCGGCTTTCGACCTTGCCGCGCCCCCGCACGAAAAGGGCCGCGAGACCGCGCGCCTCCGCAACCGTGGAGATGCGGTACTGATTGCCCTTGTGCTCGAAGCGATAGGTCGCCTCGCCGATCAGGAACCCCTGCGTGCCCAGGTAAACCTTGTACGCGAGGTCGAGGCGCGGCGGCAGGACCTTCGCCGGCGGCGGCGCAAGCGGCGCCTCGATGGCGACGGGTGCGGGCGCCTCGGCGACGGGCGCCTCGGCGGACGGCGCGGCCTCCTGCGCAGGCGGCTCGTTCGCCGCCATCGCCTCGGGCGCCGGGGCGGGCGCCGGTGCCGGAGGCGGCGGCGCGGCGTGGCGGCGTGGCTTCGGACGCGGCTTGGGCGGTGCAGGCTGGGCCGCCGGCGGTGGCGGCGCGGGCATTTCGGTCAGCGTCGCCGTGAGCACCTTGTCCTCGGGCGTCTGCGGGAGATCGGCTGGCCACAGCGACCACGCGACATGGACGAGTATCGACAGCGCCAGCGCGAGCCACAGCACGCGGCGCGCACGCCACGTCGACACGCGCGAAGCTCGGCGCGTCGTCGTGTTGGCGAAGGTAGGGGCGGGCAGGGACGTGGACATCGCGTAGGGATTGACCGCTGCCGGTGCCGCGGGGTTCGCCAGCGCCGTCAGACCGACGGGATCGAAAGTTCCACGATCTGCGGAATCGGCACCATCAGTGTGCGCTCGTCGCGCGCGTTCAGTCCCCTAACGCGCACGCGACCATCGGCGATGACCAGGCGGCCGGCGCAATGCAGTCCTACCGCTTCCGGCAGCAGCCGATGCTCGACCGCCAGCACGCGCGCGGCCAGTGTGGCGGCATCGTCGTCGTCCAGCACCGGTACCGCCCCCTGCGCGATGATCGGTCCCACGTCGACTTCCGGCGTGACGTAGTGGACGGTGCAGCCGTGGATCCGCACGCCGTCGGCAAGCGCCCTGCGGTGCGTGTCGAGACCGGGATAGAGCGGTAGCAGCGACGGATGGATATTGATCAGTCGTCCCTCGTACCGTCGCACGAAGGCGGCGCCGAGCACGCGCATGAACCCGGCGAGCACCACGAGATCGGGCTCGCTGGCTTCGACCGCCGCCGTCAGCGCCGCATCGAACGCGTCGCGCGCCGCATGCTGGCGATGATCGACGGCGGAGGTGGAAATGCCCGCGCGGGTAGCGAGCGCCAGGCCGTACGCCTCCGGTCGATTGCTGATCACGTGCGTCACGGCGCCGTCGATTGCGCCCTGACGCGTCGCCTCGATCAGTGCGCCGAGATTCGAGCCGCGACCGGAGATCAGGACCGTGATGCGGGCCAGCGCCATTGCGTCATGCAACGGTGGCGGCGGGCGCACCGTCCGCTCGCGCGACGATCGTGCCGATGCGGAAAGCCTGCTCGCCGGCCGCTTGCAACGTCTGTACTGCGACGTCGGCGTCTTCGGCGGCGACGATGATGGCCATGCCGATGCCGCAGTTGAACACGCGGTGCATCTCCGCATCGGCGACATTGCCCTCGGTCTGCAGCCAGTCGAAGATAGGCGGGCGTGGCCAGCGGCTGCGCTCGAGCCGCGCGGCGACATGGTTCGGCAGCATGCGCGGAACGTTCTCGACGAGACCGCCGCCGGTGATGTGCGCCATGCCTTTCACCGTCACTTCGCGCATCAGGTGAAGCACCGGCCGCACGTAGATGCGCGTCGGCTCCAGCAGCGTCTCGCCCAGCGAGCGATCGCCGAAGCGCATCGCGAGATCGGCGCCGGCGGTCTCGACAATGCGGCGGATGAGCGAAAAGCCGTTCGAATGCGGTCCGCTCGACGCGAGGCCGATCACGGCGTCGCCCGGGGCAATCGCGCGGCCATCGATGATGGCGTCCTTCTCCACCACGCCGACGGCAAAGCCGGCGAGATCGTATTCGCCCGCCGCGTACATGCCCGGCATCTCGGCCGTCTCGCCGCCGATCAGTGCGCAATTCGCGCGCTCGCAGCCGGTCGCGATGCCCTTGATTACCGTCGCAGCGACGTCGACGTCGAGCTTTCCGGACGCGAAGTAATCGAGGAAGAAGAGCGGCTCGGCGCCCTGCACCAGGACGTCGTTGACGCTCATCGCGACCAGGTCGATCCCGACCGTGTCGTGACGCTGGAGCGCGAACGCGAGCTTGAGCTTGGTGCCGACGCCGTCGGTCCCGGCGACGAGAACGGGATGGCGATAGCGCTGGCCGATATCGACCAGCGCGCCGAAGCCGCCGATGCCGGCGAGCACTTCGGGGCGCAGCGTGCGTTTCGCGAACGGCTTGATCCGCTCGACCAGCGCATCGCCGGCATCGATGTCGACGCCGGACTGGGCATAGGAAAGCGGAGCGCGAGTGGGGGACGGAGCCGACATCGGGTTTGGGTCACGCGTGGAGAAAAGCGGCGGGTGATTGAGCGAACCGCGCGCCGCACTGTACAGTTCGCCGTTCAGCCTATTCTAGGGCCTGTTGACAGGACGTGCACGCGAGACAGGCCTGCCCCGATGCCCAAGCCCACGCCGTCCCCGATGCCTGTCGAACCGCCCGCGGCCAAGCTGCTCGCGGCCGATGCGACGCCAATCGCTCCGGCGACTGCGCCACGCAAGCCGCTCACCATCCGCCACTACGCCTGGATCATCGGCGCCGCAGTGGTGATCATCGCGGGCCTTCATTTCCTCGGCCCGATTCTCACGCCATTCCTGATCGGGATCATCCTCGCCTATCTCGGCACGCCGATCGTCGACCGTGCGCAGAAGCGCCGCATTCCGCGCGCGCTGTCCACACTCGCGGTCGTGATGCTCTTCGGCCTTGCGATCGGCGCGCTTTTTTTCGTGCTCGTGCCGCTGGTGCAGGGCGAGATCGCGCTGGCGGCGCGACGGGTGCCCGATCTCGTGAACCTGCTGTCGCAGAATGTCGCCCCGTGGGTCGAGGAGCACATGCACATTACGCTCGCGCTCGACTTGCAAG
>Ga0070665_100008479_pt1 | contig 10400 bp, 9 predicted proteins | sample KBSS13metaG_FD_65862 | JGI IMG/M metagenome (GOLD analysis project Ga0070665, IMG submission 65862) | Switchgrass rhizosphere microbial communities from Kellogg Biological Station, Michigan, USA - KBS S1-3 metaG | ecosystem: Host-associated > Plants > Roots > Rhizosphere > Soil ...
CTCACCGCGTCTCAGGAACTCGAATGCGCGGTCCCTGAATCGGGCGGCAGCCGCCGGCAACATCGAGGTGATCTTCCCCGCCAGTTAGAGGTCGGCTCACGGAGAGCCTCGGCACCAGTCACCGTCCGGGCAGCAAACCGTGCTGTCTAAGATTTTGTCTAATCAGCTAAACCAAACGACACCAAGTCAAGCCACTCTCAGCACCGGCCCTACAGGCGGAAGCGCCCACAAACCACGCAGTTCCACGGTAGGCTAAACTACCCAATTGGACGATCTTCAAATGATCTCTTCAGAACCGTGCAACAAACCTTTCTGAGCGATCTCGCGCGCGCGGTGGGGCCGGGCGGCCTGCTCAAGGATCCGGCCGATCTCCTGACGTACGAGTCCGATGGCCTCGTGCACCTGCGCGCGACCCCGGCGGCAGTCGTGCTCCCCACGACGACGGAGGAAGTGCAGGCCGTCGTGCGGTTGTGCCGGCGGGACGGTGTCCCGTTCGTGGCGCGCGGCCACGGCAGCGGCCTCTCCGGCGGCGCCCTTCCGGTCGCCGACGGCGTCGTCATCGGGTTGTCGCGGATGAACCGGATTCTCGAGGTCGACATCCCGAACCTGCGGGCCGTGGTCGAACCGGGCGTGACGAACCTGGCGATTACGAAGCACGTCGCGCCGTTCGGCTGCTACTACGCGCCCGACCCGTCGAGCCAGATCGTGTGCTCGATCGGCGGCAACATCGCGGAGAACTCGGGCGGCGCGCACTGCCTCAAGTACGGCTTCACGGTGCACCACGTACTGGGCGTCGAGGCCGTGCTGCCGGACGGGGAGATCGTGCACATCGGCGGTGCGGTGCTCGATGCGCCTGGCCTCGACCTGCTCGGCGTCATCGTCGGATCGGAAGGCACGCTGGCGATCGTGACGAAGGCGACGGTCCGGCTGCTGCGGCGTCCCGAGAAAGTCACGACGCTCCTCGCCGGCTTCGCCTCGATCGACGCGGCCGGATCGGCGGTGTCCGCGATCATCGCGGACGGGATCGTGCCGGCGGCGGTCGAGATGATGGATCGGCTGACGATCGACGCGGCCGAAGCGTCCGTTCACCCGAACTTCCCGAAGACGGACGCGGTCCTCATCGTCGAGCTCGACGGCCCGGAGTCGGAGGTGGACGAGCTCTTCGCCACCGTCGAGTCCCTGTGCCGCTCGTGCGGCGCCATCACGATGGAGGTCGCGAAGGACCAGGGCCAGCGCGAGCGGATCTGGAAGGGGCGCAAGGCGGCGTTCGCGGCGATGGGGCGCGTGTCGCCGAACTACTACGTGCAGGACGGCGTGGTGCCGCGCACGAAGCTTCCCGAAGTCCTCCGCAGGATCCGCGCGCTCGAGGAGCGCTCCGGCTTGCGGATCGGCAACGTCTTCCACGCGGGCGACGGCAACCTGCACCCGCTCATCTGCTACGACGAAGCCATCCCCGGCCAGGCCACGCACGCCGAGCAGGTGGCGTCGGAAATCCTCCAGTACTGCGTGGACGCCGGCGGCTCCATTACCGGCGAGCACGGCGTGGGCGCCGACAAGAAAAACTCGATGGCGCGGATGTTCGCGCCGGACGACCTGGACACGATGCAGCTCGTGCGCTGCGCCTTCGATCCCACCGGCATCTGCAACCCGGGCAAGGTGTTTCCGACGCCCCGCCTGTGCGGAGAGGTGCCGGGTCCCTACCGCCGGCACCCGCTCGAGCAGGCCGGCGTGGCGGAGCGATTCTAGTGTCGGGGGAAACGTTCCAGCCGGCCGACGCCGCCGGGGTCGCCGCGAAATTGAAGTGGGCCAACGACGAGGGGCTGGCCGTCTCGGTCCACGGAGCGGGCACCAAGCAATCCTGGAGCGCCCGGGCCGGCCGAACCGACGTCGTGCTCTCGACGCTCGGCCTGAACGCGCCCGCCGATCACGTCCCGGGCGATCTGGTGGCCACTGTCTCCGCCGGCACGTCGCTCGACGCCGTCAACGACGTTCTGCGGCGCGAGCGTCAGTGGCTGCCGCTCGATCCGGCCTGCTCGAACCGCGCTACCATCGGCGGCATCATCTCGACCAACGACAGTGGTCCGCGGCGCCATCGCTTCGGAACACCGCGGGATCTGATCATCGGAATTGAAATCGCCCTGGCTGACGGACGAATCGCCAGGGCCGGCGGCCGCGTGGTCAAGAACGTCGCGGGCTACGATCTGTCGAAGCTGCTGTGCGGGTCGCTCGGCAGCCTCGCCGTGGTGACCAGCGCGACGTTCAAGCTGGCGCCGCTTCCTCCCGTATCGGCGACGCTCGTCGCGTCGCTTCCAGACGCCCGCAGTGCGGGGGCGCTCGCCGTTGCCCTCGGCGGTTCGACGCTGACGCCGTCGACGGTCGAGCTCCAGTCGCCGCCCCACCGGCTGCTCATCCGCTTCGAAACGTCACCGCGCGCCACCGAGCGGCAGGTCGCCGCCGCGACCAGCCTGTGCGCCACACACGGCGCGGCCACCGAGGTTCTGACAGGACAGGCGGAAGCCGACGCCTGGATTGCGCACGAGCGCCGGATGGCGGACGATGCCGGAACGATCGTGAAGCTGGCGACGCTGGCGACGGACGTGGCCGGGATGCTGTCGCGTGTCGAGACGCTGACGGCTGAACACGGGATCGGGTACACGGCAGCCGGGCGGGCCGCCCTCGGCGTGATCTTCGTAAGCCTCGTCGGCGATCCAGGCAGCCACGACGCGATCGTCAGCGAACTGCGCCGCGAGGCGGCGGCCCGCCGCGGCAGCGCCGTGCTGCTGGCTGCGCCGCCCGGCCTCAAAGAACGGCTTGGCGCCTGGGGACCAAACAGCGACGCCGTGCCGATCATGCGCGCGGTCAAGGCGCGCTTCGATCCCCGCGGCACGCTGAACCCCGGCCGCGAACCCTGGGAGCCCGGTCCTTCATGAGCGGCGCCGCACCGCCCACGTCCGAATTCGCCAAACTCGGCCAGCTCGAGCCGCTGATGGACAAGTGTGTCCACTGCGGCTTCTGCCTGTCCACCTGCCCCAGCTACCTGCTGCTCGGGCAGGAAATGGACTCGCCGCGCGGCCGCATCTACATGATGCGGGCGGGCGTCGAAGGCCGCCTGGCCGTCAGCGACGGCATGGTCGGCCACTTCGATACCTGCCTCGGCTGCATGGCGTGCGAAACCGCGTGCCCGTCGGGTGTGCGGTACGCGCCGCTCATCGAGGAAACGCGCGCGACCATCGAGCAGCACTACGAACGTCCGTTAGGCGATCGCCTCTTCCGCCGGCTGCTGTTCATGCTGCTGCCCTACCCCGCGCGCCTGCGCGTGTTCGCGCTGCCGTTGGCCTTCGTGAACCTGCTGCGCGGCTGGACAGGACTGCTGGCGCTGCTGCCGCGGCGGCTGAGCAACCTCATCGAGCTCGCACCCGACGTCAAACTGTCGGGCAGCGTGCCCGAACGCACGCCCGCTGCCGGAACGGTCCGACTGCGGGTCGGGCTGATGACCGGTTGTGTTCAGCGTGTGTTCTTCGGTCACGTCAACGAGGCCACCGTCAGGGTGCTCGCGGCCGAAGGCTGCGACGTGCTGGCGCCCGCCGATCAGGGCTGCTGCGGCGCGCTCGCGCTCCACTCCGGCCGTGACGAGGACGCACGGACATTCGCCCGCGGCCTGATTGCGTCTTTCGAACGCGCCAACGTGGACGTCGTCGTCGTCAACGCGGCCGGATGCGGATCGACGATGAAGGGATACGGCGAGCTGCTGAAGGACGATCCTGCCTGGGCTGCCCGCGCAAAGGCGTTCGACGCCAGGGTCCGCGACGTCACCGAAGTCATCGCGGGCCTGACGCCAGTCCGGGCGACGCGCCACCCAATCGACCTGCGCGTCGCTTATCACGACGCCTGTCACCTCGCGCACGCGCAGGGTGTCCGGCAGCCGCCGCGCGACGTCCTGGCGTCAATCCCCGGCCTCACGATCGTGCCGATTGCCGACGGCGACATCTGCTGCGGCAGCGCCGGGATCTTCAACCTCGTGCAACCGGAGATGGCCGCCGAGCTCGGGCGCCGGAAGGCCGCGAACATCGACGAGGGCCGGCCCGACGTCGTCGCGACGACGAACCCGGGATGCATGCTGCAGATCGGCGCCGCCGGCCGCAAGGCCGGCACTCCCCGGCCCGTGCTCCACGTCGTCGAACTCATCGACGCCTCGATTCGAGGTGAAAGACCTGCCTTATGATCATCGACCCGACGACAGTTTCCGCCAACGTCAACTATCGGATTCTGGTCAGCTCCGTCGTTCCGCGTCCGATCGCGTTCGTGTCGACGGTGTCGCCGGAAGGCGTCTACAACCTGGCGCCGTTCAGCTTCTTCAACGTCGTCTGCGGCGATCCGCCGGTCGTCTGTTTCAGTCCCATCTGGCGCAATCCGCCGAAGGACACGATCGTGAACATCCGCGCCACTGGAGAATTCGTCGTCAACATCGTGAGCGAGGAGTTCGCCGAGAAGATGAACGTCTGCTCGGGCGAGTACCCGTCGAGCGTGGACGAGTTCAAGTTGTCGGGGCTGACGCCGGCGCCGAGCGAGGTCGTGCGGGCGCCGCGCGTGCAGGAGTCGCACGTGAACATGGAGTGCCGGCTGCTGCAGATCGTCGAGGTGAGCGCGCGCCCCATGGGCGGGAGCCTCGTGCTCGGCGAGGTCGTCCGCTTCCACGTGGACGATGCGGTGATCAGCGATTTCAGGATCGACGCGGACAAGCTCGCCGCGGTCGGCCGGATGAGCGGCTACGACTACGCGCGCACGCGCGACCGGTTTTCGCTCGTGCGCCCTGCCTGACGTCCGGCTGAAGCCGGACGCTACGGAAGACTGCGCAGCGGCACCGCGTAGTTTTTCGTCCAGCCCGTGCGGCCGTTGGTGACGGTGAAGCTGCCGTCGTCGCTCGCACTCAGCTTGATCCACGCCGCCCCGTCGCGCTCGTTGAACAGCAGGTTCGCGATGAACGCGTCCGGGAAATTCTCGGCGCCGTCGTTGATCGTGCGGTGCAGCTGCCAGACGTCCTCGAGGCCCCGGAACGCGTGCAGCTGCGCCAGCGCGGTCGCCGTCGTGCCCTTCCACGGACCGTTGTTCGCAATCGCCACCCTCGGCTGCAGCGCCTCGAGCGTCGCCGGAAGATTGGGATCGTTGTTGGCGTGGTGGGCGACGAGGTAGACGTCGATCGGGCCGATGAGATTGGCCGGGCAGATCAGATCGCCGATCCGGTTGCGAATCAAGTCGCCGATATCGAGAAAGCGGAACGCCCCGTACCGGACGCGGACGCCGATCGACCGCGGGTTTTCGCCTCGGACCTGTCCGCCGACCTCCACGCCCTGGCACGCCGGGTTCGGCTGGCCGCCGCCGTCGAGCGGCCGCGTCAGCGTCGCGCCGTCGGCGCTCACGATGTCGACGTCGAGGCCGCGGAACGGCAGGCGGTCGCCGGGCTTGGGCACGAGGTGTTCGGCGTGCGTGCGCGCCTCCTGGTACGCCGCAAACGACGCGACCACTTCCGGCGCGGTCTCCACCGGCGTTCCGTAGTCGATAAACGTGCCAATCGGAAGGCGCCGCTGGAGCTCGGCCACGCCGCCGTTGTGATCCTCGTGCAGGTGTGTGACGAGGAGATAGTCGATGCGCTTCACGCCGGCATCGCGCGCCGCGGCGACGATGCGGTCGGGATCGCGGGCGTTGAGCCCGGGGTAGCCGGCGTCGATGAGCAGCGACTGCCCCGCGGGCGTGACGACGAGCGTGGACTGTCCGCCCTCGACGTCGATGAAGTAGATGTCGAGCGTTTTCGCCGCGCCGGCGGCGAGCGCGCCGGCGGCCAGCGCGAGGGTGAAGGTTACAGCGGCAAGCTTCATCGGTAGGTTCTCGTCAGGCCGGTTCTGCCATTGGTGACGGTGAAGCTGCCGCTGTCCTCGGCGCTCACCTTGATCCACGCGCCCTTGTCGGCCGGTCCATCATCCAGGTTGGCGATGAACTCGTCGGCAAAGTTCGCCGCGTCGGAGTGGCTGGTCTTGTGCAGCTGCCAGGTGCCCTCGATGCCCTTCTGCCCGCGAAGGGCGCTGAAGGCGTCCGCGTCGCCGCCCTTGAACTTCCCGTTGTTGAGGATGGCGACGCGCGGCGTCACGGCCGCGATCACCGCGGGGATGGCGCTGTCCTCGTTCCCGTGATGAGGCACGAGGTACAGGTCAACGTGGCCGATGAGGTTCGTCGGACACGCGAGCGCGGCCAGGTTCTTTCCGGGCAGATCGCCCAGGTCGAGGAACGTGAACTTGCCGAACTTCATGCGGATCCCCACGGAACGGGGATTTTCGGTCGGCGGATCCGTCAGTTTGCCGAGCGATGCGCACGCCGGGTTGGCCTGCCCCGCCCCCACTGTTCCTGACAGCGCCCGGGTCGCCAGCCGGCCGCCGGCGCTCAATACGTCGACGTCCAGGCCGTTCAGCGGCAACTTGTCGCCGGGCGCCGGATGCAACTGCGGCGCGGCCTGACGGACGGGCTTATACGCGGCGAACGGCTCGGCCGTGAACGCCACCGTCTCCACTGGCTCTCCGTAGTCGATGAACGTTTTCACGGGCAGACGACGGCTCACCTCGGGCACGCCGCCGATGTGGTCGCCGTGGAAGTGCGTAATCAGCAGGTAGTCCAGCCGGCTGACGCCCGCGTCGCGCGCGGCGGCCATGATGCGATCCGGATCCCGGTTGGAAAACCCCGCATACCCGGCGTCGATGAGCATCGCTTGTCCCGCGGGCGTCACGACGAGCGTGGACTGGCCGCCTTCGACGTCGATGAAGTAGATGTCGAGCGTCCGGCGCTGCGCGGCCGGTGCCGCAGCCGTGACCAGCGTCAATATCGTAATTGCGGCCGTCGTCGCCGTCGCCGCCAGCGATCGCATAGAGCGACATGATACCGAAAGACGGCCGGATCCGGTGGTGCGTGAACGTGGCGGGGGCTGTAAACTATCGCGCATGTTGAAGCGGCTGGCGGCCTGCACTCTGGTCGCCTTCGTCTCGACGGCCCTTGTCGTGTCGGCGTCCCGGCCGGCCCAGGCGACGGCCGCGAGCCACCTGCCGTCGCGTCTCGCCGATCAGGAATTCTGGTCGCTGGCCGAGGATCTTTCCGAGGTCGGGGGAACGTTCCGGTCCGACAACCTCCTCTCGAACGAGTCGCGGCTCCAGTTCGTCATCCCCGATCTGCTCAAGACCGTCGGGCATGGCGGCGCGTACGTCGGCGTCGGGCCCGAACAGAACTTCACCTACATCGCCGCCCTCCAGCCGTCGATCGCGTTCATCGTGGACATCCGCCGCGGGAACCTGCAGCTCCACCTGATGTACAAGGCGCTCTTCGAGCTGTCGGCCGACCGCGCCGAATTCGTCTCCCGCCTCTTCTCGAGGCCGCGCCCCGATCATCTCGACGCCGCGTCTACGCCGGCGGCGATCTTCGAGGCGTACGCGAACGCCGCGCCGAGCGAAGCGCTTTACCAGGAGAACCTCGAGGCCATCGAAGGCCGGCTGGCAGGCGTCCACGGCTTCCCGCTCTCGGCAGAGGACCGGCGGGGCATCGCGCACGTCTACCACGCGTTCTACGCCTTCGGCCCCGGCATCAACTACTCGTCCAGCGAAACCGGCAACGCCAACCTCGGCTACCGGCCGACCTACGCGGATCTGATGCTCGCGACCGACGGCGCGGGCGACGCTCGCAGCTACCTGGCGGCCGAGGAGTCGTTCGCGATCGTCAAGGCGCTGCAGGCGAGGAACCTGATCGTGCCCGTCGTCGGCGACTTCGCGGGAGCGAAGGCCGTCAGGGCCGTCGGCGCCTATCTCAGGCGGCACGACGCGACGGTGTCGGCCTTCTACGTGTCGAACGTCGAGCAGTATCTGCGGCTCGAGCGCGTGTGGGGGTCGTTCTGTGGCAACGCCTCGCGGCTGCCGATCGACGACACCAGCACGTTCATCCGCGCGGGGCGCGGCGGCCGCTATTCGCGGGGGACCGCGCTGACGGCGGAGCTGGCGCCCATCGCCGTCGAGGTCGAGGGGTGCGACCGGCGGCCATGATCCACGCGTCGGATCTGCTGGACTTCTCGAGTGTTCTCCAGGACATCGAGGACACCCACCCCGCCATCATCGCCATCGTCGTGACGATCCTGATCGGCGTCTGCGCCTGGTCGATCAGCATCTACATCTCCCGACAATCGAAATCGAAAAGCAGCCGGAGACGCCGCGGAAAAGTCAGGCGAGGGACGGCGGCGCCTCCACGCGTCACACAGGGCACCATGGCGCCGCTGGTCGACGCCATCAAACCGTCCGATCGCCAGATCCTGGGCGACGACCTGGTGGGCCTCATCGAGCGGCACCGCAACAAGCGCTTCATGGCGTTCGTCGTCGTCACGCGCGCGAATGTGAGCCCCATCACGTTTGCGTTCCTGTACCAGGCGCTGCGCTCCCAGAACCGGCCGATTACCGAGGTACACGAGTTCCAGGTGTCGGTGCGCGACGCGAACGAGATTCTCCGGGCGTGCCTGGCGAAGCCGCCCCAGGCCTGAGCGTCCGGCCGGGACCCTTCTGTGGCACAATCCGCGTAACTCAAGGAGGCCGGCGATGCGGGCATGGATCGGTTCGGCCGTGATTCTCGGGCTTGCCGTGGCTGTGGCCACGGGCCAGACGCGCCCGAAGGGCCTGGACATCTACGTCGTGGACGTGGAGGGCGGCAACGCCACGTTGTTCGTCTCGCCGTCCGGCGGCTCGGTCCTGATCGATTCGGGTAACCCCGGCCCCGCCGCCACGCGGGACGCCGACCGCATCATGGCCGCCGTGAGGGACGCAGGCCTCACGCAGATCGACAATCTGATCACCACGCACTGGCACGGCGACCACTTCGGCGGGATGGCCGAGCTGGCCTCGCGCGTGCCGATCCGCAACTTCATCGACCACGGCGCCAACGTCCAACCGGCTCAGGCCGCCGACGATTTCCTCACGAAGGTGTACCCCACGCTATACGAGAAGTCGAAGCACACGGTCGCGAAACCGGGCGACAAGCTTGCCGTTGCCGGCCTCGACTGGCGCATCGTCACCTCGGCGGGCGCAACGCTCAAGAGCCCCCTGCCCGGCGGTGGCAAGGCCAACCCGTTCTGCTCTGCCTTCAAGCCGCAGGAAGTGGACAAGAGCGAGAACGCACAGTCCGTCGGGAGCATCGTGACGTTCGGGAAGTTCCGCGTCGCCCATCTCGGCGACGTCACGTGGAACAAGGAATTCGATCTGATGTGCCCGACCAATCCGATTGGCACGGTCGATCTCTTCGTCGTCTCGCACCACGGCCAGGCCATCTCCAACTCGGAGGTGCTCGTGCATGCGCTGGCGCCTCGCGTCGGCATCGTCAACAACGGCACGCGCAAAGGCGGCCAGCCTGACGCGATGCGCATCCTGCACTCGTCGCCGGGCCTCGAGGATCTCTGGCAGATGCACTTCTCGCAGCTGAGCGGCCAGGAATACACCGTGCCGGGCATGTTCATCGCCAACTCGACGGACGAGCCCCAGACGGCCATGCCCATCGCCGCCATCCAGGCCCCGCCGCCTGGTCCTGGCGCCGCGCCGCCGCCGGCGCACAACGGCGCCGCGTTCTGGTTCAAGGTGTCGGCCCAGACCGATGGGTCGTTCACGGTCACCAACGCCCGCAACGGCTTCACCAAGACATACCGGGCGCGTTAGACGTCATGGAATTCGCAGCTTCCGGCTTCGGCCGATTCGTCGCGTCTGGCTTCAGCCGATTCGTCGCGTCCGGCTTCGGCCGATTCGTCGCGTCTGGCTTCAGCCGATTCGTCGCGTCCGGCTTCGGCCGATTCGTAGCGTCCGGCTTCAGCCGGACGTCGAGGTACACGCCATGAGACGACGAGACTTTCTGACCACAGTCGCCGCCACGGGCGCCGCGGCGGTCCTGAGCGGACCCGCGAACGCGCAGGCGCCGCGCCCGCCGATCAAGCGCAAGGGTCGCGTCAAGCAGGCGCTTTTCCGGACCGTGTTCGGGCAGGACACTCCCGGGCTGACGACCTTCGACGAGCAGTGCCGCGAGGCGGCGCGCCTCGGCGCGTACGGCTTCGAGCTCATTCCACCGGCCGACTGGCCGACGCTGAAAAAGTACGGGCTGGTGCCGACGATGGCGCCGATGATCTTCACGACGATCCCGGACGGGATCGTGCACAAGGACAAGCACGACGCGCTCGAGAAGGCGCTGCGCGCCGAGGTTGACGTCTGCGTGGCGGGCGGCTGCGAGAAGATCATCACCTTCGGGGGCCAGCGCAGGGGCATGACGTACGAGCAGGCCCTCGACGATTGCGCGCTGTTCCTGAATCGCGTGAAGGGATACCTCGAGGACAAGAGCATCACGCTCTG
>Ga0070665_100008480_pt1 | contig 10399 bp, 7 predicted proteins | sample KBSS13metaG_FD_65862 | JGI IMG/M metagenome (GOLD analysis project Ga0070665, IMG submission 65862) | Switchgrass rhizosphere microbial communities from Kellogg Biological Station, Michigan, USA - KBS S1-3 metaG | ecosystem: Host-associated > Plants > Roots > Rhizosphere > Soil ...
GCGTCGCCTGGCCCGAAGCGCATCGGGTGTTCCGGCAGAGTGAGCATGATTGAAAATAACGAGGCGCCCGGTTGCCATTGAAGTCGCCTCAGGCTCGCTGTGTCTCGGCCAGACCGGACGGAGCCTGCGGGACCGGCGCATCCGGCGCGATGAGGCCGGCGGCTCTGAGCCTACCGAGGTTGTGGACGTCGTTCATGCGCTCTCCACAACTCTCGTAAGATATTACTACCACATTTTGATATCTTACAATCCGGCTACAAATCGAAGGAATGGGGGTCGACCATCGACGCTGACCGCGCTGACCGTTACAGTGAGGCGGCGAAATCAGGTGTTTGCCCTCGGACGAGGTTCAGGTGCGCGGAAAAGAAGCGGCGAAATCGCTGGCATCGGTGGAGGCGGAAGGCACGTCAGCTGACAGGGGTCGGCTGAGTGATATGGCTTACGGTCGTATTCTCGAGGGTCTGTTCCAACGCAAGGTGCCGGTGGGCGCCTTCGTGTCGCAAAACGACCTGGTGCGTCTGCTGGACATCCCATTGCAACCACTGCGGGATGCGCTCCGGGTACTGGAAGCCGAGGGCGTCCTCACGATCCAGTCGCGCTCCGGGATCCAGTTCCTGAAGCCGGATCTCGAGTTCGCCCGCAGCACTTACCAGTTTCGCTCAATCATCGAGCGGGTGGCGGCACGAGCCTTCGCGGAGAGTGGGCCGCAGGAGAAGATAGAATCCCTGGCGAAGGCGCACCACAGACTGCAGCAGGATATCGAGAGGAAGGGATTCGACTCGCAGGCACGTCAACAGCTCGAGTCACTGGACCAACAGCTGCATGGCGAGATGATTGCCACGTTACGCAATCCCCTGATCGACTCTACGGCGCGCCGGTTGAAGAACTACGTGACTTTGATCCGCCTGGAACGTTTGGTGACTCAGCCTCTTGCGCTGCGGACGTTGCGCGAGCATCTGGAGATCATTGAAGCCTGCGCGGCGCGCGACGGTGACCGGGCGGAAGAGGCTCTCATCGCCCATTTTCAGGCGGCCTTGCAGCGCATCCTGGTGATGGTCTGAGCTCGTCGGCAAGGTCGTAGCCGTTCAAGATCCCGTTGACGAGTGTGCCGGCGGCAGCCCAGTCGTAATAGCGGAACGAACGCGCCTTGGTGACGAAGCTGGCACCGGTGAAGAACATCTCGTACTGCTGGTGACGCGAGGCGAACTCCGACCCCACCGCATCCCAGGCCAGCTTGTAAAACTTCACTTTGTCAAACGCGTTCGCCGCGGGCGACTGCTGGGTACGTTCGATAAGCGTGGCCCAATAAGCAACATTATCGACCCATTCCGCACTTATTCGGGTTTGCAGCCCTGTGCCAGCATCGCTGTTGCTCGATCACCTGGATCCGGCGCCGTATCGGCTCGAGCGTCAAAAGGGGATACTTTGTGAAATGGCGTAGCGCGGTATGGCTTTCTGTGGCGGCTGCCATCACCCACACGGTGCTTGCGCAGTCCGCGAATGCTGACCAGGAAATCGGCATTACACCGCTCGTGGTGGCGGCAGGACCCTATCATTTCGATACAGCGGAACAACACGACATTCGTGTCGATATCCTGGCTCGCGGGCTGGCCCATGCCTACAGCCTGGCTTTCCTGCCGAATGCGGATGCATTGATCGTCGAGCGGGGGAGCCGATTGCGACTGCTCCGCAAAGCCACTGAGGCTCATCCGCTGCTCGTCGCGACGCCTGTGGCAGGCATCCCGGATTTCGCCGCTGATGAGCACGCCGGTCCCGATGATGTGCTCGGAATACAGGATGTGGCCCTTCATCCGGATTTTTCCAGGAATCAACTTATCTACTATACAGTCAATCGACCCATGGGCTTTGACCCCGTGGCCAAACGCTTGTCTATGGCCACGGTTCTCATGCGCGGCCGGCTCGAAGGTACGCGGCTGGTCGACTCCAAGGATCTGTTGGTCGGTGAGACGGTCCGGGACGTGGGTGGCTCGCGCATCCTGTTCGGCACGGGAAATTTCGTCTATGTCAGTATCGGGGCGATCAGCAGCGGCGATACCCACTCGGCGCAACGCCTCGACAATATCTATGGAAAGGTATTGCGAGTGAAAGACGATGGCAGCATCCCCGACGACAATCCCTTCGTGAAGGTGCGAGGCGCCCGGGCCGAGATCTACTCACTGGGCCATCGCGATCCACTGGGTCTCACGCTCGAGCCCCGCTCCGGCAGCCTCATTGCTTCCGAGCATGGCCCCCAGGGAGGCGACAAAATCAATCGTATCCTGGCGGGTCGCAATTATGGCTGGCCAGAGTACACCTATGGCACGGAGTATGAAGGATCACCCTTGCCGACAGCGCCGGTAGGACCCCATACCGAGCCTCCTCTCATGATCTGGATGCCCAGTATCGCCCCGAGCGGCACCCTGTTCTATGACGCGGAGCGCTTCCCGGCCTGGAAAAACAATCTGTTCGTCGCCAGCGCGCGGCGCGGTGAAATCGACCACACCGGCGCACTGCTGCGCGTCGTCTTCAACGACAAGCTGCAGGAAATCAGGCAGGAGTCGTTACTGGACGGCTTGCATCAACGGCTACGGGACGTCCGCCAAGGGCCGGACGGCCTGTTGTATGTGTTGACGGACGAAGACAATAGCGTATTGATGCGAATCAGCCCTGTGTCCCGCTAACCGCGGCACTACCGCGGCGACCCATTCGGTCGCCGCGGGCAGGTCGCAGCCGTTCAGAAGCTCCTCTCGAGCGACAGCCCGACCGTCCGGGGCTGAATGTAGTTGAACCAGTACGGGTTGAAATTGGTCTGGTTGTTATACCCGCCGCCCGTGACGCCGCGCCGGTTGGTCAGATTCTGGATGAAGACGCTGACTTTCCAGGCCTCGGTCTTGACCCCTGCCTGCAAGTTCGTCTGTGCATACGCGCAATACTTCTGCCGCAGCGGCGCTTCCTCGGGCGTTGGCACGAACTCGCCGATGCGCTCGCCAACATAGCTGATCTCCGCGCCGAGAAATGCCCGCGCCCCATCCGTGAGGTGGGCTTCCTGATCCACCGAAAATCGGCCGGAGAAGCGGGGAGAATACGGTAGATGGTCGCCGGTGGCGGCATAAACGGCAATCTGATCCGAAAATCCCTGGCGCAATACCGCATCTGTCCAGGTGCTCCAGAGCGCGAGCGTCAGTCCGTCGAGCGGCCTCGACTCGAAGGACACCTCCAGGCCACGGCTTCGGGCCCGGCTCGCATTCGCGGTGTAGTTGAACGTTCCCAGGGGGACGATCTGTACGACCTGAATATCCTTCCAATCGATGTCGTACACGGAAACGTCGTAGGACACCGTTCGGCCGAGAAAATTACCTTTGGCGCCCAGCTCGTAGTTGGTCGTCTTATCGGCGGAATATTGGCACGGGATGTTGAAACCCCCATCCTGGTTGCCGCAGACGACATTCGGACCACCCGGACGGTAGCCCGTGGCAATCCGCGCGTACACCATGTGCTCCGGCGAAATCTTGTATTGGGGCGTGAGGAGATAGGTGACGGAGTGATCGGTGGAGCTTGGATCGCTAAAAACACCCTGCGGCTGATCGAAGGTCCACTGACGGTGATGCAGCAGCTGCTGGTTCGAGCTCCACCGCGCGCCCAGTTGCACGTTGAATTGATCGGTGAACCGCGCCGTCAGATCGGTAAAGGCGGCGTACTCGGAAAAGATCTGGGTATCGTTCCACAGTATCGGCTCGCCGATGACCGTTCCATCCGCGGGAAGGGTTGCCCAGGTCCTGATCATGTAGGGGGTGTGTTCGTGCGTATAGAAGGCGCCCACGAGCCAGTCGAGTCTTTCCAGGAGGGGCGTCGTGAGCCGCACCTCCTGCGTAAACTTCCGGGTGGAGTAGTCCTGTCGCAGCACGGAGGCCGTCGAATCAACGCCGTATACCGACGGCCACAGGAAGTTGAGGCCGGTGGCCGAATAATCCAGGGTGTCAAAATTGGCGCTCAGCGTGTACGAGCTCAGCGAAGTGAGCTCCGAACGCCCGATCTGGTCGGTCACGATTGCGCTGTAGACCTGGTTCTTCGCAGCACTCGGACCGGTTCCGAACTGATTGCTTTGCAGGAACCCTCCCAGCCTGACATCGACATCGGACGTCCCGAATGTCTTCGTACTCTGATATAGCGCGCTGAGCTTTACGGAAAGCCCGTCCGAGGGTCGCCACAAGGCCGACAAGCGCGCACCCACGACTTCGCTCTTGTTGACTCCCGCTTCGCCGGTCACGACATTATCGATGTACCCGGCGTCCTCGCGCGTGAATGCACTAGCGCGAACTGCAAGCGTCTCGCCAAGGGGAGTGTTGATAGAGCCGCGAACGTTGTACCCGGGCCCGTGACCACCGTCGATAGTATGCATGTCCGCCGCCACGGTGCCACTCACGCGGGCCGTCGATGGATCGACCGTGACATACTTCAACAGTCCACCCATGCTGCTCGCGCCATACAGGGTGCCTTGTGGGCCGCGCAACACCTCGATGCGCTCCAGCTCGCTGGGGTCCAGATCGGGTGCAATGCCGAAGAGCCCGGCCAGGCCGGCCGAAGAACCGAAGGGAATGTCGTCCACCGTGTATCCGACAACAGGGTTCCCGGTCGCCGGACCTGTTGTAATACCCCGGATCGCCAGGTTGGACCGACCGTTGATGAACTGGAGATCCAAGCCGGGGACGCTGGAGAAGAAGTCCCGAGCCCGCAGCAGATTCTGCTCGAGCAGCGCGTCGGCGGTCACTGCCGCGACAGGTACCGGTACGTCCTGGAGGCGCTCTGCACGTTTCTGGGCCGTAACGACCACCTCCTCCAGCTGCGAGCCGGTGTTGGTGGAGCTGCTCTCCACTGCCTGCTGAGCGAAGGTGTTTACAGGGGCAAGCGTCAGCCCTAACACCATCAGTCCGCCAGCGGGCCTGCGCGCAATGGACCTGGAATGTCTCTTCTTGATTCTCATACTTGTTCTCCCCCAACGTGACCAAAAAATGCAAGCCGCCGCCGGGCATCCCGCACACGGCCGCGCGAACCCTGTCGCGAACCGCGCTTACGCCACCAGATGAGAACACCTGTTACAGTGATGACGACCAGCAAGATACCGATGAGGCACACGGCGATTTTCCACGGCAAGCCGAAGACGGAAGCGATGTGGAGTGCGACGATCCAGCTTGAGAACGTGTTGCCGGCGCGCTGCCCAGTCGGAACCTGTATGCCGAGGAAGCGTCCATCTCGAGCATCGATCGCGATGGTGGCGGCCGTCGCAGGCGAGTCGGTTTCGGTCCGCCTGCCGCCATCCTTGAGATCGCGGGAGGTATGCGCGAGATAGAAGTAGACGCCGAGATCGCGGCGATAGTCGAGTGCGGCTGGGCGCTCGATACTGAAACCCTGGATTTGCGCTTGCTCGGCGAGATAGCGCTGCCCGAGTTGCAATGCTTTGTACCAATCCAACGGCGGTCGCACCAAAGGCGTAGCGAGCGGCGCCCGGTGCGACACTTCCTGGTAGTGCTCGTAGTCGGTGATGGAGCTCATGACGCGCGCGTAAGGCCCGGGCAAGTTGAGCGCAAAGCCGGTCCACGCGAATACGAGAAGGATCAGCCAGAGCCAGAGACTTGTGGCGCGATGCAGGTCGTAGACCAGGCGATTCGCGCCGGCGCGGCGCTTGATCTTCCAGGCCGTTTTCCAACGGCTGAGGAAGCTCTTGCGGCCAACGGCCGCTGCGCTTCGCGCGCCCCCGCCTCCTGGAGGCAATGTGAGGTAGAAGCCCACGAAGCAGTCCAACGTCCAGATGAGCGACAAGACGCCCACAAACAGCGCGCCGAGCATCTCGGGCAGCACCAGGGCGTAATGCAAAAAGTAAATCTGCGCGATGAGATCCTTCGGTTGCAGCGAGAAGTGCCCGAAGAGGCGTTCACCGAGCCGTTCCCCGGTGTAAGGATTGGCGAACACTTCGGTGTAGTCGAGCTCGAAGGGCCCACCGGTGGCCGGGTCGATGGCGCCCTCGACACGGGAGAAGAGCGACTCGTCGGGCCGTTGGGGGAATTGCAGGGAAGACAAATGCGAGCGCGGGTCCTGCGCTTGGAGCCGCTCGCGGATGGCCAACAGGTCCTGCAGCGTCCATGCAGGCTTGCGCGGCTCGACCACGCGTAGTTTCGAATCAACTGCCCGCTCGAGCTCGCTGTAAAAGGTGATGATACTTCCGGTCGCGGCGATGACGATGAGAAAGAGCGCGAGCGTCAGGCCAACGTACCGATGCAGTTTCACCAGTACCTGTCGCACGGAGATTGCGGTGCTCACCGCCAAAGTGTCCGCGCGATGGAGACTCCCCCGGTGCGCGGTTGAATGACTGATCCCCTCTCTTTCGTTACCACTTGTACCCCGCGGTGACGCCGTACCAGCGCGGAGCGCCAAACATCTGTTGCTCCTGGCCGAGGCTCGTGACGGGGACGGCGTAGAGGCGGTACTGGCGATCGGTCAGGTTCTTGACCCACAAGGAGGCCGTCAGGTGGCTGGCGGGGTCGCTGAAGCTGATAGACGCGTTGGTGACTGCGTGGCCGCCCTCGGTGGCGATGGGGTCGTTGGTCAGGTCGAAATATTCGCGCCCGGTGTAGTGCGTATCCAACTGGAAGGCGAGCTCGCGGGACCCGGCGATCTGGAAATGGTAGCGAGCGATGGCATTCAACGCGATGTTCGGCGCGAGGACCATATGGCGATTTTGGGTGACGGTTTGCGTCGAGCCGACCACCGGAGTGACGACATTCTTTACGCGTGTGGACAGGTAACTTCCGCCCAGGGTGAGCTCGAGATGGTCACCCGGGCTCATGACGATCTCCAGCTCCGCCCCCTGCACGCTCGCCGGGAGGTTGCCGATCTGTTGGGTCAGGCCGGTGAAGGTGAAGGCCTGAAAGTTCTTGTAGTCGTAATAGAACACCGAGCCGTTCAGGCGGTAGAGGCCGCGGCGCAGTTGTTTGAACCCCAGCTCATAGGCCAGCAGGTTCTCCGGACCGTAGGCCATCTTGTCGGGGGTGCTGACGCCCAGGAGCCCTGAGCCGTCGATGGCACTGTTCCAACCGGCGCTTTTGGTGCCCTTGGCGATTGAGCCGTACACCAGGAAGTCCTCGACCGGCTTGTAATCCAATTCGCCGCGATAGGTGACCAGGTTGTCGGCGCGCTGGTTGCGGTAAGGCGTCAGGTCGGCTGTCGTGCCACGCGTGAAGGGAAACACGTTGTAATCCGGCACGGGTCGATCCGTGATCCCGAGAATGACGGGCGTCAGGCCGGTATGGTCGACAGTGAGCAGCCGGAAGCTCTGGTCCTCGTGGGAGTAGCGCAGGCCGACGATCAGGGTAAGCTGTGATGTCAGCGAATATTCCAGTTGGCCGAAGGCCGCGGCCGACTTGCTGCGCAACTGGTCGTGGAAGTCATCATCAACGAAGTTGATGCCGGTGAGGTTCGTATCGGAACCCGCGCTGATGTCGCGATAGAAGTAATACAGTCCTGCGGTCCAGAACAGGCGTTGCCTCTTCTCGCTCAGGCGCAACTCCTGGGTAAGTTCTTTGCTCTCCACCGGGTTCGTGACCGCGACGGCCGGATACGGGCCGCCGTCAGTATCTTCCCCGTACCGCTTGTGCACGCGCTCGTACGCGGAAATCGAGACCAGGTCGGCACCGAACAGTCTGGAGTTGAGCGTGAGCGAGATGCCGTTGGTGTCCAGGTCCTGGAAGGACTGACGGTTGTTGTCGAAGAGCCAGGGACTCGAGTGCGGGTCGCGGTAGCCGAAACAATCCTCACCCGGGCCCTTGGCGCCGAACACGGCCGCACAGGTCGGATTCACGACATTCGCGGGGGTGGCAATCTGGGTTACGCCATCGGGAGCGTACATGGTGGCGAGAATGGTGTATGCCGTGCCCGTGGCATGGTTGGTCGCGGCATGTACGTTCAGGAGCAGCGAGGTGGTGTCGCTCGCCAGCCACTTGAGCATGACGCGGCCGCCGAGTTGGTTCAGACCATTCGCGGGTTGCACCCCGGCGATCGTGGAGGGACCCCAGCCATTGTTGTGGTCGTAAAGACCCGAGACGCGGAACAACAGGGTGTCAGTGATCGGGCCGCCGAGGCCGCCTTCGAAGCGCTTCTGTGAATAACTGCCGTAATCGAAGTCCGCGGAGGCATCCCAGGTGGTGCCAGGCTGCTTGCTGAAATACTGCACCAGGCCGCCGGTGGAATTGCGTCCGTAGAGGGTGCCTTGCGGTCCGCGCAGCACTTCGATCCTGTCGACATCGAAGAGCGCGGCGTTGATGCCGGCGATCGTGGCTTGATACACGCCGTCCTGGTAGGCGGCTACCGGGGACTCGTTGTGCTCGGAGAAATCGTTCAGCCCGACCCCGCGGAGTGTGAAATTCTGGTTGCCGCTCGAGCCGAGCGGAGCCGCAACCGAGAGGCTCGGTGTCTGGGCGGCGACGTCGGTCAGAGAACGGATGCCGAGCTGGCGCACCTGTTCGCCCGAAAGGGCCGTGACCGAGATGCCCACATCTTCCTGGCGTTGCGCACGCTTCTGGGCCGTGACGACGACCTCTTCCAGGGCTTGTTGGGCGCCGGCCGGAGGAGCGGCCGCGAGCACGCAAGCGAGTGCTGCCAGTGCGAGGGGACCGGACGGTAAACGGCCTTTGCGGAAGGCGCGTGGAATCATGTTATCTCCCCCGAGGGCCTGGTGTCATGAGCCGCAACAGATCGAGGCTCGACGTGCTGGCTCTCCCGGTCTTGTCGTTTTGCCCAGGGGGATGTTGGCACCGCAGGCAGGCGGTTGTGATTGCAGGATCGGCTACAGTGTTTGCAGAAGCGGCCACCGCCCCGGCGAAAGGCAGCCGCAGGCGCCGTTGTCAGGCCGCGGACTGGCCGGCGGCGATCGAGCCTGACATCGCCGTACGGTGGCTAGCCGCGCTTTTGGGATCTGGCGTAGGCGCGGGGGGACATGCCGGTCCAGCTCTTGAACGCGCGGGACAACACCGCGGAGTCGGAGTAGCTCATGCGGTTGGCGAGATCCGACAGTCGCGCGCCGTTTGAGTTCAGAATGGCTTCGATCGCCACGCGCCTGTGCACCTGAAGGATCTGCCTGAAGGAGGTGCCCTCCTCCGCGAGATGGCGGCGCAGGCTGCGCACTGACATGTTCATCTCCGCGGCGACGGCCTCGATGGTGACTTCGGCACGACCCAACCTCCGGGCGACCAAGGCATCGACACGCTTCGCGGCCGAGTCCGGGACCCGCTGCTGGGTGGGACGCAGCAGTTCCATCAAGTGCCGCTCGAGAATGGGCGCGACGTCCTGCTCACCTGCCTCGAAGCGCCAGCGCAAAGGCTTCTCCAGGTCGGCGTTGGCGATGATGACCTGGTTGGCAGCGCAATTGCCGTGTACCGGCGCATTGAAGAACTCGCTCAGGGTAGCCGCGCGCTCGCTGACATCGTGTTCGAGCTCAACTGCCAGGGGGCGCCAACGCTTGTGGGTGAGGTCGCGAACGAACGTCGTGAAGGAGGCCAGTGCGAATTCGGCATCCTGCCGGCGTGGCCAGATGGACGGATCCTGGATGCAATAGCGACAGGCAGAGGTCGAGCTACCCGGCACAATCTCCAACAGCGTGTTGGTTTGCCAGGTCGCTTGAAACCGGCTCAGTCGTAGCAGAGCTGCGCGCAGATCACGCTGCAGGATGAAAAGGGCATAGAAAGGTCCGAGATCCGCCATGGCAAACTGACCACCGAGCTCGAGACCGAGAAAGGGACGGTCGAGTCGCTTGGCGGCCGCTTCGGCCAGTGCAACGTACTGGTGCAAGGGGACCCGCTCGTAAAGGCTCGTGAGTTGGGCGGCGGAAAGGCCGTAGCGGCGCAGAAAGGAGTCGATGGGGACCCCGCCGCTGTCCAACGCGCGCACCAGCGGGGCGAGAAAGAAGGCCCGGATCGTGGACGATTCGGTCGAACCGGATGGACTACGCGGCGGGCTGGAGGGGGCTGGCATGTCGAATGCACCTCACTGCAGGAAAGACGGCGTCGCGGTCCTACTTTGCCTGCGGCGGCTTCCCCGCTGAGGAGGGCTCCGCCGCGGCGATGCCTTTGTGGACGCAGGGGTATTCGGTGATCCGGTGGTGCGGATCCTTCTTGTACCGAAAGCTCAGAAGGTACGGGTGGGTGAGAACGTCAGGGTCGACGATCGTGATGTCATCTTGCAGGCGGTCGGGAGCGGCGAGATGAATCTTCTCTGAGATGTGCATCTTCGCGCTGTGCGGAATATCGAGATACCGGACGTCGTCGCGAACCCCGATGGTTTGAACCCCCAGTGTGTTGCCCTGCCACTTGCCGACCGAATATCCCATGTAACCGGGATTCACGTCATCGGG
>Ga0070665_100008481_pt1 | contig 10398 bp, 16 predicted proteins | sample KBSS13metaG_FD_65862 | JGI IMG/M metagenome (GOLD analysis project Ga0070665, IMG submission 65862) | Switchgrass rhizosphere microbial communities from Kellogg Biological Station, Michigan, USA - KBS S1-3 metaG | ecosystem: Host-associated > Plants > Roots > Rhizosphere > Soil ...
CGCGGAGGATTTGGCGACCGCCCCGGCCTCGCTCTTGATCTGGGCCTCCAGCTTCACGGCCGAATCGGCCAGTTCGTCGCGCTTGAACGCCTTGTCGGCGGCCCCCGCCGCCGTCAGGCCGAGCGCAAGCGTGGCGCAAATCACTGTGGCGCGAACCAAACCGGTCATGATGGGCTCCTTGCCGCGGACGTCGGCCGCGTAACGTCGAAAAAGGCGCGAAAAAGTGACGGACTGATGACAGTGATTTTTGGGTTGCGAAAGGTCGCATCCATGGCGCTGGCAGTCCAAACCGTCCCCGGCCACCTCAACCGGCGGGGCGCCGGCGGCTGGCTTTAAGTCAGGGCGGACCGTATGGCTATGGCCCGCCGTCTGCCTTGGTCGCCAGGTCACAGAAATCGGTTCGAACCGGCTTGGCGGAAGAGCGGATTTTTCATATTGGCAGTGCTAAATAAGGAAGGTCTATAAGGCGGGTGCCGGCGCGGTTCCGCCCGGACGGTCCCATAGCTCAACTGGATAGAGTAACGGATTTCTACTCCGTGGGTTGCAGGTTCGAATCCTGCTGGGATCGCCAACACCTAACTCGGCAGCAACGAAATCAACGGCTTATCGCTATGTCAGTCACCGGGACGAACCCCCTTACGACCGATATGCATCGAGAGCGTGGGCGACCAAAATACCTGCGCTAAGAATTAAAGGAACTGCTGTGACCGGTTCAAAAAACATCGGTTAGCCCGGCGGTTTAAAATATGCGGCTGCAATAAATCCAAATATAAAGCTGGGCGTTACTGCACGGTCAAAATGATTCGCGTCCGACGCTCTAATTCTGTTGCTGATGGTGATGCCGGGCAACGGTTGCTGTCCGGGAAAGTGATGCAATCAGTCAAGTTCAGTCTCGAAGTCCCAGGAAATGATTGGTTCACACCTCGTTATTTCCGCTGTTCTGGCTGCTGCCATGGTGGCGGCGTGTATTACCTATATCGTTCATCCACCGATCGCCCGGGATAAAGATGAACTTCGACCGCGTCTTGCCAGGCCTGCACTCAGTGGTCCTGACACAACGGCTTCGATAGGCGGTGGCAGGCATCCAGTTCCGAACGATAAGGCCGCAATAGCTTACCTTGAAGCCGCGCAAGCAATCCTCAGGCAAGTGCCAATAGCGCAGGCGTCCGCAAGTGCAGACCAGCTACCATTGAAGGGACGTATTCCGCTGCCTAGAAAACGGCCGATCCCTCGACCCTAGTTTCATGCGGCCTCGCGGTCCGCTGTATTGCCCTGCCCCGTTTGGTTTGGGCCTCGAATTAGGTCAAGCATACGGCGCTTGCCGCTTGCCGATCTGGAAGGCTTCCACAGGGGTCAGTCGGTGTGAGTACCTGTGCGTATGCCGGAAGTTGTGAGCGTCGGTGCTGGCGACGGCTGGCCGTCAGCCGGGGAGGGTTTAGAGCGACCGGGCTGAGAGCGAAGAAACAGGAGGAGCCATTTGAGCCGAATTAGTTTTGTTGTTTTTGTCCTGGTCCTTTTCCCTACTTTTGCCTTGTCACTTGAGAAGCCAATTTCCGGCGTAGCTCCTGAGTTTCAAGAGGCCGCGCAGAAGCGACGGGCCGAGATCGCCCGGCAGACCTTCTGCAACGAGAAAGCGGTCAAGGAAAAGGTCACGAAGCGCGATCTCGCGTCGTTCGTGGTCAGCTGCATGGATAAAGTTGAGAGGGCCGAACAGGCTACCAGGAAATGAAAGCTTTACCCTTCGAATCCTCCTGGGATCGCCATTTCGGGCTACAGAACGACGAATCTTCGCTTCCGCCTCGGGCTCTTTCGGAACAGTTTGGCACTTACTGGCATTCAGGTCGGTGGTGCCAGCCCGGCCAATGCCCCCCGAGGTGCACAGATCAGTGGCTGGCTCGCTTTGTTAGGAGGACGTTGCCCATGCGAATGATCACATCGATTGCGCTGCTCGCGCTCACCGCCCTGCCCGCATTCGCCGATCGCCAGGTCACCGAGGACGAACGGGCAAAGCTCACCGCCGCCGTTCAGACCGAGGGATGTAACGGCGGCAAGTTCGAGATGGATGAAGACGATCAGCAATTTGAGGTCGACGATGCCGTATGCGCAGACGGCAAGAAATATGACCTCAAATTCGATATGCAGATGCGGTTGAAGCGCAAAAATCTGGACTGATGACGCAACCGGCACGTCGATGGGCTCAGGCCCATCGGGCGAGAGAGATCAGAGCGTCGTGTGTTGCACGAAGGGCACGGCCCGCGTCTTATGCCGCGTTGCGATCGATCTTTGCGGCCTGTGTCGCAGGGACACTAGCCCGGTGCCCGCCACCTGAGCATGTTACGCCTGCGGGGGAAGATTCAGGCAGGGACAGCCATCATGACGGCCAGAGTAGCGCAGCGTAAAACCAAGCGAATTCCGTCGACCCATAAGAAGCCACCGATCCCGGCCGCGAAGCTGGCCCGGCGGCTTGCCGAGGTTCAGGCCTTGCGCAAGCTGGTCCAGCAGGCCGAAGCCAGCCGCGCCTGCTGATTACGCGGCCTGCCTGATCCGGAAATCATCGATCCGCCTGCCCGACTTTAGTTGGGCGGTGAGCCAGCGGGGCGTCTTGCCGCGCCCTGCCCAGGTCTCTGACGGCCGATCCGGATTGCGGTATTTCGGCACGACCACGGGATAAGGGCGCCGCACGCGCAACGCCTTGGCGCGCGACGACTTTGATCTCTTGCCACCCGCCGACTTGCCGCCGGAAGACCGGCCGGCCAGCCGCTTGCGGCCGGAAGATTTGGCAACTGGCGACTTGCCGGCGACACCGGCAGGCCGAATTTCAATGCCGCGCTGGAGCAGCTTCAGGCGGCTTTCCAGCAGGCTTTTCTCCGCCGTCAGCGCCGCGGCAAGCCGTGTGGCGACTTCCTCATGGAGCGCCCACAATTCGTCGGTCGACATCGCTTTGAAGTCATTTGAATTCATGATGGTCCCAAAATCATGATTGAATTTTCACGGACCCATCGTCGAAATAAAACATGAGCATAACAAGGCCGATTCAAGACAGTTGTTGTCTTAAGTCGGACTTTTCATTCGCCACAAAATGACGATTTAATCGGCCGCCTGCGCAATCAATTGTATATCGCAGCACCTCGACACGCGCGGGATGCGATGGCGACCGGCAGTCAAAGAAAAGCCGGGGCGGCGCCTGACGATTGGTGGCTCGGGCTTATTTTGGGCTTATAGTACCGCCAAGAAATTGATCCGTTGCCCTGACAAAGGATGCGGACCGCCATGCCGAGAAAAGGAATTACCGGTCACGACGAATGGGTCCTCACGGAAGCGCTGGCGACGGCGCTTGTCGCACTCGAGCAACTCAAACCGACCCAGCAATCGCGCCAGCAGATGGACGACATCAGGAAATTGCTGGCCGCCAATTGCCAGCCCGGCACGATGAACCTGCATCTTGCCCAGGCGAAATGCCGGCTGAACCCCAATGCCGACCGCGCCGATATCTATCGCGAGTACGGATTTGAGGATTGGGAAGTCTGAACAGCGCCCGCTGTGCATAACGCACCGCGCAGCAGGAAAAGTCGGAAAGGGATATCGCCATGAAGTTGTCGCACGCATTTTCCGGCGCGACGGCGTCGATCGTCCTGACCGCGGCCATCGCCCTGCCCGCGCCCGCGCAGGCACAGACCTACGATCCGAACTATCCGGTTTGCCTGCAGGTCTATCAGGGCATGGTGGATTACTATTTTGAGTGCAGCTACCGAACGATGGCGCAATGTGCGGCGTCGGCTTCAGGCCGCTCGGCGCAATGCGTGGTCAACCCCTATTATGGCGGGCCGCGCGGCAAACGGCAAAAGCGGCCTCCGCGCTATTATTAACATTGCAAACCGCTTGATTTAATGACCTGGACAGGCCGGCCACGCCTGCGCCTTCACCAGCTATAAGTGCCGAGCGCGAGCGGTCGCGACGGCGGCTTCGACGGCCCCTTCGCGGTTTGCGTCGTGTCCGATGCCAGGCAGCGCCGCGCGGCTTCGATCTCGGCATCGCTCGCACCCTTGCTGCGGGCCCAGTGTTCGGCGGCAGACGCGCTGTACTTCGCCACGTAATAGCGCACGACCGGACATGAAATCCGGCGCAACACGCCGGACCTTTCGCCCGCAAAGCCTGCGTCAGGCATTCCCAGACACAGCATCGCCAGCAGGCACACCAAGCGCAACTTCATGTGATTCCCCTTTGCATCAAGAGGACACCGGCTTTCCGTGATGCATCAAGCCTGATCGTCTGTTCCGGGCGAGGAACAGGCCGCGCTGTGCCCGGGCCGCAACGGCAGCGCGCCACAGATCTTGCTCGAAGCACGCGACTTTCTGCGATCGCTCAAATTGATTGTTTACGAATAAGACCGAACCTGATGGTCGGCCGAGCGCCATTTGCTGCTCTGTCCGTATTGCCTGACACGAACCATTGAAAAATACCGATGCAATTCGACCGCCGATCGATCACGAGAACGACGATTTCGAAAGACGCGCTGCTGTTTTTTGACGAGCAACGCGGCGTCCTCACCTGCCGTGTTCAGGACGTGACGAATGTGGGGGCCGGGATCGAACTCCACGGCCTGAATTTGCTACCGACGGACTTCGAATTGAGTTTCGACAAATTTCACACCATCCGCGAATGCCGCGTGATCTGGCGGCAGGGCGATTTTGTCGGCGTCGCCTTTCAAAACTGATCGGCCCGCATATTAGGCCTCGCGTTTAACAGGCCCGGACTTGAACAATTAAAGTCCGGTTTGGAACCAATCCCAGGATAATGCGTCAAATCGACATGCTTCCGGCATGCCGGAACACGACGCATCAAATAGACCGTTCGGGCGCGGCCCTTCTGCGTGGGTCTGTTTGGAGGTCCGCGAAGGGAGGTTTGTCATGTCCTGGGATCGTCCGTTCCCTCAGCCCGTCCCTCTCCCGAAGGGTCCGCCCGCGCAAACCCTTCGCGACGCCGCCGGCTACATCAGGGCGCTTCCCCAAAGCGAACGCGACTGTCAGGAATGGCGGCTCGCCGTGCAGATGTTGATCGACGCGGCGGAAGACCGCGGTCCGATGCTGTTTGCACACATGGGCATCGTCAGGGCCTTGGAAGTGCATGCCGAGGGACCACTGAAGCCCAACACAAAGACCCCGTGCGCGAAAGCCCGAAGCAACAGGTGAAGCACGCGCAAGCTTTGGTGCTTAGAGCGTTTTCGAGCGAAGGCCTGCCCCGGACTTGATCCGGGGTGGATACCGGTTCGCGTGAAGAAAACGCGTCAAAACAAGAATCTAGAGCTCGGTTCTGATTCAATCAGAACCGAAAAGGCTCTAGGCAACCTGCCTGATCCGGAAATCGTCGATATGCCTGCCGGATTTCAATTTTGCAGCCAGCCATCGCGGAGTCTTGCCGCGCCCCGCCCAGGTCTCGGATGGCCGGTCTGGATTGCGAAACTTCGGCACCACGGCAGGATATGGCCGCCGTCCGGTCGGCGAAGACTCGCGTCCGGCTTCGCCGCCACCCTTAAGTTGCTTCAGGCGATTTTCGAGGACGCGCTTTTCGGCGAGAAGCGCCGCCGCGAGCCGGGATGCGATCTCTTCGTGAAGCCCCCACAGCTCGTCGGTAGACATCGATTTGAAGTCAATGCGGTTCACGATCGTCCTCAGGGAATGATTCGTTGAAGTTGTATTATTGGCGGTAGAATAGCGTCGATCAAACGCTTCCTCCGGATAAGTAAAGGTTCCAATATCAACTGCCGCTCGATTTTAAAGTTCCATCGCATCGTCAGGTTTAGCAGACGCTGACTTCAGCGAACGCAACTACAGCGGAAGTACTTCGCGCGTATACGCTTCACAACCGGCAATAGATCGACCGGAAGCGGAGCACACAGGCCCCGACGGGAATGGGGGCCGATGCCTTGCTCATCCCGCCCGCGTCGTTCGATCGCAGCGCGCACGCAACGCAATCTCGCCTCATCTTCGCCACGCCAGCGCCAAAATCGAAACGGAACTTTGGCGAGGGACCCGGCGGGCAGAAGCCTGTCTTGCAACAGAATGTTGGCGTCATGACAGGGTATCTCCACCGCAATGGCTGCGGTGCTGTAAAGTTGCGTTTTGCGTTGCTGGCACTGGCGCTGACCTCGTCGCCTGCCGGCGCCGATACGTTTCAGGAAAAATGGATGGGACGGATCGCCCGGCCGCCGGCGGACGATCAGGAAGCTTCCGTCTACTGGCAAGGCCAGGTCGACGCGCGCGGCAAGCGCTTCAAGCCGAACGAAGTATCCTGCGCGCACCGCACCGAAGCGTTCGGCACCATCTTCGTCGTCACCAATCTGGAGAACGGCAAGAAGATCCGTTGCCCGGTGCAGGACCGCGGGCCCTACGCGCGCGGCCGGGTTCTCGACTTCTCGCTTGGCGCTGCGCGCCAGATCGGGTGCGACGGCTTGTGCCGTGTTACCGTGCGCCGTGCCGGTTACGAGTAGCATCTCTTCATTTATTCACCCACAGGATGCGACCTGAATCGCCCGCGCTGTTGCCGTCGGGTGACATCGTTTGGGCGGAAATCCGGTAGTCTGGTCCGGTTCCGCAAGAACGGCGCGCATCCGCGACAGCCTTCTTGTCGGCGTGTACGACCGCCGGGCACCCCGGCAGTGAGCCGGAGGTGCGACGACAGGAGTTGGAATGCCCAACCCGGCGGCCCCACAATAGCCGAGCGCGCGTCTCCCTGGGGTAGGTGTAAGGGGCGGCGCCCGGCTATTCGGGCCGCGCGGCGGTGCGGCTCTAACAGGAACTCATTTTTAACTTAAAGGGGATTTAAAAAACCGTTGGACGGTAACGATTTTTTTCATCGTGTTCGTTCGCTAAACACAGGCTTCCCTGCCAAAACAGGACGAAAACGGCGCCAATCGAGCTGAAACCGTCCGCGTTGGGAAAAAGGCCCGCACCAGGATTGCGCCAGCACTTTGCCTAGCCGGCGAGTCGGTTCGGCATCTTCTTTAAGTCTTTGGAATTAGGAGGCCCGTCCGGCGGCGAGTCGCGCGTCGATGATCCTGATTGCCGGCGCGCCAGTCGGATCCATTTCCGCGTGCCGACTTTGCACTGCCGATATGAGAAGCCGTGAGTTGGTCGCCCGCGGCGATGAGGAGTAGACGAGGCCCGGAGTGCCTAGGAGTCCGGACCTCGTCGCCTCCAGTGGTCGCATTCGTCGTGATGAACGAACGCCCTTGCCCCCCGCTGCAAGCGCCGCCGTTATAGAGACGCCGAACGCGCGCAGCCAATCCCGTATCAGTACGGTATGATGATCTTGCGCATATTCCTTGCGTGTGACCCTTGCGCCGGCACGGGTCCGGACGGCGCCAGCGGCGGCGTCTACCGCTTATCGAACGGAATGTATTGCTGATACTCTCTCGGCACCGAGTTCCGGTAACGCGCCGGCACCGTGCCACGATCGATGGATCGATCGATCTCCTGTTGCCGGGTCATTCTGGCCGGCTTCTTTTTCTTCGCCGCAGCCTTCTTTTGCGGGGCGGCGTTTTCAGCGGGCGCCGTTTCCGAAGCCTTTGGTTCCGGTGCCGGCGGGGCCGACGCTGCAGGCGGCGGGGGCGCCGGAGCGGGAGCGCCCTGCGCCAGCGCAACGCCGGACGGCAAGGCAAGGAGCGTGGCCGCCAACGCGGCAAATGCGAGACAAGACAAATTTGGCATGAGGAACTCCGGCAGGACGCAATACCGGATGATCCTATTACGTCCGCCGCCCCCCGCACACCGGGATTTTGGCGTAGCGGACCGCCACGACCTGGCTGTTCCTGACCCGGCTGCAGCTCGTGAACATGAAGGCCAGCCGGCTGCACTGCCAATCGGGACCGAGCGCGGCGCTGGCGGCCGGTTCGGGATGGGACAGGCCGATCATGATGAAGCCCGTGAAGGCCAGCACGACGACGGCGGCAACGAGCGTCAGATTCTTGCGGGTCCACCAGTTCTGGGGCATCGCGGTCGTTCCTGTTGTTCGCCTTGAGAAGTAAGGGCGACCGGACACGACCCATATGAACGGCTTCACACTACACGCAGTTGTGCGCGAACCCGCCGGATAGTGGAAACGGGTATAACTCGACCAATTCCATTGCGCGCGCGAATCGCTTACCCGACACTGCGTATCGGGATGAGCGCGTGTGCGGGGCGTGCGATGGGCGAGCAGGAACCGGGCCAGGAAGCCGGCCAAGAAACAGGCTACGACTACGTCAGGTACAAGAATTTGCTGGCGGAAGCGGTCGACGAGGCCAAGCGCCTCGAGCTGATCGAGATCATGATTCGGGAAAATGCCCGCGACCGGCTGGAAGCGCAGCGCGCCGCCGACCGGATTGCGATGACGGTCATGACGGTGGCCCGCGTTCTCGGCCCCGGCGGCCGCAGCGAGCACTGACAGGACAGCACTTCTTCTCTTTAGCGCGCGTCGCTGGCGGGTCACCCGGGTATTGGACCGGCCTGTTTGCCGTTCGCGCAAGGCTCCCCTGCTCCCGCGACCGCATTTCGACGCTGGTATTTTGTCCCGGCTTCACTTACTTAGGCCCCATTCCGCGCCTGTGGCGCGTCCACCCCCAAGATCCAACCCGAAAGTGAAAGCGACAAGGCCTTTTAGATGAGCGGATTCAAGGAACCGAGCTTTGCGGATCGCCAGAAGGCCGCGATGCAGGCGCGGCAGGACATCCTGAACAAGTTTCGCGCCAAGCCGGGTCTCGATGACCCGGAGGTGCAGCGCCGCCAGGCCGAGCGTGAAGCCCAGGCTGCCGCCCGTGCCAAGGCGAGAGAGGCCAAGGAAGCGGCCAGGGCCGAACAGAAGCGCCTGGAGGCCGAGGCCGCCGCGGCCGAGGCCGCCCGGATCGCCCGCGAAAAGGAAGAAGAGGCCGAAAGGCTGGCTGCGCTGGAGGCCGAGCAAAAGGCCAAGCGCGACGCGCGTTACGCCGCGCGCAAGAGCAAGGGCAAGAAGAGGTAGCGATTGCTGGCGGCACAACGCCCGCCGCGTTCCTCTGCCGCTCACGGCTTCCAAACAATTTGATGATCCCGGGGGCTGGCGCGCGAGCGTCAGCCCCCGATGCGTTGAGGCGCGATGCGTCGGCGCGGCTCAGTTCTTCTTCATGGCGTCCTTCGACCCGTCCTTCATCATGCTGTCGTTCTTCATGCCGTCCTTTTTCATCATGCCGTCTTCTTTCTTCATCGCATCCTTGGACATCGATTCCTTCTTCATGCCGTCGTCCTTGCCCATCTTGTCCTGAGCGAAGGCGGCGGGCGCGAACGCGAGGCCAAGCGAAACGAGCACGGCAGACAGGCTAAGGCCGATGCGGGTCGTGGAGGTCATGGGTTGGTCCTTTGGTTGGTTTCCTGAAAGCGACATCTGCCGCTTCCTCCAACGACGAAAGCGCGAGCGGCTTTGTTACGGTCCGTACCCGCCGTTCTGACGCCTTCACGGATAGTTGAAACGGGCCGGACATGACGCGGCCGGGGCCGTCAATGGGGGAATGACGAATGAAAACATTCACGCGCCATTCACTATGCTTCCTCTCACCCCGCGCGCGGCGCCATCGATCCGCCAGCCAGCACCTTCAACAGATCGGCCCGCACCGCCTCGATATGCCGTTCGAGATAGCGGCAGGCCTCGTCCACCTTCCTGGACCGGCATAACGCAATGAGATGGGCATGCTCCTTTTCGGCGATCCCCATCGCCTTGGTATTGGATAGCTGCAAACGCGTATAGCGGTCGCTGGTCTGCAGCAGCGCCACCACGATCGCCCGCGTCCGCGGCTGGCGGGCATGGGCATACAGCGCCATGTGGAAATCGGCGTTGAGCTGTCCCCATTCGCTGACGTTGCGTGCCTTGATCGCTTTCTCGAAACGCTTCTGGATATCGTCCAGACCATCGAGATCTTTTGCCGTAAAGGCAGGTGCCGATTGCGCGAGAAGTCGCGGCTCCAGGATGTAGCGGAGATCGAAGACGTCGTTGATTTCGTCGAGCGACAGTTCCGAGACGATGGCGCCCTTCTGCGGCACGATGCGCACCAAGCCTTCGGCCTCGAGCTGAAACAGCGCCTCACGCACCGGGATGCGGCTGACGCCATAAGCCTCGCCCAGCGCGTCCTGCCGCAACTGCGACCCCGCCGGATAGGTCCCATCGAGGATCGACTGCCTGAGCTGGTCGACGATCGCCGCCGACAAGGTCCGATGCTTCAGAGGGACTTTCATTCCAGCTTCCGTCTTCATCGCAGCCTGCTCCAGCCGAAGGGGCCAGGTTTTGGCACGTCCAACTTCTTGCACGTCGAAGTAGCGCCTGCCCTGACAAAAGCAGTCCGGGTCAATCTTTGCCCAGAATTTGCATTTGACACGATTGTATAAATTATACATTTCT
>Ga0070665_100008483_pt1 | contig 10396 bp, 10 predicted proteins | sample KBSS13metaG_FD_65862 | JGI IMG/M metagenome (GOLD analysis project Ga0070665, IMG submission 65862) | Switchgrass rhizosphere microbial communities from Kellogg Biological Station, Michigan, USA - KBS S1-3 metaG | ecosystem: Host-associated > Plants > Roots > Rhizosphere > Soil ...
CGGGCATCGCACGATATTAACCAGACGGTTAATCCGCCGCAAGGCAGACCCGCGCATTCCCGAGGCAACTCAGTGGCCCGCGCCTGATACGACGGCGCCGCCGGATTTTCAGCCGCGGTATTCGCCGACGCGCACGATCTTCATCGCGTTGGTGCCGCCGGATTTGCCCATGGGCTCGCCGATCGTCAGGACTATCAGGTCGTCGCGCTGGACGGCGCCGCTCTTGAGCAGGACATCCTCCGCGGCGCGGAGCGCTTCGTCGCGGTCCGTGCTCTGGGGGAGGAACATGGGCACCACATTGCGGTAGAGGGACATCCTGCGGCGCGACCCGATCTTCGGCGTCAACGCATAGATCGGGCAACCGCAGTTATGGCGGGACATCCAGAGCGCGGTCGACCCCGAATCCGTGAGCGCGGCGATCGCCTTGACCTTGAGATGGAATGCCGTGAAGAGCGTGGCCATCGCAATCGACTGATCGATGCGGGTGAATGTGCGATTGAGGAAATCGCGGTCCAGCTCGACGTTGTCCGATTTCTCCGCCTCGTCGCAGATCTGCGCCATCGTTTCGACAGTCTCGACGGGATAGCGGCCGGCGGCGGTCTCAGCGGAGAGCATGACGGCGTCGGTGCCATCCAGCACGGCGTTGGCGACGTCCGACACTTCGGCGCGCGTCGGCACCGGCGCATTGATCATCGATTCCATCATCTGGGTCGCGGTGATGGTGATCTTGTTGCGCTCGCGTGCGAGCCGGATCATCCGCTTCTGGAGACCGGGAACCGCGGCGTTGCCGACTTCGACCGCGAGATCGCCGCGGGCAACCATGATCGCATCCGAGGCATCGATGATCTCCGCGAGCGCGCCGATCGCTTCGGCCCGCTCGATCTTGGCTACCAGAAACGCCGAGCCGCCGGCGGCGCGCATCAACTGGCGCGCCATGTACATGTCTTCCTTGCTCTTGGGGAACGACACGGCCAGGTAGTCCGCGTTGAGCTTCGCCGCCGTCTTGACGTCGTCCATGTCCTTGGCGGTCAGGGCCGGCGCGGTCAGGCCGCCACCCTGGCGATTGATGCCCTTGTTGTTGGAAAGAATGCCGCCCAGCACCACGCGGGTGATGATCCGCGGGCCGTCGACTTCCTCCACCTCGAGCTTGATGAGACCGTCGTTCAGCAGCAGCACCGCTCCGCGGGCCACGTCCTGCGGCAGCTCCTTGTAGTCGAGTCCGACGCGCTCGGCGTTGCCGAGCTCGCACTCGGCGTCGAGGATGAAGCGCTGTCCGGGCTCGAGCATCGCCTTTCCTTCGGCGAATCTCCCTACGCGGATCTTGGGCCCCTGGAGATCGGCCATGATCGCGACCTCGCGGGAAAGCGATTCCGCGATCTCGCGGACGACGCGCGCACGCTCGACGTGATCCTCAGCCTTGCCGTGAGAGAAGTTGAGGCGGACGACATCGACGCCCGCGGCCAGCATCCGCCGCAACACGGCGGGATCGCTGCAGGCGGGGCCGAGTGTGGCAACGATCTTGGTGGCGCGTGGCAAGGAGACCTCCGGACGGGAAGGGGAGCGCTGCGGAACGGTTTTGCGAATCGGTATGCGTTGCGTGGCGCGCGAGTCGGCGCGGGGGCGTGCCGCGCCAGGGGTATGTCACTTCACGTCGCGAGCGCGCGCCTCGAGCGCCGCGACGGCCGGCAACGTTTTGCCTTCGAGAAACTCGAGGAAGGCGCCGCCGGCGGTGGAGATATAGCCGATGCGATCCGCTACGCCGAACTGGTTGATCGCCGCAACGGTATCGCCACCACCCGCGATCGAGAAGGCCGGCGACTGCGCGATCGCTGCGGCGAGTGCTTTCGTGCCGCTCGCGAAGGCGTCGAACTCGAACACGCCGACCGGGCCGTTCCATACGATCGTGCCGGCGCCGGCCACGATTTGCCGCAGTGCGGCGACCGATTGAGGTCCGATGTCGAGAATCAGATCGTCGGACGTGACGCTGTCGATGGGCTTGATTTCCGGCGTGGCATCCGCGGCGAAACGCTTGGCGCAGACGACGTCCACCGGAATCGGCACCTTGCCGGGGAATCCCGCGAGTATCGCCTTCGCCTCGTCGACCAATGCGGGCTCGGCGAGCGATTGCCCTATGCTGCCGCCATTCGCGAGAATGAAGGTGTTTGCGATGCCGCCGCCGACGATCAGCGTGTCGACCTTCGCGGCGAGCGCGCGAAGGATGGTGAGCTTGGTCGAGACCTTGGATCCGGCCACGATGGCGACGAGGGGGCGCTTCGGATTCGCGAGCGCGCGCCCGAGCGCCTCCAGCTCCGCGGCCATGAGAGGGCCCGCGCATGCGATCGGCGCATAGCGCGCGATGCCGTGCGTGGTGGCCTCGGCGCGATGCGCCGTGCCGAAGGCATCGTTGACGTAGACATCGCAGAGCTTCGCCATTTTTTGCGCGAGTCGGGGATCGTCGGCCTTCTCGCCGCGATTCATCCGGCAGTTCTCGAGCATCACGATGTCGCCCGGCGCGAGCGCCTCGTGCCACGGGCCGCCGTCGATCCAGTCGCGGACGAGCGGCACGTCGCGATTCAAAAGCTCGCCGAGACGCGCAGCGACAGGCGCGAGCGAATCCTCGGGCTTCCATCGACCCTCGGCGGGTCGGCCCAGATGCGACGTCACCATCACGGCGGCACCGCGCGCAAGCGCGTCGCGAAGCGCGGGCACCGATGCCTGCACGCGCGTATCGTCGGTGATTCGGCCCTGATCGTCCTGTGGAACATTCAAGTCGGCGCGAACGAACACGCGCTTGCCCCGAACGTCGACGTCCGCGAGGCGAAGTACGCTCATTGAACAACCCTCATGCGCCAGCGCCCGAACGACGCGGGGACTCGGCGGCCGCCGCCGCTGCTGCCCTCGCCGCCCGCTCTCGCGATTCGGCGCGCATCGCGGTCAATTCGTCGTGGATGCCGCTCGCTGTCGTGGTGAACCAGAACGGGCAAACGGCATGGGTGACCGCCGCGAGGCCGCCGGCGAACATCTTGCCGCCGAATCGCGCGGCGAAGCGCAGATGCTGCCAATAAGTCTCCCCCACCGAGGCGGGATGCGCAGTGAAGGGATTCATGGGCGCTCCGTGCGTGGTCGAGCTGCGCTTGGGCCGCTAGGCGATCATGTCGCCGCCATCATCGCGACGGTCGTATCCAGCATCCGGTTGCTGAATCCCCACTCGTTGTCGTACCAGCTCGACACCTTGACCAGGCGCCCCGATACCTTGGTGAGCGTAGCGTCGAACGTCGACGATGCCGGGTCGTGGTTGAAGTCGATGGACACGAGCGGTGCGGTGTTGTAGTTGAGGATGCCTGCTAGCGGTCCGCTTTCCGACGCGGCCTTCATGATCGAGTTCACTTCGTCGACCGTGGTGTCGCGCGCGGCTATGAAGGAAAGGTCGACGATCGATACATTGATCGTCGGCACGCGAATCGCGTAGCCGTCGAGCTTGCCGTTCAGCTCGGGCAGCACCAGCCCGACCGCCGCTGCGGCGCCGGTCTTGGTGGGGATCATGCTCATCGTCGCCGAGCGCGCTCGCCGCAAGTCTTCGTGGTAGACGTCCGTCAGCACCTGGTCGTTCGTGTATGCATGGATGGTCGTCATCAGTCCGTTGACGACGCCGATCTTGTCGTGCAGCGGCAGCACCAGCGGCGCAAGGCAGTTGGTCGTGCACGAGGCGTTGGAGATGACGGTATGGGCTGCCTTGAGCGTCTGGTGATTGACGCCGAAGACGATGGTGGCGTCGACGTCCTTGCCGCCCGGTGCCGAAATGATCACCTTTTTCGCGCCACCCTTGAGGTGCGCTCCGGCCTTTTCCTTGGTCGTGAAAAGACCGGTGCATTCGAGGACAACGTCGACGCCGAGCGCGCCCCACGGGAGCGTGGCGGGGTCGCGCTGCGCCAGCACCTTGATCCGGTCGCCGTTGACGACCATGGAGTCGCCGTCGACTTCGACCTTGCCCGGAAACTTGCCGTGGGCCGTGTCGTAGCGCGTGAGGTGCGCATTGGTCTCGGGACTGCCGAGATCGTTGATGGCGACGATGGCGAGATCGTGCTTCTTGCCGTCCTCGTAGTGCGCGCGCAGAACGTTGCGGCCGATGCGGCCGTAGCCGTTGATCGCGACTTTGATGGTCATGCTTCCACTCCCGGATGAGGAACGATTTTCATTGCAGAGAATTCGGATTATGCGTTGCGCCGCCGCCGGCGCCTGCCACACGGCGAACCACCGTTACCACGTTTTCGACGGTGAACCCGAAATGCTTGAACAGCACGCCCCCCGGCGCGGATTCGCCGAAGCGGTCAATCCCGACGACCGCTGCACGCGGATCGTCTGCGGCGCCCACGTATTTGCGCCAGCCTTCGGTGACGCCGGCCTCGATGGCGACGCGCGGCACGCCGGGCGGCAGCACGGTGGCGCGGTAGGCAGCATCCTGGCGGTCGAACACGGAAGTCGACGGCATCGACACCACTCGCACGCCGATGCCCTCGGCAGCGAGCGCCGCTCGAGCACCGAGCGCCAGCGGCACTTCGGAGCCCGTCGCGATGATCACCACGCGCGCCTTGTCGTCGTCGGCGCCGAAGTCGGCCATGACGTAACCGCCGCGGTCGATCGCCTCGATCGCAGCGTCTTCCCGTTTCGCGAACGCAACGTTCTGGCGCGTGAAGAGAAGCGCCGACGGACCGTCGCGGCGCTCGAGTGCCATGGCCCACGCGACCGCGCTCTCCACCGTGTCGCACGGTCGCCATACGTCGAGTCCGGGAATGAGACGTAGCGACGCCGCATGCTCGACCGACTGATGCGTCGGCCCGTCCTCGCCCAGGCCGATCGAATCGTGCGTGAACACGAAGATCGACCGGATGCGCATCAACGCCGCCATCCGCACGGCATTGCGCATGTAGTCCGAGAAGGTGAGGAAGGTGCCGGTGTAGGGAACGAATCCACCGTGCAGCGCGAGCCCGTTGGCGATCGCCGCCATCGCGAATTCGCGCACGCCGAAGTTGATGTAGTTGCCTGGGGCATCCCGGGTGAGCGTCTTGCTGCCCGACCAGTTGGTGAACACCGAACCCGTGAGGTCCGCCGACCCGCCGACCATCTCCGGCAGGGCCTTGGCATAGACCTCGATCGCCTGCTGCGACGCCTTGCGCGTCGAGACGGTTTCGCCCTTGCCGGCCTGCGCAGCGACGAATTTCGCGGCCGTGGCAGAGAAATCGGCGGGAAGCGCGCCGCTCGTTCGCCGCTCGAATTCGGCGGCTAGCGCCGGATGCGCGGCACGATACGCAGCGAAACGCGCCTTCCATTCGCCGGACTGCTCGGCACCGCGCTCGCGCGCATCGAACGCAGCGTAGACATGCGCCGGCACTTCGAATGCCGGATGTGGCCATCCGAGCGCGACGCGCGTCGCCGCGACTTCCTTCTCGCCAAGCGCCGCGCCGTGGGCGTCCGCAGTCCCCGCTTTGGTGGGGGCACCCTTGCCGATGACCGTCTTGCAGCAGATGATCGTCGGCCGATCGGTCACCGCATGTGCCGTGGCCAAGGCGGCGTCGACCGCGTCGACGTCATGGCCGTCGACATTGCGCACCACGTGCCAGCCGTAAGCTTCGAAGCGCTTCGGCGTGTCGTCGGTGTACCAGCCCTTCGTTTCGCCGTCGATCGAGATGCCGTTGTCGTCGTAGATCGCGCAAAGCTTGCCGAGCCCGAGCGTGCCCGCGAGCGAGCACGCCTCATGCGATATGCCCTCCATCAGGCAGCCGTCGCCGACCAGCACATAGGTGCGATGGTCGACGATGGCGTGTCCGGGCCGGTTGAATTCGGCCGCCAGCAATTTTTCGGCGATCGCCATGCCCACCGCGTTGGCCAGCCCCTGACCGAGCGGTCCGGTGGTGGTCTCCACGCCCGGTGTGATGCCCCATTCCGGATGGCCGGGCGTCCTGGAGTGGAGCTGGCGGAATTGCCTGAGCTCGGCGAGCGGAAGGTCGTATCCGGCGAGATGAAGCAGCGCGTATTGGAGCATCGAGCCATGACCGTTCGACAGGACGAAGCGATCGCGATCCGGCCAGTGCGTGTCGCGTGGATCGTGGCGCAGATGGCGCGTCCACAGTGCGACCGCGATCTCGGCCATTCCCATCGGCATGCCGGGATGGCCGGATTTGGCGAGCTCGACCGCATCCATTGCGAGCGCACGGATCGCGTTCGCAAGGTCGCGTTCCAGCGCGGGCGTCAAAGGGGCATTGTCGCGAGCAGTCATCGCGGTGTCGGGCATGTTCTTCCAGTCGGGGAGCGGCGCCGATTGCGGCGAGGCGAAAACGGCAAGGCCAAGCAATTGAAAATTATCTCGAAAGCACAATCTTTGTGCAATAATCGCATGCTTATTTCGAGAGGCAGGACTGCAGTGTTCATCGAGCGTGTCCCATGAGGGCAATCCGGGTCCGGACGACGGAAACGGGTGGGCCTGCTCTCGCGCCAGTAAGAACGCAGAGCATGCCATGGTGCGGGATCTCATTGCGGGGGACGACTAATGGACGGAATCCATCTGTTAGGCGAATGGTACGGCTGCCCTGCCGACACGCCGGAGATGACGCGCGCGGAGGCGTTGCGTAGCGTTTGTGTCGATGCCGTCAAGGCGTCGGGCCTGACCATCGTCGGCGACCGGTTTTTCCAGTTCGAGCCGCAGGGCGTCACCGGCACGATTCTTCTCGCCGAATCGCATCTCGCGATCCACACGTGGCCGGAATCCGGCTTCGTCACGGTCGATGTCTACGTCTGCAACTACACGACAGACAACTCCGCGAAGGCCGACCGCGTCTTTCGCGAGCTCGAGCGGGCGCTGAAGCCGGACCGCACGCGCTTCCAGGCGATTCATCGCGGCGGCAAGGACGCTTCCGGGAATGCCTGAAGCGCCGGAACCGGGCGCCGATCTCGCGCCCGGCGCGCTCACCGAGCAACTGACGGACGACTGGGGCTTTTTTGTCCGCAGCGCAGGGCAGCTCGAGAAATTCCGCTCCGCATATCAGGACGTCGAAGTTCACGCGACGACGACGTTCGGCACGCTCTTTCGCCTGGACGGCCACTTCATGACGTCCGAGCGCGACGAGTTTTTCTACCACGAGAATCTGGTGCACGTGGCGGCGCTCGCGCACGACGCTCCGGTGCGTGCGCTCGTCGTCGGGGGCGGCGACGGAGGTTCGGCGGAGGAGCTTTTCAAGCATCCGTCGATCGCCGCCGTGACGCTGGCCGAAATCGACGGGGCCGTCGTCGACATCTCGCGCCGCCATCTCGGCAACGTTCATCGCGGAAGCCTCGATGATCCGCGCCTCGACCTTCGCATCGAGGACGGCTTCGCATTCGTGCGCAGCTCCGCCGAGACCTTCGACCTGATCGTGCTCGATCTCACCGATCCCGGCGGGCCCTCGACCGCGCTTTACACCACCGACTTCTACCGCGCCTGTGCAGCGCGTCTCGCCCCTGGCGGCGCGATGACGCTGCACGTGGCAAGCCCGATTGCCCATGGCGACCGCATTCGGGAGACGCTGGCGGCGCTGCGTGCTGCGTTTCGCGTGGTCACGCCCTACCTGGTCTCGATCCCGCTTTACGGAGGCCTGTGGATGATGGCGTGCTGCTCGCAGACGCTCGATCCGCGGCGGCTCACCGCGGAGGAGGTCGATCGCCGGATCGCCGCACGCGGCCTGCGCCATCTCCAGTACTACAACGGCGACATGCATCGCGCCGCGCTGGCGCTGCCGAACTTCGTCCGCTTGCTTACCGCTTGAGGCGCGATCCGGCAGTCCGGAGCCGATTTGTAGGCCACGTCTCGCGTCGAATGGTTCGTGTCAACAGTCCAAGGGGCACGGGCGTTCTGTCAATGTAGGCCGGATCGACCGGTGCTGTAGGTCGTGTGCGGACGGAGGTAGTCCGGACACGGCTTGAACCGGCTTCGATTTGGCCTCATGTTTCGATTGCGGCAACCCGCCCGCAGGGAAGCGAGAGGCGACCTTGACGAACCTGATCGACACGATGAGCAACGCCGACTTCGTCCTGATCGACGGCGTCGTTTTCGAGACCGAGTATCTCCGCGTGCCTGACGAGTACACCGTTGCCGACGACGTGGTGCTGGAGGCCAAGCGTGGCGAAACGGAAGTCGAGTTGACGCGCGCGGAACTGGACGACGCCGAGCACGTGGGCGAAGGCGTCTATCGTCTCAAGAACGGCGCGCATCTGCGCTTTCTCGCGAGCGCGACAATCCATTAGCGCGTTCTCCGATCCGCTGGCCTGCCTTCAGGCCCGTTCCTGACTACTTGGCGGTGCCGTGCCAGCAGGATGCGTTCTCGTTCAGTCGATTCCGTACGTCGGGCACGCCCGTCCTGCTGCGTCCCGTCCTTTGACTGAACCGTTGCGATCAGGTCTGCCTGGCCGGGATTGACACTGCCAAGTGCATGCGCATATGCTCATATGCGCATGAGTACCCGCAGACCTGCGAGAACCCACCGCTCGACCAGCGTCAAGCATGCGCGTACCCGGAACCGCATCGAGCGGGGCGGAGGGGACGAGCTCGATCAGGTGTTCGCGGCGGTTGCGCGCTATTTCGGGCTGCTCTCGGAACCTACGCGACTCAAGATCCTGCATGCGGTGTGCACGAGCGAGCAGTCCGTGTCCGCGATCGTGGCCGCCACCGGCGCCTCGCAGACCAACGTGTCCCGGCACCTCGCGCTGATGCATCGCGAAGGGGTCGTGGCGCGGAGGCGTGCGGGTTCCGCTGTCTACTACCAGGTTGCCGACCCCGACTTCGTCGAGATCTGTCGAGCGGTGTGTGTCCGCATCGCAGGTCGCATCCAGGCCGGGCAGCCGCTCCAGCGCGAGCTGCTCGAGTTCGCCGCGCAACGGTAGCGGTCCCGCGTCGTCATTCCGCATTCCACCGCGGCCGGCCCAACGATGCGACCCCCGGTCCCTCTTCCCGGACGCATCCTGCCGGCGCCGGAGCGCCGCGATTTTCTGCGGCGCCTGGCGGCCGCGGGCGGCGTTGCACTGGCGGGCGTCGGGGCGAGGGTTTCTGCGGCTGACCCGGACGATGCCAACCTGCCGCCGAACGTGCCCGCGTGGAGCCGCGCGCTGGGGGCACCGATTCTCGCGTCGCCCTACGGAGTGCCGTCCAAATTCGAGTCGAACGTGATGCGCCGGCAAAGTCCCGGATTGACGCGAACACCGCAATCGTCGGTGGCGTTCACGCCGCTGCAGAATCTTTTCGGCATCATCACGCCGTCGGGCCTTCATTTCGAGCGTCACCATTCCGGCGTGCCGGAGATCGACCCGCACGAGCACCGCTTGATGATTCACGGTCTCGTGGCCCGGCCCCGGCTCTTCACCATCGAGGACATCACGCGCTACCCGTCGGTGTCGCGCATTCATTTCATCGAGTGCGGTGCGAATACGGGCATGGAATGGGGCAACGTCGCGGTGCCGACAGTGCAGTACACGCACGGCATGCTGGGCTGCAGCGAGTGGACCGGCGTTCTGCTGGCTACGCTATTGGAAGACGTCGGCATCGATCGCAGGCGCGCCCGCTTCGTGCTGGCAGAAGGTGCAGACGGCGCATCGCTCACGCGCACGGTGCCGATCGAAATGGCGATGGACGATGTGCTCGTCGTGTACGGCCAGAACGGCGAGATGCTGCGTCCCGAGCAGGGCTACCCGCTGCGGCTGCTCGTGCCGGGGGTGCAGGGCGTTTCGAGCGTCAAGTGGCTGCGGCGCATCGAGGTCGGAACGGCACCCTGGAATACGCGCGAGGAGTCGCTGCACTACGTCGACCTGATGCCCGGCGGAAAGCAGCGGCAATACACCTGGATCCAGGAAGCGAAGAGCGTCGTCACGTCGCCCTCGGGGGGACAGGTGATACTCGACCGCGGCTACCATCAGATCACGGGCCTCGCGTGGTCGGGACGCGGACGCGTGACCCGGGTCGACGTATCGACGGATGCCGGGCGCAACTGGCGCACGGCGACGCTGCAAACACCCGTGCTGTCCAAGTCGCTCACGCGCTTTCGCATCGACTGGGACTGGGACGGATCGCCGGCCATCCTGCAGTCCCGCGCCATCGACGAAACCGGCTACGTGCAGCCGACGCTGCGACAGCTTCGTGCCGTGCGCGGGACGCGCTCGATCTATCACAACAACGCGATCCAGTCGTGGCGAGTCGATCCGAGCGGCGAGGTGATGAATGTGCAGACGCTTTGACGCGCTGTCATTCGCGGTCGCGCTCGCGGTCGCGGGCACCTCGATCACCGCGATCGCTGCCCCCACTGCGCCGAAATTCGGCTTCGGCAACCCGCTGACGGCCACCGAAATCGCTGAATGGGATATCGATGTGCGACCTGAC
>Ga0070665_100008485_pt1 | contig 10395 bp, 10 predicted proteins | sample KBSS13metaG_FD_65862 | JGI IMG/M metagenome (GOLD analysis project Ga0070665, IMG submission 65862) | Switchgrass rhizosphere microbial communities from Kellogg Biological Station, Michigan, USA - KBS S1-3 metaG | ecosystem: Host-associated > Plants > Roots > Rhizosphere > Soil ...
AAAGTTTTTAGCAATGATTGATATAGCGCTGCTTCAAAAATACAACGTACCTGTTCCAAGATACACAAGCTATCCTACAGTGCCTTACTGGAAAGACACGATAGACATTAATGAGTGGAAGCAAGTATTTAAGCAACAATTTATAAAGGGTAATGAGAAAGAAGGGATAAGTCTTTACCTGCACCTACCTTTCTGTGAATCGCTTTGTACCTATTGCGGTTGCAACAAGAAGATCACTACCAACCATAATGTAGAGAACGTTTACATGCGGGCCATTTTGAAAGAGTGGAAAATGTATACAGCACTTATGGAAGAAAAACCCAGGTTGCGCGAATTGCATCTTGGTGGCGGCACACCTACGTTTTTCTCCCCTGTGCACCTTAAGGAATTACTTACTTCAATATTTAATGATTGTATTCTTGTACCGAGTTATGACTTTAGTATAGAAGGACATCCTAATAACACTACTGCCTGGCATTTACAAACCTTATATGATTTAGGGTTCAGGCGCATAAGTTATGGCGTACAGGACAATAACCCGGAAGTACAGCATGTCATCAACCGCATACAGCCATTTGAAAATGTAAGGCGCGCAACAGAACAGGCCCGTGCTATTGGCTTTACATCAGTAAACTTTGACCTGATATATGGGCTCCCGCTGCAAAACGTAGCACGCATAACAAATACGATACAACAATGCATTTCCCTAAAACCTGACAGGGTGGCTTTTTATAGTTATGCACACGTACCCTGGACCAGCAAGGCCCAGCGCTTATTTGACGAACATGATTTGCCATCCACAGAAGAAAAAATGGAATTGTACCTGACAGGAAAAAAGCTATTTGCAGCGGCTGGCTATTCTGATATTGGCATGGACCATTTCGCCTTACCACATGACGACCTTTACAAGGCATGGAAGAACAATATCCTGCACCGCAACTTTATGGGCTATACAACACAAAATACTTCTATGCTGCTCGGGTTGGGAGTTTCTGCAATCAGCGATACAGGAAATGCATTTGCTCAGAACATAAAAACTTTGCATGACTATTATGCTGCAATAGAAACAGATGAATTACCAGTGCAAAAAGGATATTTTCTGAGTGATGAAGACCTTGCATTCAGAAAATACATACTTAATATCAGTTGCCAGGGCAAAACAAAATTCATAGCAGCGCATTTGCCTTTACTGGAAAAATATACTTTCCCGGAACTTGAAGGCCTATCTGCCGATGGACTGGTGACATTTAATGATAAAGAGCTAAACGTAACTGAATTAGGGCAAAATTTTATTAGAAATATTTGCAAAGCATTCGACCTGCACTTATTGAGAAATACCCAGACGCAGCAGGTATTCAGCAAGGCTATTTAGCGCCCAAAAAGCAATAATATTATTTATATAAGAATTATAGCCAATTCATTAGCAGGCAGGAACATTATTAAAAAAAATCTTCCATTCTTTCCTTCTGCATTTTGCTGATTGACCTTACATTCGCAGTCCTTAACTATTATTCATGCTGGAATTTTCTGAGGGCGTAGCCGCCAAACTGAACATTAAAGAAACGCAGGTAGCTGCTGTATTGCAATTACTAAATGAAGGCGCCACCATACCCTTTATTGCCCGCTACCGTAAAGACAAAACTGGTGCGCTGGACGAAGTAGAGATACAAAAGATAGAAGACGAAGCTAAATTTCAGAAAGAATTTTCGGAGCGTAAAGCTTTTATAGAGAAGACCATCACCGAGCAAGGCAAGATGACTGAAACCCTGCAGGAAAAAATCAATAAAGCAACTACAATCGCTGCGCTGGAAGATATATACCTTCCGTACAAACCAAAGCGCAAGACCAAAGCACAAACAGCGCGCGAAAATGGATTAGAGCCACTGGCGCTAAAAATATTTGAGCAGGAGCAATTCGATATTCAGGCTGAGGCTGCTTCTTACATTAACGATAATGTAAAGGCCGCTGACGATGCACTACAGGGAGCACGTGACATAATATCTGAAATGGTGAATGAGGATGCCCAGGTACGTGCCAAAATGCGTAAAGTATTTGAAGACTCGGCAACGCTGCAGAGCAAGGTGCTCGCAGATAAGGAAACTGAAGGCGTTAAGTATAAAGACTACTTCGACTTTTCTGAGCCTATCTCTAAAGTACCATCTCATAGAATACTGGCTGTATTGCGCGGCTTTATGGAGGGCGTACTGAGAATGAGTATTGCACCGGAGGAAGAGACTACGCTGCAGATGATAGAGCAGATGTTCATCAAGAAGAACAATGAGGCTGCTGCGCAGGTGCAACGTGCTATTAAAGATGCATACAGACGCTTACTGCAACCAAGCCTTGAAAGCGAATTCCGGATGGCGCTGAAGCAGAAGGCTGATGAGGAAGCGATAACGGTATTTGCAGAGAACCTGCGCCAGTTGCTGCTTAGCTCTCCGCTTGGCGGCAAACGCATGTTAGCCATAGACCCCGGCTACCGTAGTGGTTGCAAGATTGTATGCCTTAATGAAAGTGGTGAACTGCAAAAGACAGACATCATGTATATACACGAGCCAGGCAGGCTACAGGATGCAGAGCATCGCATTCGCGGGCTGGTGGGCCAGTATAACATACAAACTATAGCTATAGGCGATGGTACTGCAGGGCGTGAAACTGAACAGTTTATTAAGAAGCTGAATCTTGGTTTACCTATCTTTCTGGTAAATGAGGATGGCGCTTCTATTTACTCCGCATCAGAATTGGGGCGTGAAGAATTCCCTGATTATGACCTTACTGTGCGTGGTGCCGTGAGCATTGGTCGCAGGCTGATGGACCCGCTGGCAGAACTGGTGAAGATAGACCCGAAGAGCATAGGTGTAGGACAATACCAGCATGATGTGAACCAGGTGAGGCTGAAAGAAAGACTTGACCAGACCGTAGTAAGCTGTGTGAACCTGGTAGGTGTAAACCTAAATACGGCAAGCAAACACTTACTAAGTTACGTATCAGGTATTGGCCCTTCTATTGCGGAGAATATCATTAACTATCGCAAGGAAGTGGGTAAGTTTTCGAACCGCAAGCAACTGATGAAAGTGCCGCGCCTGGGCAACAAGGCATATGAGCAGTGTGCGGGCTTTTTACGCATACCTGATGGTGACAATGCGCTGGACGCAAGTGCTGTGCATCCTGAAACATACGAGGTGGTGGCTAAAATGGCCGGCGACCTGGGGGTGGATGTGCAGAAACTGATTGGCAATGAAACATTGCTTTCCCAGGTAGATTTTCGCAAGTATATAAGTGAATCTATGGGTGAGCATACGCTGCGCGATATCATCAATGAGCTAAAGAAGCCAGGACTTGATCCTCGCAGTGAGGCACAGCAATTTGAGTTTGCCGAGATCTTCGGTATTGAAGATGTAAAGCCCGGCATGGTGATACCCGGTATCGTTACCAATATTACCCGCTTTGGCGCTTTTGTGGATATTGGCGTAAAGCAAGATGGCCTGGTGCATGTATCTGAAATATCGCATACCTATATTACGGACCCGAGCGAAGCACTGAAGCTAAACCAGAAAGTGACCGTAAAGGTGATGGAGGTAGATGTGGCACGTAAGCGCATTTCCTTATCCATCAAACAAGCACAGGAGGCTCCTGCAAAACGGGAAAGACCGCAGCAGAATAAGCCACATAATAAAGACCGAAAAAAGGAACCCGATGTGGCCGGCATGAATATGAATGATGCCCTTAGTATGCTGAAGAAGAAATTTGGCAAATAGTTGTTGCTAACTAATATTATAATAGCCCTGAATGTTGTCTAGACTTCGGGGCTTTTTTATGCTTGCATTTCCAAATGTTACATTGTGAGATAAATTTTCTTTTGAGAGGTTTTATTCAGCAGAACCGGCGGAAAGCATTGCTACTGTTGACTTATTAGAGATTTAGCAAAAGTAACATCAGTACTCAAAAACTACCCAAAATGTTACAAAATGTCGCATTTGAATTATAGCCATAAGTTGTAAGTCGTATGTCGTAAGTCCGCGGGGGGGATGTTGGGTTTACAGCAATGTCAAAGAACTATCTGCGCTACGTGAGATCGCTTCGTGCATCGCGATGACGTTACGTTGATTTGCAAGATACTATTATGAAGATGCGGTTTCCAAGAAAACATATCCACATTCTGAATTCAAAATGAAAAAGTAAAAATTAAAAATGGAGTTGGTGCCCGGCGTGAGCTTGTTGGTGAAAAATACCAACAAGGGAGGAAAAATTAAAAATTGAGTGATTTTGTGGCGCGAGTGTTTGGCTCGAGCTTGTTGGTGAAGAATACCAACAAGGGAGGAAAAATAAAAAGTGCCCGGCGCGAGCTTGTTGGTGAAGAACACCAACAAGGGAGGAAAACAAGGGAGGAAAAAAATGCAAAGTAAAAATTAAAAAGTGCCCGTCGAGCTTGTGGGTGATGAATACAACATGGGAGAAATTCAAAAGTGTTATTGATTACACGGGTGTGTTCTTTCTTTTCTTTGACGGCAAAGAAAAGAAACAAAAGAAAGCGGCCGGAAAAAAAGCTTCCTTTTTTCCTGTTGGTACTACTATGATCGACAATGCTACTGCGCTGCCGAGCTAATTAACTCCGGTGACTTTTTGTTTGAATAACTATTGGTAGGTGTTTGCTTATGATCATAATGCAGGTAAGTTTCTATAGGAGGTCTATTTTTTGCGATGTCGCAATTACCCCTTAAGATTGTCGTTTGCGACCATGATGGTTTGGAAAAGGGGACTATACATTTGTGGCATAAATCATTAAGCTATGCGAAAATTAATAGTAAAGATGTCTATGTCGATGGATGGGTTTGTAAGTGGTGTTAACGGGGAGAAAGATTGGGTCTTTAAAACAGGGGACGAGGAGTCTGCAGCCTGGAGTGTGGCGGCAATACAACAGGGCGGCCTAATCATTATGGGCAGGACTACGTTTGAAACGCTGGCTGCTTACTGGCCGACCGCGACAGGACCATTTGCCAAGCCGATGAATGAGATACCTAAGGCCGTCTTTACCAAAAAAGGATTTAAAGGTATTGATGCCGGGCATGCGGAACAGTCGGAGGCTATGGCTTCATGGGCCGGAGCGCGGGTTTTCGATGGCGATCTTGCAGCAGAAATTAAGGCGCTTAAAGCTGAACCGGGCAAATCAATAGTAGCGATTGGCGGGGCAGGATTTGTGCAGAGCCTTATAGCAACAGGCCTCGTTGATGAGTACCACCTGGCCATTCACCCGGTAGCATTGGGTTCGGGCTTGCCTATCTTCAGTGGTGTTGAAATGCCGCTTTACCTGAAGCTGATGGACACTAAGGTTTTCCCGAAAGGTGTTATTGCGAAGATTTACGGGGTGTAAGTTGTTGTATGAATTGGGATTGCAAATCCCCTTGTGTACGTCGGATTGCAAATCCGGACTAGCGGAGAATAGGTTATGTTTAGGGTTATTACGCAATACTTACAACTTGCTTAAACAATCGTAAAAATTGCAATACACTTCGTTCTGATTACAATGCAGTTGGCAGGATATTTATGCACAATGATGTTAAATATCCATCAATGACCAAAAGTGAATTTGAAAAACAAGTGCAGGATTTGACGGATCAATATCACTACCATAAATATGAAGATGCAATAAACGCTGTAGCATTTTTTTTAAGACAGCGATTTATAAATACGCTTGTGATAGGCTTTGATTTAACTGAAACGCTGGACATAATAAATATAAGCAGCAAACTGCCGGATAAAAACTTCTTTCGCTTTTTGAAATTTCAGAAAAACAGAAAGTGCCTGGCTGAACTAGAATGTATGCAAGCGTAGTATTCTCCTAATAATCATTATAAGCCGGAGCATTGAGTAAACGTCTCAGCTCAATAAATGAATAGCATACTAATTTCAATCGGAAAGTATGTATTATACGTACTTGCCTTACGGCAATATAAGGTTCAAGCGAAGACGCTTGAACCAGCGGGAACACTACGCCGAACGTAGGGTTACAAATGAAGACGAGGGTTAGTTCAAAACTAGACTGATATATTAACTCGTTGCACGCTTACTTGGTTTACAGCTGTACAATCCATTATAGCTTGGTCAAAAATGACAAAATTGTTGCCGGTTACATCTAGGGAACTTCTAAATTTTATCCCTTCAACTCCAGTATAAATTTTGATAAACTCACAAATAAACTGTGTTGGGATATAATCTAATTCGGAATCATAACGACGCATTGGCTTTGATAAATCTGCACTAATCTTTTGTTTTAGTAGAGTAGCCTTAATCTTATCTCCAACTTTTGAAGGGTGGAAAATAGTGCTGGACTCCGTAAAGTCTGAAATTATTACTGGTTTTTCTAAACCTGATTTTACAGTAAATGTTCCAATTGAAACCTCGTCCAGATAGGCAGCTCGAATTTCATATAGTACAGTTTGATTATTGTCACTTAGATAGAGATATGGAATACCCGATGGATTGGCTCTTCCAGTTGTAGAATATTTTCCAGGAGGACAAAACATCTCATCCAAGCGATAAGCTGGTTCGCCACTGTTTTGATGTAATCGAGCCCTATAAAGTGGCATACCTACAGGAATCTCAATCTGACTACCAAAAAAGCCATCCCATCCTAGATCAGCTGTTAAGTAATCAACATCCGTGATATATCGGTTTTTATTGATGAGCAGATCTTTCAATTCATCCCAATAACTAACATTTTCATGAATTTCATTACTAAAATCGACTAACTGGTCTGCGTTTGAAATTGGCAAATGCACGTTACCAAGAAAATAATTAAGGATATTGTATGCATTATCTATTGTACTGAAAAGGCTCCAGTTTCCTTGAATAATTGACTTTAGCATTATACCACCAACCTTTGGTTGAAAGTGGCCTACCAACTCATTAAAAAAATCAAATAACTCTTCAATTGGCAGAGATTCTACATTGTTCGCAGCACAGAAATCACAATTACCAATTCTAGCCTGACTTCTAATAAAGCCTACCAGTTCTCGGTCAGAAAAGCAGGAGGCACAAACATTACTCATGCTATAGAGTTTAAAAAACCACTTATTACCAGAAGGTGATTCTTAATGGAGATTTTCTTTACAGTGCCAAGTCCTGGGTATCTACGGTGGTCATAATACGCTCTCAATTCACTTGTGGCGCTATTGCTAAGTGGATATTCTTCACAAAACTGGATTGCTTTGGCCGCTGCTTCAGCAAACTTGCCCTGTACGTTTGCTATTGAATCGTTAGTTTCAGATGTAAAGTGCCTAATCCATATTTGGTTATCTTCCCGGTGTATATATGTCAAATGAATTACCACAGCTCGAGGCGTACTGCCGCCCTCAACATATTCACTTGGTAAAACCGTAAAATCCGAAAACCCCTGATAACCATCTTCACGATAATAAAGATGTTCTTCCGAAAATTTATGAGCAATTATATTTAAAAAATCTGCATTTTTCTCCTGCTTTTCAAAAACATCATCTAGCCTAATGTATGTTTTGTTTAACCCTTTAATGTATCTATCTAAACTACGATTTTTCTGAGGCTCCATAATCATTATATGGCTAACGGATTCGTCAGCACAGAGATCGCGTAACACGGCATCATCAGTAAAGTTCGAATTACAGACGATCATACACCCACTAAATCGATGTCTTCTTATTGTTGTGGTGATAAAGTTTCCATTATTAGTATAATGGAAAGCGGGTAAAAAGCCTGAAGTTCCGAGTTGAACTAAATAATTACTAAAATCATCGTTATCACCTGGCAATTCCCCAACCATTGGATTTAGAATTAAAAAAGCCTGTTGTTCATTATCCACCAAAGCCCTATTTGCTAGATTCAGATTACTGATAGATTCTTTTACTGGCTCTAATACAGGGATAATATATCCTTGAATTGCCCCTTCAGCAGCTAATTCTCTAATTGAAATGAGCTCAAATTGTCTTGCCCTTAGGAAAGGATAATACATCAGTAAATAGTTGCGTTTAAGTTAGATAATAATTGTTTTTTTTGCTTCGCCGTATAATTCATTGACAGAAAAATTTGATTTAACTGGCAATTTTTTAGGGAAAATTCATTATTTATCTTCCTAGCCTTCATTAGTTCCACAAATTGTTTACTCAATGTTTCTTCTGGCAATTGCTTAATCAACTTTTTGCAAATCTGGAATTTATTAAAATCGTCTAAATGTGGACAATCTTCGAAATGCCGGTTTACAATTTTGATATACTCGTGGGTATGTAACACTTCCATCATAGCATCTACATCAATACCTTCTTTGCACTTAGCGTCTCTAATAAGAGAGAAGGAATTGTTGACATGATCATACGTAATAATACCTGTTGACGAGTCTTTTTTTAGATACAAATGAGATTTTACATCCGGGACAATAAGATATATTTCATTAAACAATTTACGATATTGCTCAAGTTGGTTGCTTAACCTAGCCTCTTTGTCTAGAAGCGTTTTAATTTCAAACACTCTAGAAACGCCATTAAACATAGCGAGATCAGCAACTGCCTTTCCTAATCTTAACTCACTAAAAACAACTGAATTTGAAATACCTATTTCTTGCAACAACCACTTACTAATGAATTCATTTTTGTATACGTATTCATTAGGATAAAATTTTTCAAGAATCCGATATACTTGTTTGAGATATGATAAATACGTACCCTTTTTCTGAAATACTGCAGCATCGTATCTATCTATTTTTAGTCGCAAAGAAGATAAGTCGTTATTATACCAGCGACTTGCCTCGCTACGTGAAAACAGGCTAGAATAGTCACGTAATCGACTTAACTCATATTTCCTGCCAATACGCATAAGTAGTACAAAAATACCAATTTATATTGGCTTTACAAGCCGTTGAAATGCCTGTCAGTGCTGACTCAAGACAACGCATTAAAAGTGTATCACTTTATTAATTATGTTTCAAAATCAATACAACATGCTATTATTTTGCCTCCGTGCCAACAGGGGCGTGATTTAAGTGATAGAAGCAGCCTTTGTAGCTTTGACCAGTTCAATACAGAAGATATCTTTTAGCAGATGAAAGCGCTGCAGCTCACTGCTTATTAAGGTTGGTTGTTTCGTGCCGTTCTCTGTTTTGATGAGCTTGTTGTTTACGATGCTTAGTCTGCCGGTGGTGGTGGGTAGGGAGCAAATAAAGTTTCGTACGAAATGAGAGTTGGGGGATGTTTGATGGTACTCGTGCATTTTGGCGAAGGCACTTAGCGCGCGGGGCCTGGTGGTGAAGATGTACTCTGTTTTAAATGCCTTTTTAGCGGTGTTCCATTTTTCTACACTTAAATATGCCTGACCATCTAAAATCACTTGATTAGAGATGCGATAATAATTTCTGCCATCGCACTGTACCATACCGGGCTTTATCATTAAGGGCATCATTGAAAAATCGCCAAAACCAACATCTACCAGCCATTCTTTGTCGCTTTGCTTTACAAGCAAAGCCATGTGATCGTACTCCGGGCCATAGGACTTACCATTGGCTACCCTGCCCGATATGATGCTGACGTCAAAGCCGTGCGCCAGCAATAACTGGTAGAATAGGCCGTTGAGCTCATAACAATAGCCGCCGCGCTTTTGCAGCACTATTTTATTGTAAAAAGAATTGACATCCAGCACTATGGGCGTACCGTAAAAAATATCTGCGTCTTCAAAGGGAATATTTACCAGGTGCTGATACTGAAGGGTGGTAAGCGTGTGCAAGTCGTTTCTTACAAGACCACTGAATTTGATACGTTCCAGGTATTTAGCTATATCCATACTATTTTTCAATACATTCCATTTACCCAAATAAAAATTATGCCCTCACAACCAAAGTGTTATGAGGGCATAAATGGAGTATGATAAATAGTCTTATTCTGCTACTTTGGAAGCCTGCCAGCTATTGCGGCCTGCGCCGGGTATAACGTGACGTTCGCTGTGATAAGATGAGCGTACCAGTGGGCCACTCTCTACATAGTCGAGGCCCATTTCGTAACCTTTTTCCCTGAAGAAGGCAAACTCGTCAGGATGTACAAAACGTACTACCGGCAGGTGCTTTTGTGTGGGCTGCAGGTATTGGCCCAGGGTTATAACGTCGCAACCGTTATCGGCAAGGTCCTGCATGCTTTGCAGCACTTCCTCAGGCTTTTCGCCGAGGCCCAGCATGATACCGCTCTTCGTGCGCATGCCGCCATCCTTAAGCCTGCGGATGACCTCGAGGCTACGATGATATTTAGCCTGTATGCGTACCTGGCGTGTAAGGCGCTCTACCGTCTCCAGGTTGTGAGAAACTACTTCAGGCGCTACTTCTATTATGCGCTGCAGATTTTCCCATTGACCGCGGAAATCAGGAATCAATGTCTCCAGCGTAGT
>Ga0070665_100008486_pt1 | contig 10393 bp, 8 predicted proteins | sample KBSS13metaG_FD_65862 | JGI IMG/M metagenome (GOLD analysis project Ga0070665, IMG submission 65862) | Switchgrass rhizosphere microbial communities from Kellogg Biological Station, Michigan, USA - KBS S1-3 metaG | ecosystem: Host-associated > Plants > Roots > Rhizosphere > Soil ...
CTGCAGGAGCCCCTTCTGGGGTTGACCGGCTATGTTCTGCGCCGGGCGTCGACCGCCGCCTTGGGCGAGTTCAGCCACAAGCTGGCTTCCCTGGACTTACGTCCGACGGATGCGGCGCTGCTCGTGCTCATCGATGCCGCCCCCGAGGTGACCCATAGCGAGGCGGCCGAAGCGCTCGGGCTACGGCGCCCCAACCTGGTGCCCGTCGTGGCGGGCCTCGAAAAGCGGGGCCTCCTCGAGCGCAAGCGGTTGGACTTCCGCTCCGAGGGCCTCGTCTTGACCGAAAGTGGCAGTGCGCTTCTGAAGAAGGCACGCCAGATCATCGAGCTCCACGAAGAGCAGTTGATCGCCCGCGTCCCGGAGAAACTGCGGCCGATGGTTCTGCCGATTCTCATGGCGCTGTGGGGGCAAGGTGGCTAGCCTGGTTGCCGCGGCGGACCCTGTTTTCGGCGCGGAGGTGATGCAGTCTTTCGTGAGCCAGCCGGGCTTCCTCCTCGCGCGGATCAATCAAATCTACGTCGCGTTACATAACGAGGTTTCCCATGGAGAGACGCCTGCCCAGGCGGAGTTCCTCCTTCTGTTGGCCAACAGCGAGAAACCCGACCAGGCCTCCCTCGCGCGCACGGCCGGTGTCGATACATCCACCACCACCTTGGTGCTGGACAACCTCGAAGCGCGAGGACTCATCGCGCGGGAGTCGGATCCGGATGACCGGCGGCGCTTTGTCGTCAGCCTGACTGCGGCCGGTCGCAAGCAGGTCAGCCATACCCGGGCAGCCTTCCTGGAGACGCAGTCCCGGCTGGTGAGCCCTTTGAGTCAGGCCAGTGTGGGCCCTTTCGTGCAGATGTTGCAGCAGATCGGTGCCAATCCGGACAGCCCGGCGCCAGCGTGGTTGTCGGAGGAGGGCCCCATGGGCGCTGGCGCAGCCGCGGGCGCGGGCTCGGGCTCGCGAGAGAGCCTGGTAACCCGCGCGCCCGGCTTCCTCTGCCGTCGTGCTCTGCAAGTGTGTGAAGCCTATTTCGTCGGTTGCGCGGCCTCGCTGAATCTCACGCCGCGGCAGTACTCGGTCCTTTTCATCGTGAATCGCCACCCGGGGCTCAGCCAGGCGGGGTTCGCAAGAATTTTCGGACTGGATCCGGCCACTTGTGCCGTGATCATGAAGAATCTCGCGACCCGCCGGCTGCTCGATCGCAAGATCTCCAGCCAGGACAGGCGCGAGCGCCTCTACTCGTTGACGGCGGCTGGTGCGCAGGCGCTGCGGGCGGCTAAGCCGCTCGTCGACAAATCCGAGCGGCTGGTCCTGCGCGGTCTCTCCAGGACACAGACCCGGGAGTTGGTCTCACGATTGCAAGCTATCGTCAAAGCCCACAGCCGCCGCCTGGCCTTTCCGGGAGTCTTCTTCGCGTAAGCGGCGCAGAGTTGACAGCGAGGCGGCGCAAATAAAGAATGACGTCTCATGATCTGACGTCTGGCGATTCAGGGGGGAAGAGCATGGCAGATGTCCGGACGATCGCTGTGCGCAATCCGCGTACGGGCGCGGCTGAGTTCAGCTTTGCGCCAGCCACCGCCGAAGAGGTCGCGCGCAAGGCCGCGCGCCTGCGGAATAACCAGAAGAAATGGGCCGCGCGACCTGTTCAGGAGCGCATATCCATCATGCGGCGTTGGATCGCGGAGCTGGTGGCTCATGCGAAGGTCATAGGCGCCGCGGACGGCGCCGATACCGGTGGCTGTCACACATCCCAATTCACTGCCTTCATCGCAGTGGCGAACATCAGTGGTTGGTGCGAGGACGTTGAAGGTGTGCTCACTCGCGCTCATGTCAACGACCAGTCGATCACCATGCCCGCGGTGCAGATCCGCTCGCAGCTCATCCCGTATTCGCTGGTTGGCGTCATCAGCCCCTGGAATGCACCTATGATGCTGTCGCTGCTCGATGCCGTGCCGGCGCTGTTTGCAGGTAGCGCGGTGCTGCTGAAGCCCAGCGAGGTAACTCCCAGGTTCGTCGAGCCTTTGCTGCACACTGTGCAACGGGTGCCGGAGCTGGCCGAGGTGTTTGATGTTGTGCTGGGGGACGGGCGTACCGGACAGGACGTCATCTCCCAGGTGGATCTCGTTTGTTTCACGGGCAGTGTGCCCAACGGCCGCAAGGTGGCGCTCGCCTGCGCCGAACGCCTGATTCCGTGTTTTCTCGAGCTCGGTGGCAAGGACCCGGCGATCGTGACTGAGACCGCCGACATCGAGCGTGCGACGACGGCCGTGCTGCGCGGCGGAGTGTATGCGACCGGCCAGGTTTGCTACTCCGTGGAGCGCGTGTATGTCCATGAGTCCATTCACGACCGCTTCGTCGCGGAGTTGGTTCGCAAGGCGCAGCAGGTGCGGCTCAACGACCGGGATCCGCTCGATGGCCACATCGGTCCGTTCATCTTCGTGCGCCAGCCCGAGATCGTGGAGTCACACCTCCGGGAGGCGGTCGAGAAGGGTGCGAAGGTCCTCACGGGTGGCGTAACGGAAGTGCTCGGGGGCGGCCTTTACATGCGGCCGACGGTGGTCACCGAGGTCGACCACACCATGCGCTTGATGCGGGATGAGACGTTCGGGCCGATTCTGCCGGTCATGCGTTACCGCACCGTCGACGAGGCTGTAGCCCTCGCCAACGACACTGAGTTCGGGTTGACCGCTTCGGTCATCGCGGGCTCCGAGGCCGAGGCGGTCCCGATCGCCGAGCGGGTGAATGCCGGCAGCGTGTTTGTGCAGGACACGTTCCTGACCTTCGCGAAGCTACGCAAGATCGGCACGCACAGCTTCGGAGTGTCGGGGCTCGGTGGCTCGCGGACCGGTCCGGAGTCGATCATGCGTTTTCTGCGTCGCAAGGCCATCCTGATCAACCAGGGAACGCCTGCGAGCATCCTCGATGACAAGCCGGGAGATGTCGCGGGCCCGCGGCGCTGAAATCCGGCCACACCTGGAGGGGTTATGAGCTCGAGCTGGTCGCTGAGTGCGTTGGATCGGTTGGAGATCCAGGAGCTCTACGCGCGTTATGCGTGGGGGATCGATCTCGGGGATGCCGAAATGGCGCTGTCCACCTTTGCCGAGGATGCCTGGTTCGATCACCTGTGGCAGGGCCGCGTCCAGGGGCACGAGGCCATCCGCAAGAACCTGGAATCGCTGTGGTACGAGCGGCAGAGCTGGTGGTATGGGCGGCAGCACATGATGAATCATTTCATCATGGACCCGCTGGAGGAGGCGGGCACCGCGCGAGTCCGTTGCTTCTTCCAGATCCTGCAGTTCAACGTCGAGTATCGGAACAACTTCGTGTTCGGCATCGGGACGCGTGATGACGTGTTGGCCCGGATCGGCGGGCGCTGGGTATTCAAGTCGCTGCGGGTGAACGCCTGGACCGAAATGGACCAGGTCCCGTGGAAGGCCGAGCTGCTCATGAAGCCGCGTCCCAAGGCAGCGATGTCCGAGGATGCGCCCAAGTGAAGATCAGCGCCGCGGTCAGCCGGTCGCAGGCCCCTACGCCCACTATCGAAACACTCGAGCTCGAGGCCCCGCGCGCGGGTGAGTTGCTCGTGCGGATGAGCGCCACGGGCATCTGTCATACCGACCTGCATGCACACGCCGGGCGGCTTGCGCCGCTGCCCATTGTGTTGGGTCATGAGGGGTCGGGAGTCGTGGAGGCGGTAGGCGAGGGGGTGCAGGGCTTCGCGCCGGGCGATGCCGTCGTCATGAGCGGCAGCTCCTGCGGGGATTGCCCGAACTGCACCACCGGGCTGCCGAGCTACTGCGACCAGGCCATGCCGCGTAACTTCGGGGGGCAACGCCCGGATGGCAGTACCGGGTTGACTGCCGCGGACGGCTCGAAGATCCACTCGCATTTCTTCGGGCAATCCTCGTTTGCCACTCACGCACTGGTCCCGCAGCGCACGGCGGTGAAGCTCGAGCCCGGTCTCCCACCGGAGGTCATGGCTCCGTTGGGATGCGGCGTCATCACCGGGGCGGGCTCTGTCATCGAAGCCCTGCGCGTGGGCGCGGGCAGCAGCATTGCGATATTTGGAGTGGGGGGAGTAGGGCTCAGCGCAGTGATGGCCGCGCGGCTCGTCGGTGCCGAGCGAATCGTCGCCATCGATACCAATCCGACACGACTCGAGTTGGCGTTGGAGCTGGGGGCCACGGACCGGTTTGCCGCCGATACTCCCGATCTCGTCGACCGCATCCGGGCCACGACCGGGCGCGGCGTGAATTTCAGTTTCAACACGACGACGAGCCCGGCCGTTTTCATGAGCGCCCTGGACTGCCTGGCCATGCGTGGCGTGGCTGGCTTCGTGACCGCGCCGCGCGGCGACTGGGTACCTCCCATGTTCAAGATGCTCGCGGGCGGACGGATGCTGCGGGGCATTCTGGGCGGAGATGCCGCCCCGAAGCAGTTCCTGCCGCGGTTGATCCGTTACTGGCAGCAGGGTCGTTTTCCTTTCGAGCGCCTCATCCGGTTCTACCCATTCTCCGCCATCGCGGAGGCGTTCGCGGACATGGCTGGCGGGCGTGTCATCAAGCCGGTCCTGCGCTTCAATTGAGGAGGCACTCAAATGAACAATTCCATCCGTAGTCAGCTCCGCGGCCTGGGCACCGAGCTCTCGCCGCCCATGATCCAAGCAACACAACGTCTCTTCGCGGCGTCCTTTGCCGGCATGGACCCGGCGACTTCCATCAGTCGCGATCATCGGTATGGACCCGACGAGCGTCACCGGCTGGATATTTTCAACACGGCCTCGCGAAAACAGGCACCCGTCCTCGTCTTCGTGCACGGCGGCGGCTTCGTGATGGGCGACAAGCGGGCGCCGGATCTGCCGTTCTACGACAACATCGGCAATTTCGCGGTGCTCTCCGGTTATGTCGGCGTGACCATGACCTACCGGTTGGCTCCAGCCCACCCCTGGCCGGCAGGCTCGGAGGACGTCGCGGCGGCCGTGAGGTGGTTGCGTGCCAACATCGCGAGCCATGGTGGCGATCCCACCCGGATTTTCTTGATAGGCCAGTCCGCAGGGGCGGTGCACGTTGCCGGCTACGTTGCCGAGCAACGGTTGCATGCGCCCGACGGGGTTGGCCTGGCCGGTGCGCTCATGATCTCGGGCATTTATGACGTCGCGCAGGCTGACGCCAATCCGTTTCACCTCGCTTATTACGGCGAGGCACACGGATTGTGGGCGGAGCGCTCGACGCTCGGGGGACTGGTGTCCGCCAACATACCGCTGTTCTTTGCGGTGTCCGAGCTCGATGGCGCCGATTTCCAGAAGCAGGCTGCCCTGTTGGTTGCTGCGTTCACGCAGGCGCGTGGCCGCTTTCCAGAGATGCACTGGCTTGCCGGTCACAACCATCTCTCGCCCGTGCTGGCGGTCGGATCGCCGGCCGCCGACACGCTCGGGCCGCTGATCCAACAGTTCATTGTCCGAACTCAACTCTAGAGGAGCACCTCCATGGTCGAGCCCGTCCGGTTTCCGGATATCGATTTATATAGAGGTTGGGGCGAGCCGATGCGCACGGAGTGCGAGATCCGCGGCCTCGAGCTCACGCAAGGCGAGATCCCCCCGGGTTTCGCGGGGGCGCTCTACAAGGTGGGCGCCGATCGCCAGTACCCCTCCGGCCGCACCGATGACATCTTCATCGATGGCGAGGGCATGATCCACATGTTCCGCTTCAAGGAAACCCAAGTCGACTATGTCAGCCGGTGGGTCCAGACCGAGCGCTACAAGCGGCAGAAAGCCGCGGGACGCGGCCTGTTCGGCCGCTATCGCAACCGGTATACGAATGACCCGAGCGTCGCCGGCGTTCACATGGGCACGGGTAACACGACGGCCATGTTCCATGCCGGCCGCCTGTATGCCCTGAAGGAAGACGATCTGGCGCATCGCATGGACCCCGACACACTCGCCACGCTCGGGCGGGATGATTTTGACGGGGCCATCCGTGCGCTCACCTTCAGCGCGCACCCCAAGGTAGACCCGGTGACGGATGAGCTTCTGACATTCTCCTACCAGGCACGCGGGGACGCGACTCGCGACATCGTTTTTTATGTCTTCGGGCCCGATCGCAAGATCGTGAACGAGGTCTGGTTCCAGATGCCCTACGCGGCCTGCGTGCACGACTTCGCGATCACCGACGAATGGGTCGTCTTTCCGTTCTTCCCTTTGATCACGGACCTGGAAGTCGTCAAGGCGGGCGGCCCGTACTATCAGTGGCACCCCGACAAGAACATGTACATCGCGTTGGTGCCGCGCTATGGGCCCGCGAAAGACATCCTCTGGTATACGGCGCCCGCGACCAGCGCCGGCCACATGCTCAATGCGCATCGGGACGGCTCCAAGGTGCACCTGGATGTGTGTCTGTACGAGGGCAATTGTTTCCCGTTCTTTCCAACTCCCGCGGGAGAGACCACCACGCCTGTGCCGCCGTTCCTGACACGCCTCACCGTCGATACTGCGGCCGGCAATGGCGGTCGCATCGAGAAGCGTCGGCTGCTCGCCAATGTGTGCGAAATGCCGCGTACCGACGACCGTTACCAGGGTGTCCCGTACCGGCACGGCTATCTCATCTGCAATCGCGGCATGGACGGGTCGAGCGGTACCGGGCATCTGGATCTGCAGACGGGCGAGTTGGAAGTGTGGGCTCCCGGGCCCGGCGACAGCGTGCAGGAAGCGCAATTCGTGCCTCGCGCGCCCGACTCGGCGGAGGGCGATGGTTGGCTGTTGGTTCCCGTGAGTCGCGTCGCAAAGATGCGCAGCGACCTGGTGATTCTGGATGCGCGCAATGTCGCGGCCGGCCCGGTGGCCACGCTCAAGATGCCCGTGCGCCTGCGCGCATCATTCCATGGCACGTGGGTCCCGGAGGCTGCTCTGCGTACCGGTCGATTCAACTATCGGCGCTTCTGATCGCACGGACTGCCGTTCCATCATGGTGCGCTTCACGCGAAGTGCACCACGATGGCTCAGAAATGGACGATCGGACGGGAGGTCGTCTATTTTAGAGAGCAGCAGTCTCCTGTTGGTTTTGCCCGATGCCCCGTTTCCGTTGGTTTTCCGTCCTGATGGCGCTCGCCGCGGTGGTCCCGGTGGGGGCGCAGCCCGCTCCGCCGGCTCGCCAGGTCTACACGACCGAGCATCGCTTTCTGATCAGGTTGATATCGGTGCCGCGGGCGCCGCGCCTGGAGCAATACTTCACCGTTCGCCTCAGTGTGTACGACGGCCACGATCCAAAGCGGCAGCTGACTGACTATCAGCTCGACGTCGTCGCGGGAATGGCCCACGGCATGGCGGAAGGATTTGCGCACGGGATGCAGTCCGAGCCGCACGTGGAGCTGCGCGACGGCGTTGCTACCATATCCGGACTGCTTTTCAGCATGTCCGGGGAGTGGACGATGCGGGTCACTGTGCACCATGGTAGGGGGGAGGGGACGGCTTCTTTCCAACTTCCATGCTGTGCTCAGTGACTCCTGTACGATTCAGGCTTGTGATGGCCGCGACTGTGGCGCTCTCGTGGAGCGCTGGGGCGCTGAGCGTGAGTTCAATCCCGCGGGACGATCGCGGTCTTTACACTCCCGACGAACTGGCGGCGATTTACAGTCATTCGCCCCTGGGTCCGCTGCCCTCTGATCCGACCAACCGCGTAGCCGACGACACGCGGGCGGCCACCCTGGGGCAGTCGCTGTTCTTCGATGGGCGCTTTTCGGCGAATGGGAAGGTTTCCTGTGCCTCCTGCCATCAACCGGATCTCGCGTTCACAGACGCACGGCCCGTGGCCGAGGGCATGGCAGTCGGTACGCGCAACTCACCCACGGTACTCAATGCCGCTTTCGGTCAATGGTATTTTCTGGATGGGCGCAGTGACTCGCTCTGGTCGCAGGCATTGCAGCCCTTCGAGAACCCCAAGGAAGTCGGTGGGAATCGGCAACATATCGTGCTCACGGTGTCGCGCGATCCCGCGCTTCGACAGGCGTATCAGGGAGTCTTCGGAGCGCTTCCGGGACAGTCGGTTGACAGGGTCTTCAGCAATCTCGGCAAAGCGATCGAGGCTTACGAGAGACGGCTCCGCAGTCCGCCGGCCCCGTTCGATCGCTACGTGGTTGCGCTGAAAAGTGGCGATGCCCGCGGGCAGCGCATTCTCTCGAGCGCGGCCAAGCGTGGCCTGAAATTGTTCGTGGGGACGGCCCGGTGCGAGCTGTGTCATTCCGGGCCGGCCTTCAGCGACGGACTGTTTCACAACCTGGGCCTGCCCGCCGGCCCCGGTGACGCGCCCGATGCCGGGCGGGAAGTTGGTATCCGGGGCGTCCGGACCGACCCCTTCAACGGGGTCGGGGTATTCAGCGATGCACCCGGAAAGCGCACGGTCCGGGAGCGACTGGCTTTCCTGCCGGCGCCCGAGTCGCAGGTGGGTGCCTTCAAAACGCCCACCCTGCGCGAGGTCGGGCGCACGGCACCCTACATGCACGATGGCCGGTTCACCAATCTGGGGCAGGTCCTGAGTTTCTACGCGGGCGAGACCGCCGCACCAGCGGGTGCCGCGACCAAGGTCGGGCAACGTGAACGGACCCTGGACCTCATCCCACACCTGACGCCCGCCCAACAGTTGGATCTCACCGAGTTCCTGCAGACCCTCAGCAGCCCGGAGTTGCCCCGCGTTCTGACACGGCCCCCGCCGCTTCCTGTGAAGAAATCTCAAGACGGCGCCATCTTGAAGCGCACCGCACCATGATCGTCCGCTCATTTGCCTCATGACGACGCTGCGCAACACCTTGGCGGAGTTGTTGATCGATCGTGGCGCGCGTGCAAAGCGTTTGTATTGACTGGGGAAATACTTGTTCTGGTTAGGGTACAAGGATGCCACGCGTGGCGCGCGGCATACCCTGGCATGCTTCCTGCACCCTTCGACTCAACGTTGAGTTGCATTGGGGATTTCCAGACTTCAACCACCGCGTTTTACACCACGGTTTTGCAGGAGAGAGAGCCGCCGTCCGCGAGGACCGGCAAGGCTCCACCGAAGGCGCAACCTCCCATGATCGCTCAGGTTCCTGTACTGCAAGACTGTCCGGCCGACTGAAGAGAGGTGCGCGTTTCACGCGCACCCACCGAAGGGGCAACGCATGTTTGCATGCGGAATCTCTCAGGTACCCATACAGCGGGAGCGGCACGTGAGATCTGACAGATCTCGAGGTCGTGCCGTTTTCCGATCAAACATTCGATTTTTGCGGCGCCAGGCATCGAGCCGATGCGGACGTCGAGGGGGAGCTGCGCGCCTTGAGAAAAGCGACTTACAACGCGAGAACCAACACCATGCTCGAAAAGCTCCGGGTCAAGAACCATGTCCGTGCCGCCTGCCGCGGTCGCGACTTCTCCGCAGTCGGTGCGCACACCCCTGCGGCTACCATCGCATGCACGTCATTACTGTTGGGACAAGCGCTCATGATGAGCTCGCCTGCGCAAGCGGCTGGAAGCCCGGAGGCGCCCGCGGCGGAAGCCGCGCCTGCTGAAATTATCCTGGCCGCGGCAGCGCGCGCGGAGGCTGCGCCCACCGAGTTCGCGTCTGCCGCGTCCGACGCGGCACCTGCCGCCGCCGACTCCGCGCCTGCGGAAGCAGGGCCGGAGGCCCCGGCGTCGAGCGACGCCCCTGCGGATGCCAGTAGTAGCGAGTTGGCTGAGGTTGTCGTCACCGGGTCGCACATTGCCCGCAGTGACTATGACTCGCCGCAACCGGTGACGGCCATCAGCGCCGAATCCCTGCAGGCCGCCGCACCCAGCAACATCATGGACTTCGCGGTGACGATCCCGGCCCTGGCGGGGAGCACCACGGTGAATGGCTCATCCGGCGCGCTTTCCAACGGCGAAGCCGGCGTGGCTGCCCTGAACCTGCGCAACCTGGGAACCGCTCGCACCCTGGTACTCGTCGACGGCCAGCGTTGGGTGCCTTCCACCATCGAGGGCCTGGTCGATGTCAACACCATTCCGCAGTCCCTGATCACCGGCATCGACGTCACCACCGGTGGTGCCTCGGCGGCATACGGCTCCGGCGCTGTGGGCGGCGTGGTCAACTTCATTCTCGACAAGAAGTTCACCGGAGTGAAGACCGACTACCAATACAGTGAATACCAGGCTTACAACGACCCGACGAACAAGTTCTCGCTGACCGCCGGCAAGGCCTTCGCGGAGGGCCGCGGCCATGCTCTCTTCAGCGGCGAGGTGTTCCAGGACAAGGGTAACCTCAACGGCATCCCCGAGTACGACAAGAACGCCTGGTTCTCCATGCCCAACACCGCGGCCAACATCGCCGCGGGACAGCCCCAGATCCTGGTCGGGCCACACATGGGTCTCTCGACCCTGACCCCGGGCGGCCTGATCACGTCCGG
>Ga0070665_100008488_pt1 | contig 10391 bp, 2 predicted proteins | sample KBSS13metaG_FD_65862 | JGI IMG/M metagenome (GOLD analysis project Ga0070665, IMG submission 65862) | Switchgrass rhizosphere microbial communities from Kellogg Biological Station, Michigan, USA - KBS S1-3 metaG | ecosystem: Host-associated > Plants > Roots > Rhizosphere > Soil ...
CACCGACGTGCCGGCCGGGTTCTGGGCCGCGGCCTGGATCGAGCAGCTCGCCGCCGAGGGGATCACCAACGGCTGCGGCGTCAACCTCTACTGCCCGAACAAGACGGTGGGGCGCGCCGAGATGGCCGTCTTCCTGACCCGGGCGTTCAACCTGGCTGTGCCATGATCGGATCAATATCCATGCGCCTTCGCAGACTGCTCCCGTTCGCGATCACCGGGCTCCTCGCCGTGCCGCCGGCCGAGGGTCAGCCGGCCTTTCTGGTGCGAGACATCAACACAGACCAGGGCAACGTCGGAGCCCTGAACGGCTCGCTGACCAGTGAGGGCGCCGGCAATCTCTTCTATTTCACCCTCGACGACGGTACGCATGGCGGAGAGGTCTGGCGCAGCGACGGCACCGAGGGCGGCACCTTCCTCTTGAAGGACATCGCTCCCGGCGCCATGGATTCCTTTCCCCAGAGCCTCACCGCGTTCCAGGGCAAGCTCTTCTTCGGCGCTCTCGACTACAACCTTGGCGTCCAGGGGATCTGGAAGAGCGACGGCACTCCGGAAGGGACCTCTCCGCTGATCTCCCCCGCCCAGGTCGGCCTCCTGGGCGGCTTCATGGCCGAAGGGGAACGGCTTTTCTTCGCCGGCCAGGACGCCGGGCACGGCGCGGAGCTGTGGCTCACCGACGGCACCGCGGAAGGCACGCACCTCGTGCGGGATCTTTCCCCCGGCATCCGCTCCTCCTTCCCCCACTTCCTGGCCGCCGGAAACGGGCGGGTCCTCTTCGCCGCCGACGACGGCATCCATGGCTTCGAGCCCTGGATCACCGACGGCACCGAAGCGGGTACGCGGATGCTGGGCGATCTCTTTCCCGGGGACTCCGGCTCTCTGCTCACCTCTTACGGAACCCTCTCCGAGCTCAATGCCGCCGCCGCTCCCTGGGGCTTCGCCTTCGTGGCCCGCGACGGAACCCATGGACGGGAGCCCTGGATCACCGACGGCACGCCGGAGGGGACGGTTCTGCTCAAGGACGTCTACCCGGGCACCGAGGGCTTCGCGTACGGCCTGACGGCGATCGGCGACGCGGTCGTCTTCGCCGGCTGGGATCCCGCCACCGGCTTCGAGCTCTGGAGGACCGGCGGCACGCCGGCCACAACCGCGCTGCTCAAGGACGTCTGGCCCGGCGCTTCCAGCTCGCGCCCGCTGGATCTCACGGCTGTGGGCGGCCGGGTCTTCTTCCGCGCCGCGGATGGCGTCCACGGCGCGGAGCTGTGGGCGACCGACGGCACGGCGGCGGGGACCGCGCTGGTCCGCGACATCTCCCCAGGAGCCGCCGACGCCTTTCCGCAACCGTACGGCGGGTTCGACGGCGACTACGGCCTCACCCGCCTGGGCAGCCGGCTGTTCTTCTTCGCGCTCCAGGGGGGGAGCCCCGGCCTCTGGCAGAGCGACGGCACCGCCGCCGGCACCCAGCCGGTGCCCTCTCCCTACCCCTGGGGCGGCTGGCCCTACCCCAGCAGCATCGACTTCATCACCGATGGCTACGGCGCGGCGGGGAGCCGGCTGTTCTTCCGCTCGGGCTTCTACGGGCAGGAGATCTGGACCGCGGACGGCGCCGCCGGGGGATCACGGCTGGCGAAGAGCGTTCCGCTGCCCACCTCGTCGATCCTTACCTACAGCGGGGCTTCCGTCCACCCGGGGACCCTGGCTGGCCTCGGCGGCGCCCTGTTCTTCCAGGCCACGGACGGCCACTCCGGAGTCGAGCTCTGGCGCAGCGACGGCACCCCGGCAGGGACGTCGCAGGTGCAGGACCTCACCGGCGACGACCACTCCTCGTTCCCCCAGCAGCTCCACGCCGCCCAGGGACGGCTGTTCTTCCTGGCCAACGGCAACCGCCTGGGGGTGAGCGACGGCACGCCGGCGGGCACCCAGGTGCTGTCCGGCATCTTCACGATAGAGATCGGCACCGCGGGCGGCCAGGCCTTCCTCCTTTCCCAGCCCGACGGCAGCCCCACGGGGCTCTGGAAGACCGACGGCACCGAGGCGGGAACTGTCCTGCTCAAGGCTCACCAGTATCTGTTCTCCCCCGCGCTGATGACCGCCGGCGCAGGGGGCCGGCTCTTCTACCGCATCTACGACAACCCGGGATCGGGGCTCTGGGTCTCGGACGGCACCGCGCCGGGGACCTTCGATCTCGACCCCGGGCCCGACCCCTCCGAGCCCTGGAACCTCACCGCCGCCGGTGGCACCCTGTTCTTCACCGCCTACCAGCCCGACTCCGGCCGCGAGCTCTGGAAAAGCGACGGCACCCGGGCCGGCACCGTGATCGTCAAGGACATCCAGCCCGGTTCCGGCAGCTCGAGCTCCCTCGGCAACGACGCCAGGTACGCTCTCCTGCCGGGAGGCGTGATCCTGTTCCCGGCGGACGACGGCACGGCCGGCACGGAGCTCTGGCGCAGCGACGGCACCGCCGGCGGAACCGTTCTGGTGAAGGACATCCGCCCCGGTCCGCAGGGGTCCCGGATGTTCGAGCTGACCGCCGCCGGCGGCAAGGTCTACTTCACGGCGGACGACGGCGACCACGGCCAGGAGCTCTGGGTGAGCGACGGCACCGCGGACGGTACCCGGATGGTCAAGGAGATCGTGCCAGGCCCGGACTCCCCGCTCCCCCGCAACCTGACCGCCGCCGGCTCCGTTCTCGTCTTCACCGCCTTCGATCCCGCCCACGGCCAGGAGATCTGGCGCAGCGACGGCACGGCACTGGGGACGCGGCGCCTCCAGGACATCGCGCCCGGCCCCGGCTCCTCCAGCCCCTCGCGCTTCACCATCGTGGGGAGCAACCTGTTCTTCGTCGCCAACGACAACGTGACCGGCTTCGAGCTCTGGGCGATGCCCACCTCCGCCCTCCTCGCCACCTTCGAGGACGTGCCGGCCACCCACTGGGCCTGGAGCTCCGTCGAGGCGGTCGCCGCCGCGGGCATCACGCTCGGCTGCGGCGAGGGGCTGTTCTGCGCCGAGCGCACCCTCACCCGCGCCGAGATGGGGGTCTTCCTCGGCCGCGCCCTGCACGGCGCCGCCTTCGTGCCGCCGCCGGCCACCGGCACCCGCTTCGCCGACGTCCCCGCCTCCTACTGGGCGGCGGACTGGATCGAGCAGATCGCCGCCGACGGCATCACCCAGGGGTGCGCCACCTCGCCGGCCCGCTACTGCCCGGCGGCCCAGGTCGCGCGCGCCGAGATGGCGATCTTCCTGCTGCGCGCCCGCCACGGCGCGGCCTACATGCCGCCGCCCGCCACCGGCACCCGTTTCACCGACGTCCCCGCCAGCTTCTGGGCCGCGGCCTGGATCGAGCAGCTCGCCGCCGAGGGGATCACCAACGGCTGCGACACCAACCTCTACTGCCCGAACAAGACGGTGGGGCGCGCCGAGATGGCGGTCTTCCTGACGCGGGCGTTCAATCTGGCTGTGCCGTGAAGAAATCTCCCGCCGGGCACGAATGCCCGGCGGCTTGGGACGTCCGTCTTCAGTTCGCCTCCGATCCTGCCAAGAAATTCTGCTTCACCTCCGTGCTTGTGAGGTCGCGGCCGTAGAGTGCCACCAAGTAGAGGTCGCCCAGCCAGGGCTTGCTGCCGCCGATCTCGTTGGCGAGGGCCAGGCGGAGGGCGGCGTCCCAGGCGGAGAGGGAGCCGCTGGCCGTCTGGCTGGAGACCTGGACGCCGTTGATGTACATCACGGCCTGCCCCGCGCTGCTCCGGGTGTAGACCACGTGTGAGAGGTTCAGGCTCACGCCGTTGACCGGGCTCAGCAGCGAGCTCGTGCTCGACGAGGTGCGCAGCAGGGTCTCGAACCGGTTTCCAGACTGCCCGAAGATGATGTTGCGTTGCGTGGAGTTCTTCTCCATCGAGACGATGCGGGCCGGCCCGGCCTGGGTCAGGTTGTCGGCCGCGATCCAGGCCTCCACAGTGACCGAGTTGCTGGTCCGCACCGCATTGATCACCTTCCCCGCCGCTCCCGCGCTCGAAATCATCGTGCTCGTGTTGACCGACAGCGCGCCCGGCAGCCAGGAGACGGCTGCCGGATTCGCGATCGTCAGGTTGAGCGGCGTGCCCACGCTCGAGGTGTCGTTCACTGTCGAGCCGCTCCCCTCGTTGAAGTTGTAGCGCGCCTGGAGGCCTGTGGTCACGCGCGGCGGCGCGGTCACCGTTACCGCAACCGTCGCGGTCGCGGTGCCGCCGGCGCCGTCCGACACCATGTAGGTGAAGCTGTCGGTGCCGACGAAGAGCCCGGCGGTGTAGGTCACCGTCTGATTCGCGTTAACTGCGACGCTACCGTTCGCACCCTGGGTCACGGCCGTCACCGAGAGGCCCGGCCCGTCGACGTCGGCGTCATTGGCGAGGACGGACACCGTCACCGCCGACCCTGCCACCACCGTCGCCGTATCGTTCACCGCCACCGGAGCGTCGTTGACAGGCGTGACCGTCACCGTCACGGTCGCCGTCGCGGTGCCACCGTTGCCGTCCGAGATCGTGTAGGTGAACGAGTCCGGACCGTTGTAGTTCAATGCAGGCGTGTACTTCACCGTCTTGTCCGGATTGATCGATACCACGCCGTGAGCGCCCTGGGTCACGGACGACACTGTCAGCGAGTCACCGTCCGCATCCGTGTCGTTCGACAACACCGCGACGTTGACCACACCGTCCTCCGCCACGCTCGTTGCGTTGGCGTTGGCGACCGGCGTGTCGTTCACGCAAGTCACTGTTACCGACACCGTCGCCGTCGAGCCGCTTGGCGCCGGCGTGTAGGTGAAGGTGTCCAGCGGACCCGAGACGCTGTTGCAGTAGTTCGCGTTCGGCGCGTAGGTCAGGCCTGTTCCGCCGCCGGTGATCACCACCGTACCGTTCGCCGGCTGTGTCACCGCAGTGATGCTGATCGGGCCGTTGTCGGGGTCGGTGTCGTTGGTCAGCACAGGAATCGGGTTCGCGCCCGAATCCTCGTTCACGGTCGCCGAGTCATTGACCGCCGTCGGCGGCGTGTCTATCGCAACGATGGTCACCGTCGAGACCGCCGTGTTGCTGTTCGCGGCGCTGTCGTTGGCCACAAAGTGGATCACCCGCGGCGTCGTGTCAGGGTCGACGTCGGTGTTTTGATAGCGCACCTTCCGGAGCACGGTCTGGAAGTTGGCCAGCGTGTCCGGGCCGTTCAGCGTCAGCACGCCGGTGGCGGCAACGTAGTTGGCGGTGATCGAGGTGCCCGTCACGTCCGTCGACAGAATCTCGCTGCCGGTGTCGAGCAGGTTGGTGATCGTCACCGTCAAGGAAGCCAGAGTAGGGCTGTCCACGTCCGTCGTGGTCGCGTCGGTTGGATCCTCGAGCAGCACCGCCGGGTTCCCTTCCGTGAAGGTGGCCGCGAAGTCGCTCCCGCTCGTCCCATTGCTATCGTCCGTGTCGAGGTCCACAACCGGCACGTCGTCCGCGCAGGTCACCGACACCGATACCATCGCCGTCGAGCCGCCCGGCGCCAGCGTGTAGGTGAAGGTGTCGAAGGTGCCCGGAGGGTTGTTGCAATAGTTCGCGTTCGGCGCGTAGATCACGCCCGTGCCGCCGCCGGTGATCACCACCGTGCCGTTGGCCGGCTGCGTCACCGAGCTGACGCTCTTCGGGCCGCCGTCGACGTCGGTGTCGTTCGCCAGCACGTTGATCGCGTTGGCGCCCGAATCCTCGACCACCGTCGCCGCGTCGTTGACCGCCACCGGCGAGTCGTCCGCGCAGGTCACCGACACCGATACCGTCGCCGTCGAGCCGCCCGGCGTCAATGCGTAGGTGAACGTGTCCGGCGTGCCCGGTGGGGTATTGCAGTAGTTCGCGTTCGGCGAATAGGTTAGACCCGTGCCGCCGCCGGTGATCACCACTGTGCCGTTGGCCGGCTGCGTCACCGAGCTGACGCTGATCGGACCGCCGTCGGCGTCGGTGTCGTTGGCCAGCACGTTGATCGCGTTGGCACCCGAATCCTCGACCACCGTCGCCGCGTCGTTGACCGCCACGGGGTTGTCGTCCACCGGCACCACGATTACCTTCGAGATCGACGTGTTGCCGTTCCTGGCCGAGGGAATCACCGTAATCGTGACCGTGGCGACCGCTTCGCCGCCTTCAGCGTCCGTCACGAGATAGGTGAAGGTGTCCTGGCCAGTCTTGCCGGTGTTGGGCGTGTATTTCAACTGGCCCGGCAGCTCGGCGGTCACGGTTCCCTTCGATCCCTGCGTGAAGCTCGCGATGGTCAGCGAACCGGACTCCGGATCGCTGTCGTTGGCAAGCACCGGCACGCTCACCCCTTCCCCTTGGTTCTCGAGCATCTGGGCCGTGTCGTCGACCGCCAGGGGCACGAAATTGGCCAGGAATACCGCCCGTGCCGTCGTGGAGGTCGGCCGGTTGGCGTTCGGGCTCTTCGCTTCCACCATCTGTCCCGCCGCCGCCGAGAGCACGCCGTCGCCGGACGGTCCGGCAGTCACCGAGTTGGGCACCGAGCCCTCGAAGATCCCGCTTGCGGGCGAGGTCTCCGTCATTGTCACGCTCTCGTCGTCGCCATTGGCGCGCGACCGTACGTGGACGGTGAACGAGTCGAGGACCGCGGCCTGGTTGCGGGTCTGATCCTCGATCCGCACCCGCACCGTGGCGCCCAGGGAGTAGGACGTCACCTCCTGGCCCCGCAGGTTCAGGAAAGCCACACGCGAGCCCACCGTATGTGCCGTAGAGTTGTACGGCCCATAGCTCGCCGTCACCTGCTCGCCGGGAAACTTAGGACCGCGGTTGGTCGTCTCCAGAGCGCCGTTGCCTGGGGAGGCCGAGAAGTTGAAGGACAATGGGATCGAGCCCTCGAAGACGGACGTGTCCGGACCCGTTTCGGTCAGGACCGTCTCCTCCTGGTCCCCGGCATAGAGGCTCCGCAACTGCACCGTCAGCGTCTCCGCCAAGCCCGGGTTGCCGTTGCCCTCGGGGTTGATCACCCGCACCCTCGCCGTGCCGTTCTCCAGTAGTTCCACCGTGGGACGGCCTTGGTCGTCGACGAACGAGGCCGTCGCGAATTCCATCCGCGCCTGGCCTACGGAGACGAGCAGGCCGTTGAAGTCCATGTGCATCGCCTCGATGTCCTCGCCCACCTGCACCTGAAGCCGGCCGTCCGAGAGAACCGCCGGGGCGTTCGTCTGCGTGGCGAGTGATCCCTCGAAGATCCCGCTGTCCTTGGCGACCTCCAGGAGCGTCAGCACCTCGGCGTCACCCGTGGTGAGCGAGCTCAACGTCACCGCCACCGTATCGAACCGGCCCGGGTTGTTGAAGTTGTGGTCCTCCAACCGCACACGGACTGCCACGCCGGCGGCGTAGGCCGCCACCTCGTTACCATAGGAGTCCACAAAGGACGTCAGCGAGCCGATCATCCCCACAGCATCCCCGCCCCCGAAGCGGGTCTCGAAGCTCGCCTGCGTGGCGGAGTTGGCCATGGCGGCCGTAGCGGAAAAAATCCCCAACGACAAGAAAAGCACGATCAGCTTTGCGCGGTGCCTGGACATACCTGGCCTCCCAAATCGAAGGGCTCGAGATCGCCGGACTCGGACCACACGGTTTCAGCTGTCCCGATTCAGTAGAGCAATGATAGCTGATGACCTTCACGATACCACCGGTTTCTACCACTCACTCAAAAGTGAGGCTGCTGAGAGGTGGGATCGCAAGTTGCGGTCGTTCAATTCGCCGTTGCCGTAACCGAGTTAATATGCTAAAAAAACATCACTTATTACCCTGAACTGATCGAGGGATCTTTATGAAGCCCAATGCCGTTCGCTCTCTCGCCATCGTCTGCCTGCTCGCCGGCCCGCCGGCCGTCCAGGCCCAGCCGCCGTTCCTGGTCGCCGACCTCAACGTCGATTCTCCCCCGCTGCAATTCTGGGATCAGCGCGACGAGATGGAGACCGCCGGCGGCCTGGTCTACTTCGCCGCCGACGACGGCATCCACGGCAAGGAGCTCTGGGCGAGCGACGGCACCTTCTCCGGGTCGTACCTCGTGCGCGACATCTGCCCCGGGGCCTGTTCCGCGAACCCCTTCTCGCTGACCGAATTCCAAGGCCGTCTTTACTTCATCGCCAGCGACGGCACCCACGGCCGGGACATCTGGAGCAGCGACGGCACCGAGGCCGGCACCGGGCTCAAGGTGACCACCAGCCTCGGCGTGGAGGATGGGGCCACCTCGCTCACCAGGGTCGGCGATTTCATCTTCGGAGCGCTATCCGCCTCCTCGCCGAATGGGCAGGAGCCGTTCCGGACCGACGGCACGCCGTTCGGCACTCAGGGCCTGGGAGATTGGAATCCTGGCCCGGCGGGATCGAACCCCCGGGTCCTGGCCTCCTTCGGGACCCGCGTTTTCTTCGCCGCCGACGACGGAACCCACGGGACCGAGCTCTGGCGCTGGGACGCGGCCAACTTCCAGAGCGCGCTGGTGCTGGACATCAATCCGGGCTCCCTCTCTTCGATGAACGCCGATCACTTCCCGGCCTCCGTCCAGGGGGCGGACGCCATCGCCTCCCCCAAGGCCGGAGCCATCCTCTTTACGGCGGACGATGGCGTTCACGGCAAGGAGCTCTGGCTCTCCGACGGCACCGACGACGGCACCTACATGCTCAAGGACCTCTCCGCCGGCCCGGCCGGCTCCTTCCCCCTCGGCTTCACCGCCCTGAACGGCGCGGTCTACTTCACCGCCACCGGCCCCGAGGGGCACGAGCTCTGGCGGACCGACGGCACCGCCGCCGGCACCACGCTGGTCAAGGACATCTTCCCGGGCACCCCCGGCTCCAGCCCGCAGGAGCTCACGGCGGTGGGCAACCTGCTCTTCTTCCTCGCCTATGACCCGACCTTCGGAGTGCAGCTCTTCCGCAGCGACGGCACCGCGGCGGGGACGTTCCGGCTGCAGAGCCAGACCGGCAACCAGATCGCCTTCGGCAACAGCCCGCCCAGCTACGGGCGCCACGGCCTTTCCGACTTGAACGGCAAGCTCGCCTTCCTCGCCGACGGCCCCGGCGGAACCTTGCTCTGGACCAGCGACGGCACCAACGCCGGAACGGTGTTCGGAACCGTGGTGAACAACGCGGCGATCCAGATGGCGGACGGCTACGCCGTCCTGGGCGGAAACTTCTACTTCCGCCAGGGAGTTCAGGGAGAGGAGGTCTGGAGGAGCAACGGCACGGCGCCCGGCACGGCACGGGTCCATGACGGCCCCTCGGTGACCTCCTCTTTCTACCTCGACGGCGGGAAGACGTACTTCCGCGACACCTTCGCCGCGTTCGGCGGCGAGCTCTACTTCGCCGCCTACGACGGCACCGCGGGCGAGCAGCTCTGGAAGAGCGACGGCACCGCTGCCGGCACGTTAAAGCTGGAGAACATCGCCCCGTCCCTGCTCCGGCCGCTCGCCGACCGGCTGGTTTTCAGCAATGTGGGCTCGCTCTGGTCGACAGACGGCACGCCGGGAGGCGCTCAAGCTCTCCCCGGTTTCACGCTCGAGCTCGCGACGCTCGGCAACGCGGTCTACTTCGCCAACGGCGACGCCGGCCACGGCAGCGAGCTCTGGAAGACCGACGGCACGCCGGGCGGCACGGCCCTCGTCGCGGACCTCGTGCCCGGCACCGCCTCCTCCCGCCCCTCCCTCCTCACCGCGGCCGGCGGCAAGCTCTTCTTCCAGGCCTCGAACGAGGCGGTCTCCGGCGCCGAGCTCTGGGTCTCTGACGGCACCGCCGCGGGGAGCTTCCAGGTCGCCGACCTGGTGCCCGGCACCGGTTCCTCGAACCCGCAGAACCTCACCGCCGCCGGCAGCCTGCTCTTCTTCACCCCCACCACCAGCGGCTTCGGCCGGGAGCTCTGGAAGAGCGACGGCACCGCCGCCGGCACGGTCCTGGTGAAGGACATCAACCCCGGCGCGGCCTCCTCGAACCCCGGCGATCCCATCCCCGGGACCTTCGCCGCGCCCGCGGGCGGGCCGCTCTTCTTCGTGGCGGACGACGGCGAGCACGGCCAGGAGCTCTGGAAGAGCGACGGCACCGCGGCCGGCACCGTCCTGGTGAAGGACATCTTCTTCGGCACTTCCGTCGGCTCCCGGCCCCGCCGCCTGACGGCCGCGGGAAACAAGGTCTACTTCGTCGTCTCCGGGGAGCTCTGGGTCAGCGACGGCACCGAGGCCGGCACCTATGTAGTGAAGGCAACAGGGCCCGGCGGGTCCCCAAATCCGGACCATCTCACCGCCGACGGCTCCGTGCTCCTCTTCTCGGCCTTCGATCCGGCTCACGGGGTGGAGGCGTGGCGGACGGACGGCACGGCGGTGGGGACGCGCCGGGTCACCGACATCGCGCCCGGCCCCCTCTCCTCCAGCCC
>Ga0070665_100008495_pt1 | contig 10387 bp, 9 predicted proteins | sample KBSS13metaG_FD_65862 | JGI IMG/M metagenome (GOLD analysis project Ga0070665, IMG submission 65862) | Switchgrass rhizosphere microbial communities from Kellogg Biological Station, Michigan, USA - KBS S1-3 metaG | ecosystem: Host-associated > Plants > Roots > Rhizosphere > Soil ...
GAGCGGGCCGACGAGGTTCTCGGCGGGCACCCGGACGTCGTTGAAGAAGACCTCGTTGAAGTCCAAGTCGCCTTGATCGCATGCGGACGCGAACGGACGGCGGACGACCCCCGGGAGGTCAGTGGGGATCATCAGGGCGCTGATGCCCTTGTGTTTGGGCGCATTTGGATCAGTGCGAACAAACGTCAGCAGCACATCGGCGTCGTGGGCTCCGGACGTCCACACCTTCTGCCCGTTGACCACGAAGCAGTCCCCGTCGCGGTCGGCACGGGTGCGCATGGAGGCCAGATCGGAGCCGGCACCGGGCTCGCTCATGCCAAGCGACGCCGTCAGCTCGGCGCGCAGGATCGGCACCGCCCAGCGCCGCTGTTGCTCCGGCGTTCCGAACGAGATCAAGGACGCGGAGATGATGCCGACGCCCTGCGGGTTGAAAGTGAGATAGACGCGTCGGCGGGCCAGCTCTTGCTGATGGACATACTGCTGCAGCAACGTGGCATTCCGCCCGCCGAACTCCGGTGGGTTTCCGGGCAGCAACCAGCCGTTGTCGAACATCAGCCGCTGCCAGCGGCGCGCCCATCCCGGGACATGACTGCTCGATAGCGACCGCTCCAGCGCCTCCGCTTCGGACGGCAGGTGCTCGTCGAGGAAGGCCACGAACTCTGCGCGGAAGGCCTCGACGTCAGCGTCGAAGGTCAGCTGCACGGTGCTCCTGGAGAAGAAAATTCGAAAGACTACTGTTATCTACAAAATGAGAATACTATTCTCATGATGAGAAAGTTACAATCTCTGACACGTGAACCGCGAGGGGGTCGAGGACCGCAATGGCAAGGCGTTCTCCGGTACAGTCAGTGCATGTTTTCCCTAATCGGCCTGGATCCGAGCCGCCGGTGACCAGTCCCAGCGAAGAACCTGCTTGGAAGCAGCGCGCGGTCGAGCGATCGATCAAGACAGCGAAGCTCCGGGCCGCACAGCGCGTTCAGCGTTTCCTGGATGCCGCACAGGCGATCATCATCGAGAAGGGCAGCACCGACTTCACGGTCCAAGAGGTCGTCGATCGGTCGCGCCAGTCGCTACGAAGCTTCTACCTGCAGTTTGATGGCAAGCACGAACTCCTGCTTGCGCTGTTCGAGGACGCGCTTAGTCGGTCGGCCGAGCAGATCCGCGCCGCGACGACGGGCCAGAAAGACCCGATCGAACGCCTCAAAGTGGCTGTTCAGCTGCTGTTCGAGTCTTCGCGGCCCGACCCGGCAGCGAAGCGGCCGCTGTTCACCGACTTCGCCCCGCGCTTGTTGGTCTCGCATCCTTCGGAGGTCAACATCGCGCACGCGCCGCTGTTGGCCCTGCTCACCGAGCTGATGGAAGCGGCAAGCGAGGCAGGTCAACTGCGTCCCGGCATCAATCCCAAGCGGATGGCCGCGATGACGATGCAGACAGTGATGTTCGTCGCACAGCACAGCGGCGAGCCCGAAGAAGGAGCGGGACACCCGATCACGGCCGACGAAGTGTGGGACTTCTGCGCCAACGGATTCGCCGCCAGCTAGTACGAGAATTACGTTCTCGCTGATGTAGAACCGGGCTTACACTCAGTGAGTGCCCGATCTCTGGTCCGATCTGCTCGCGTGCCTTGATCCCCAACCGGTGCCATCGCGGGACACCGGAGGCGAGGGCACCGGCGCGGACGTTACCGAGTTCGAAGGCAGCAATCAGCGACTGGAGTACCACCGTGTATTCGGTGGGCAACTGCTCGCCCAATTCATCCGAATCGCAACGGCAACCTGCCCGGACAAGGACGTCAAATCCCAGCATGCGGTGTTCAGCCGCGAAGGCCGGGCTGACGAACCCATCCGGTATCAAGCCACCCGCCACCACGAGGGCAGATCCTTCGCCACCATCACCATCACGGCCCGGCAGAGTGGCGGCGCCGTGGCGACCTCATCGATCTGCATGCACACATCGGAGGACGGTCCCGAGCACCAAACGGTCGACGAGGTGCCGCCGGTCCTCGGCCCAGACCATCAAGTCGCCCTCGACCTGATCCCGTGGGAAACGCGAGCGACCGTCGATCTCAACGCCACCACCACCGGCCCTCCGGAGTTCGAGGTGTGGATGCGGACCCCGGCCGTCGATCCGGCGCTGGCTCCCGCGCTCGCCGCTTACGGTACGGATCTCACGCTCATCGGTACGGCTGTGCGACCGATGGACGGTGTCAGTCAGCGAGGTAACGGCACATGGTTCACTTCCGCGGTCACATCCCACACCATCTGGTTTCATCGGCCGTTTCGCACTGATACGTGGTTGCTGCTCAGGCAGCACAGCCCGCTACTCGCGCACGGCCGCAGCTTCGGCCGCGGCGACATCCTCACCGAAAACGGCACGCTGGTCGCCTCGTACGCCCAGCAAGCGCTACTGCGATTCGCGAGCTGAGGTCTTCGATGCAGGTAAAACCGTTGTCTCCCAGCCCTGCTGACGAACGCGCGACTCGCGAATACCGAGTGGTGCAGTGGTCCACCGGGACGATCGGCGCCCGCGCGCTGCGCGCTGTCATCGAACACCCGCACATGGTCCTCGCCGGTGTCTATGTGCACGGACACGACAAGGCGGGCCGCGATGCCGGTGAACTGTGCGGCACGGCATCGACCGGGATAACGGCCACCGCCAGCATCGATGAGATCGTCGAACTCACACCGGACTGTGTGCTCTACATGCCGAACTCGCTCAGTCTCGACGAGTTGTGCCGGCTGCTCGCGGCGGGCATCAACGTCGTCACAACCTGCGGCGCGTTTCACCATCCGCCGTCGATGGATCCCGACATCCGCGCGAAGGTGGAGGCGGCCTGCAAACTCGGCGGCACATCGGTGCACAGCACCGGCAGCAGCCCCGGTTTCATCACCGAGGCGATCCCCCTGGTGCTCACCTCGATTCAACGTGAGCTGACCGCACTTGAGATCGACGAGTATGCCGATCTCTCCCAACGGAATTCGCCGGAGCTCCTCTTCGACCTGATGGGCTTCGGCCGCCCTGCCGGGCTCTTCGAGCAGTTCCGAGCCGACTACCTTCGCTCGAGTTTCGGCCCGTCGCTGCAATTGGTCGCCGATGCGATCGGGCTGCCCCTCGACTCGGTTGAAGCGAGCGGGGAGCTGGCGGTGGCGAGCCGAGACACGACGATCGCAGCAGGCACTCTGCAAGCGGGAAGCGTTGCTGCTCAACGGATCACCATCTCAGGCATGCGCGCAGGCCAACCGCTGCTACGGTTCCGGGCCACGTGGTACTGCACCACCGCTCTGGACCCTGGATGGGAGGTCCGGGAGACCGGCTGGCATGTGTCGGTCGACGGCGACGCACCGCTGGAGATCACCCTCCGGATGCCGATCCCGCTCGAGCGCATGGCCGAGGTGTCGCCCGCGTACACCGCCAATCGCGCAGTCAACGCGGTGCCCTACATCTGCGCCGCTGCGCCTGGCATCCATTCGACGCTGGACCTTCCCCAAGTCGTCACCGCGCTGGGATGAAAGCGATCTCGGGACTCGGTCAGCATGTTGGACTTAACCGAGCAGGCCTCCGCAGCCACCGGGAGGGGCAAGCGGCGGGGTCTTCGAACCGTCGGGGATTATGCACCGGATCGGCTGCCAGAAGTACCCGAGGCGGTACACGTTCAGTCGCGTGCCGTCGGGGAAGGTTTTGCCCTCGCAGTAGCCGCCATACCCGCTGGCCGACAAGCCTGGTCCGTTGCCTGGGCACCAGAACGGCGGGTTTGGCACTAAGGGGCTGAGCGGATCGGCGTGCGCCGTGTACCCGACCCCGGTGATGGTGAGGGCCGTGAGGGCGCCGGCCACGGCGATGATTCGTTTGATCTTCATAGCGATTCTCCCCGGTGTTGGACGAGCGGCTCGCGTCGCCCGTAAGAAGGCGGACCGGTGCGCTGGCAACATCGACCAGCTCCTACATGAGGCCGTCGATCTACCTCTCCTCGGGCATGATCTCGGTGGGCGTTGAGCGCAGCCCATAGCATCGTCGCGGTTGCGGAACCAAGCGCCGGGCTGTTTGCTGACCTTGAGGTCACATCTATTGACGACCATCAGACAATCCCCCATCAAGCTGTATCGTATGCCGCCTCGACCCGGCTTTTTGCTGAATTGATGAGTTAGCTCAACGAAGGAATCTAGCGCCTGTTCGAATAGCCAGCTCCGACGTGAACCTCGGTCACCACCGTGGTGTCACAGGCGTGACGGTCAGCCGGATCGGCATCGATCCAGCGAACCTGCAAGGTGCGATCCAAGCCGGCTACATCGGCTCGGTTTCACCGTTTCGATGCCTGGCCACCGTGCCCGATGAGAAGCTGATTCTTGTAAGCAGAGAGCTTAAGTTGTCAGAAATGAGTCTCTTATTGACACCTATGCGTGGCCGATGCCAGAGTTGTGAGACAAAAGCGGCCCTTTTGTCTTATCTATGTCTGGTCCAGAAAGAGGCGACACTGTGACGGTCAGTGCTGCAAGCGATGTCTACTTCGATCCCTATGACGTCGAGATCAACGCCAACCCATACCCCGCGTTCGCCCGCCTGCGCGCGGAATCGCCCCTGTATTACAACGAGCAGTACGACTTCTACGCACTGAGCCGCTTCGCCGACGTCAACAAGGCGCTCGTGGACCACGAAACCTTCAGTTCCGCACGCGGCGCGATCGTCGAATTGATCAAGGCCAACATCGAGATTCCCTCTGGCGCATTGATCTTCGAGGACCCACCGATCCACGACATCCACCGCAAGCTACTCGCGCGGATGTTCACCCCGCGCAAGATCAACGCACTCGAGCCGAAGATCCGCCAATACTGCGCAAACGCCCTCGATCCGCTCGTGGGCACGGGCAGGTTCGACTTCGTCATCGACCTCGGTGCCGTCATGCCGATGCAGGTGATCAGCGCGCTGCTCGGCATCCCCGAGGGAGACCAGGAAAAGATCCGCGACCACGCCAACGCGCAGATGCGCACCGAAGCGGGCAAACCCATGGCGGCCGCCCACGACGGGCTCGTCACGGGTCAGATCTTCGAGGCCTACATCGACTGGCGCAGGGACAACCCGTCCGACGACATCATGACCGAACTGCTCAACGTCGAGTTCACCGATGAGGACGGCGTGACTCGGCGGCTGACCCGCGAGGAACTCCTCATCTACGTCAACGTCGTCGCGGGCGCAGGCAACGAGACGACGACGCGACTCATCGGCTGGGCAGGCAAGGTGTTGGCCGAACACCCCGACCAGCGTCGCGAACTGGTGGAGAACCCGGCACTCATTCCGCAGGCCATCGAGGAGCTGTTGCGCTTCGAGCCGCCCGCACCGCACGTGGCCCGCTACGTCACTCGCGACATCGAGTACTACGGACAGGCAGTGCCCGAAGGCAGTGTGATGATGATGCTGATTGGCGCCGCGGTGAGGGACAGTCGCCAGTTCCCGCTCGACGGCGACGTCTTCGATATCCATCGCGATCAGCGTCAGCACCTCGCGTTCAGCGTCGGCACCCACTACTGCCTCGGATCGGCGTTGGCCCGGCTCGAGGGCCGCATCGCGCTCGAAGAGATCCTCAAGCGGTTCCCCGAATGGGATGTCGACATGACCAACGCCTCGCTATCCCCGACGTCAACCGTCCGCGGCTGGGACTCCATGCCCGCGGTGATTCCGTGAAAACCCTTCCACTAACGACGAATTGGAGTAGTCAATGACTGGACGTGTTGAAGGCAAGGTCGCTTTCATCACCGGTGCGGCGCGCGGTCAGGGCCGTGCGCACGCGGTGCGGCTCGCGCAGGAGGGCGCCGACATCATCGCCGTCGACATCTGCAAGAAGATCGACACGGTTGACTTGATCGCCGCATCGACGCCGGAGGATCTGGCCGAGACCGCCGATCTCGTCAAGGGCCACAACCGGCGGATCTACACCGCCGAGGTCGACGTGCGCGACTTCGAAGCCCTCAAGGCTGCGGTGGACACGGGCGTCGAGCAGATGGGCCGGCTGGACATCATCGTTGCCAACGCCGGCATCGGCAACGGCGGCCAAACGCTGGACAAAACCAGCGAGGTCGACTGGACCGCCATGATCGACATCAACCTCGGCGGCGTGTGGAAGAGCGTCAAGGCGGGTGTCCCCCACATCCTGGCCGGCGGCCGTGGCGGCTCGATCATCCTCACCAGCTCGGTCGGCGGCCTGAAGGCCTACCCGCACACAGGTCACTATGTGGCCGCCAAACACGGTGTGGTGGGCCTGATGCGGACGTTCGCGGTTGAACTCGGTGCGCAGAACATCCGCGTCAACTCCGTGCACCCGACCAACGTGAACACCCCGCTGTTCATGAACGAGGGCACCATGAAGCTGTTCCGCCCGGATCTGGAGAACCCGGGCCCCGACGACATGAAGGTCGTCGGGCAGCTGATGCATACGCTGCCGATCGGCTGGGTCGAACCCGAGGACATCGCCAACGCCGTGCTCTTCCTGGCATCGGACGAGGCCCGCTACATCACCGGTGTGACACTGCCGGTCGACGGCGGCAGCTGCCTGAAGTAAGCGCGTGACCGTAGCCGAGTTGTCCATTCCGCAGGGATGGGAAGGGATCACTGCGGAATGGATGACGACCGCCCTGGCCGGTCACTTCCCCGGCGCCCGGGTCGACGATGTCGCGGTCGTACTGCGCGACGACGGGACCAACCGCCGTGCCCGGCTGCAGTTGAAGTACTCCGCCGGCGCCGGGCCGGCGACCGTGTTCGCCAAGGCCGTCGACCCCGAGCACGCCGATCTCGTTGCGCTCACCAGCGGGCTCTATCACGAGCCGCGGCTGTTCAGCTCGGGAGTCGTTCTGCCACTTGACCATCCAACTGTCTACACGGCGATCCTCGATGAGGATCGCCGCGACTTCCTGATGATCATGGAGGACGTGGTCGCGCGGGGCGCTGAACCCCGGGATTCGACACGGCCGATGACCGTCGCCCAGGTGGCAAGCGGCGTGCGAGGCCTTGCACGGATGCACAGCCGATACTGGGGCGAGCGCCTGACGAGCGACCCCTTACTCGCATGGGTCGAACCCTTCGTCGCCTTCGCCGGGCTCGAATACGCCCCGTTGCACATCGCCCACGAGCGATTGGGTGAGACCGTGGCCGCCGAGATCCTTGCGCTCAGCGGAACCGAGTTGTTCGTCGACATCTGGGCCCGCTACATCGGAACGCTGACGACCTCGCCGCAGACACTGCTGCATGGTGACCCGCACATCGGCAATACCTACGTGTTGCCCGACGACGAAGTCGGGTTCCTGGACTGGCAGATGGTGCGCCGCGGCAATTGGTCGCTGGACCTCGGCTATTTCCTGCAAGGCGCGCTCACGATCGAGGATCGCCGCCAAAGCGAACGGCAGCTGCTCGAGGAATACCGGGGCGCGCTCGAATTGCCTGCCGACGAGATGCCCACCGCCGAGGAGGTGTGGCTGCGTTACCGTGCATCCGTCGCGCACGGTCTGGCGATCTGGATGGCGACGCTGTCGGGCGGCGACGCCTGGCAGCGTCCGGACATCTGCCTTGCATTCGCGCAGCGGTACTCTGCAGCGTTCATGGACTTGGACACCCGCGCCGCATTGGACGCCATCGATGCCTGACGTCACGGTCATCACCGGTGGCGCGGGCGGGATGGGGCTTGCCGCCGCGAAGATCGTCGGACGCGATCACCCCGTGGTCATCTGCGACGTCAGTCAAGATCGATTGGATGCTGCGGTCGCGGCGCTCGGGGAAGCCGACGTCGAATGCACCGCCGTCGTCTGCGACATCACCGACCAGAAGTCGGTCGCCGAACTCGTCGAGACGTCATCAGCAGTAGGACCCGTCGCTTCGGTGATCCACACCGCAGGCCTCAGCCCCAGCATGGGCTCGGCAGATCTGATCATCCGGGTCAATGCGGTCGGGACGGTGAATATCAACGAAGCGTTCCTACCGCTCGCGCATGCGGGCTTCGCCATCGTCAACGTCGCCTCGATGGCGGCCCACATGCCGCCCCAGACAGTCATTCCGACCGACAGTTTCGGGTACGCGCTTGAGAATCAGGACGTCTTCATGGAGAAGATGATGTCCGCGTGCAATGTCGCTCCAGACGAGGCGCGACCGGGCCTGTCCTACTCCCTCAGCAAGAGTTTCGTTGTGTGGTACTGCAAGTCGCAGGCGCCGCGATTTGGTCGCCGAGGCGCCCGCGTCGTGTCCGTCTCCCCTGGTTCGATCGACACGCCGATGGGGCGGTTGGAGGAACAGAGTGGCGCGGGCGCCATGATCGACTTCGCCGCCTTGAAACGCTTCGGCAAGCCGGAGGAAATCGCCGAGCTGCTCGCGTTCTGTGCCGGCGAGAAAGCCGGTTACCTCACCGGCGCCGACATCTTGTGTGACGGTGGGGTGATCGCGGCCATTGACCTTGCAAAACAAGCTGGCGGCTGATCAGGGCTAGGCACCTCACCACCCGAGGCCTTTTGTCAAAGTCCCGGATTCGGGGCCCCCGAGTGGTTCGATAGTCATTCCACAGGGGGTGGGATATGAAGCGACTCAACGGCATGGACGCCATGCTGCTGTACAGCGAGACGCCGAACCTGCACACGCACACGCTCAAGGTCGCGGTCGTGCACGCCGCGGACTTCGACGGCGAGTTCACCTTCGACGTGTTCCGCCGGACCATCGCTCGGCGGCTGCACCTGCTCGACCCGCTGCGATATCGGCTCGTCGACATCCCGGCCCGGCTCCACCACCCGATGTGGTTGGAAGACTGCCCGGTCGACCTCGACTACCACCTACGACGGGTTCGGGTGCCCGCCCCCGGTGGCCGACGAGAACTGGATCAAGTCATCGGGGTGATCGCCAGCACTCCCCTGGACCGCAGCCGCCCGCTGTGGGAATTCCACTTCGCCGAGGGCATGGCCGACGACCGCTTCGCTCTGATCGGCAAGGTGCACCACACCCTGGCCGACGGGATCGCGTCGGCCAACCTGCTGGCACGGTTGATAGACCTGGCCGGCTCCCCACAGGACGAGCACGTCGACTACATCACCTGCGACCCGCCCACGAAACGGCAGCTGCTGTGGGAGGCGCAACTCGACCACTTTCAGAACATGGCCGCGTTGCCGCGGCTGATCTCTGACGCTGCCCGCGGGATCGCACGCGTACGCAGGCGCACCAAGGAGCGGCCGGACCACCCCGACATCGCAAGGATCTTTCAGGCGCCGCCGACCTTTCTCAACCATGTGGTTTCTCCGGTCCGGACATTCGCGACGGCCACGCTGTCGCTGGCCGAAGTCAAGGAAACCGCAAAGCATCTCGGCGTGACATTCAACGACGTCGTGCTGGCCATGGCCGCGGGCGGACTGCGGGACCTGTTGCTGCGCTACGACGGTCGCGCTGATCGACCGATCCTCGCGACGGTCCCCGTCAGCACCGACAGATCCACCGACCGGATCACCGGCAACGAGATCAGCGGCATGACCGTCTCGCTGCCGGTGCACATCGACGATCCGCTGGAGCGTGTCGAACTCACGTCGCTGGCCACCACACACGCGAAGGAAGACCACGATCTGCTCGGTCCCGAGTTGCAGGGCCGGATGATGGAGTACCTGCCTCCCCCGCTGGCGCCGGCGATGTTCCGGCTGCAAGCCAAGCGTGCCGCCCACAACCGGCTGATGAACGTCGCGGTCTCGAACGTGTCCGGGCCGCGGGAGCGGGGTCACATCGGCGGCGCACCCGTGAGCGAGATCTATTCCGTCGGAGTGCTTTCCGCGGGCAGCGCGTTCAACATGACCGTGTGGAGTTATGTCGACCAGGTCGACATCGCGGTGCTGGCCGATGACCACACGTTCAAGGATCCGCACGAGGCGACGGATGCGATGGTCCATGCCTTCGGCGAGATGCGGCGGGCGTGCGGCCTCGCGGAGCTGACCACCGTCGGGACGGCGATGGCGCCCGCAACCGCGGGAAGTTAGCCCAGCACCGGGAACCGGCGTTCGCGCGCCAACTCATCGAGTGCAACCTGCATCACGGCTCGCACGTGGAGGTCGACTTCCTTGACATCGGGATCCTCGCCGAACTGCGCCGCCACGTCGATCGGTTCGAGCACCCTGGTGACGATCTTGGACGGCAAGGGCAGATTCGGCGGGAAGATCATGGAAAGCCCGAACGGGAACCCGATGCTGATCGGCAGGATCTCCATGCGTGCCCGTGTGAGACCCAGCCGCCTGGCGATCGAATCGCCTCGGGCAAGGAACAATTGGGTTTCCTGCGCACCGATCGACACCATCGGAACGATCGGCACGCCGGTCTCGATCGCGGTTCTGACATAGCCGGTGCGTCCGGCGAAGTCGATGACGTTCTCGGTGAAGGTCGGCCGGTA
>Ga0070665_100008499_pt1 | contig 10383 bp, 6 predicted proteins | sample KBSS13metaG_FD_65862 | JGI IMG/M metagenome (GOLD analysis project Ga0070665, IMG submission 65862) | Switchgrass rhizosphere microbial communities from Kellogg Biological Station, Michigan, USA - KBS S1-3 metaG | ecosystem: Host-associated > Plants > Roots > Rhizosphere > Soil ...
GCATCGGTGACTTTCTCCGCATCCTTCGGCTCGTGCGTGATGACGTTGATCACGCCATCCGCCATGCCCGCATCACGCAGCGTCGCCGCGATCAGGCGGTGCGTGGCCGGACACACTTCCGATGCCTTGAGGATGACGGTGTTACCGCACGCGAGCGGCATCGCCACCGCGCGCACGCCGAGAATGATCGGCGCATTCCACGGCGCGATGCCGAGGATTACGCCAACAGGCTGGCGAATCGCCATCGCCATGTTGCCCGGAACGTCGGACGGCACGACCTCGCCCTGGATCTGCGTCGTCATCGCCGCCGCTTCGCGCAACATGCCGGCGGCGAGATGGATGTTGAAGTGGCCCCAGCCGGCCGTGGCGCCGGTCTCCGCCATCACGAGCGTGGCGAACTGCCCGGCGCGCTCCTCGAGCAATTCCGCGGCCTTGTTCAGGATGGCGCGTCGAGCGCTCGGGCCCATGACCGACCATTTCGGGAAGGCGGCGGCAGCGGCATCCGCAGCGGCCTTCGCGTCTTCCACCGAAGCCGCGGCGGCGCGCGTCGCTTCTTCACCGGTAATCGGATTGTGACGGGCAAAGGTCGCGGAGTTCTTCGCGCCAACGTCTTTGCCGGCGATGATCAGCTGTACTTGTTCCATGGTCGCCCCCAGTTCGTGTCGTGACGCTTTGTAACCCGTCGTTCGGCCGTTGACAACACCATCTATCGGTGGCAGCGATAATAGATATCGATGCCACGATATTGATGACGCGCGTTCCTGCACCTACTGTGACGCGTCGCTAACGACTCAGAACGGAACGAGCAGACTCTTTTCATGACTTTGGCGACACGCACGCAGGTCGGCATCATCGGCGGCGGCCCTTCGGGACTTCTCCTCTCTCAGCTCCTGCACCTGCGGGGCATCGACAACGTGGTGCTGGAACGGCGTACCCGGGATTATGTGCTCGGGCGCATCCGCGCGGGCGTGCTGGAGCATGGCTTCGCCGAGCTCATGCGCGAGGCACAGGTCGGCGAGCGGATGGACCGTGAGGGCCAGATCCACGAGGGGGTCTACATCGCCTACGACGGCGGGCGCGAGAGAATCGATCTGCACGCGCTGACGGGCAAGACCGTCATGGTCTATGGCCAGACCGAGCTGACGCGCGACCTGTACGAAGCGCGCGATCGGCTGGGCGGCAAGGTGGTTCACGAGGCCGAGGACGTGCAGCCGCAGGCCATCGATACCGCGCTTCCCTACATCACGTATCGAGATCGCTCGGGCTCGCACCGACTCGATTGCGATTTCATCGTCGGCTGCGACGGCTTCCACGGCGTGAGCCGCCAGTCGATCCCGAAAGACAAGATCCAGACCTTCGAGAAGATTTTTCCGTTCGGCTGGCTCGGCGTGCTATCGCGGACGCCGCCGGTGTCCTCCGAGTTGATCTACGCCAATCACGAGCGCGGCTTCGCCTTGTGCTCGCTGCGCTCTGCCACGTTGAGCCGGTATTACATCCAGGTGCCGCTCTCGGACACCGCGGAGGAATGGTCTGACGCCCGCTTCTTTGAAGAGCTGCAGCGTCGTCTGCCGAACGAGGTGGCGAGCTCGATGATCACGGGGGCCTCCATCGAGAAGAGCATCGCGCCGCTGCGCTCGTTTGCCGTGGAGCCGATGCGATATGGAAATCTGTTCCTGGCGGGCGATGCGGCCCATATCGTGCCGCCGACGGGGGCCAAGGGCCTGAACACCGCGGCATCCGATATTTATTACCTGTACGACGCGCTCGTCGATCACTATGCGTCGGGCGACGATCGCGGGCTCGATAGCTATTCGAGCCGTGCACTGGCGCGCGTCTGGAAGGGCCAGCGCTTCTCGTGGTGGATGACGAAGCTGCTGCATCGATTTCCGGACGACAGCGCATATGACCGGCGACTGCAGCAGACGGATCTCGCGTACCTGTTTTCCTCGGAGCGCGCGCTCGCCTCGCTGGCGGAAAACTACGTCGGCCTGCCGTTCTAGCGCGCGCTCCCGATGAGATCGAGCAGGCCGTCGGTGATCGCGGTCTCGGCGCATCCCGGCTTCAGGTTCGACGACACCACCTCGAACGTGTTGTAGCCGAACGCGGCATCGTTCGGGATATATCCGGACGGCGCCATGCCGTTCGTGAGCGTCACCATCATCGTGTGCTTGAGCGGCGATTCTTGCTTCAGTCGTTGCGCGATCGTCGTGAACACCTCGGCATTGACTGCGGCGAGGGCGATGTCCCCGAGCGTCACGAGACTCAGGCGGATCGGAATCGGATCGGCATCGACGTAGGTGCCCGGATATCCCGCCCGGCCGCTGTCGGTGCGCTTGCGGCCCGGACAGGTCACGGTCTTCTGCGCGCCCGAGATCCGGGCAGACTCCACCGGACGCTCGAGCCCTGCGCGCATCACGTGCAGCACTTCTTCACCGAGCATCTGGCCCATGGAGATGGTCATCTGCCGCTGCTGGTTCATGAGCTTCGCGACCCTGGGGTCTTTCCGGTTGAGACCCTGGCCGCCTGGGGGCATCGCATTGCTGATATCGATGCCGCGCGTGGCGTATTCCTTCACGCGGATCTCGCGCAGATCGTACGTCTGCTGGAAATAGATCGGGTTCTGGTCTCCGGCGGCTCCTGTTGACCACACGGCAACGGTGGCATCGTCGAGCGAGTCCTCGATGTAGCGGGACGCGGCACCCGGGATATCGCCGCTGATCTGGTCGAGCTGGCCGTTGAGAACACCGTGTACCGCGTAGTTGTAATAGACGCCGATGGGTTTGCGGTCCGGCGTTTCGAAGCGAATGACAGCGACAGTCTTGTCCGACGGCCCCTCGTAGTTGGGGCCTTCCCACCAGCGGTGCGTCTGCGGATCGATCAGGTTGCGGTTGACGTTGATGTAGGACACGCCAGTACCGTAAGCCATACGCGCGGGCTGTAGCCGGCCCGCCGCATCCGAGATTGCCTTGACGATGTCCGGCGCGAGCTCGCGGCTCAGGCCGAACGGGACGCTGTGCGTGTGAGTGGCTGTGAGGAGGAGGTTGTCTGCTGGAATCCGCAGCTGAGCCTGGGCTTGCTGGCTCACTTGCGACCACACGTCAGTGGATACAGCCCCTGCATCGACGGTAACGAGCGCCGCGCGGCTGTGCCCGTCGTCGATCACGATCGCGCGGACGAAGATCCGGTCGTTGACCCCCTCGTAGCCGCGGGGCAGCTTCGCTTGCCCGGGTGTGATGTCGATGCGGGCCGCGCCGGCGCGCAGCTCAGCGAGCGCGGCGGGCGCATGCAGCGCCCCGAGTACCAGGCCGCAGGCGAGGAGACAGGATGGCCTCATGCGCGTTCCCCCTGATCGATGCAATCGTTTGCGCCGCTTTATAGGCCGCAGCGTTCGGGCTGTCAAACCCGCGGAACCCGGCGGGCCGCGCCTCAATCGCGAAACAGGCACCGATTGCAAACCGAACGCAAACGATTGCATACTCGTTTGCAAAATACCAAATGGCTCGCGAGGGGGAACAGATGAGTCGCACGAGAGTATCGGCCCTTGGCATCGTGGTGCTCGGGGCAACATCGGGTCTTGCATCGGCGCAGACCGCGCCCGGCGGCGCCGGCACCGGCCGGGCGAGTGGCACCGAGGTCGAGGAGGTCGTGGTCACTGCGCAGAAATCCGGCGCGCAGTCGCTGCAGGAGGTGCCGCTCGCCATTCAGGCGTTCGGCGGCGAGGACCTGAAGACAAAGAACATCACCTCGATCGGCGATCTCGTCAGCGCCGTGCCGGGCGCCTTCGAAGGCCAGCGCCAGTCGGTCGCCTCGCGCTCGTACAACCTGCGCGGCGCCGGCGGCAGCAATGCGAACGGCGACTCGCCGATCGGTTATTACCTCGACGATGTTCCGTTCGTCGTCACGAATTTCGGTATCGCACCGCCAGTCCGCTTCCTCGACATCGAGCGCGTCGAAGTGCTGCGCGGGCCGCAAGGCACGCTGTACGGGCAGGGTTCCTCCGGTGGCGTGTTCATCTTTCACACGCGCGATCCGGATCTGAAGGAGTTCAGGTTCATCGGCGAGGCCGAAGTCGGCTCCACTCAGGGCGCGGATTCGGCGAACTATGGTGCGGCGGGCGCCGTGTCCATCCCGCTCATCGAGGACAAGCTGGCCGTTCGCATCAGCGGCGGCCACTCGTTCAACCCCGGCTGGGCCGATGCGTACTTCGGGCCGTACGACGGAACGCCGGACCAGAAAGGCGTGAACGAGGTGAGGAACGACGACGTGCGTGTCGTGACGCTGTACAAGCCTGTCGACAACGTCAGCTTGCGCGCGCAGTACTGGCGCTTCCGTCCGCGCCAGCTCTTCACGGGATCCACCGCCTCGGTCGATCCGCCGTATTTCCAGAACACGGCCGGGCAGGGCAGCTTCGCCAACGGCGATTTCGAGCTCTGGAGCCTCACGGCGGCGGTCGATTTCGAGAGCTTCTCGGTGACGAGCTCCACCAGCGACCTCAAGGGCAACTTCGGCATCAATATTCCGCTCTCGCCGGCCGGCTCCTTCTCGAGCCAGTTTTTCCCGAAGATGTTCTCCGAAGAGCTGCGAGCGTATTCGACCGGCACGAGCCCGCTGCACTGGATGGTGGGCGCTGCGTACCAGGACGGTGAGGGTCCCCAGGCCAACCTGTTGACCCGGCCCACTGGGAACATCAACGCCGACAACAACACCATCACGAAGAACTATGCCGGATTCGGGGAGGTCAGCTACCACCTCTTCGACGGCAAGCTCGTGCCGCTGGTCGGCCTGCGCAGTTATCACGACAAACGAACGTTCGAAGACTCCACGACATCGATCCCGACCAAGAAGGATGTGACCACCTGGCGCGGAAACCTCTCGTGGCTGCCAACCGATGACGTCACGATGTTCGCCACGGTGGCTACGGGCTTCCGTGCCGGCATCGTTCAATCGCAGGTGCAGGTCCAGTCGCTGCAGGAGGCCGGGGTTCCGGCGAGCATCGCGCTGGACCCGGAGCGGTCAAAGAACTACGAGGTGGGTCTGAAATGGCGCACCCCGGGCAGGGCGCTCGCCGTCGGCCTGAACCTGTATCAGACGAAGTACCGCTCCCTGCAGACCAACACGCCCGGTGCGATCAACGGCGTCAACGGGTTCTCCAACTTCGGCGATGGCACTTCCAAGGGTCTCGACTACGACATCCAGTGGCGTACGCCTGTCGAGGGGCTGATTGTGAGCTGGGTCGGAAACTCGAGCCAGTCGGACTTCGATCGGGTGGCGCCGGCGGTGCAGGCGGCCCTGCCGCTGTTCCGACCCGGTTCGCGGCTCGTCAACTCGATCGAGCACACCTCCCGCGTCGACGTGGCCTATAGCCGCAGCCTCACGGGGCAGCTCGAAGGCTTCGGGAACGTGAGCTACGGCCGGGTGGGCGATCGCCTGCAGTCGACGGGGATCTATGCGCAGCCCTACGGCCTCGTCAACGCGACTCTCGGATTGCGCATGGGACGCTATGAGCTCGCTCTCATCGGGGACAACCTGAACGACGAGCGGGGACCCACGTTCATCGGCACCACGGGACCGAACTCCGGCTCCGGGCCGACACCGCGAACGGTGACCATGCGCTTCCGCGCGGACTTTCAGTGATCGGGCCGGCGGCGGATCGAGATTTCGCCGCCGCCGTCCTCCACCGCCAGCGTGCTGTCGCGCTGAAGGAACTGGAGAAACGATCGTGGATCGTCCGCATCGAAGACGCCGGTGATCTGCTTCTCGCGTAGCGCCTCGTCTTCGACCCGGATCTGCACGCTGTTGTAGCGGTTGAACTGCATCGCCACGTCTTCCAGCCGCTCGGCCCGGAAGACGAGGCGCCGCTCGCGCCACGAGACGATCTGCGCAAGATCGGGCACCGAATGCGTGACGATCTCGCCGTCCGCGAGAATGCGCGCCTGCTCCCCCGCAGCGACGCGCGCGAGATGGGGTTCGGCTGCGCCGGTGCTTGCAGGCAGCGTCGCAGTGGGTGTGTCTGTCGCGCGTTGCGCGGCTGACGCCGGAGCGGGCGAGATCTGGACGACCCCTTCGACCACCGAGACCGTGGCGCCGGCCGCGCTCCGGTAAACATTGAAGCGCGTGCCGATCGCCTGAATCACGGTGGGACCGGCCATCACCCTGAATGGTCTGGCGGCATCGTGCTCGACATTGAACATGGCCTCGCCTTCGAGCAGCCGGATGACGCGCACGTCTTTCGAGAACGCCACCTCCACGCGGGACTGGGTGTTCAGGTACACGACCGAGCCGTCTTCGAGCTTCAGTGCCCGCTGCTCGCCGCGCACGGTGCTGTAGCTCTGGGGCTGGCCGCGCGGTGCGTACCAGAGCGCGACGGCCACGACGAGGGTCGCCGCTGCGGTTGCTAGCGCGGCCCGCCGGATGCCGCGGTTGCGCGCGCCGGGGGACGCAGCCGCCGTAGTCACCGCGGGGTCCGCGGTGCCGATCGTGCGCACGTTGCCGCGTGCCTCCTCGACGAGCCTCTCGATGTCGAGGCGGCGGGCCGCGTCGACGTGATCAAACTCTTTCCACACCGCGGAGGCGAGCAGGAACTCCTCCACATGGCGCGGTGAAATCTCGAGCCACGCCGCGAAGCGACTCAACGTCGCGCCATCCGGCTCTTCCAGCTCGAGCAGCCAGTGCGCCGCTTCTTCGGCGAGTGCTTCGGGGCGATCCCAGGACATATATCGATTCGTTAACGATCCCAACGGGCGCACCGACACTGAGCGACCGCACGGGTGAGGTATTTCTTCACCGTGTGGACCGAGATATCGAGGGTGCGGGCGATCTCGGAATAGGACATGCCGTCGCGCTTCCTCAGCACGAAGACGGCGCGATACAGCGGCGGCAATTGCCCGAGGACGGTCTCGAGCTGCTGGTGCAGGCTGACCCCGTCGCTCGCATCGGCGGTCGCGGGCGTCGCTGGCGACTCCACGGCCTGCTCGGCGGCTTCCGAGTCGAACGAGATCGGCTCGTTGCGCTCCCGCAGCTTGAACTCATACACGAGGTTGGACGCAATCCGGTAAAGATAAGCCTGAGGCTTGCGGACGAGCTCCTGCCGGTCCATGCGAAGCAGTCGAAGGTAGGTTTCCTGCGCCAGGTCCTGCGCGTGGTGCGGGCTGCGCAAGCGGCGCATCAGGAATCGGTGCAGGCCCGCGTGGTACTGCTCGAAGGCAGACTCCACGAACCCCATCGGTTGGCGCGAGCGCCGGGACCAGACCATTGAGACTCCGCGCTGTGTCCTGCTGTCTGTTAAGACTGGGCGGAAGGGGCGTTCGGGGTACTTATACGAAAGTGTAGTACCCCGTTCGCCGGCCCACGCCAGTCTATGCGAGCAGGGGTCACAATAAGAGACCGGATGAGGGGGACGTCCGATGAGAACATCGCCTCGTGGCACATGGATCGCCGGAATCGTCGCGATCGGGCAGGTCGCGCTGGCGAGCCATGCCGCCCAGTCGCATCCCCCGCAGATCGTCGCGCTGGACATCAAACACCAGGCGCTGGGCGACGCGCTCAACGAGCTGGCGAGACAGTCCGGCCTGCAGATCGTGCTCTACAGCGAGGTCGGCGAGGGCATCTCGGCCCCCGCGCTCCTCGGCAATTTCACGCCGGCACGCGCGTTGGAACAGATGCTGAGCGGAACGGAGCTCGTATATGAGTTTATCAACGACCGCACCGTCGTCATTGAGCCCAAATCCGCCAAGGCTCGAAGGACCTCTTCGATTTCAGCCCTGCCGGCAGGGCTGAATGGCGGGCATTCACTGTTGCTCGCCCAAGCGGAAACCCGCGAACCCGTGCCCGCGAGCCCTGGCCGTGCGGACACTGCGGCCACGGCGGCGCGTGACGAGGCTCAGCTCGACCGCTCCGAGCTCGTCGTCCAGGAAGTCACTGTCACCGCGCGACGCCGGGAAGAAACGTTGCAGACCACGCCGGTCGCCGTCACGGCGCTGTCGGGCGATGCGCTCGAAGTGCGGGGCGCGGAAAGCGTCGATGCGCTGTCTCAGTACGTTCCGAACCTGCAGTTCGACGGCGCCGCGGCGCTGAGCGGCGGAGCCTATAACGCGACCATCTTCATCCGCGGCATCGGCCAGAACGATTTCGCGATCTTCAGCGACCCGGGCGCGGCGATGTATGTCGACGGCGTTTACCTCGGCCGATCGATCGGCGGCATCATGGATGCGGTCGACCTCGAGCGGGTGGAAGTGCTGCGTGGCCCGCAGGGCACGCTCTTCGGGCGCAACACCATCGGCGGCGCGGTCAACATCATCTCGAAGCAACCGACCGAGAAGCTCGGTGGCGAAGCCTCGGTGACGGCGGGCCGCTTCAGCCGCTTCGATGTCCATGGCACGTTGAACCTGCCGTTCAGCGATCGCTTCCTCACGCGGTGGACCGTCTCGCGCCTCACGCAGGACGGTTACGCAAAGCGCCTCACCGACGGCGCCGATCTCGGCGACAAAGATTCGCTGGTGGGCCGCGCGCAGGCGCTCTGGAAAGTCACGGATAGCCTCGACGTCTCGCTCAGTGCCGACGGCACGCGCGTGCGCCAGAACTCCGCGCCGCTCACCCTGATCGACGTCACGGCCACGGGCACGCCGTTCCTCAATCTCTACAACTCGCTGGTTGCGCCCACGCTGGGAATCACGGCACCCAACGGCGTGCGCACCGTCAATTCCTCATGGGTCACCGGCGACATTGACACGACTTGGGCGGGCGCGCAGACCGTGAACGATCTCGACACGCGCGGTGGCGCGTTGACGGTGGACTGGCGCATCGGCAACGGGCTCTCGGTGAAGTCGATCAGCGCGTATCGGGATCTGGATGCGCTCTTCATCCGGGATGGCGACAACACGCCGTTCACGTACCGCGAAACCGTGAACGACGACCAGCAGCATCAGTTCAGCCAGGAGCTGCAATTGTCGGGCGTCAGCTTTGGCGATCGTCTCAACTGGCTGCTCGGCGCGTATTACTTCGACGAAGGTGCGGTCGAGCATGGCAAGGCGAATCTCGCCATCGGGACGTTCTCGGCGCTCGAGGCGCTCAACCTACCGGCGGGGACGACGTGGTGCGGTCTGCCTGGGGCAAATCCCCGAGCGATTGCGTCGTGCCCGCCACCGCTGCGATTCGGCGGCGCCGGCAATCCGAACAACATCGGCGTGGATGTCGGGGTGGACCTGTTCACGCGCGTGGCCAACGAATCGACGGCGTTCTTCGGGCAGGGCACCTACAAGCTCACGGACAAACTGAGCACCACCGTCGGGCTGCGCTGGACGCAGGATCGCAAGCGTTTGCAGCTGATCCATCGTCGCGTGGCAAGCGGAGCCTACGTCGTCGGCGCGCCGGGTACGCAGGACACGTTCCGCGACGACTGGTCGGAGCTCACCCCGAAACTGGGGCTCGAGCTCCAGGCAACGCCGGATGCGCTGTTCTATGCGTCGTACGCCAAAGGCTACAAGAGCGGCGGCTTCAACGGCCGCCCGCTATCCGGCATCCAGGAAGTGCTGACCCCGTACGATCCGGAAACCGTGAAGAGCTACGAGATCGGAGCGAAGACCGGCTGGTTCGATCGGCGTGTGACCGCGAACCTCGCCGTGTTCTACAACGACTACAAGGATATGCAGCTCACGATCAACGCCACCCCGCAGAACTTCGTGCGCAACGCCGGCGCCGCGGAGATCAAGGGAGCGGAGCTCGAAGTGGTCAGCCGCCTGGCCCGCGGCCTCGATTTCAATTTCTCGGCGGGCTATCTCGATGCGAAGTACACGGAGCTCGATCCGCAGCTTGCGACGCTGAATCCGCCGCTCACGGTGGCAATGCATCTCGTGAAGGCGCCGACGTGGACACTATCCACGGGCCTGCAGTACGCGTTCGCGGTGGGTGCCGCCGGGCACATCACACTGCGCGGCGACTGGTCTTACAAGACACGCGTGTATGAAGACGTGTTCAACGACCCGCGCCTCGTGCAGCCCGGCTTCGGAATCGTCAACGCTTATGCGTCGTTCAGCACGCCGGACGAGCGCTGGGATTTCGCGCTCTTCGGCACGAACCTGACGGACGAGCGCTATCGGCTGTCCGGCAACTCGAGTGTGGGTTTCGGTCTTGCGGAAAGCACATTCGCGCCGCCCCGCGAGTGGGGCGCCACTCTGAAATACCGGTTCTAGACGCATCGGTGGGCCTCTTTTGCAGCAGGCCCTCAGCTTACGCGCGCGAGCCAGGTCGAGAACAGCTCGATCCAGAGCGCCGAAGCGGTGCCGGGATAACCCACGCCGAAGGCGTGCCCGCCCTCCTGGATCAGGTGCGCTTCGACCGGACGCTTCGCTTCGCGCAGGGCGTTCATCATGCGCAGGCTGTTCTCGA